>Ga0073934_10001635_pt1 | contig 52149 bp, 51 predicted proteins | sample LarsenN4metaG_FD_76834 | JGI IMG/M metagenome (GOLD analysis project Ga0073934, IMG submission 76834) | Hot spring sediment bacterial and archeal communities from British Columbia, Canada, to study Microbial Dark Matter (Phase II) - Larsen... ...
CGGGCGACGGCGAACGTGGAGCTGATTGCGCCACAGAGCCTCTACCGGGAGGGACGGATCAACCAGGTCAATTTCGCCGTCAACCGCGTCTTTCGGCTCGGCACCACGCGCGTGCAGCCGCGGTTCGAGCTGCACAATGCGCTGAACTCGCCGTCGATTCTCGCGATCAACCCGCGCTACGGCCCGCAGTGGGAGCAGGTGCGCACGGTGCTCGCGCCGATGATGGCGAAGTTCGCGCTGCAGGTCGATTTTTGATGCGCGACGGGCACGCCTTTCTGCACGCTCGCGGCCGCCTAGCGCAGGGCCCTCGTCGAAAGCCGTAGCAGGGACGCGCCGAACGGCTGTGGACGAGCCTTTCCCAGGAAGAACGCGACATCCGCGTCAAGGCTGCCGGGCTCGATTACTGCCGCGCCTGCTCGGCGTCGGTCGCATTTTTGCTCGTCCTCGTACGCAGGAGAACCAACCTGTGTGCATGGGGGTGCGACGGATATTGACGGGGCGTCCGGATGACCTCGACCTCTCGGACACCATCGTGCGGCGCGTGGCCGAGCAGGGGTTCGGCGCAGACTGGCGTGTGATCGCGCGCGGCAGGCTCCGCGCGTTCACCCTTCAGGACGGCGAGCGTGCCGAGGCCGAGGCCGAGCCGCCGCTCGCGTCCGGTCGCAGCCTATAGCACCACGCCTCGCCTTCGAGCACCGCTTCACCGGTCTGGCGCGTGACGCGGACCCGAAGCTGCGTGACCGGTTTGCTGGGGTGTACGCCGGCGACTTCAACAGCCGCTGTGATCGTGTCGCCGATGTACACCGGGGCCGTGAACTTCCAGTTCTGGCTGAGAAACACCGTCCCCGGGCCGGGCAGATCCATCGCGACGAGCGCGTGCAGCAGGCCCGTCGTCAGGCCTCCCTGGGCGACGAGCCGCCCGAATCTCGTTCCCGCCGCGAACCCCTCGTCGAAATGCAGCGGATTGTAGTCACCGGTCAGCGCGGCAAACGCCTTCACGTGATCGGTCGTCACGGTCATACTCCGCTCGGCGCGCTGCCCAACCGTCACCGTCATAAGGTCTCCCATCACGCGGACTCCCTCGTCCCCTCGAGCTTCAGCATCGCCAGCGTGCCCAGGACCGGCCCAGGCACCAGGAGCAGAAACACCCACTGCCACCCGACGGCCGCAGCGACGACCGGCAGCAGCCGGATCGTGGCAAGCGTCAGCAGGAAGCCGCTGCACATCTGAACAGTCAGTGCCGTCCCCACGTATTCGCGCAGGCTGTGTTCCGCAATCAATGCCGAGAAGAGCGCCGAGTCGGCCACGATCGCCACGCCCCAGACGACAGCGAGCGTGCACAGTACCCAGAGCGGGCGGCCGAACGCGAAGCCCGCGACTGCCGAACAGCCGGCGCTGACGATCATCGCCCAGGCGGCGACTCGCGCCTTGCCGAGGCGATCCGCGATGAAGCCGGCGCCCACACAGCCGGCTGCGCCGCTCGCGATCGCGACAAAGGCGACCAGCGAACCGGTGCGTGCGCCGTGACCCACCGCCGCGAATGCGGCAATCCAGGTCCACATCGCGTAAAGCTCCCACATGTGGCCGAGGTAGCCGAAGGTGGCGAGCCGCACATCGCGGTTGGCGAACACGCGACCGATCGCGCGCGGATCGAACGGCGCGGTGATCGACAGGTGGGGGCCGTCCCGTACCACGCCGAGGACGAGCAGGCCGCCGCCCAGGGCGCATGCCGACGCCGCGAGCATCAGGATGCGCCACGGCACCTCGACGACGACCGACCGCAGTAGGTGCGGAAACGCCGAGCCGACCGTCAATGCACCGACGACAATGCCGAGCGCGGCCCCTCGCTGTCGCGTGAACCAGCTCGCCGCGATCTTCATGCCCGGTGGATAGATCCAGGCGAGCGCCACGCCCGTGATGAACCGAAGAACGATCATCTCCGTCGGATCGCCGGCGCGCACCACGGCGGCGTTGGCCGCCGCGCCTGTCGCACAGCCGAGCGCAAACAGCCAGCGGGCATTGAGGACGTCCGGGAGATTGAGGAGCGCGCTGAACAGCGTGCCGCAGACGAACCCCGCCTGAACGGCCATGGTCAGCCATGCGGTCTGACCCGATGCGAGCGACAGTTCAGAGACGATTGCCGGAGCGGCCGCGGTCGCCGAGAACCAGAGCGTCAGCCCGAGGAACTCTGCCAGCGCCAGGGCGGCAAGCATCCACCACGCCTTCGACTCCGGCGCGATGGGAACCTGCGCAGCAGCCGCCACCGATTTCAGCCCAGGACGAACAGGGCGAGACCACCCGCCACGAGCGTCACTCCGAGGGGTGCGCTGAAGGCGCGGCCCCAGCGGACATTCTTCTCAATGGCCATCACAGCGCCGAGCGCGAGCATCCACCCGACGCTGCCGACGCCCACCGCGAACATCAGCAGCATCAGCGCCCAGCAGCAGCCGACGCAGAACAACCCGTGATGGGCTCCAAGGCGGAACGCGTTGCGCCGATCGTGCTCGCCCTGCCAGTAGCTGAGGACGAAGCTCAGGGGCGACCGGCACTTGTCGAGGCACCGATACTTGAGGGGCGTGAACTGATAGACGCCTGCCACCATGAACGCGGCGGCGCTGCCGGCGACCGCGTGCGCCTGCCACCACGCCACGCGCTGGATCAGCGTCCAGCCCGCATAGAACACCAGACCGGTCAGGGTCCAGATGACGAGGTAACCGGCGATCGCAAGGCCGATGAGAACAGCGCGTCCAGGCCGGCGGCCGACGATCGTGTGAAAGACGGCGACGAGCGGCACCGTGGTCGGCAGCATCATCGCCATTGTCATCACCGTCCACGCACCGACGAACAGCCAGGCCGACCCTGCTCCTCCAGCCGCGTGATGATGGTGGACTGGGCTGTGTAAGACAGTCCCGTACTGCCAGAGCGCCACCCAGGCCGCAATCGATACCACGCCGATCGTGCCCACCAGCAGCGCGCGATGCCAGAACTGGACGCGCGCGTCCGCGATCATGCAACGAAGCGGAACGAGCCCGAGACGGCGTTGTGGCCCTGCAGATTGACGTCGAATCCGGGCGCTTTGGCCGTATAGCTGGCGGCCTTGCCGACATAGGCGGGCGACCCCGGAATCGTGGTGAAGATCGTGTCGTGCATTGCCGTCGGCTTCCCCGTTGCGCCCTGGAACGGGGCCAGCTTGGCGTCAATCGCGCTGCCGACCGTAAGCGTCCCGTTCACACCCTGCACGTCGAACGTGATCGGCACCTGCTCCACCGCCGCCACTTCGCCTACCAGCTTCGCGAGATCCGCGATGGGGCCACCGGCCTTTCCCGTCCACACCTTCAACAGCGCGTCTTTCTGCGGCGGCGTCGTCTTGTCATCAAGGTACACGCGAATCCGCCAGTTCCCCTTGAGGATGTTGCCGGGAATGTGCGCGAGGATCACGAACGTACGGCCGCTGACATCGACGCCGTCGATCGTGCCCTTGTCGAAGTGCCAGGCCAACACGCCATCACATGTCCCGAAATCGGGGTCCTCACCGACCCAGCAGGGGCAGAGGATTTTGCAGGTGCAGACTTCCAACAGCCGGCCTTCGAGGTGATACGCCATCGCGACCATCCTTTCCGCTCCCGGGAGCAACGCTGACGAGCTACGGACGGTAACAGAGGCGCGGATTATAGATCACCCATTGCCTTGGCGGGCACAAGCGCACCGGCACGGCGTCGTATACTCCGCCTGATGGCTGCCCATTCCAAGCTGTGGAACCTCGAGCGTTTTCACCTGCTCGACGCGCTCTCGGACGCACAGAAACGCGAGCTCCAGGCGACGACACGGATGCTCGAAATGAAGCGCGGGCAGCACATCTACGCGCCGGGTGAGCCGAGTGACGAGATCTTCCTGCTCAAGCCGGCGTCGTCCGAATCTCCGCGGTCCGCCCTGATCAGGAAGAGCGAATCCTGGCGCTTCTCTATCCCGGCGATATCTTCGGAGAGCTGGCGGTCGTCGATGCCGGGCCGCGCGGCCATCTCGCGAGCGCGCACGAAGACGTCGTGCTCTGCGCCGTGGGCCGCGACCTCCTGCTGCGGCTGATTCACGAAACGGGTTGGTCTCGCACGGGAGACGGTCAACGTTGTACTGCAGGATTTCAAGCAGGGTGGCCTGGTGGACGCAACGCGCCGGAACATCCGGATCGCGGATCCCTCGCGGCTGCGACTCGTCTCGTGAGGTCTTGGATGGTCGCCGCTCGACTCCGATGGCCGCGTAACGCCTGAACCTGTCGATCGTGTGAGTCGGCTCACAGCAGCGGCGGTACGCGCGGCGCAGAATAGGGAGAGGTCCATCGCCAAGGAGGGTTCAGATGAGCTCCAGATTCGTCGCCGGAATCGTCGGCGGGCTGGTCGCCGGCGTCGTCTTCGGGATCATGATGCAGATGATGATGGCGCCCACACCGGACGGCGGGCCGATGCCGGTGATCAACATGGTGGGAATGATCGTCGGGTCGCCGACCGCACTTGCCGGGTGGCTCTACCATCTGTTCAACAGCGCCGTGATCGGGGCGATCTTCGCGTGGGTGCTCGGCCGGCGCAGCTACAGCTACGGATCAGGATTCGGCTGGGGCGCGGCGTACGGTCTCCTCTGGTGGGTGCTCGGCGGCCTGATCCTCATGCCGCTGCTGCTGGGGATGCCCGCGTTTGCGCCGCTGACGATGCCGCAGATGCGTATGGTCGCGATGGGAAGCCTCGTCGGACACCTGGTCTACGGCCTGATTCTCGGCGTCGTGTACGTGGCGCTGACGCGTCGCGCGCCGACCGTGGCCCGGGCGTGAGTGACCCGTGCGCCAGGTCGGGTCAGGATTCACAAACGCGGGCCGCAGGCGTATGCTGATCCCTCGCTAGGACCGAGGATCTGATGATGATGCGATTCCTCCTCACCGCGCTCTCGCTGGGTGCGCTTCTCGCGGTTACGTCCCCGGCTGCCGCGCAGCGCCGCCAGCGCGTTGACGTGTCGACGCTGGGGCCGCGGGTGGGGGAACGGGTGCCCGACTTCAGCCTCCCCGATCAGACGGGGAAGATCCGCAATCTGCAGTCGATCATGGGCCCACGCGGCGCGATGATCGTCTTCTACCGATCGGCCGACTGGTGACCGTTCTGCCGCACGCAGCTCGTCGAGCTGCAAGGACGCGTCGAAGAGCTTCGGAAGAACGGCCTCGGGCTGGTGGGGATCAGCTACGACTCGCCACAGATTCTGGCCGACTTCGCGAAGCGCCACAACATCACGTTCCCGCTGCTTGCCGACGTCGGCTCCGCGACGATCCGACGCTACGGGATCCTGAACACCGTCGTCGAGGAGGCGCTCGGGCCGAACGGAAAGGACCCGGCCGTCCGCGCCGATCTCGCGGTGTTCGCGACGGTCAACGAGCCAAGCGAGCGGCTGCGTGGCATCCCCTTCCCGGGGACGTTCATCGTCGATCGGCAGGGGCGCGTGACGTCGCGCTTCTTCGAGGACTACTACTGGGAGCGGACCACCACGTCGAACGTCCTGCTGCGGCTGGGCACGGGGAACCCTCCCGTCCAGGCGACGCAGGCGTCGACCGATCATCTGGATCTGCGGACGTACCCGAGCGACGCCAGCGTCTCGCTGGGCACGCGCTTCACGCTCGCCCTGGACGTGACGCCGAAGCGCGGGATGCACGTCTACGCGCCGGGCGCGACGAACTACCGCGTCATCAGTGTGAACATCGCGCCGCAGCCCCACGTCCGCACGTCGCAGATCCGATATCCGGCGTCGGAGATCTACCACTTCAAGCCGCTCGACGAGCGGGTGCCGGTCTACCAGAAGCCGTTCACGCTGCTGCTGGACGTCGTGCCCGAAGCCACGGCGGAGGCGCGCAAGGCGTTCGCGGGGAAGAACGAGTTGGTCGTCTCGGGCACGCTCGAGTATCAGGCGTGCGACGACAAGATCTGCTACAACCCGGTCTCACTGCCGCTCACGTGGACAGTCGGGATGCACGGGCTCGTGCCAGGGGCACCTCAACCGGCGCAGCGGCAATAATTCGGTTGCCGGTTGTCAGTGATCAGTTGTCAGTGGACGATCCGCTGCTGGCAACTGGCAACTGGCAACCGACAACGACCCGCGGAAGAACACTGGCGGAGAAGGGAGGGAGTCGAACCCTCCAGAGCCCTTACGGACTCCAGACTGGTTTTGAAGACCAGCGGCGCCACCGGGCACCTTCCTTCTCCTCGTCGATTCATCCATCCTACTATCCCGCCCATGGCTCACGACGTGCTGCGTGAGTTGCCGGCCGTCAGTCGCCTGCTCGCCCATCCTGCGACCGCGCGTCTGCTGGTGCGCTTCAACCGCGATTTCGTGGTGCGCGCCTGCCGTGAGCTGCTCGATGAGCTGCGCGCCGAGCTGCGATCGGGGCGGCCGCTCGACGCCGCCGCGCTCGACCTCGATGCGATCGTCGAGCGGCTCGAAACGCGACTTGCATCGCCGCCCCGCGGTCTCCAGCGCGTCGTGAACGCCACAGGGACGGTGCTCCATACCAACCTCGGGCGCGCGATCCTGCCGCAGGCGGCAATCGATGCGATCGTCATGGCCGCCGCCCATCCCGTCACGCTCGAGTACGACCTGGCGCGCGGCGAGCGCGGCCGGCGCGAGGACGCGATCGAGGCGCTGCTCGTCGAGCTGACCGGCGCCGAGGCCGCGACCGTCGTCAACAACAACGCGGCGGCCGTCGTGCTGGCGCTCAACACGATCGCGAGCGGCAGAGAGGTGATCGTCTCGCGCGGCGAGCTGATCGAGATTGGCGGCGCGTTCCGGATTCCGGAGATCATGGCGAGGAGCGGCGCGATCCTGCGCGACGTCGGGACGACCAACCGCACGCACCTTGCCGACTACGAAGCGGCGATGTCAGACCGCACGGCGCTGCTCCTCAAGGTCCACACGAGCAACTACCGGATCGTCGGCTTCACCGCGGAGGTGACGCTGCCGGAGCTCGTGGCGCTCGGGCGCGCGCGCGGCATTCCGGTGATGGAAGACCTCGGGAGCGGCGCGCTCGTCGATCTCACGCGCTACGGTCTGCCGCCCGAACCGGTCGTCGCCGACCGCACCGCACTCGGCGCCGATCTCGTCACCTTCAGCGGCGACAAGGTACTCGGCGGGCCGCAGGCCGGGCTCGTCGTCGGCAGCGCGTCGCACGTGGCCAGGCTCCGGGAGAATCCGCTGCACCGCGCCCTCCGGTGCGACAAGCTGACGATTGCCGCCCTCGAAGCGACGCTTCGTCTGTACCGCGAGTCCCCCGATATCGCCCGCGACATTCCGGCGCTGCACGCGTTCGCACGTCCGCTCACCGAGATCGAGGCGACCGCGAGCGCCGCGGTCGGGGCGCTCACGCGGGCACTCGGCCCCGAGTTCCGGCTCTCGATCGAGCGCGACACGTCGCAGATCGGCAGCGGCGCCCTGCCAATCGACGTGATCCCCACCGCCGTGATCGTCGTGGAGAACGACGCGATGAGTGCCGGTCGCCTTGCGGAGCGCTTCCGGCAGGCGCGGCCGCCGATTCTTGGACGCGTGAAGAACGGCCGATTCCTGCTCGACGTGCGGACGATCTGGGACGCAAGGGACTTGGTGCCGAACTGGGCGGACGAGACCCGCGCACGCTGAAGCGTGCGCTCTACGGGCGCGTGTCGCGCGCCGGGCCATGTAGCGCGCAGGCTTCAGCCTGCGCGACGATTAACCAATGCCGTACATCATCGGGACCGCGGGCCACATCGACCACGGCAAGACGAGCCTCGTCAAGGCGCTGACCGGTGAGGACACCGACCGGCTGAAAGAGGAAAAGGAGCGCGGGATCTCGATCGAGCTCGGGTTCGCACACCTCGACCTGCCCGACGGCGCGCGCTGCGGCGTCATCGACGTGCCCGGCCACGAGCGCTTCATCCGGACGATGGTGGCGGGATCGCACGGCGTCGACCTCGTGCTCTTCACGGTCGCCGCCGACGACGGGGTGATGCCGCAGACCGTCGAGCACCTGGACATCCTGCACCTGCTCGGCGTGCGGCGCGGGATCTTCGTGCTCACGAAGACCGACCTCGTCACCGTGGCGCGTGCCGACGCCGTCGCGCGCGACGTCGAGCATCTGGCGGCGGGCACGTCACTCGAGGGGGCGCCGATCGTCCCGTTTTCATCGGCCACCGGAGCGGGACTGGACGCGCTCCTCGGCGCCATCGGCGACGGGCTCCGCCGCATCGATCGAGCGCCGCCGCCGGGCTACTTCCGCCTCCCGATCGACCGCGTCTTCGTCCTCCGCGGCCACGGGCTCGTCGTCACCGGCACGGCGCTGCAGGGCGAGGTCCGCGCCGGCGATCGCCTGCGGAGCCTCCCGGGCGATCAGACGTTCCGCGTGCGAAGCGTGCAGGTACACGGCGACGCGGTCGATCGGGCAACGTGGGGCCAGCGTGTGGCGCTCAATCTCGCCGGCCAGGAGCGGCCGGCGGTCGAGCGCGGCCACGTCCTGTGCGACGAACGGCTGACGACGACCTCCGATCGCTTCGATGCGGCGATCGAGGTCCGCCCGACGGCGACGGCGCGAATCAGGAACCATCAGCGCGTCCGCGTGCACATGGGAACCGCCGAGCGGCTCGGCAAGCTGATCGTACTGGGCGCGTCTGACGAGATCGCCCCGGGCAGCGCCGCCTTCTGTCAGGTCGTCATCTCGGCGCCCCTGCTGACGCTCCGCGGCGATCGCTTCATCGTGCGCGACGAGACCGCACAGCACACGCTGGGAGGCGGCGTGGTGCTGCACCCGTGGCCGCCGGTGCACCGGCGCAGCGATGCGACGCTCGAATCGCGCCTCCAGGCGCTCCGCACCGAGGACGCGGGCGCGCTCGCCGAGCGGTTTCTCGACGATCGGCCGGAGTTCGCCACGCCGCTCTTGCCGCTGTATCACTTTCTCAATCTGCGGGCCGAGGAGGCGCTCGAGCGCGGCGCCGCGAACCCGGCAATCCGGACGCTCGTCCAGGACGGCGAGCATCTGTTCACGACGGTCCGCAAGTGGTCGGCGCTGACCGCGTCGCTGGTCGAGGCGCTGCGGGAGTTTCACGGCGCCCACCCACTCGAGGCGGGCCGGGACATGGAAGCGGCGCGCGAGCCGCTGCCGATGCCGATCACGGCGAAGGCTTTTCGCGCGTTCGTCGGCCGGCTGGAAGAGGACGGTGTCGTGGCCCGCGAGGGCAACCTGCTGCGCCTGCCCGAACATCGCGTGGCCCTGCGGTCCGAGGAGCAGGACGCGGCCCATCGCATCCGCGAAGCGCTCGGCCGCACGCCGCTCGCGCCGCCCGACGTGCGGCAGCTGGCGGTCGAGACGGGGCTGGATGCCACCCGCCTGCTGCAGGTGCTCCGCGTCCTCGAGCGCGAGCGCGTGGTCGTCCGCGTGGGCGGCGATCTGTATTTCCTGCGGGACAGCGTCGACGCGGTCACGCGCGCGCTGCGGGAGCAGTTCTCCGCGACCGACGCCATCACGCCGGCGGCGTTCCGCGACCGCTTTCAGACGACCCGGAAGTACGCTATCCCCCTGCTGGAGCACCTGGATCGCGAAGGCGTGACGATCCGGATGGGCGATGTGAGGCGACTCCGAGAATGGCGAAAGTCACCGGCCGCAAGCGGACGAAGCTCCTCGGGCTGACGCAGCAGGTCGCGGCGGCGGGTTGAGCGGCCAAGCTCGGCCCCGCCGACCTGCTGCACGTGCTGCACAGCCTTCCGCCGTTCGAACACCCGAACCTGATCGTCGGGATCGAGACGTCCGACGACGCGGGTGTGTTCCGTCTGCGCGACGACCTGGCAATCGTCCATACGGTCGACTTCTTCACGCCGATTGTCGACGACCCGTACACGTTCGGGCAGATTGCCGCCGCCAACGCGCTGAGCGACGTCTACGCGATGGGCGGCGAGCCGACGACCGCGCTCAACATCGTCGGCTTCCCCCGCGGGAGGCTGGATCTCGAGATCCTCGCCGACATCATCCGCGGCGGATCGGAGCGCGTCCGCGCGGCCGGCGCGGTCGTGATCGGCGGCCACAGCATCATCGACGAGGAGCTGAAGTACGGAATGGCGGTCACCGGCGTCATCCATCCGGACCGCGTCATCCGGAACGTCGGCGTCCAGCCGGATGACGCCCTCGTGCTCACCAAGCCGCTCGGGACCGGCATCATCACGACAGGACTGAAGCGGCGGAAGGCCTCACCCGCGAGCGTCCGCGCCGCCATCGCCTCGATGGTGCGGCTGAACGACACGGCCTCGGCGGTCATGCGCGCGTTTCCGGTCCACGCGTGCTCCGACGTGACCGGATTTGGCCTGCTCGGGCACGCGTTCGAGATGGCGAGCGGAAGCGGCGTGACGATCGTGCTCGAGTCGCGGGCGCTGCCGCTGCTGCCCGGCGCGCGCAGGCTCGCGCGGCAGGGGTGCCTCACCGGCGGCTGCCGGCGCAACCGGGAGTACCTGCAGAACAAGACCTTCGTCGATCCGAAGATTCCTGGCGATCTGCTCGAGGTCGCGCTCGACCCGCAGACGTCTGGAGGCTTGCTGATCGCGGTCGCCGCCGATCACGCCGACGCGCTCGTCGACGAGCTGCGGGCCAAGGGCGTGGAGGCCGCGACGCGGGTCGGCTACGCGACGGCGGCGAAGGAGACGGGCGTGCGGCTCGTCTAGCCCTTGCGCTTCTTCAACGTCTCCACGAACTCGGCTGGTGTCTCGACGCGGATGCCGTACCGCAGCGAGGCCACGAAATGGCGGCGGTTATCGGTAACGATCACCGCCGCACCGCTGGCACGGGCGATGTCCGCGATGTGCGCGTCGTAGATGCGACCGCCCGCCGCGCCGTCCTGTGCGGCCGCCCGGAGCAAGGGCCGCCGATCGGCCGACGGCAGGTCGTGTACCGCCATGCGGTCGAATACCTCGCTTTCGAGCAGCTGCACCGCATCTTCGGGCCTGAGCCGGAACTCGGGCGGCAGGCGGGTGGAAACGGAAAAGAACTCCAGGCAGCAGTGCCATGCCGTCGCCGCTACCGGCACCTGCTTCTCGGCCACCGCATGGAGCAGCGACTGCGCGGGCGCACTCTGCGGCCCGAAGTCGACGAGCCCCGCCAACAGAACGCTCGTGTCCAGGAAGACGCCTACGGCCACCGGCTGCGCTCTTCCTCAACGAGCGCGGCGACGTCGACGCGGGGGCGCGCCGCCGAAGGGGCGGAAGGGCGGGCCACGAGGCGCCGGCCGATACGAACCAGTCTGGGGCCGGGAGCCACGCGCTCGAGCCGAATACCCGTGTCCTCGAACGTCAGCTCGATCTCCGAGCCGGCGGTCAGGCCAGCCCGGTCGCGAAGGGACGCCGGGATGACCACGCGGCCTGCCTTATCGATGGTAGCCCTCATACCATGAGTCTACCATTTCGAATGGCATTACGGCGCCTGCCTGAAAGCACCCGGCGGCGGGCCGCTCCTCACCGGCGCAGCATGAGGCCGAAGCTGCGTTCTCCTTCGTGGCACGCCATCTCGAGGTGCTCGAATCCCGGCTGGGTGTTTCGAATGAGGGGAAAGGCGATCTTCCACGGCCGCGTGAACACCTTCGGATCGGTGATCGTGGCCTCGTACTGGATGGTGACCGGGTCGACGAACGTGTAGCGTTCGACGACGTGCAATGCATCGCTGTGGAAGGTCCCGATGACGTCGAACCACGTCCGGTCGGTGAAATTGGTCACGTCCACGACGAGCGTGTTGCCTTCCCAGCGGCCCCGCGAATCCCCCATCCAGAGCCTGATGGCTCCTGCGACATGGGGAGTGCCGTCTACGGGAATGATGCGATAGGCGTGGTTGAACTCGTAGGTGAAGACGACCTTCCCGGGAATCTGATGGATTTGAATGCCGGTGACCTCCTGATAGGTCACACGCGGCACACCCCCGAGGAAGCATCGGGACTGCGGATCGATATCGCCGGGACCTCGCGGGTTGGTGTGGTTGGCCGCAATGTCCTTCGCCTTCGCGGCCGCCCAGGGCTGATACGGCACCTTGCCGTCGGGCGGGTCCACGATGATCGTGCCGCGCTGACCCTTTCGCCGCGCAACCTCCGCCTCGATCTCCTCGGTGGAACGCTCGCACCCGACGATGCCCTGCGCGCATCCGGCCGAGAGCAGCAGGTGCTCGTCGTTATTGCCGCCTTCGAGGGCGTAACCCGCCATGTCGGGCACACGGCGATTCCAGACACCCTGGATGTCCGGTTGACCGTCCGGCGTTCGCGGCACCGTCCACGTCCGTTCCGCAGGCACCGCGCGGGTGGCACGTTCCACCCCGTGCGACGTCTGGGCGGCCGTGGACGCTGACAGCAACAGAACGGCCACGGCGGTCGCCAGCCCCGTGGCCGCGCCGACGTATCGATGTTCCACGCACCACCTCCAGCAAGGTCCGGGTGCAGGCGGATGATCGACCCGGCAACTCCGGTCTGTCAAGGGATTGTCGGCGGCGTCAGAACTGCAGCACGCTTTCCACGTATCCGAACGTCATCGTCCGGCCGGCGAACGAACGCCGGACGACGTCCCCGCCGCGCGCCATGCCGAGGAATCCATTGATCGACCAGTGGCGCGACATGGTGTAGTCGGCTGACAGCTCGACGATGGTCGCCAGATGACGGCCGCCGTTCGAGGGGCGCGTCGCAAAGCCGAACTGCGTGCCGCGCGACTGGGTGGCGCCGCTACCGAAGTACCAGTGATCCCGCGCGGTGGCAAGGCCCACGCGGCGCAGATCGGCGCGCAGGCCGAACGCCGGAACGGGCCGTGCCAGTCCCTGAACGAACACGTCGGTGCTGTTCATCTGGCTGTAGAGCGCCGTCTGCGCGTATCGCCGAACGGTTGGCAGCATCTGGAAGAAGGTGCCGTGCCGATCGTCGGCAGGGTTGTCGTCTCCGGACGCCCACAGCATCCCGGCGCGCACCCACGGCTGCCACGGCGCGCGGCCCCACTGATGTCCGCCTTCCACAGCGACGCTCAGCGCGCGGTGCGCCTGCTCGTACCACGACCCCGTCTGGCCGGCAAGCCAGACGAGCCCGTCCCACTGACGGCCGGACGAGGCGGAGGCCGCGACCACCGCCGCTCCGAGCGTGTTGATGCCGACCTCGACGGTGGGGACGGACCGTCCGCTGTTGTCCGGGCGCGCACCGACGTCCCGGTCGTCGTCATAGCGGAACGCGAACGTCTGGAGCTCCGCGGCGCCGCCCAGCGCAGGCGGCCTGAGGGTGAAGCTCCCGCCGACCACGCGCACGTCGGGCATCATCAGGCCCGCCGCATCCTCGAATCCGCCCTGGGTTGGCGAGAACGCCACGCCCGACGCGCGCCATGCGGATCGCGCGGCGTCGACGCGGATGCCGTCGTAGCCGCGCTGGTAGATTGACCAGTCGAACTCGCCGACGAGCCGCGCACCGACGCGCTGGCCCTTTACCGCCTCGATCTTCGGATGGCCTGACGTGTCCTCACCGCCCGAGGCGTATGGCATCCGGCCCGCCTGCAGCGTGACACCGGGCAGGAGCTCCTTCAGCTGCACATGCAGATAGCGGAGATAGAGTTGCCGGCTGTCGGAGCGGCCGGCATGCCCGAAGTACACCGCGCCGAGTCCCAGGGGCCCCGGACCGACGGCATTCGCCGGCAGATTGGCGAACTGGACGTACTGAATCGCGGCATTCAACGCGAAGCGGCTTGCATCATGCCGAAGACCGGCCTGAAGGCGATTGACCGGATAGGCATACTCGTGGTCGCCGCCGCCAGGCGGCGGCTCGAAGAAGCGCCAAATTTCGACTCGGGTCCAATTGCGGGCGAACCAGGTGGTCGCCGGCGCTATCGGCGTGGACGCGGCTGGCGGCGTCTGCGCGCGTGCGGCCGGCGCGACACAGCAGCACGCCGCCAGGAGGATGAAGAGCCGGAAACGCGTGCGGCTGCCTCTACGGCGCGGGCGCGGCCGGCGTCGGATTGGCGGCGACGAGCGTCCGGCCATCCGGGAGCGTGACGGTGAGGAGCCGCGCGACGGGCTCGCCGTTCTTGGCCGGCTCGACGGTGACGGTGACCTGGTCACCCGGCTTGACCATCGACCGCGACAAGCCACGCGCCGTCATCGAAACGGGATTCTGGGTCTCCGCGACCCAGTTCCGCACCGTCCCGGTGTCGTCCTTTGCGTCGAACCGCAGGAAGCAGTGGGGATTCGCCCAGATCCATTCGGTGACGGTGCCCTTGAGTGTGATTTGCTTTCCCGTGGCGAAGGTATCGGCGCCATGGTGTGCCGACGCCGGGACGCCGGCCGCCAGCACGAACGCCAGGACAACGCTTCCAACCATCCGTCGATGTCGCATGGCTACTTTCCTTTCAACTGGCTCACCACGGCGCGCTGGTAGGCCTGCGCCTCCGATGCCGCGGGGATCATCTCCATCCAATCCGTGCCCGCCGGCAGCAGCCGCAGCGGCATGCGGTTCCGCACGAGCCACGGCTTCGTGTAGATCTGCGGATCGTCGATCGTCACCGTCAGCTCCAGCGTGTTCTGGTTGACACGATGATACCGCTCGACGACGCGCAGCGCCGTGCTGTGCGGGTCGCCGTCGTTGTCGATCCACGTGCGGTCGTCGAGGCCGACCGTCTCCGCGACGAACGTGAAGTCGTCCTCCCATCGCCCGACGGAGTAGCCGTACCAGCGCGGCTCGGGATTCACTGGCAGCGATCGGCCGTCGGTCCAGATCGTGCGCCACCGCTTCTCGAACAAGTACAGCATCAGCACCTGCGAGGGTGTCTGGACGATCTGCACGCCGCGGAGCTCGAACGTGACCAGGCGCGGGAACCCCGCCGGGTCGCCGAGCGTCGACAGCGGGTCGTTGATCTCGGCAACGGGCACCCGGCGCGGCCCGTTCCCTGGACGATTCTCCCGCGCCATCTTCTCGCCGAGCGGCGTGAAGGGCGCCCGCGCAGCTGCCCGCTCGGCCTGCTGTCCGGTGGCGCCGACGCCGGCGGGACCGCCATCCCACATGCCGGAGATGTCGCGCCGGGGCGGCGGTCCGCCGGGCGGCATGCTCTTGAACTGCTCGCCGGTCAATCCGGTGAAGTTCCAGGCCTGCTGCGCGAGCCCCGGCCACGCGGTGGCCAGCGCGGCCGCGAGCGCGAGCGCGGCGCCGAGCAGGGTCCGTTTCATCTTCACAGCCCCCTCTCGATCAGCTGGTTGTAGAACAGGCGCAGGATCCCGGCCAGCCGCCCGTGATCGTAGTGCGCGAAGCGCTGCGGTACCTTGAACTCCTTGAGGATCTGGTCGAGCGTCCTGCCCGCCATCACCATCTTCGCCACCTCGTCGCGCATGACGATGAAGTAATCGCGCTGATCGATCACGTCCTGCACGCCGCGGCCCACGTGCACGGGCCCATGGCCCGGGACGTAGGTGTCGACCGGCAGGTTGCGGTCGATGATGCGATTGAGGATGTCGATCGTCCCCTGAATGTTCGCGAAGAAGACGCCGCCGGCCTCCGCCTGGCCGGGATGCAGTTCGTTGTTCAGCAGGTCGCCCATGAACATGACCCGCCGCTGCGGGATGTACATCGTCATGTCGCCGCTCGTGTGGCCGTAGCCCTCGGCGCGGGCCTGGAACGTCAGCCCGCCGAACACCACCGTCATGTTGCCGTCGAAGCCGAGCGACGGCGGCAGCAGCTCCGCGCCCTTGTAGAGCGGCAGGCCCTGGGCCTTCCGCTCGTTGAACTCCTTCAGCTCGACCTGGTAGTACGCACGGATCTGGTCGCGGGTCCCGATGTAGACCGGTCTGTCCTCGCGGAAATACCAGGCGCCGGTCGAGTGGTCGCCCGAGGCGTGCGAGGAGAAGAGGTAGATGACCTTCTTGTCGGTCACCTTGCGGATGAACGGGAGGTCGTTGTTGCGGATGTCGCTGTCGAAGACGAGCACGCCTTCGTCGGTGACCACGAAGCCGGCGTTGCTGCCGGCGCCGGTCATCGTGTAGACGTCGGGCGCGATCTTGACCATCGTGCGGCCCGGCATCGACTGCGCCCCCGCAGTCGGGGGCAGCACGAAGCCGACGAGCACCGCCACTGCGACGAGAACCTTCGCTGTCATCGTTTCCTCCTGGGGACGCGACACCGGCCTCGCGTCAGCGATGCCGGTACCAGACAAGCCGATCGCCTTTCCCGCCGCCGGCGGCAGACGTCAGGTACACGACGCTCGTACGGCCGATTGGCGCGAGCGGGCTGCCGGGCAGTTCGACGATCGCATCGTTGGTGAGAAAGACGCCGCCCGACCGCAGCATGCGCGCCACGTTGGCGGCTGCCAGCGACTGCTCGAACACGTCGTAATAGATGAGCACGTTGGTCGCCAGTATGAGGTCGAAGCCATCATCGTTCGAGAGTGGCTCCAACCGCTGTAGCACCACGTTGAGGTCCTGCGGCACGATCGCGCGTACGACCGCGGGGCGGATCGCCACCGCCTTCACCGCGACGCGGCCCGCCGTCGGCGGAGGGTCGACGCTCTTCCTCCTCTCCCCGACGTGTTCGCCGAACCGTTCCCAGTAGCGTGCCAGATCCGACGCCCACGGCCGATCGAGGTTGCGCGGAACGACGACAGTATAGGACTGTCCGGCATCGGCCTGCTGCCGGGCGCCTTCCAGGTGCTGGAGCACGCGCGCGCTGAGATCGAAGGCGTACACCTGCGGCTCGGTGCTCGTCAGGCCCAGCCGCATGAGGGAATCGACGACCGCAAAGGGCTGGATCGTCTGCTCGGGGTAGAAGTCGTAGCCCTCCTGCTTGTCGGTGAAGTCGAGGCCGGGGCCGATGATGGCGACGCGGCGCACGCGTCCGGGCCGCAGCACGCCCGCCGCCGCCATCTCCCTGAGCGCGGCCTCGACGCCGAAGTCGATCAGGATGGACGTGTCGGACGCGAGGCCGCGATCGCGGAAGAGCGTCATCTGGTCGACCGCGTCGCCGTCGGGGTCGAGGAGCCGCGCCGCGCGTTCTGCCTGGCCGATGATCTCCACCCGATCCAGCAGGTACTGGCGCACCCGATCCTGCTCTTTCACGGGGTCGAGCCCGCGGCGTTCGAGGACGCGCCGCGCGAACTGCATCCGCGCGTTCGCGGCCGGCGATGCGGCGGCTTTTATGAAGTCTTCGATTCGCGCCGACAGGAGGGGCGACGGCACGAAACGGCTGTCGCCCCCGCCGGCCTGGCGCACCAGCACGCCGGCGAGCTCGCCGCGATCGCCGATCCGCGGCTGCGCGGTAAAGCTGGTGCCGAACTGCAGCAGGTAGATGATCGAGTCGGCATCGCCCTCCGCCACGCGCGCGCGGATGTCCGCGTCGCGCCGGGCGACCCAGCCGGGCCAGGCGGCAGCCCGCTCGACGGCGGTCCTCCCTCGCAGCTCGGCGGGCAGAAGGTCATCTCGCAGCGCCTGGACGATCGGCACCGCATCTTCGTAGGCGATCGTCGCAACGGCGGCTGCCGATCGCAGACCCTGGCCGCTTCGAGGATTCGCCGAGAGGACCAGCGGGAAGCTCGCCGCGGCGAGCACGAACGCCAGGGACTTCGTCATCACCTCTCAGAAGAGCACTCGAAACCCGAACTGCATCGTGCGGAACTGGCCGGAGGTCCGTCTGCCGTGCAACGGGCTGTTCTCCTGCATCGTGATCGTCCAGTTCGGCTGGTTGAGCACGTTGAACGCCTCGGCGATGAGGTCGAGCGACGCGCGGCGAGGCAGCGGCAACCGCTGCTGCAGGCGAACGTTCGTCCGGTTCCTGGCGGGCTGGGTGAACGAGTTCCGCGGCACGATCGTCCCGTCGGGCCGGAGCCGCTGGATGAACGTGCTGCTCGAGCCCAGATTGCGCAGGTCGCCACCGTAAATCGTCTCCGCGCGCTCGCCGAGCGCCGTGTAATGCGTGCCGCTCACCTGAAAGCCGCCGCCGACTTCCCAAATCCCGCTCAGCACCGAGCGATGGCGCAGATCGGTAGACGACAGGCTCCACTCGCCGTCGAGATCGGGCGCCAGCGCGAAGTCGACCGGCACCGGCGTGCGCCCCGGCGCGCCCTGCAGCGGCCTGCCCAGCGCATCCCAGAAGCCGCCGAGCGTGTAGGTCGCCGAGGCCTGCCAGCGACTGCTCATCCGCTTGGTAAAGGCGGTCTGCAGGGCATGATACGTCGATCGCCCGTTCTGCACCGTCATCGCGACGACGCCGAACTCGGGGTACGGCAGGAGCGCCCGGTTCGAGAACGGGTGGTTGGCGCCGGTCGCGGGGTTGAAGGCAATGTTGACGTTCTGCTGCTGCCACCCCTCGTCGCGGCTCTTCGTGAAGATGTAGTCGACCTCGACCGCAGACACGGATCCAAGCTGCCTCTGGAAGCCAATCGAGCTCTGCCAGCTGCTGTTGATGTTGTACGGCGGCGGCTGCTTCAGCTCGCCGTTGCCCCTGAGCAGGCAGGGCGCGCTCCCCGTGAACCCCCGGGTTCGCCACACGGCGAAGTTCGCGGCCTGCTCGGGGGCGGCGCAGTAGCGCTGCAGCGCCTGCTCGTATGTGGGCGTCGGCCCGTTGAAGGGGTTGGCGGCGAAATCAGGCCGGCCGTCGTTCAGCACCTCGACGACCGCCACCGTCTTCGCCTCCGACGGGTACGTCGTCTGGACCATCTCGCCGTAGTACTTGCCGGCGCCGCCGCGCACCACGAGGCGATCGTTCCACTGGTAGACGAACCCGAGCCGCGGCTGGATGTTGGTGACGTTCTGCGGACGTCCCGACTCCATGAACGGCAGGAATTCCTCCTGGTTCTGGAACATGTTCCACAGGAGGTCGTAACGGACGCCGAGGTTCAGCGTCAGCCGCGTGCCGACGTGCCAGTCGTCCTGCATCCAGGCCGCGTAGCCGGGAATGCGGATCAGATCGCGGCGGCTCTTGAGGATGCCGAGCGTGTAACGGCGCACGAGCGGCGAGATCGCGGTCAGGTTCCACGTATCGGCGTTCCACGCATCCGGAAAGAGGCTCTCGATGTTCGCGGGCGCCGGGCCGCCGCGCGCGTCGATGATCCCCATGCACTGCGTGCAGTTGTTCGTATAGTGCTGGTGCAGGAACAGCTCGCCGCCGATCTTCACGTCGTGGCGGCCGCGCGCGTCGTACGAGGTGGTGAGATTGTTTCTCACCTGATACAGATTCTGCGTGCGATACCGCGGGGCGCCCTGATTGCCGCCGATGACGAAATTGGTGAACGTGATGCGGGGCGATCCGGTGGTGATCGATCCGAACGGGCCGCCCGCCGCCAGCCAGTGGTTGGACCACCGCGTCAGGTTCTCTTCGCCGAACAGGAAGCCAGCGTGCCCGACCATGAGCTCGTTGAGCGTCCGGTTGCTGAGCACGTGCGTGAGCTGCACGGCCGCCTGGTCCGCGTTCTCCCACCCGCGCGAGGTCGCCGCCGGGTGGGCGGTGTTGCCCGGTCCGAAGGGCGTGGCGGTCTTGGCGACGTTCAAGCGGAACATCAATCGCGTCTGCGGCGAGAACTGATAGTCGATGCGCGTCCCGCCGATCTTCTTGGTCGACGTGCCCGTCAGCGACACGTTGAACGCCGGCCAGGGCGTCCTCCAGGTTTCCTCCTTCGGCTCGCGTTCGTACTCGTGGTACGCAAAGAAGTGCAGCCGGTCACGCAGAATGGGGCCGCCGAAAGTCGACGCGTACTGCTGGTTCTCGAACGGCGTGACCCGTTCGAGAACGGGGTCCGGCGCATTCAAGCGGTCGTCGCGGAAGTTGCTCCGCAACGAGCCGGCGAACCGGTTGGTGCCGGACTTCGTGACCAGGTTCACCTGCAGGCCGGACGAGCGGCCCTGCGTCGCGTCGAACCGGTTCGAGATGAACTGGAACTCGGCGATCATCTCCTGGCTGAACGTGGGTTGCCCGCCGCCGCCCATCGTGTTCTGGAACTGCTGGCCGTCGATGTTGGTCTGGAACTCGCGGATCCGGTCGCTGTTGCGTGAATTGATACGGCCCGGATTGTCGCTCGTGGTCCGGCTCCCCGGCGCGAGCAGCAGCAGCGCGCCCCAGTCGCGCCCCTGCACGGGCATCTCCTGCACCTGCTGCGGATCGATATTGCCGCCGAGACTCGACGAATCGACCTTGAGCAGCGGCGCTTCCGCATTGACTGTGATCGTCTCCTCGATGGCCGACGGAGACATCTCGACATTGACGACCGCTGTCTGGCCGACGAGCAGCTGCACGCCGGTGCGCACCACGGTCGCGAAGCCGGACAGCTCCGCCGTGATCCGGTATGCGCCGACGCGTGCGGGCAGCCGATACGCGCCGCGCTCGTCGGTCACCGCCAGGAACGTATTGCCGGTCGCTTCGAGCACCGCCGTGACCGTCACGCCGGGCAGGACGCCGCCGCTCGAATCGACGACCGTGCCCGTAAAGACCGCTTCCTGAGCGTTCGCCACCGCCGGCGCAGCGATGATGGCGACGCCGAGCAGAAGCCGTCGAAGCAGTCGCGGCGTCATGAAGGCCTCCAGATCTCGCGGCGCGTCTTTCGCCGGATGTGTGTCGGGTGCCTGGGGTAAGTGTGGGCGGAAAGTACAGTACGCCGGCGAGCCGGTCAACACGTTTCCGGACGGCATCGCGGCCGCGCGGCGCCGTCCGCAGATTGCGTCTCGCGCTATCTGGTCGACGGCGCCGGCGCTGCCGCGTCGTACACGATCCGGCCGCCGACGATCGTCATCACCGACCTGATGTCCTTGATCTGATCCGCGGGCACGGTCAGATAGTCGCGATCGATGACGACGATGTCGGCCAGCTTGCCGGGCTTGATCGAGCCGAGATTGTTCTCCTGGAGAATCTGGTACGCGCTCCCCCGCGTGTGCGCGATGAGCGCCTCTTCCCGGGTGACCGGCCGGCGATTTACGACGGTGCCGCCTACCATCTTGCCAGTCACCGCGAACGCCAGCGTCACGAACGGCTTGTACTGGTTCACCTCGAAGGCGTCGGTACCGAGTCCCCAGATGATCCCGCTGTCCTGAATCAGCCTGAAGTCCGGCATCGTATACGCCCGGTCGCCGTGCGCACGATGGAAGATGCCGCCCATGATCGTCGCGCGCGGCTGAATGCCGGCTGTGACCCCGAGGTTCTTCATCCGCTCGAGATGCGCGGCGGTCACCTGCTCGTCGTGGATGAGGACCCAGCGGAGGTTCCGGACCGGGAACTCGCGGTTGATCTTCTCGATCTGATCAAGGAAGCCGTTGAAGGTGTGCTCGAGCGTCGTATGCGAGTGCAGCGGCAGTCCCGCCCGCGCGACCTCGCGGGCGATGCGGCCCCACTGGTCGAACGCCTCCTGCGGCTGCGTTCCCTTTGGCGCCACCATGCTATCGCCCGCGGGGCCGTACAAGCCCTCGCCGTAGGCGATGATGTCGACCCAGTTGTCGCCCTGGAAGAACTTGAGCTCGCCGATCTTCGGCAGATTCTTCGTGACCGTCTCGGCGCTGTTGCCCATCGGGACGGCCACGATGCAGAAGAAGCGCTTGCCGAGGCGTCCTTCTTTCGCCCACCGCTGGAAGATCGGGATGAACTCGTCGGGGCATGTCCCGCTCGACGCCGTGAGCCCGGACGCGTTCAGCTCACGGATCATCGCCATGCTGTTGGCCTCGACCTGCGCGAGCGTCGGCTTGGCGATCGCCTCCGACACGCCGGTTGCCGGCCCGAAGTACGGCCCGCGCGCGTCGAGAACGCCCGTCGGCTGGCCGCTCGCATCGCGCACGATCCAGGGGTCCTTCCGCGTGGCCAGTCCGAGCGCCTCCACGGCGCGGCTGTTCAAGTACGTCTCCTCGCGCGTGACCTGGAGCAGCACCGGATGATTCGGCGACGCCTGATCGAGCTCCGCCTTCGTGATGGGCCGCTTGTCGTCGGTGAACTGATCGCGCGACCAGCCGCCCAGCGTGTAGACCCACCGCCCGGCCGGCAGCGAGCCGGCCTTCGCGCGAATCATCTCGAGGGCCTGCTTCCGCGTCTCGACGTTGTCGAGCCGCAGCTCGTCGGTCCACAGCACGCCCTCTTCCATGTAATGGGCGTGGTTGTCGATGAGCCCGGGGACGACGGCGCGTCCGCGCAGGTCGATGCGGCGCGTCGAGGGCCCGGCCAGCCGCCCGATCTCCTGATTGGTGCCGACCGCCAGGATGCGCTCACCGCGGATCGCCACGGCCTGCGCGATCGAGAAGCGATCGTCGACGGTGATGATCTTGCCGTTGGTCAGCACGAGGTCCGCGGTCGTTTGCTGCGCCGGCACCACGACCGACGCGGCAACCGCGATGACACCGGCGCTCGCCGCCATCCGCATGTTCAGACCCCTTCCCGCCGGTCGGCGCCGGCATCGATCCAGAACCCGGCCGCTCCGAGCAGGATCACGGCCACGAAGACGACGAGCGCGACGATGAGTATGAGATCCACGTCAGGTCCTCAGAACGCGTTGCCGATGAACGGCAGCATCCGCCCCCAGTAGATCACGCCGACCCACGCGCCGATGCCGCCGGCCGCCACCAGCTTGTCGAGCGGCGCCGCTTCGGTCCCGACGTTGAGCGCCCACGTCCTCGAGAATACGGTCAGGTAGAGGAAGTGCGCGCCAGCGAGGCCGAGAAAGATCACCTTCCAAAGGAACGCGATGTTCTCCGTGTACTGGGTGGCGGCGGCAATGAAGAACAGCATGCCGGTGATGAGATTGAGGGCGAAGCCGAGCATGCCCCACGGGAGCAGCCGGTGCAGCGACGCAAACGACAGCGCCTTCATCGCGCCCAGAATCCGCAGATTGACCGCGAGCAGGACGCCCAGGACGAGACATAGGCCGAGGAAGTGCAGCGCCTCCGCCGCCGGCCACACCCACGGATACTGGGTCACGAAATCGGCGATCACGCCGCTCTGGAGCCACCCCGCGGGCGCCCCCACCGTGACCGCTTCCGGATTCGCGAGGATCTCGGGATGGCGGATCTCGCCGCCGATCGTCGCTGCGCGACCCATCAAGGCCATCGTGATCGCGGACAGCCCCAGCACAGCGCCGACCGACACTCGTGGCAACCGAGCCAGGCGCCGGCTCTGCCAGAGCGCGAGCCACGCGAAGAACCCGGTGATCTGCATCCAGACGAAGCCGAGCAGCGCCGCCGTCTCGTGCGCCTCGATCGCCGGGGCCGCAACGCCCTCCATGCCCTCGATGGCGCCCTCGGCCGCGACGCCGGTCAGATAGACCGGGAGGGTGGCCAGCGCGACGACGAACAGGAGTTCGAGGCTCGCGTGCAGCAGATGATCGTTACGCCGGACCAGCGCCAGCAGCAGCAGCCCTACGGACGCGACCATACCGACGGTCGGAACGTGGTTCAACAGCAGGTGCAGATGCGGAATCGTCAGATCCATGTCACGTCCTTGTGACTACGACACGTAGGCCAGGAGGCGCCCCGCTGTGACGGCCGCCGTCCATGCCGTCAGCGACAGGATGGCGAGTCCCCTCCCGGACGAGGGCGCGGTCGCGCCCTCAGGCGCCTCGAAGACGCTGCGCTGAATCAACAGGACGGTCGAGACGCCGATCGCGACGAACACGAGCTTCGTCATGAAGAGCGGATCGGTGCCGCGCCTGGTCGCGTCGGCCGCAAACAACAGGGAGCCGGTGATCAGGTTGAGCCAGAAGCCGCCCCACATGACGCGGAACAGCGACCGCAGCGGCGCCAGCGCCATCCCGCGCCCGATGCCGAGCAAGCGAAGGCTGATGACGACGCTGCAGCCGACGAGCAGCCCCATCCCGAACGTGTGCAGAGTCAGGATGGTGGGGAACGCCCAGATCGTCTCCCCCTCACGCACCCACGTCGAAAGGCCCGATGACTCGAGCCAGGCGAGCATCGCCATTACGCGCCACCCCGGCCGCCCCGGCCGCCGGTGACCAGCTCGAACATCACCTCGCCGTCAGCCTTCACGGCCGGCTTGGCCCAGTGAACGACCCCTTTCAACGTGCTCGCGGGCTGCGAGAGCGTCAGCGTGAGCGTCTGCTGCTCGGTCGCCGCCAGCCGCGGCAGCCGCCACGCCGCCACCGTCTTCGACTCGGCGTTGCGGCGCACGCCCTCGTACTTGCCGCCGGTGGCGGTGACGACCTTCGCGTTCTCCGGAAGCTCGATCTCCACGGTGATGTCCTCCGCCGTCAGCCCCTTGTTCTTCACGCCGGCATTCGTCACCTGGAGTGTGTAGGTCGCCCCCGTCGCTCCCTGCTGTCCGCCGGTGAGGCGCGCCGCGAGCGGCACCAGCTTGCCGAGATCCTCGAACGCCCACTGCCAGATCTCCTTCAGCACCGACTCGGGGAGGCGCTGCGGCGAGTAGTTCCCCATCCGCACGCGGTTGCGTCCGGGCGGACCTGCGGGACGGGGGGTCGTCGGCGTGATCGACGGATCGAGCTGCTTCCACTGCTCCCACTGCGCCGCGACATGGTCGTACACCATCCGCTTGAACCACTCGAAGTCGCCGTTCACCTCGGCGGCGCCGTGGCGCGGCGTCTCGAACGTCGCGAGGTGGCACTGGCCGCAGCCGATCACCGCGATGGCGAGCTGCTGGCCTCGCGGCGCGCCCGGCGGCAGCTCGACCCGCCACGGACCCGGCTTGACGACCGGCGGCAGATTGGTGAAGTAGGCGACGAGATCCGCGATCTCCTGGTCGGTCAGCTCCGACTCGACGTATGCCGGCATCCGCCCGACGGGGTTCCGGACGTAGTTCTTGAAGCGCTCGAAGTTCAGATCGATGCGGCCGGCGAGCGCCGGCCCGAACCCGCCTTCACCGTCGCCGCCGTGGCAGTTGCGGCACGACGTGTTGCCGAGCGCCCACACCGCCTTGCCCGCCTCGGCCGTGCCGGCGGGCGCGGATCCCGTTTGCGCTGCGGTGCTCCCCTGAGCGATCAGCAGCAGCGCGACGAAGCAGCCGAGCAGCCAGATGCGCATGCGTCTCTCCGTTCTTTATCGCGGTTCATCGACGCGGCAGGGCGTCGGATCCCATCCCGCACGGTCCTTGATCTTCTTGAAGGGATACGTCGTCGCGTACGGCTGGGCGAGGTACTGTGGGTCCGTCACAATCGACGTGACAATGAGCCACCGGTCTCCGTTCGGTTCGGCAAACGTCTCGAAGTGCTCTTCGAGTCTCGCGTTCTCGCCGTAGGGCACGCCGTTCTTGCGCAGGTAGCCGGGACGCATGTGCGTGGTGACCACGCGGAGCCGTCCGTTGAGCGGCGCGCCGCCGCGTCCGCCGAGCGTCTCCCACGCCGCCACCGAGTACCCCTGCCAGGTCGGCTGGGTGTTGGCGGGCGGCGCACCGGCGCCGAAGCGGAAGAGACGCGTCTGGGTGCCCGAGTCGATCTCCATTTGCAGCGTGTTGTCGTCGGTCCACTGGAGGTGCAGCCTGGACGGCACCCGCAGGATCGCCGCGGCGCCGTATGATCGACATTCGCCCCCGTCGGCCTTGTCCTTCGCCGGGTCCCACGCGTCCGCGATCTTCCGGGCGGCGGGAGTGAGCGGCAGCATGCTGTAGTCGCCCTTGGGCGGCATCAGCATGCGCAGGTGCCAGTGCTCGGTGACCACCGACACCCAGGTGCCGGTATAGTCGCGCGGGGCCGCGGCGCGCGCCGGTTGTGGAGGCGCGCCTCCGGCCCGTCCACCACGTCCCTGGGCATGGGTATCAGCGGACAGCGTACCGACGACGAGCGCGACCAGCAGGAGCCAGCACCGCTGCACGATTACTCGACCCTGCCCCGCCACTCGAATCCGTCGCTCGGCCGCCTCACAGACGAAATGAGCAATCGCAGCGACGACTCGTCGCGCGGCGCCTCACCGACGACGACCAGGCGATCGCCGGGGCGCAGCGTCGTTCTCGTGATCTTGGCCTGGGTGAGATCGTTGGTCGACCCCCACTCGAGCGTCCAGGTCTTGACCGCGCCGTCCTTGTCGGTGACGTCGATGCGCATGAACGAGTGAGGATTCCGCCAGAGGAACTCCTTGACGACACCCTCGATCTCGATCTTCTTGCTCGAATCGTAGGTCGACGCGAACGAGTGATGCGCAAACACCTGGCCGGCTCCAATCGGCAGAGCGAGACACGCGACGGCCAACAGCATCCAGCGACTCATGGGAGTGCTCCTTTCCACCCTACGAACCTTTTCTCAAGCTCTGATACGCCGCCTCCACGAACATGCTCGTGGTCCAGGGGCCGGTGTCCTTGCCGTAGCGGCGATCCCAATCGCGCGTGGGCCGCGCCGCTTTGATCTGGTCCAGCGTCATCCCCTTCTTGATCATGTCCTGGATGCGGTCGCGAATGATCGTCATCATGTCGCGGTAGTACACGACCTCGGCGTGGTCGGCGACGCGGCCGTGTCCCGGGATGACCATCGTTCCGCCAGCCGCATTTCTCGCCGGCACGGTGACGTCGATCAAGGCATTCAGCGACTCGACGAACGCGCTGAGGCTGCCGCCCGCCGCGATGTCGATCACCGGATACGTCGTCAGATCGATCAGATCGCCGACGCTCACGACGTCCGACTTCCGGAAGAAGACGATGCTGTTGCCGTCGGTATTCGACGGCAGGTGGGTGATGACCACCGCCTCGTCGTTGAAGTAGAGCCGTTTCTGGCTGATGGAGAACGTGTTGTCCGGCCACCCGAGCTCGGGAATCTTCGGCGTGCCGCCGGTCGGCCCGGCGAGCCGGTGGAAGAGCGTGTAGTACGAAATCACCGATGCCTTGGTCGTGTCGAGCGCGCCTTGCGGGCCGGCCGTGTAGTTCGGTTCGCGGAAGGGAATGATCTCGCCCGTGTCGGCAATCGGCGCGTTGCCGCCCACGTGATCCGCGAACTCGGTCGTATTGACGATGTACCGCAGCGGCCGGGTCGAGATCGTCCTCAGGGCGGCCAGCACCTTCTCGCTCATGGCGGCGAGTCCGGTGTCGACCACCAGCATCCCATCCGGACCCGCCTGGACTGTGATGTTCGCGCCGGCGCCGATGATGACATGGACGTTGCCCTGCACCGGCAGCACCTGCACCTCGCCCGGCGCCGGGCCCGTCAGTCTCGGTGACCACATCCAGGCCGGCTGCGTGGCCTGGGTGTGCGCGATGTCGGCCAGCGCGAACAGACCGATGCCCGCCAGCACGCACGTCCAGATCGCCGCCGATCGGGTCTGTCGGCTCATGGCTCTGCAGCCTCCACCTTCTTCGGACGAGGGAACGTCTTCATCTTCGCGATGTACTCCGGGTACATCGTCTCGGGGCCGCCGAGCCTCGGCTCATAGGGCGTGCCGAAGCGATCCGTGACCTCCGGATTCAGGCCGGGCAGCGGGCTGCGCCCGGGCAGGAAATGCGGGACGGAGCCGCGCGGCACGGCGGTCTCGGTTGCTTCCTCGCACGGGTACGGGTTCATCGGCATGGCGGAGTCGAACACCCACATCATCGTCGTCCGGACGTAGGGTTCGGACAGGTACACCGGGTCGTACAGAATCGACGTCGCCTGGAGATAGTTGCCGATACGGCGCCAGCGAGTGCGGACGACCGACTGATCGCTCCGCATCAACCCCCACCGCCGAATGTAGGCCTCCTTGAGGTGCGTCGTCGTGACAACGAGCGTGTCGCCCTCCCATTCGCCCGTCGAGAAGCCGCTCCAGGTGTGCGGCGCGTTCGCCGGCGGACGCGAACGCCCGTCCATCCAGATGCTCGTCTCCTGCTCCATCATGTTGATGTGGCCGTGGTACGCGATGAGCTTCTGCGTGGGCTGATCGATCTCCGGCCAGAACCGGACAGGCGAGAGCGGTCCTTCGAGCGAGTAGTCCCAGGCATGCGGCCGGCAGACCCACTCGGCGACGTCGAAGTTGTCGGGCGACCAGCTCTGTGTCCGCCACCGCCCCTCGGGGCTGACGGGCACGCCCGCCATGTCGCCCGTCAGACCGCTGCCATCCTGGTTGCGCGGCAGCGGACGCCACAGGCCGGCGATGTCGACCTGCGCCCCCGCCGGCACACCCCAGACCACGAGGAGCGCCGTCAGGAGGAGCCCCCACACCACTACCGTTCGATTCATACCGGTCAACTCGGGGAAATATACATCAGCGCCGAGCCGGAGCCGGCCGCGCAAACCGCGCCGCGTCGATCGCGACATTGGCCTGCACCTCGGTGAGCTTGATGGTCGACTGCATGTAGGTCTGGCTGGTCGTCCAGGTGAATGGGACCTTCACGCCGGCGACCTCACGGTAGTCGGCGTAGTCGATCTGTGTCGGGACCGGTCCGAACGGCGTCACGTTCCAGCGCACGAGCCGGACGAGCAGCCCGTCGTCGTCGAAGTAGAGATTCACCGGCGGCTGCCCCGCATTCCGGCCCTGCACGATCGAGACAAACTTGCCGTCGATCGCGGAACTGCCGACCTGCCACTCGCTGAAGAACTGCTTGATTCCTGCGGGGAACGCCACCATGGCTTCGATGCGGGCGAGCTCCAGATTCCCCTCGGTGAGGGTGACGAGGGGCGCAGGGCTGTCGGGCCCTGCGAGCCAGCCGTTCCGGCCGTCGAAGACCTTGACGCTCTGGCCGGTCGACAGCCGCGCGACGGTTGCGCGCTGGTTCGGCGCCCTCGCAAAGACCTCCACCGGAAATTCGTCGAATCCGGTATCGAATCCCGAGTAGGTGCCCTTGCCCGCAAAGCTGGTGATCTTCGCGACGCGCGGCGCCCCACCGATCGCGTCCAAGTACTTGTTGAACACCTGATCGACCGACAGACGGGTATCGGGCACGATCGACATCACGTTGGGATCTTCGTCGGGCGTTCCGTACTGCAAGGCGAGACGCGGCGCCGTTTCGGGCGTGTACGCGCCGCGGTGGCATGTGAAGCAGTTCACCCGCGGCTGCCCGCCGAAGTAGTTCTTGTTCAGCGTCTGCATCATCACGATCATCTGCCGCGCACGCTGCAGTCTCGGGGTGGCGACCGCGAAGGCATCGCGGTTGAAGACGGCATCCTTGGAGTGACAGTACGTGCAGTCGCCGCCCATCGACGCGGCAAACATCCCCATGACGTCGAAGAACGTGTCGACGTTGAGTCCCTTGAGGATCTGGATGTTCTTGAAATGGTTCTCCGACGTCAGCGTGGTGCCCTGGGCGGCCTGCGCGGATGCAGTGACGGCCGATGAGACCGCGATCAGGCACACCGTCACCGCGACGGCAACGAACGTAGCTCCGGCTTTCATGTGAATCGGCAGTATACCGCGGGCCGGGCGCCGACGCGGGTCCGGACAGCGCCTTTCACGCTGGGAAAAATCGCGCGGCTCAGAAGCTCACGTCGGCGCTGAACTGCAGGATGCGCGGCTCGATGATTGCCGTCGGCACGAGCCACCGCGGGCCGTACGCGCTGGTCAGCGTGAGGATCGAGCTCGAGTTCAGCACGTTGTAGATATCGAGATTTCCCTGCACCCGCACCCGCCGCCCCGCACGTACGATCTTCGAGACACGCATGTCGAGCCGGGTGATGCGATCCTCGAACTCCGACTGCGGCACGACCAGCGGCACGGTCGCCGTGCGCGCGTTGCCCGCCAGCGGACGGCCGAGCGACCGCGCGATCTCGGCCGTCGGCACGGCGAGCTCGGCGAGCCGCTGCACCCCGGGCAGGTTTTGATACACGACGGTCACGAACGGATTACCAAGACGTCCTGAGCGCTGGCGGCCGGTGGACAACCCACCGCGACACATGCCCAAAGCACCACGCGTCGGTTCATGACCTTTCCTCCTCGAAGGTTCGCCGCGGTCCGAGCACGGCGAACCCAAACCAAGCGAGAAGTCGAGACCACGAAGCGTTAACGACGCTCACCTGATGGCAATCGGGCGCACCGGCGAGCCGGTCGCGCCCTTGATGCGCTCGACGAGGTTGATGTAGAGGAACTCGTACACGCGGTCGCGCGCCAGCTCGCGCAGGTCCATGTTCTCGAGCATCCCGACGCCGCCGAAGAGCAGCTCGTGATGCACGTTCCCGAGCTCGGGGCGCGTGGGCGGCTGAATCGTGACGCAGCAACTGTCGGCGCCGACCATCGACGCCTTCTTCTCGACCGCCCACTTCGAGACCTCGACGCCGATGCCGGGCGAGCCCTGGTTCTCGCCGACGAAGAAGCGGCTGTCGTTGTACTTCGGCCCGTTGTTCCAGTGCACGGCCCAGCCGTAGTTGAAGAGAATCGCGTCGCCCGGCTCGATGCTGTTCTCACTGATCCCCTGCTTGGCCAGCGCGCCGCGCACGTCGGCCATCGTCACCTCGTAGCGGCTGTCGAGCGTCGCGACCCCCTTGAAGCCGGCGATGTCGATGAGAATGCCGCGTGTGATGATCGGCTTGAGGTGCTCGACGCCGAGCGCCTCGAGGCCGCCCTGCCCGCGGTTCCGGCCGGTCAGCTCCTCCTGCGTGAAGCCGTTGTAGTAGACGTTCTTGAGCGTGCCGTCGGCCATGCGCATCACGCGCCCCTGGTGGCCGAAGCCGTCGTACTGCGTGCCCATCTGCCCGATGTAGCCGGTGAAATACTCCTGCTGGGCGAAGCCCGCGCCCTCCTTGACCGGGGCGGGCGCCAGATGCGTGATCAGATAGAAGGGACGATTGCCGTACTGCGGCATGCCGGGCTCGTAGATGTGTCCGAGCTCGTAGGTCTGCCCCGTCTTCGGGATCCGCAGCGCCTTCATGATCTTCTCGGGCGTGATGTAGTTCGTGTTGCCCGCCTGGTCCTTCGGACCGTGCGGCGACGGCCAGAACGGACCCTTCTCGCGCGTCTGCGCAAAGAGGCCGCCGGTCGCGAGCGCGGCGGCAAGCACGGTGAACGCGGCGAGCCGCGTGACAATCGACGTCGTCATTGTTGGTTCCTCCATGTAGGCCACATTTCGGCAAGGCCGCTCAGCCGCTTCAGCGTCAGCGTGTTGCGCACCTGCTCGCCGTTCAGCATGGTGGGCGGGAACAGCAGCGTCACCCGCGCGCCTTCCATCTCGAAGTTCCGCATGAACGAGCCGCCGACCGCCGCCGGGTTGACGGCGCCGAGCTGGTAGTGGAACACGGCCCGGCTCTTCGGCTGCACGATGTAGGTGCCGAAGTACGACACCGAACCCTGGAGCGCCGCGCGGGCCTCCTCGACCGTCGGCGCGGCCGCCGCAAACGGCTTCCGCCCGGGCGGCGGCAGATACAGCACCGCCATGTGGCCGGTCGGCGTGTACACGATCACGCTCGGATCGCGCGACGCCTCGCGCACGTTCGTGCCGCTCGCGTTGAACAGCCCGGCGCCCGTCCACTGCCAGAACCCGACGATCGCCTCTTGGTACTCCGGCAGCGCTTCGAGCTCGGGAATCCGCTGCCACGTCGTGCGCATCGCCGTCCGGCCATCGCCGCCGGTCTCGGTCAACACGAGCTGCGCCTCCGTCCGCGCGAAGGTGCGGACCAGCCGCTGGTCCTTGCGCCCCGGATTGAGGTCGCCCGCGAGAAGATAGGTCGCCGTCGATCGCGCCGCATCGACGGTGAACGTGCCCCAGAACGCGTGGTACGTCGTCAATTGTTCGGCGGGATTGAGCGACGCGGGTCGTCCCGACTGGGTGATGATCTCGATCGCGTGGCCGGCGGCGTCCTGAATCAGAATCCCGGAGGGGTTAGGGACCGGCGCAAGCGGCTGGTTCCCGTCGGCGCGCTCCACCGAGACGAGCCGCCAGGTCCCCACGAGCGGCGACGGGCCGCCGCTCGTGGTCTGAGCCACGGCCTCCGATGACGGCCCCCTCGCGACGAGGAAGACGAGCGCGAGCCACACCGCGAACCGATTGGCGTCCATCGGCGGCGGCGGGAGTATATATCAGCCCGGCGACTACTCGGAGCCGATGTAAGGGAGAAAGCGTCCCAGGAAGATCACGCCAATCCAGATCGCGATCGACGCCGCCGCAATCGTCTTGCGGGTACCCGGCGCGTGCATGACATCTCCCGCCGATGCGGGTTCCTCATCGAACATCGTCGGATAGAGCAGGGTCAGCCCTCCGAGCGACATCAGGCCGATCTTCCATGCGAACGCGGCGTTCTGCGTGTACTGGTCCGGAGACGCGAGGAAAAACAGGAACCCGGTGACGATGTTGATCCCGAGCCCGGCGATCCCCCACGGCAGCAGCCGGTTCACGTCCGCGAGCGGCACGCCGTCGACGACGCCCAGCATGCGCAGGTTCACGAGCAGCACGACCCCGAACAGCAGACACAGGCCGACGAAGTGAAAGACCTCGCAGATCGGCCACACCCACGGGTTGTCCAGCACGAACTGCGCGCCGACTGCCGCGGGACTCGGCCACGTCGGCGCGTAGGCGGATCCGCCCGCCGCCATGATCTCCGGGTGGCGGACCTGACCGCCGATCGTCGCGGCTCGGGCCATGAGCGCGAACGTTACGGTCGAGAGCGCCAGGACGGCCGGCACGGTCCACGCCCGGAACCGCCACAACGCCATCCAGGCGACGAGACCCGTGATCTCCATGGGGATAAGCGCCAGCATCGCCGCGTTCTGGTGGGCGGCAATGACCTCCTGTGAGATCCCCGCCTCATTCTGGAGGACGAAGTGCGCCGCGTTGCCGGTCAGATACGCCGGAATGGCCGCCAGCGCGACGGCGAAGAACACGACGAAGCTGGCGCGCTTGAGGTCTTCGCTGTTCCGCAGAAGCGCGGCGACGCAGAAGGCAATGCCGAAGCCGTAGCCGACCGTCGGAACGTGGTTGAGCAGCAGGTGCAGGTGCGCGAGGTTCACGACACGAACTCGCTCACGTAGGCCATGAGACGCCCCGCGCTCAGGGCCACGAACCATGACGCGAGCGAGGCGGCCGCCGCCAGCGTGCCTCGCTGCTGCCCGCGAAAGACACGGCGCCGGACGGACGCGAGCGTCACGACGGCGAGCGCGACGAACAGCAGCTTCACGTAAAAGGCGGGGTTGGACGCGTGCTTGGTCGCGTCGGCGATGAACAGCAGGACGCCGGTCGCGGCCGTCAGCGCGAGGCCCGCCCATACGAGCCCGAACGTCTTCTCGAGCGATGCCAGCGGAATGGAGGACGCGAAGCCGAGGAGCCTCAGGTCGATGGCCGAGCTGATACCGACGACCGTGCTGAGGCCAAGCGTGTGGAGGAACAGAATGAGGGGGTACCCGTAAAGCACCCCCGATTCGCGAATCCAGACGGCGAGACCGGATTGTTCAAGCTGGGCGAGCGCCGACTCCACGTCAGCCCCGAGCGACAGTCGAGGGATCTCTCAGCGCTCCGACCCCGTTCTCCATGCGAGCTGGGCCTCGTAGCACTCGAGAAGGACGGTGTAATGGCGATCGACGGCCTCGCGGCTGACAAACGGATGCGCAGCGTCCTTGAGCTTCAGCCACTGGCCGAGCACGCCATCCGGGTTGCCTCCTCCTGATTCGTCGGGATTCATGTAGCGCCACGCCCGCAGCTTCTCCTGAAAGTTCATGTGGCGCAGCGTCGGCGTGAGCACCACGTCGGCGCCCGCCTTCCGACTCAGATCCATGAACCGCCGCAGCGACGCAACGTGCGTCCGCATCATCGTCTGTCCGTCGGGGTAGTACTGCACGCCGTGCCGTCCGATGCTCGCATCGACCCCGCCCCAGATGCTCGCCACGTACTTGCCGTCGTCGGATGCCACGCTCTTCTGGTTCGTCAGCGGGCCGACGATGAGCGAGAGCGTGCCCGGGGTGTGGCCTGGCGTCACATACGCCGTGACGGTCACACCGCCGAGCGTGATCGTCTGACCGTCGGTGACGACCATATCGCGGCGCGGCTTGAATGCTGCCGGCGAGTTGTCTTTCGCCACGAGATCCCAGTCGGCGGCCGACATCGCGATGCGCGCCTTCGGATAGCTGTCCTGCAGCGCCTTCGCGCCCCAGTACCGGTCGTCGTGGGCGTGCGTGATGATGACGTATCGAATGTTGTTGGGATCCAGCCCGAAATTGAGCAGGCCGAGCACCAGCTCCCTGCTCGAGTAATGGAAGTTCGCGTCGATGACGATGATGCCTTCCGACGTGTTGACCGCCCAGACGCCGGCAGTCCTGGTGCCGATGAAGTACAGGTTGTCGAAGATGTTCGCGGGCCACGCGAACCACTCCTTGCGCGGCACGACGGCCGACCGATCGTTGGTGCGCATCACATCGGGCAGCTTCGGCTCCTGGCAGGTCTGATCGAACAGCGCCTGGAAGATGTGGAACGGCGGCGTCTTTTTCGGGTCCGCGCCCTTGGGCGCGACCGCCGCCCGCGCCGCTTCGACGTGCATCCTGGCCGTCGCGGCCTGCGCGTGGAGATGCCCGATCAACGAACCTGACAGCAGTGCCGCGCCGAACGCGCAGGCGACACGTCGTTTCATCGCCGTCCCCCTACTTGGCGTCCTGGTATTTCCGGCCGGGATACGCGAACTCCACCTCGCGCCGGGCCGACTCGGCGTCGCACGACCGATAGGCGGGAGGAGGCCCACCTTGTTTTTTCGACCAGAGGATCGCCCAGGTGAACGGCCTGGTCAGGAATGTCGGGTCTTCCAGCGTGATGATGATCCTCAGGTTGTTCTCATCGATCAGCCTGTAGCGCTCGGTCACCTTCTTGCGCACGGAGGAGGCCATGTGGAGATGGTCGTCGATGCCGTCGGGATCGAAGGTGAACCGGTCGGTCTCGATGACGAAGTCGTCGCCGTCGAAGCGGCCGACCGAGTAGCCGTGCTGAAACAGCTGTCCCGGGAGCGGCGTCGGACCGCCGTTCAGCCAGATCGTACGCGGCACGAACCAGGGGTTCGTCGGGTGCTGCATGTCGACGCGGCCGGGGGACGCGGAGATATACGCGCCGTCGGTCAGCAGCGCCGGCAGCCCGAGCTGCGCACACGCGACGGTCGTGGGCGACTGCATGATGTCCACGTACTTCAGCCAGGCCTCGCCCCGCGCGTTCAGCGGAAGCTGGTCGACCGGCATCGAGCAGTTCAGCTGCTTTTCACCCGCATCGCCGGTCCGGCCTCCGCAGTTGCCGCGGTCCTGGCCGTCGGGCACCGACACGTCAGAGTCCCAGTGCCCGATGAACGGCAGGATCTTTTCGTACTCTTCGTCGGTCTGAGCGGCGGCATTCGCCGCTCCAATCGCGAGCACCACGACAAGACAGGCGACCGCCCGTGCCACGTCCTTCGCGCGAGTCACGTGTCCCTCCTGCTACTCGACCGGCGGTCCGCCGGGGCATCCGCCCAGGCACACCACTTTGCCGTCTTCGAAGGTGACGACGCCGGCGGCCATCGCCGTGCCGCCTTCCCGGCGGGTCGGATTGCCGGCGACCTTCACTTTCTTGCCGACGAAATCTTCGACCTTCCACCCTTCGCGCTTGGCGTTGACCGCGCCGGTTCTCGCGGTGATGCGCCACTCGACCGGCTTTCCGCCCTCGGTGACCTCAACGATCATCTCCGAGTGCGGGCTGACCAGCCTGAACGACTTGACGACGCCCTGGATCTCGACGGTGCGTGCCATGTCGTAGAACGTGTTGAACGAGTGGTGAGCCCCGACGGGAACCGCCAGGACCGCCCACGCGCCGGCGAACGCCGCTAGTAGACGAAGATTCATCGCTCTCCTGCTCCTCGGAAGAATTCCGCCGCCTATTCTAGTTCTTCTCGAACACCGCGGTCTCGGTCTCGGCCAGCCCCTCGGAGGACTGCGTCTTCCGGATGGTCAACACGTCGCCGGACCGGCTCCAGACTTCCCGGGTGTCGGTCACGAAGTTTCCGAACGGGGTCGAGACGACGCGCTGGGCCGCGATGACCAGCCGGCCGCCCTCCCATGCGGCTTTCGCCTTTTCCGTGACGCCGGGCACAGGAACCGCCACCTCGCCGCCATCGAGCTTGTAGATCGCGATGACGGGATCGGTGCGCGGATACCGAATCTCGACGCGCAGGTCGCCTCCCTGCTGCGCCACCACCAGCTCGCTCGGGAAGCTCACTTTCGCGTTATTGCCGGTCGCGCCCGCGCTGCTCTTCGCTTGATTGATCTTCCAGTGACCGGAGAAATCAGGAGGCGCCTGTGCGGCCGACGCCATAGAAACGGCCGCGACCAGCGTCACGACCATGAACCCGCGCACTCCTCGCACCTTCGGACGCACCCTCGCTCTATCGCACCGTCGCACCGGTTTCTCCGGGCGGTTCCTCCGGCGCGCCCGTGCCCGGCGAACCCGCAAAGAGTTCTTTGCCGGTCGCGACGAGCGTCACCGTCGTGGCGTTCGCGGTCGCCGTGCCGTCGCGCGCGAGATAGCCCCGAATGACGACTTCGGCGCCGACCGGCAGGTCCTCTCGCCGCCATCCGCGCCGGTACAGCCCCGCGGGCGCCGCGGTCTCGAGCTCCCAGGTCACGACCTTGCCGTCGGGCGTTTTGACGTCGACGTACAGGTGGCCGTGCGGATTCGACCAGAGCATGCGGCTGATCGTCCCGCGCAGCGTGATCGGCTTGTTCGCGTCGTATTGCGCGGCGAACGAGTGGTGCGCCTCGAGCGGCAGCGCCGCGCCGAGCGCGCCGAGCGACACGGCGGCGATGATGACGTTCCTGCTCATCGGCCAGGACCTCCTACTGCCTACTGCCTACTGCCTACTGCCTACTGCCTACTTCTTCCGCGCGGCGTCGTGCAGGTTCTTCAGGTGCTCGAGGTCGACGTTGCCCTCGTGGCACGAGTCTTCGAAATCGAAATCGACGTCCTCCGGTGCATCGCCCAGCTTCACGTGCGGCGCCGGAAAGCGCATCGTCCACGGGCGGGTGAAGACTTTCGGATCGGTAACCGTCGCCTCCCACCACATCGTACGCGCGTTGATCATGCGGAAGCGCTCGACGACGTGCGCGGCGTCGCTGATGATGTCGCCGCCGAGATTCGCCCAGCCCCGGCCGTTGAGATTCGTCGTTTCGACGACGAGGGTATCGCCGTCCCAGCGGCCACGCGGGTCGCCCATCCACAGCCGGATCGCATCGGGCAGCGGCCGGCGGTTGTCGAACCGGATGATGCGGGTCGCGGGATGCGTGCCGTGGAAGATCGCGACCTTGTCGGCCGACTGCGAGATGAAGAAGTTGTAAACCATCATCCGCGGCATGCCCGGCAGGATGCACTTGGCGACGTTCTCTTCGTACGACGATTCGGGGCGGCGCCGGCGCTCGCGCTCGGCGAGCGCCCACGGCTGATACGGCAGGATGCCGTCCGGCGGATCGACGACGAGCGTCGGGCCTTCGCTCGCGATGCCGAAGCCGCCGAGGTGCTCTTCCCAGCTGTAGGTGGCCGCGCCGCCCGACAGACGCCAGCTGCCGCTCAGATTCGGCCGGCCGTTTGGCAGCCGTGGAACCGGCGTCTTTGCCTCCGCGAGCTTTCGCGCCGCCGCCGCTTCGGCGGCCAGACTCCGTCCTGCCTGAAATTGCGATTCCTGACGGGCGTCGAGCGACATCAGCCCGAGGACCGTGAGGGCCGCCGCTGCTGCCGCACGCGTACCGGGATGTGCCACGGCTACTCCTTCGGAATCACGAGCGGTTTGTCCCAGTCGCGCTCCCACGTGAGCGGCACGCCGGCGTCCTCGAGCAGCGCGTGACACTCGTACTCGAGCAGGCGCGCGTCGCGCTGCCGGTGAATCGGCATCCGGATCTTCCACGGCCGCGTGAAGACGTCCGGATCCGTGATGGTGACCTCGTAGTCGAGTGTATCGGCCGCCACCGGCGTGTACCGCTCTTCCACGACCGCTGACTTGCTGTGGAAGTTGCCGGCCATGTCGAGCCACGTCCAGTCGCTCAGCTCCGTGACCTGCACCACGAGCGTGTGTCCGTCCCACCGCCCGCGCGACACGCCGCCCCAGCGCGGAATGCCCTGGGGCACCGGACGATTGGTGAGCGGCACCATCCGGCGGATGTGCATCCATTCGTAGACGAACGCGACAAAGTCCTTCGCCTGGACGATCTCGAACGGCCAGCCGAGGTACGTAATCCGGGGGACGCCCGGGATGTAGCACTTGGCGAGCGGATCGGGATTCTGCAGCGGATCGTACGGGAACCGGATCCGGCTCTTCGCGTGGTTCTCCTGCTGTCGCGCGCGCGCCCACGGCTTGTAGGGGATGAGACCGTCTGCCGGATCGACGACGACGCCGGTGCCGGCTGGCACGCCGTACGACGCGGCATGCGGCTCGAGGTCGTTCTGGGCGAGGCCCCACACACGCCAGATCCCCTGCAGATCCGGCTGACCATCGGCCGTGCGAGGAGGTGTGTAGCCGGCCGATCGCGTCTGGCCGGCGAGCGTCGCGGTCGCCAGCGCGGCAACGAGCAAGGCACCGACACCAGTCAGCTGGCGGAACACGTCAGAACCCGTATTTGATACCGAACTGCATGATGCGCGGATCGCCGGCCTGCATCGTGATTCGCCCGAACGTGCCGGCGTCGAGATTGGTGGTCGGATTGCCCCAGTTGAAGTTGTTGAACAGGTTGAACACCTCCAGCCGCAGCTCCAGCGTCCGCTGGCCCGCCAACGAGACGAGCCTCGTCAGCGCGACATCGACCGTCCAGAAGCCCGGTCCCTCGATGCTGAAGTTGCGGTGGTTGCCGAGCGTGCCCGCGGCCGGATAGGCGAACGCGGCGGGATCGAGATAGTTGGTCAGCGTCTTGGTGCCGTACGGGTTCTCGCGCACCTGGTTGACGCGCTGGTTGGCAATGCCCGCGCCCGCGATGTCACGGCCCGTGGTGACGGTCAGCCAGTTCCCCGACCGGGCGTTGACGATACTCGCGATGCGCCAGTCCGAGGCGATCGCGCGCAGCACGGCGTGCCCGAACGACGGCGTCTGCGCGCCGACGGTCAGGTTCGCGAGGTGCGTCCGGTTCTGCGGGCAGTTGCCGCGATCGAACGAGGGATTGTTCGGGTCGAGATATCCGTTGGCAAACTGGCCGAAGCTGCCGGTGACCTCGGTGTCGGTCTCGCAGTGCGAGATCGTGTAGTTGCCCGCAAGGCCCAGGCCCGTGTCGGACCGGCGCCGGAACGAGAGCTTCAGCCCGCGATAGCTCTGCTCGCCGACATCCGCGTAGCGGACGACGGGTCCGAGCCATTGTCCCGCCTGTGGATTCTCGAGATAGAGCGTGCGCCGGCGATCGACGTTGCCCTGGACCGTGCACGTCGGAAAGAACTGGCCGTGAATCGTGCACGGCCCGAGCCCCATGAAGGTGCCCGGGTTCATGTGGACCTGTCCCCACAGCCGGTCGGCATAGTTGCCAAGGTAGCTCGCGGAGACCTGCCATGCGGCGCCGAGCTGTCGCTCGACCGTCACGTTCCACGACTGCACGCGCGTCGAGTTGATGTCGGGATCCATCACGCCAAAGGCGCCGAAGCCGGGGAACTGCGCGTCGAACGGCGGATTCGGCGAGAGCGGATGCGTGTCGCCGCCCGGCACGTTGCGGTACGGATCCTCGAAGGGCACCGCGCTCAGCTCGACCCGGTTCGCAAACGGCGAGGCCGAGGCCGCGATGTAGAGGAAGACCGCGCTCGGGAAGTCGTAGTTCATGCCGTAGGAGGAGCGCACGGCCGTGCGGCCGTCGCCCGTGACGTCCCACGCCACGCCGACGCGCGGCGACACGTTCCGCCACTGCGTGTTCATCCCGGACATCCCGTCCGGAAAGCCGGGGTCTCCCGGATAGATCAGGCCGAACGGCGCGTTCTGGAATCGCTGGCTGCGGACGCCGCGTCGGAAGTTCTCCGGCACGAAGTTCGCGATCGCCCCGTTCTCGACGTTCTGGCCGAAGAACGGCTCCCAGCGGAGGCCGGCATTCAGCGTCACCCGTTCGCTGGTGCGCCACGTGTCCTGCGCGTAGAGGCCGAGGTACCACTGATTCATGAGCAGCACGCCGGGCGCGCCGTGCCTGACGAGCGACGTCTGTCCCGTGAGGAAGTCGGCGAGCCCCATGCCGGTCGCCTGGCCATTGAAGTTGAAATCGCCGGCGGCCCGCGCGTTGTCCTCGCTGTCGAGCGTCCAATACGAGACGTTGCCGCCGAACGACATCTGGTGGCGCCCGCGGACGACCGACAGATCGTTGGCCACCTGGTACGACTCGCTGAGGATGCGCACCTTCACCGAATTGCCGCCCGAGACCGTGAAGCCGTTGGTCACGTTCAGGCCGATGACGCCCGGCACGTAGGTGTACAGCTTGATGCCGAGCTCCGGCGCGTCGAAGAACGGATCGGGCGGATCGTTCAGCCGGTTCGACGTGCGGTTCCACGTCACGCGGAAGGCGTTGACCGTGTTGGCGCCAACGACCGTCGTGTCGCCGAAGGCGATCGACTGCGCCCGGGCGCGCTTGTTCGCCCCGAACTCGCGCCGAACCGTCAGGATGTTCCCGGTGCGCGACAGCGTCGGCAGGCGGCGCTCGAACGTGTCGATGTAGCGTCCGAAGAGCGAGTGGTTCGTGCTCCACTGATGATCGACGCGCGCGACCGTCTGCGAGTCGTTGTTGTCGAGCGGCACGCTGTAGCGGATTTCCCCGCAGGGATCGTCCGAGCTCGGCAGCCGCTGGGCGATCTTCACCGCCGCCTGGCTGAAGAGCGCGGGATTGATCCGGTTGTTGACGAACGGCGCCCGCAGGTTGACCTGCCGCCCCGCGTTGCACGCCGGCGAGGCGACCGCGGTGAAGTCGCCGGCCAGCATCGCCGGCGTCGGCACGAACGCCACGAACGACGCGGGCGTCTGCCGGACGATCGTCCCCTGGTAGGCGCCGAAGAAGAACAGCTTGTCGCGCACGATCGGCCCGCCCAGCGTCGCGCCGAACTGGTTGCGCACCAGGCCGTCGCTCACCTTCCTGCCGTCCGGTCCGCGCGGCGCAAACGCCTCGGTCGCGTTGAACCGATGGTGCCGCAGGAACTCGAACGCGTTGCCATGGAACGCGTTCGTCCCGGAACGTGTGACCGCGTTGACCGAGGCGCCCGAGTGCATCCCGTTCTGCGCCGAGAGACCTCCCGTCGCCACGCTGAACTCCTGCAGCGCGTCCGGAAACGGGAACGGCATGTTGGTGTTGTCGTACGGATCGTTGTGCATGGCGCCGTCGAGCACGTAGGCGACGCCGGTCCGCAGACCGCCCGCCACCGAGATCGCGACGGCGTCGGCGCGGTTGCGCTGCCCGCTGACGTCGCCCGTGTTGACCGCCGCGCCCGCGAGCACGATCAGATCGGTGACGCGCCGTCCCTGGAGCGGCAGCTCGACGATCCGCTCGTTCTCGACGACTTCGGAAATGCCGGCGCTCTCCACGTCGACCAGCGGCGTCGCCGCCTCGACGGTCACCGTCTCGGCCAGCTCGCCCACGCCGAGCACCGCATTAATCACCGGCGAGCTCCCGACCTGCAGCACGATGCCGGTCTGCACGTAGGTGCGGAACCCCTGCAGTGAGATTTCGAGCCGGTAGGGACCGAGCGGGAGGTTCGGCAGCACGTACCCGCCGGTCTCATTCGTGACGACGGTGCGGGTGAAGCCGGTATCGGTCTGCGTAACCGTGACCGTGACGCCGGGCAGGACGGCGCCGCTGTCGTCGCGCACCGTGCCGCTCAGCTGCGCGGTCGCCTGCGCGAACGCGGGCGCCGCGCTCAGAACCGCCACGAGCGCCCCGATGACGAGACGCATCAGAAGGAGTACTTCAGGGCGAACTGCATGATGCGCGGATCGCCCGCCACGAGATACCGGCCGAACAGCGGACTCGACAGATTCGTGACCGGCGCCTGGTTCGTCGTCGGGTTGGCGTTGACGTCGCCCGGCCGGAACCAGTTGAACGCGTTGAACGCCTCGATGCGCGCCTCGAGGCGCTGCGTCGTCGCAAAACGGAACGAGCGGACCAGCGCCAGGTCGACGACGCGGGTTCCCATCCCTTCGAAGCCGTTCCGCTCCGAGTTGCCATACGTCCCGAGCGCCGGCTGCGCGAACGCGGACGCATTGAACCAGTTCGCCGGCGTCTTCGCCCCGTACGGGTCGTCGCCCACCTGGTTGACGCGCTGCCACTGGTGGCCGGTCAGCGCACGATCGAGGCCCGATGCGACCGTCAGCGCCATGCCGGAGAAGGCGCGGAAGATGCCCGACAGCCGCCATCCGGATGCAACGACCCGCGCCGCTGTGTTCGCGAACTGCGGCGTCTCCACGCTCGCCGTCATGTTGAAGATGTGCGTCGGCGAGTTGGCGCACCGACCTTCGTCGGTCTCGAGCAGTTCCGTGATGTTGGCTGGCGGGTTCAGCAGCGAAATCGGAATCTGATAGCCCGTGCCGACGTTGAGCGGCGTGCCGCCCTGATTAATCAGCCCGCGGCAGGTCGACCACGTGTAATTCGCGCTTGCGCTCACGCCGCTGACCGAGCGGCGCTGGAACGACAGCAGCAGACCGTGGTACCGCTGCCAGCCGTCGTCGGTGACCCAGTCGAGATATCCGATGTAGCGGCCGACCGCCGGATTGGCCTGCGTCAGCTCGCGCCGGACGTCGAGCGGCGCCGCCGAGCAGTTCGGATAGGTCGTCGTGCCGGTCGGCGAGTCCGGATTGCGCAGCGTGCACGGGCTCGTCGGCGACGCGAGGCCTGCGGGGAGCGTGCCGGGATTACCGGTTACGTCGCCCCAGACGTTCATCAGATAGTTGCCGAGATAGCTTGCGGAAACGCCGATGTTCTCGCCGACCTGCCGCTGGACGCCGAGGTTCCAGCTGTGGACGCGGGTGGTGTCCAGATTGTACGGAACCGAGATGAGCAGGGAGTACGGCGGAAACTCGGCCAGCGAGCCGGGCGTGTACGGAAACGGGTTGACACGGCCCGCGGCCCGCCACGGATCGTCCAGCGAGTAGGGCCCGGGGTTGACCAGCCGCTGCTCCAGCCCGAAGGGGGGCGCATTGGCGGAGTCGAAATAGAACTCGCCCGAGATGAAGTTGCTGGTCATGCCGTACCCGGCGCGCACGGAGGTGCGGCCGTCGCCGTACGGATCCCACGCCAGGCCGACGCGTGGCTGCACGTTGGCCCACTCCGAGTACATGCCGGACGTTCCCGGAAATCCGGGATCGCCCGAGTAATAGAGTCCGGGCGGCGCCTGCGGGTACACCTGGCTGCGCGCGCCCGTGCGCAGGCGCTCGATGTCGAAGTTGTACATCTGGCCTTGCTGGTGCTGTTGTGGGAACCAGGGCTCCCATCGCACGCCGTAATTCAACGTGACCCGCGGCGAGACCCGCCAGGTGTCCTGTACGTAGGCGCCAAAGTACCGCTGCTTGACGTCGACGGTGAACGGCGGCGCCTGCCGGAATTCGAACACGCGGCCGAGCAGGAAGTCGGCGAGCGGCAGACCCGTCTGGTTGCCGTTGAAGTTGAAGGTCCCCTGCGACCGGATGTTGGTATTCACCTTCCAGTCGTTCAGTCCCACCGATGCGCCAAAGCCCCACTGGTGATTGCCACGCACCAGCGTCAGATCGTCGGAGAAGCCGTAGGTGTTGGGCTGGTACCAGGAGCCGGTCTCGGTGCCGAAGTTGATGCCGAACGCGCCCGTGATGCTGATCACCGTGTACTTCGGGACGTACGTATAGATGTTGATCCCCACGTCCCGCGGCTCGAACATGTCGGCGTTCGTGCGCTCGACGCGGCTTCGGTTGGCCGTGAAGCGGATGTTGTTCACCGTCGTGCTCGACAACACCTGCGTGTAGCCCACCGCCGCCGAATGCGAATAGCTGTCGCGGCCGCCGGCACCCGAGGTGCCTGCCACCAGTATGTTGTCGGGACTGTTCTTGAGCGCCGGCTCCCAGAACGTCGTCGTCCGCATGTAGCGCGCGAAGAGCGACTGGTTCTGCCCGATCTGCCAGTCGATGCGGCCGATGCCCTGCCCCTCGTGGGGCTTGGTCTGGCGCGAATAGGTGATGCGGCCGCAGGGATCGGTCGTCGTCGGCAGCATCCGCGAAATGTTGACCGCGGCGGGACTGAGCAGCCGCGGATCGATACGGTTGTTCACGAAGCCGAGCGCGGCTGGCAGGGTGAGATTGCCCTGCGGCCGGCATGCTGCGGATGCAACCTGCGTGAAGTCGCCGGCGAGCATCGCCGGCGTCGGAATGAGGGTGATGATATCGGCCGGCGTCTGCGTCGCCCGCGTGTCCTGATACGCGCCGAAGAAGAAGAGGCGGTCGGTCGCAATAGGGCCGCCGAGCGTGCCGCCGTACTGGTTGCGCACCAGGCCGTCGCTGCGGCGCTCCCCCGTCCGCGCATCGATGGCGGCAAACGGGCTGGTCGCATTGAAACGGTGATGCCGCGCGAACTCGAACAGGTCGCCGTGCAGCAGGTTCGTCCCCGACTTGGTCACGACGTTGACGGTGCCGCTTCCCTGCCGCCCGTTCTGGGCGTTCTGGGCGCTGGTCTCGACGCTGAATTCCTGCAGCGCGTCGGGGAACGGCAGCGGCAGGTTGAGCCCGTCGAGCACGTTGTTGTGCATCGCCCCGTCGAGCAGGTACGACACCGCGAACGGCTGGCCGCCGGTAATGGCAATGCCGCGGCTGGTCGTCATGCTGCGGCTCGTCGGCGCGCCGGTGTCGGCGGCGGCACCCGCAACCATCACGAGCATGACCGGGTTGCGTCCCTCGAGCGGCAGCGCCTCGACCTGCTCGTTGTCGACCACGGCGCCGATCGCCGGGTTGCGCGTCTCGACGAGCGGCGCGGCGGCTTCGACCGAGACCGTCTCCTGCAGGCTGCCCAGTTGCAGCGTCACCGAAATGACCGGGTTGCTGTTGACCTGCAGCACGATCCCAGCTTGCACATAGCTGCGGAAGCCGGCGAGCGACACTTCGAGCCGGTAGGGGCCAAGCGGCAGGTTGAGCAGCGCGTAGGAGCCGTCGGCCTCGGTCACCACCTCACGCCGAAAGCCGGTCTCGGTCTGAATCGCAACGACCGTGGCACCGGGCAGTACACCGCCGCTCGAATCGGTCACCGTGCCGTTGATCTGCGCCGTGGCCTGGGCGCGGAGGTCCGACGCGCTCAGGAGAAGGATCACCAGACCGCCGATGAGCGCGCGCAACACGCGATGCATGCCGTCCCTCCTTATCGATCGAACTTCTCGTCGGGCAGGAGCCCCCACGTCCAGCCGTCGCTCGGGCGGCGGAACGTCAGCAGCCGGACGCGGCGATCGCCGGCGTTCCGCCCGGGATTGCCGGTGATGATCACGTGATCGCCCGGCTTGAGCGTGTCGCGCGTCACCCGGCCTGCCAGCTGCGCCGGGGATCCCCATTCCACGACGTACCGCTGCTCGGTGCCGTCGGGCGCCTTCACCATCACGTGCACGAACGAGTGCGGGTTGCGGAGCAGGAACTGGACGATCTGTCCCTCGATGGTGACCGATTGATCTTCGAGATAGGTAGCGGCGAACGAATGATGCGCTGAAGCCGTGGCGACGACTGCGAACAGGATCACCGCTATCGCGGCGCCGAGATGTGACTTCATAAAGGCCTTCACTTGCCGCCTACCCCAACCTCCGACCCCTGACCCTAGAACTGTGCCCAACCCTCTTCCGGTTTCCGCTCGAGCCATGCGTAGTACGTGCTCGTCGCAATGATGTGTCCGTCCATCGCTTTCTCGACCGCCTCACGCGAGGCATTCGACGGCAGATCGAGCTTCGTGTCGAGTGCGAAGAGCTTGAACTGATAGTGCAGCGGTCCGGCGCCGGGCGGCGCGCACGGCGGCCGATAGCCGACGATGCCGCGGCCGCCGACGACCTGGCGGCTGCCGTCCGGCAGCTCGGCGCCGATCGGCACGCCTTCGGGGAGCTGCGTCGTCGAGGCGGGAATGTTCCAGCGGACCCAGAAGAACTCCGTGAGGATGCCGCCCTTCGGATGATTGTCCGGGCCGTAGGCGCCGAGCACGAAGCTGACGGTCTCTCTCGGCGCGTGCGTCCACTGGAGCGGCGGCGACGCCCACCGGTTGCCCTGCGCGTAGCAGCTGAATCTGATCGGCAGCGGCGCGCCGTCGGCAAACGCGCTGCTCGTGAGCCGCAGCCGCGCCTCCTCGGGCGGACGCGCGCGCGGCTGCGCCTGCTGCGCGGACACCGCGATCGTGCAGACGAGCGGCAGGACGATTCCACCCCATCGTGCCCGCATGAGAGCTCTCCTTCGGCGCCGGAATGTACCATAGTTCCGCGGACCTGGTATATCCTCGCGATGATGCGCCGGTGGGTGATTTTTCTCGTCGTCTTCGGTCCGACGCTCCTCGCGCAGCAGCGTCCGTACGACGATCCTCCGTTCGAAACCATTCAGATCCGACCGAATGTCTACGTCATCTTCGGGGCCGGGGCGAACGTCACCGCGCACGTCGGCGACGACGGCATCATCGTCGTCGACAGCGGGACGATGGCAATGGCGGACAAGGTGCTCGAGACCGTCAGGCGCCTGAGCACGCGGCCGATTCGCTATGTCATCAACACGAGCGCGGATGCGGACCACATCGGCGGGAACGACGCGCTCGCGCGGGCCGGCCGGTCGATCATGGAGGACGCCTTCACCGACGAGGACCGCGCGGCGATTGTGGCGCACGAAAACGTGCTGCTGCGCCTGAGCACACCCGCTGGCGGCGCGGCGCCCGTCGACTCGGACTTGTGGCCGACGGAAACGTTCACGTCGCGCTACCGCTCGCTCTACGTCAACGACGACGCCGTGCAGATCATCCGGCAGCTCGGCGCGCATTCCGATGGCGACGTGCTGGTGCACTTCCGTCGCGCCGACGTGATCGCGACGGGCGACATTCTCGACCTTCGGCACTTTCCTGTGATCGATGCCGCGCGCGGCGGCTCGATCCAGGGAGAGATCGAGGCGCTCAACCGCCTCCTCGATCTGGCGGTACCGGCGATGCCGCACCCGCTCAAGCCCGGGCGTACGCTGATTGTGCCCGGGCACGGACGCATTGCCGACTACGCCGAGCTCGTCGAATACCGTGACATGCTCACCGTCATCCGGAACATCGTCGCCGACATGGTCAAGAACGGGAGGACGCTCGAGCAGGTCAAGAAGGCGAACCCGACGGCCGGCTACCGCGCGCGATGGGGACGCGAGTCGGGTCCATGGACGACCGACATGTTCGTCGAAGCTGTCTACAAAGGGGTCAGACCCCAGTGATAGGGCGACTCAATCACCGGGGTCTGACCCCTCTTCTGTTGGCCCTCCTCGTGTCGGCCGAAGTCAACGCCCAAGGGCGCGGCGGGGCAGCGCCGCCATCGTCGCCCCGACAGGCCGCGCCGACCGATCTCACCGGCCAGTGGGTCGCGGTCATCTCCGAGGACTGGCGCTGGCGCATGGTCACGCCGTCGAAGGGCGACTTTCCCAGCATCCCGCTCAATCTCAAGGGTCAGGAACTGGCGGAGGCGTGGGACCCGGCGAAGGACGAGGCCGCCGGTGAGCAGTGCAAAGCGTACGGCGCGCCCGGCGTCATGCGCGGGCCCACGCGCCTGCGCGTCAGCTGGCTCGACGACACCACGCTGAAGCTGGAAACCGACTACGGCATGCAGACGCGACTCTTCCGCTTCGGCGCCGGCTCCCCCCCGGCAGGGCCGCGCACCTGGCAGGGCGTCTCGCGCGCGGAATGGGTCATGACGGGCACGGGCAGGGACGGCCGCCGCTTCGGCTACATGAAGTCGGTGACGACAAATCTCCGGCCGGGGTACCTGCGCAAGAACGGCGTCCCCTACAGCGCGAACGCCGTCTTTACCGAGCTGTGGGACGTGCACGTGGAGCCGAACGGCACACGCTATCTGGTCATCACGAATACCGTCGACGACCCGACGTACCTGCAGTCGCCCTGGATTACCGCGCTCCACTTCACGGCCGAACGCGACAACAGCACATGGGATCCCACGCCATGCGACGCACGGTTTTAGGCTTCGGGCTTCGGGCCTTGGGCTTTGGGTTGTGGGGTTTGGGATTTGGGCTTTGTGCGGCCCCGGCGATGGCGCAGACCGAGCTCACCGGGACGTACATGCCGGTCATGCACGAAGACTATATCGAGCGCGGGCCTGGCTCGTTCCTCGGCGACTTCACCGGCATGCCGCTCACCGACGAGGGACGCGCGAAGGCGCTGCTCTATACGTCGAACCTGCCGTCGCTCTACGAGCGCCAGTGCCTCGCGCAGTCGGCCGGCGTCTTCCAGTACCGCCCGGTGGCCTTTCGCATCTGGAAGGAATTCGACCTGGACGGCCGCGTGATCGCATGGGTGCTCGGCGGCGACCACCTCCGCGGCGACATCCGCGTCTGGATGGACGGACGGCCGCACCCCTCGATCAACGCGCAGCACGTCGAAGGGGGCTTTGCCACGGGCGTGTGGGAAGGCGACACGCTCACCGCGCGCCTCACCCATCTCAAGATGGCCTGGATCCGGCGCGGCGTGGGGATTCCCGCGAGCGATCTGACCACGATCACGCTGCACGTGACGCGCCGCGGCGACCTGCTGACGGTCACGTCGATTCAGGAAGACCCCTATTACCTGACCGAACCGCACGTCGTCAGCCGCGTCTATCAGCTCGCACCGCGCGCCACCGACCAGACGCGGCAGGCGTGCAACACGGCCAACGAGATCCCGACGCTCGAGGACACGGGCGAGGTGCCTCACTACTTCCCGGGCCGCAACCCCGAGGAGGACTACATGGTGCGGACCTTCAACCTGCCGAAGGAAGCGGCGATGGGGTACGCGGAGACGCTCTATCCCGAGTACCGCAAGAAGCTGAAGGGACTCTACACGCCGCCCGCCGCGTGCTCGGAGCGGGCGCCGGGGTACTGCTGCGGCTGGATCGAACGGCAGGGACTGCCGGGCGGCGCGCCGAACCTGACCTGCAACGACGGCGGCTTCGCGGACCTCGGCCCCCGAGGCCGGCGTAGAACATCGTCTGAACGCTAACCTTCGGCCTGTCCTCTTTCTCGCACTCGTCGGCCGGGTACTCCTGGACCCGGCGCCACTCTCCGCACAGGAGGCCCCAGCACCTGTGCTCGAGGCGGGCACCGGCGCGAACACCATCCAGGTCGACGGCGTTCTGAACGAGCCCGCCTGGGCCGCGGCGCCGATGGCGGATGGCTTCGCCCAGACCGAGCCCGGCGACGGGGCGGCGCCGACCTATCGCACCGAGGTCCGCGTTCTGGCGGCAGCGGATGTCGTGACGATCGGTATCGTCTGCAACGACGACCGCCCCGCCGGCATCGTGAGCTTCACGGTCACGCGCGACGCCCCGCTGCAGGCCGAAGACCACGTCCGCGTCGTGGTGGGGCCGTTTCGCGACGGGCGGTCCGGCTACGTGTTCGCCGTCAATCCGCGCGGGGCGCGCTACGACAGCCTGATCACATCGGGCGGCGACAGCGAAAGCGTCGAGTGGGACGGCATCTGGGAAGCCGCAACGGCCACGAGCCAGAACGGCTGGAGCGTCGAAATCCGGATTCCGATCCGGACGCTGACGTTCAAGCCGGGGCTGCGCGAATGGCACTTCAACGTGGAGCGGCGCGTCCAGCGGCTGCTCGAAACGGACCGCTGGGCTTCGGCGGGCCGGCAGTACCGTCTGCGGCAGACGAGCCGCGCCGGGCTCCTGACCGAGCTTCCCGACTTCGCGCTCGGTCGCGGCCTGGACATCCGGCCGAGCGTCACGACGGGCGGCGGAATCCCGGCGCCGGCGGCCTCGATCGACGGCACGGTCCGTCCCAGTCTCGACGTCACGCAGCGCCTCGGATCCAACGTCACGGCGTTGCTCACGCTGAACACCGACTTCGCCGAGACCGAAGTCGACACGCGGCAGACGAATCTGACGCGCTTTCCCCTCTTCTTTCCCGAAAAGCGGACCTTCTTCCTGGAAGGATCCGATCTCTATCAGTTCGGCCCGACGGTGAATCGGGACGTGATCCCGTACTTCAGCCGTCGGATCGGTCTCGTCGCCGGCCGCGACGTGCCGCTGATGGCCGGCGCGAAGATCGACGGGCGCATTGGCGACACGAATTTCGGCGGCCTCGTGATCGGCGCAAACGATCGACCCGGCACCGTCGACCGGCGCGCGGCGATGGCGGTGGCGCGGGTGAGGCAGAACATCTGGCGGGAATCGTACGTCGGCGCGCTCGTGACGGCGGGCGACCCGCTGGGCCGTCCCGGCAGCTGGCTGGCCGGCGTCGACTTCACGTATCAGACGACGAGGTTTCTGGGCGACAAGAACCTCACGGCGAGCGTGTGGGGGCTGGCAGCGGGCCGGGACGACCTGCGCGGCGACCGGGCGTCCTATGCCCTCAAGGTCGACTATCCCAACGACGAATGGGACTGGCGGGTCTGGTACAAGCGCGTCGGGCGGGACTTCGACCCATCGCTCGGCTTCGTGCCGCGCCGCGCGGTGCAAATCTGGAATCCGTCGCTCATGCACCGCCCGCGGTTTGCCCGCGGGCCAATCCAGCAGTGGAGCTACGGGCTGAACCCGTATCTCTGGAGCGACCTGTCCGGCCAGTGGGAAACGTACGACGCCCAGATTCACCTGGTCGATTGGCTGTTTCGCAGCGGGGATCGGGTGCGCGTCTCGGCCAGCCCCTCCGGTGACCGGCCGCGGTCGCCCTTCGAAATCTCGCGCGGGGTCGTGATTCCGCCCGGGCCGTACGAATGGGTCCGCCGATCGATCGGCGCGACCACCGCGCAAAAGCGCCGCTATGCGATGTCGGTCAACTGGAGCTCCGGCAGCTTCTACGACGGCGCGCTCGACGAGTACGCGGTGAGCTGGGTGTGGAATCCGGCCCCACTCGTCACGGTGGAGTTCAACGGCGAGCGGAACGTTGGACGGGTGCGCGGCGGCCGATTCCGGCAGCAGCTCGTCGGCACGCGCGTCCGCATGAATTTCTCACCTGACCTCTCGGTCTCCAGCTACGCGCAGTACGATACGGACACGGACTCGGTGGGCGTCAACACGCGCCTGCGCTGGACGTTTCTGCCCGTCGCCGATCTCTTCGTCGTCTACAACCACAACGTGCGGTCGTTGCTGGAGCGCTGGCAGCTCGAGTCGAACCAGCTGCTGGTCAAGCTGCAATATACCTGGCGGCGTTAGCCGAGCAAGCAGGTGTAATCTCAGGCCATGATCACGGGTGCCATCAAGAGCCAGATCGACCAGATCTGGAACGCCTTCTGGTCGGGCGGCATCTCCAATCCCCTCGAAGTCATCGAGCAGATCACCTATCTGCTCTTCCTTCGCCGTCTGGACGACTTGCACACGCTGGAGGCGAACAAGGCCAACCGGCTGCGCAGGCCGATGGAGAGACGGATCTTCCCGAAAGGCCGGGACCGCCATGGCCGCGCCTACGAGGATTTCCGGTGGTCACGCTTCAAGCACTTCGCCGCGCCCGAGATGTTCACCGTGGTCGGCGAGCACGCCGTCCCCTTCCTGCGCACGGACCTCGCGCGGCAGCTCGGCAACGGCGACTCCACCTATGCGCACCACATGAAGGACGCGCGCTTCACCATTCCGACGCCGGCGCTGCTGGCCAAAGTGGTGGACATGCTCGACAAGGTCCCCATGGAAGAGCGCGACACCAAGGGCGACGTCTACGAGTACATGCTCGCCAAGATCGCCACGGCTGGACAGAACGGACAATTCCGGACGCTGCGCCACATCATCCGGCTGATGGTCGAGATGACCGCGCCCCAGCCGACCGATATCGTGTGCGACCGGGCGTGCGGTACGGCCGGCTTTCTCGTGGCGGCGGGTGAATACCTGGCTCCGTGAAGTTCAACTGGGATCCAGTCAAGGCCGAAGAGAATCTCGAGGTACACGGCGTCGACTTCCGAGAAGCAGCGACGATGTTCGACGATCCGCTGTCGATCACGTTTCCTGACGTCGATCATTCGATGGGAGAACGGCGATTCCTGATCGTCGGGGATGTCAGCCCTTGGCCGAATCCTCGTGGTGTCGCATACTGAGACCGGCGACACGATTCGCATCATCAGCGCCAGAGCTGCCACGGGGCGCGAGCGGCGATTCTATGAAGAAGACGAATCGAACCCTCGTTGACGACATGCGGCCGGAATACGATTTCGCCTCCATGAAGGGCGGCGTCCGGGGCAAGTACGCGCGGCGAGCGCGCGAGAGCACGAACATCGTCCTGATCGAGCCCGAGGTTGCCGAGGCCTTCCCC
>Ga0073934_10001637_pt1 | contig 52146 bp, 46 predicted proteins | sample LarsenN4metaG_FD_76834 | JGI IMG/M metagenome (GOLD analysis project Ga0073934, IMG submission 76834) | Hot spring sediment bacterial and archeal communities from British Columbia, Canada, to study Microbial Dark Matter (Phase II) - Larsen... ...
ACCTTCTCCCCCAGCAGCCGCCGGTACTCCCCCCGGCACCAGTTCTCCACCTCCACCATGGCGCGGAACGCCTCCCCGAACCCCTGCCTGCCGAGAGTGAAGACCCCGTGGCCGTAGACGATGGCACGCCCCGGACCGCCGATCACCGGCGGCACCCGCTTTGCCAGCCCGCCGGCACCGATCTCGCCGGCAACCACCGGCGTTCCGCCGAGATAGCGGACATGGGGACAGTCCCGCCAGCAATCCCTGATGGAGCAATCCTTACGATCGCAGAGCATGCTCATCACCACGGAGAACCTGGGGTGGCCGTGGAGAATGACTTTTGCGTCGCACGTTTCATAGATCCGGCGGTGGGCGGCCAGCTCGCTGGAAGCGGTGATCCCCACGGTGGAGGAGTTGTCGAAGGGGACCGGATCGATGCAGCCCCCTAGGGCGTCCAGGCTGGCGGCGGTCTGTGAGATGTAAATCAGCTCGTCGGTGCGGCAGGAGATGTTGCCGAAGAAGGAGTCCACCAGCCCCCGTTCCACCGTGTAGCGGCCGACGGCGACAATTTCCCGGAGGATCTCGTCACTGCTCTCCAGCGGTCCGGGGTGAAAGGTCAGCCCCTCGTCGGACAGGAGCTGCAGCCAGTCGGCGAAGAAGCTCTCCACCACCCTCTCCTCCTCCGGCAGCAGATAGCCGACCTGTAAGATGTCCTGCAGATACTTGACGAAGGTTGAGTGGAACACCGACGAGTAGTTGATGTAGGCCTGCTCCACCGTCACCCCGCCGGAGGCAAAGATCCCCACCCCCTCGACGATGACCCCCTTGCGGTTCCCCAAAAGCGGCGCGATCTGTTCCTCCGGTCGGGAGGAGAGTTCGGCACGCCGGATAAAGGGGATGTCGTGGAGGAAGGTGCGGGTCTCCGTGTCCCGGGGCTCGATGCACCGCTCCCTCTCCCCTGCCCGTGCGACCAGCAGGTCGGCAAAGGGGAGCGACGGCACCGCCGCCACGAGACTGAGGGCATTCAGCCGCTCCAGCACCCTCCCCGCCAGCCCGGCAAGCTCCGGCTCGCCGTGAACGATGAGCACGTCGTCCTTGGCGGCAACGGCGATCCGCCCCCCGAGCGCCGAGCGGTCGGAGAGCAGTTTCCTGGCATATTTTTCCAGTTGGTCATGCATCTGTTTTTATTCCTTTACAATGGCACAGCAAAAAGCTCCAGCTGCAAGGCGTGCGAAATCTGAGGAATGAGGCGTAGCGGAAGCTACGTCGCAGTGACGAAGATTGAGCGTAACGCAGCAGATGGACTTTTGGCGAAGCCATCAAGCCACACCCGCCAGCTCCAGCCGCCCCCCCCACCGCCGCACCATCTCCTCCTTCATGCACCGATGCTCGGGGAGCTGCAGCTCCGGGTCCCGCTCAACGAGGGTGAACGCCTCCCGCCGCGCCTCCTCCAGGATCCGTCCGTCCCGCAGGATGCTGGCAACCCGGAACTCTGGCAGCCCCGCCTGGCGGGTGCCGAGGAAATCGCCGGGACCGCGGATCTCCAGGTCCGCCTCGGCGATTTTGAAACCATCAGTGGTCGCCTCCATCACCCGGAGCCGCTTCACCCCGTCTTCCGAGAGCCGGTCCGAGGCGAGCAGCAGGCAGTGGGAGGCATGGCTCCCCCGCCCCACCCGTCCCCGCAGCTGGTGCAGCTGGGAGAGGCCGAACCGCTCCGCATGCTCGATCATCATCACCGTGGCATTCGGAACGTCGATCCCCACCTCGATCACCGTGGTGGCCACCAGGACATGGATCTCCCCGGCCTTGAAAGAGGCCATCACCGCCTCCTTCTCCTCGGGCTTCAGGCGCCCGTGGAGCAGGCCGATGCGAAACTCGGGGAATGCGCCGGACTGAAGCTCCTCGGCCAGCTGGGTTGCGGCCTTCAACTCCGACTTCTCCGATTCGTCCACCAGCGGACAGACGATGTACGCCTGCCGCCCCTGGTTCACCTCGTCGCGGATCAGGCCGTACGCCTGGTGGCGGCGGGACTCGTAATAGACCCGGGTCTGGATCGGGGTGCGCCCCGGCGGCAGCTCGTCGATCACCGACAGGGAGAGATCGCCGAACACGGTCATGGCCAGGGTGCGGGGGATGGGGGTGGCGGTCATCACCAGGATGTCCGGGTTCTCCCCCTTCTTCCTCAGTATCCCCCGCTGGAGCACGCCGAAGCGGTGCTGCTCGTCGATGATCCCCAGGCCGAGGCGGTGGAACTCCACCTTCTCCTGGATCACCGCGTGGGTACCGATGACGATCCGGGCTTCGCCGCTCCGGACAAGCTCCATCAGCGACTCCCGTTCCTTACCCTTCTGCGAGGAGGTGAGCAGCACGACCTTCACCCCCAGGCTTTCGCACCAGCCGTGAATGTTCAGGTAGTGCTGCTCGGCCAGGATCTCCGTCGGTGCCATGATCGCCGTCTGGTAGCCGTTCTCCACCGCCACCAGCGCCGCCATCAGGGCAACCATGGTCTTGCCGCTCCCCACGTCCCCCTGCACAAGGCGGTGCATGGGGAACGGCGCCATCATGTCCTCCTTGATCTCCGAAAGGACCCGCCTCTGTGCGTGGGTCAGGGTGAAGGGGAGCAGCTTCAGGAGCGGCTTGGTGTACGTGTGGTTCACCTCGAAGGCAATCCCCTCCTCCAGGGTGAAACCGCGCCGTTTCAGGGCCAGCCCCAGCTCCAGGTAGAAGAACTCGTCGAACACCAGGGTATGGTGGGACGGGGTCGCACCGCTGTTCAGGCGATTGATGTCGGATTCCGGTGATGGGAAATGGGCCTCAGTTACCGCCTCGGCAAGGGGGAGGAGGTGATGGCGGGCAAGTATCTCCTTGCCGATAAAGCTCTCCAGATCCCGGCTAAAGGAATCGACCACCTGTTTCATCACCTGGCGCATGGTCTTCTGGTGCAGCCCCTCGGTCAGGGGGTAGACCGGCACGATCCGGCCGTAGGTGGCCGGATCCCGGGCCATGACTGCGGCGATGTCGTCATCGGCAGAGAGCCACTCCACCTCGGGGTGGTGAATCTCCCGGTGATGGCCGAACTGGTTTACCTCTCCGGTGAAGATCCCACGCCGCCCGGTCTGCCATGCCTTCTTCATCCAGACGGCGTTGAAGTGAAACCACTTGAGGGGAATAGTCCCGGTTTCATCCCCAACCAGCACCTCGTACTGCTTGCGCCCCCCCTTGGTAGTGGAAGTTGTCGAAGAGAGGACCACCGCCTCGAACACCTCCGTCCGCCCCGGGCGAAGGGCACCGACGGAGCGGAGCTCACGCCGGTCCTCGTAGCGGTGGGGGAGAAGATAGAGGGCATCCTCCACCGTGGTTACACCAAGGCGCTGGAACGCCTCGGCCAGCTTCGGCCCCACCCCCTTGATGAACTGGATGCCGGTGGCGAGGTTCTTCTTTTTTATTGATTCTGCCAGCACAGACTTGGGGGTCGGCTCCTGCCGCCGGATAGGGGTAAGCACGAGACGGCCGGTAACGTCCAGTTCGAGGTGGAACTCGGTACCGGGGGTCAGGGCGAGTTTTTCGGCCAGCTCCACCGGCAGGGTTATGGTGCGGGCATCGCCAAGTTTTACGGTCGGCATGGGGAAACTCCGTCGCGACGTCGGGATGGAGAGGCATATTACCATTCATTCGGCGAATATCCAGTGAAAACATGAACAGCCGTCCCGCGATTGCGGCCGATTTCGGGACAAAAAAAGAGCAGCGGAAGCGTTGAAACCACCGCTGCCCCTGCTGTTTCCCTTATGTCATCGCTCGGCGCAGGTCGCGAACTGCGTTGCGCCGCTCACCGTCAATGATCCGGCTCGATTGCCACCGGTTCACAGACATTGGTTTTATCATGGGATTTGGCGCCGCATCTGGCACAGATGACTTCCGCATTTCTGCTCAGGTTTTTCAGGAGGGACTCATCCGTCACGGCGCATACTTTGGCGTTGGAACCTTTCATGACATGCACCTCCCTTTCCTCTCCTTTTGCTGCTTCTCTCTATATTTTAACCTTTTGGAACGGAAAACAACAGCCCCGCTCAGTTTCCTTTGCGGAACATGAGCCGGGCGGTTGGCATGTCGCCGTCATCGGTCTCCTCGTAGAAGAGGATCTCCCCATCGAAGCCGGCGAAGAGGCGGATCAGCTCCCCCTGTTGCAGGTAGAAGTCGGGGTTGGTCGGCGGAGGGATACGCGGCGTGACGAGGATGGTATCGAAGAACAGCAGGCCGCCGGGGTTCAGCAGTCCCACCTCCACCGGGATCAACGGGCGCAGGAGGAAGTTGAAATTCAGCACCAGGTCGAAACTCCCCTCCAGCCGGTAGCTGTCAAGGTCGGCGCAAACGAACTCCACCGCCACCCCCTCTTCCGCAGCCCGCTGGGCGGCCTTGGCAAGCCCCACCTCGGAGATGTCGATCCCGGTCACACGGAAACCGTGGTTTGCAAGGAATATGCTGTTGCGCCCCTCGCCGCAGGCGATGTCCAGCGCCCGTCGGCCTGTCGTCAGACCCTTGATGGTTTCGATCTCCCGGGTGAGAAACGTCGACGGCCGCCGGCCGAGAAACGATTCTTCCGATGCAAACCGGTTGTTCCACTTGATCCTGTCAGACTCCACCGTTTCTCCCCTTACTCTTTACAATTATCCCCCGCCAGGGAGGGGTCACTGGTCAGCCTGGCCAGCTTGCAGCGGAAGCAGTCGACGATCCGGGGGTCGAACTGGCTGCCGGCACAGCGCACCAGTTCCCCCACCGCCTCAGGGATACTGAACCCCTTGCGGTAGGGGCGATCCGCCACCATGGCGTCGAAGGAGTCGGCCACGGCAATGATGCGGGCTTCCAGGGGGATCTTTTCACCGGCCAGGCCGTGTGGGTAGCCGCTGCCGTCATAGAATTCGTGGTGATGGAGAATTGCCGGGAGGATCCGGCGCAGCTGGGCGATCGGCTCCAGGATGGCAACCCCCTTCTCCGGATGGAGCCGCAGCGGGGGGAATTCCTCGTCATCCAGCTCCTCCGGCTTCTCCAGGAGCGCCTCCATGATGCCGATCTTGCCGATGTCGTGGAGCAGGCCGCCGAGGCGAACCCGCTCGACCTCGTCATCGGAGAGCCCCATCTCCCGGGCGATGCCGGCAGCCACCCGCATGACCCGCTCCGAATGCCCCTTGGTCCAGGGGGATTTTGCGTCGATGGCATTGGCAAGGGATGCAACGGTGTTGAAGAAAAGCTCGCGCATGTCGCTGTAGAGCCGGGCATTCTCCATGGCCACCGTCATCTGGGAGGCGATCTTCTCGATGGTGAACGTCTCCTCGCTCCGAAACCGGCCCGGGCTCCGGTCGCCGAGGAGCAGCACCCCCCGGGTCCCCTCGTGCCCCACGAGCGGTACCGCCAGCAGCGACCTGATGCCTGCGGCAGCCAGCGCCTTGCCAAGGGTTGACTCCCTCTGCCCCTGGCTCATATCGTGGAGATACTGACTCTCGCCGGAAACCACGGCCCGCCTGATGATACCGCTACCCTTGATGACTCTCCCCTGGGTCAGCAGCTCCGGCATCTCGATACCGCCTCCCCGGCTGGCGAGCACCACCAGCGCCTCCTGCCGCAGCTCAACCAGCGCCTGCAGGTCACACTGCACCACCCCCTCGATCCGGTCGATGGCGGTGGTGATGATCTTCTCACGACTCAGGGAAGAGGATATGGCCTTGTTGATGTCGTCCAGCATGAGAATGACGTCGACCCGCTTGGCAACCTCCAGTGCCATCTCCAGGGATTCGTCCAGCAGGCGGATGTGACTCGCCACCAGTGCGGCCTGGGCCACAAGCTCTCTGACGATAGCGATCTCCACCAGGGTGAACGGCTCAAACTTGCGAAGCCTTGCCACGAACACGACCCCGGTCAGCTGCTGATGAGCCATCATCGGCACCGCCAGCAGGGTGAACGGGTGGAGCAGCCGCTTGAAAAAGGGGGAGAAGAGATCGGACGATGCCGGGTCAACCACCTGCAGGTGGCGGCGCCGGGCAAGGAGACGCCGGAGCAGCGGCTGTTTTTCCGGCAGCAGCGGCAAAGAGGTGAACTCCTGCTCCCACTCCGCCGGAAGGCCGCAGCTGCGCGCAGGGGAGAAGCTTCTCCTCTCGCGATCAAACTGGTAGACCACCACCCAGCGGCTTTTCACAGACCGCTTCAGCATGCGGGCCAGATTGGCGAGGACTTCATCCACCTCGTCAAAGCGTGCCAGCCGGGTGACACTCCGGGCGAGCAGTCGCCCGGATATCTTGTCTCTGATCAACGTTTCCATGATTACCAGCAATTAAACCATATTTCGGCGTGAAAACCTACCCGGCGGAATAATTTATCCGGGAGAAGAACGCGGAAAAGCCTGCTTTCGCAGGCTTTTCCCTTCACCGGGTGATTTCCGTTTTGTCCACCCTCTCTTCGATCAGGCACCGACCGGATTGTCGTGGGTTTCCACGTCGAATATCGCCAGCAGTGCCCGTGGCGAATAGGCGCAGTAATCGGTCCGCATCTCGTTTTTCACCTTGTGAATCCAGCGGATTCGGTCATGAACCCCCTCATGCAGCAGGGTGATCCGGTTCCCCACAATCCTCTTGGCCTCACGCCACATGTCATCCATTGTCATCAGTTCGACGCCGCCGATCTCCTCGCCGTCCCTGGTGTTGCGCATGAACCGTTCGACCAGGTCGTAGTCCAGAAAATCGTTCTCCTTGCGCCACCACTTGACGAACACATGCTCCGCCCGCCGCCCCTCACTGACCAGTTTCATTGCGTCACGGCCCCTCATGGCGCACCTCCCCTCTCCGCCAGCGGAGATTTTTCAGCTCTCTTTCTGGTCTTATTATACCCCTTAACACCCGCAAATGGGGAGCATTTTCCCCGGCAGGGATGAAGCGACAACATGCGGCTTGACAGAAACGCCCCTGTCATTATAGTGTACAAAAGAACACTAAGCCCGGAGCAACCCCATGAGAGAGACCACCTCGCGTCAGGAGCAGGTACTGAACATCATCGCCAGCCATCTGAAAATCCACGGCTACCCGCCGTCACTGCGGGAGATTGCCGCAGGGCTGGGGGTGAAAAACGTCTTCGGCATCCAGCGCCACCTGGACGCCCTGGAGAAGAAGGGGCTCATCTCCCGCTCCGGCGGCAGCTCCCGCGGTATCCGGCTCACCGGTCCGGCTTTGCTCCGCCAGGCCGTGGACGGGGAGGAATCCGCGGTCCACCTCCCCATCGTCGGCACCGTCCGTGCCGGCATCCCCCAGCCCCCTTTGGAGGATATCGAGGAGCACTACTCCATCGACCGCCACGTGGCCCGCACCGGCGGCACCTTCTTCCTCCGGGTACGGGGGGACTCGATGATCAACGCCTCCATCCGCGAGGGGGACCTGGCCCTGATCCGCCCCCAGGCGGTGGCCAACAGCCGCGACATCGTCGTCGCCATGGTGGATGGCGAGGCGACCCTGAAACGCTTCTACCGGGAGGATGGCACCATACGGCTGCAGCCGGAAAACCCCAACTACCCGCCGATCATCATCAGCGGCGAGGAGAACGACGTCACCATCATCGGCAAGGTGGTCGGGATCTACCGCCCCCTCGAATGATAAGAACCGACAGGTGGCGACCACCTGCATTCGAGCTGACGTGCTCTTTCTGCAACCCTAAGAGCATTGCGCTACAGCCGATAAACTCGCCCTGCGAGCCCAGACATATCGGCTGTTATCGCTCCATGTCGCAAGGATTGCGACGAAAGAGCCCTAAGGCTCTCATTCCGGCAGTCCCCACCTGCCATCTTAGTGGGACGACATTCATGCACAACCCGCAACAGGAGATACGCGTCGCCGTGGTGTTCGGCCCCGGCATGAAGCTCAGGCCGGTCTGGTTCGAGCTGAACCGCCGCCAGCACGTCATCCGGCAGGTCACCAACAGCTGGCTGGAGCGGCGAGGCGAGACCCCCCTGCTCCACTTCCACGTCACCGACGACGGCGCGCTCTACGAGCTGGTCTACAACATGAAGGACGGGGTCTGGAAACTGGCTCTGGTGGAGGCGCTGTGATGGAGCGGACCATCATGCACATCGACATGAACGCCTTCTTTGCCTCGGTGGAGCAGCAGTCCAACCCCGCCCTGCGGGGAAAGCCGGTGGCCGTCAGCGGCAGCGAGTCCCGCACCGTCATCCTCACCGCCTCCTACGAGGCCCGGGCCTACGGGGTCAAGACCGGCATGACCCTCTGGGAGGCGCGGCAGAAATGCCCGGAGCTGATCCTCGTGCCGACCAACAACCGCCTCTACACCTGGGTCTCCTCCCGCATCATCGACATCCTGCGTGACTACACCCCCCTGGTGGAGGTCTTCTCCATCGACGAGGCGTTCCTCGACATAACCGGCTCCACAGGTCTCTTCGGCAGTGTCGAGCGGATCTGCTCCCTCATCAAGTCCCGCATCAGGGAAGACCACGGCATCACCTGCTCCATCGGCATCGCCCCCAACAAGCTGCTGGCCAAGCTGGCCAGCGACATGCAGAAACCCGACGGGCTCACCGTCATCGAACCGGGCGATGTCGACCGGATTCTGGAGTCGCTGCCGGTGAAGGAGCTGTGCGGCATCGGCCGGAAAACGGAACAGCAGCTGCTCATGCTGGGGATCAGGACCTGCGGCGAACTGGGTAGGTTTGATGTGCGCCTGCTGGAGAAGAAGTTCGGCGTGACCGGCCTCAAGCTGCACTACATGGGAAGGGGGATCGACGACAGCCCGGTGGTGGCGGAGGAGGAGGCCGAGGAGGTAAAGAGCGTCGGCCACAGCACCACCCTCAAAAAAGACCTGACGGCACGTGACGACATCCTCAAGGTGCTGCTGCAGCTCGCCGAGATGGTCGGCCGGCGGGCACGGCGCTACGGCGTGGCGGGGAAGACCGTCCACCTCACGATCCGCTACACCGACTTCACCACCTTCGAGAAACAGGAGATCCAGCCCGCCCCCTTGAGCGGCAGCATGGAGATCTACCGGGCGGCGGCGCAGATCCTGGACAGCACCCCCCTCTCCCATCCAGTGCGCCTCCTGGGGGTGCGCATCTCCGGCCTCCGCCCCGCAGGGGAGCAGCTCCCCCTCTTCCCGGAGGAACGAACCGGCCTCAGGCTGACCGAGGCCATGGACAAGGTCAACAACCGCCACGGAGACTTCACCGTCATGTTCGGCAGCCTGCTGGACCAGCGGTCAAAGGGGAGCCATGTCATCTCCCCGGCCTGGAAACCGGAGGGGATCAGGAACGTGGGGGTGGATTAGGGGGGAACCCTGTTCAAAAGATGGCCGCCAGCTCTCCTTTACAAAAACGGACTGATAGCATAAAGTAGTCATCTCTTACCGAGGTGACCACCCATGGAACAACTTCAACTCACCCCGCTCGATGCCGAGCACCGCCGGCTGAACGCTAAAAAGCGGCTCCTTGACATCCTCTTCCTGGGATCGATAGCCGCTGCCATCGGTGCCTTTCTCTTCTGCCAGATCTGGGATTACGACATCTGGTGGCATATCGCCATCGGTAAAGAGATCATTGCGAGCCGTGACGTCCCCCGTCTCGACCAGTTCGCCGCCGCTGCTCTCGGCCGCCCCTACCACGACTCCCACTGGTTGTTCCAGGTTGCCGCAGCCACGGCGCATCAGTTCGGCCAGATGGTCGGTGTGCAGCTCCTTGCCGTGGCGATCTGGAGTGTGACGCTCTTCTTCTCCTACAAATCGATTGCCCGCTGGCTGCCCTGTTACGCTGCGGCAGTGGTCATGCTGCTGCTGGCAATGGCGTGCATGGAGCGCTTCATCCCGCGGCCTGAAATCATAACCTATCTGATGATCGCCATTTTTTACTATCTGCTCCAGAAGCAGAGCTTCCGCACCGTTGGCGGTCTGGCGTTACTGACAACACTCCAGGTAGTCTGGACCAATTCACACGGGCTTTTTGTGCTCGGCCCGTTCATGGCCGGCTGCAGCTGGCTGGCAGCCGCCGCCGGAAGGGCAAGGGGCGAAGAACATCCGGCACTGGCGCCGCTCACCCTGCTGCTGCTTCTGTTGCTCATCGCCACTGTCGCCACTCCGTACGGTATCGACAACTGGCGCTACGCCTACCTGCTCTTTACCGAAGTAGGCAAGGATGCGCCGTTTTACCTGAGGAATATCGGCGAACTCGGTCCGACCTTCAGCAAGGATACTGCTGCAGGTCTGGCATTCTGGTTCTACCTGGCACTGCTGCTCGGCTCGTTTGGCGCTGTTGTTGCCGCGGCCTGGTCCAGACGCATCTCAGTTGAACGCCTGCTGATGGTCATTGCCTTCTTGCTGCTCTCCCTATCGGGCCGCCGCAACATGGTGCTGTTTGCCCTGACCGCCGCCCCATTTCTCGGTGAGAACCTGTATCCCCACCTTCATGCAAAGCTGTTGCAGCGCCAGCAGCTGCTCAAGGCAGTGGTGATCCCTCTCTGTGCCGCCCTGGCCTTTTTCAGCATTTCCGGCAAATACTACCGCCATGTCAGCCTGCCAGCACGCTTCGGGCTCGGTGCAACCCCGCTGGTCTACCCGTATGGCCTGCCTGCTTTTCTGCAGCGGATCGACTACCGCGGCCAGGTCTTCAATTCTAATATACTCGGCGGTTTCTTCCTGTATCATGAGTACCCCCGGATGATCCCCCTGACCGATGGCCGCTGGGAGATCTACGACCCGAAACTGTTCGACACCGATGTGCCGTCACTGGTAAAACGCTTCAACATCAGCGCCTTTCTGCTGCAGCACAGCTGTCCGGATGCCAGGGAAATCTATCCGGAACTTTTCAGATCATCGCAATGGCGGCTGGTCTATTACGACCATACCTCCTCATTCTGGCTGAAGGCCGACAGCATGCCTGCAGTACCGACGCTCGACGTCAGTTCGCCGCAGTCTCTGCCGCCACCGTCAACCTTCATTGAAAACTACCTGGATCTGGAAAACTTTCTGCGTCACGCCGGAACAACACCGGCAAGGCTGACCAATCTCGAACAGGCACTGCAGTTGGAAGAGGCACCGGAACCGCTCTTTGCACAGCTCGGCACCTTGCAGCTGGGCTCTGGTGCGCTGGCAGCGGCCGAACAGACATTTAACCGGTTGCTGAGCAGATTCCCCCAAAACCGTATCGCCTATAACGGACTGGCCTACATCGCTGCCGAACGGGGCGATCTGGCGGCAGCAGAAGCCGTGCTGTTACGGGGGCTCAAGGCGCTGCCGGATAATCCCGAACTGACGGCAAATCTGCAGAAACTGCGTGCATACAACAAAAACGGCAGCGGGCAGACCAGATCACCGCAACATTGATCCCAATCCATCGACCGAGAAGAGGCGAGACAAGTTGGAGACAAGGGGACGTTGTTTGCTGGTTTGCTAACCTACAAACACCTTCTCCCTGATCCCGGGATTTTGCCGGACTATCGCCTCGCCTCGCCTGGCAGCCAGACAGACTCCAGATCTCTTCATGTTCAGCACTAAGCCTACTGCCGTGCCGCTTTTCTCCAGCTCCCTTACCCCGAGATAGCAGACCACTGCGCGCGCTTCGACAAGTAGGGGCATGCGACTGCTCCGTCTCAACGCTTCTGCTGACAAGCCATAGTACCCGGCTCCAATTTCTATTCCCTGAGTTCCAGCATGTCGATGACCGCTGTTCCCCGGGAGATGGTCAGGCTGCCATGGATGACCGTCGTACCGACTTGGGCGGTATATGTCTCGTTGTAGCCGCCGCTGAGCGTTATCTCCTTGTCCGTTGAAAAATCGATATATTCAAAGAAATCTGTTCCCCAGAGGCGAATGACATCGCTGCTTGACGCGGCGGCATAGGCGGCTTGAATGGTAGAGCTATAGATACCACCGCCAAAAGGAATGTACGTAGAGTGCCCATTGTCCTTCGTGAAGGTGGCAGTCGCCCCCCTGTCGTCAGTCATGGGCAGTACACAGTCAGCCATGCCAGTGCAGTCGCCGGACCAGCCGTCAAAGAGGGAATAGGTAGAAGGAGAAGCATGCAGGGAGACTGTCGCGCCGCCACTGAAACGGGCCGAAGTGCTTGTGTTGGCAGCAATACCGGCGGGGGTGCTCACTACCATACCCGCACCGGTGCCGGTTACAGTCAGGTTCAGGGCGTAATCGGGGGCGACGATGGTGTAACTCGCGGCCTGTACGGCTTCACCGTTACCGGCAACATCGGTCGAATAAAATCTGAGATCGGTTGAAGCGGCAAATGTGAAGGCTTCGCTGTAAAGGGTCGTTGGAGTGCAGCCGCTGCCGAGACAGTAATATGTGGCGCTGCAACTGCTGCCGGCGCCATCGCCACAGACAAGACTTACGGTAAGCGGAGCGAGGTACGTGCCGACTGGTTGGGAAAGGGTGGTTACAGGGGGAGTATTGTCGATGGTGATGGCAATTGCTGAGACCGGATTTCCCACATTCCCGGCGCCGTCGGTCGCCCGTGAGGCAAGTAGCAATTGACCGTCGGCGCCCAGAGTCTGGATGTAGCTCCAGGTGGACCAGGTGCCATTACCGGATGTGTCGCCGGCAGTGTACCAGGTGGTTCCGTCCGTGGTGACCTCAACTTTCGCGACACCGGAAAAGCCGTCACTGGCCGTGCCGGTAACTGTGAGCATCTCCCCGCGCAGAATAGCTCCTGAAGCAGGATTCGTGATTGAGGAAACGGGAGCGGAGGTATCGAGGACGAATAGCTCCTTACCCCACACAGGGTCAGTTGCGGTGAAGAAGAGGAGACCATTCATGTTCGTCAGATATTGCGGCGCAGACCCACTGGAACCGGGGTAAAGGTCGCCTACCCTGACAGTACCCGCGTAGGTGCCGTCGCTCATCCACAGTTCGGTGCCGCTCGTGCCGTCATTGGCGGCGAAATAGAGAACGCCGTTAACATTGGTGAGATAGGCGGGGCTGGAGTTGCCCGTGCCGGCGTTGATGTCCCTGACCATGAACGTCCCTGCTGCGGTTCCGTCGCTCCGCCAGAGCTCTGTCCCGGAGCCGTCGGTGGCGGAGAAATAAAGAATGCCGTTGACGGCGGCAAGTCCAGCCGGGCTAGCAGAGAGACCGGCACTGGCGATGTCCTTGACCATCACCGTACCGCCGGCCGTACCATCGCTTTTCCAGAGTTCGATGCCGTTCGTGATGTCACTAGCCGTGAAAAAGAGGGTGCCGCTCATGCTGATCAGATTCGCAGGATTGGAATTCGACACACCAGTGGCTATATTCTTTACCAGAACTGTTCCCACCGTTGTCCCGTCAGATTTCCAGAGTTCAGTGCCGTTAGTCGCGTCGGTGGCTGCGAAGAATACCGTTCCGTTGACATTGGTGAGGTACGAAGGGTACGATCCGTTCGAGCCGGATGCGTAGATGTCCTTTACCTGAACAGTGGTGAAATCACTCCCTCCGCTTTTCCACAGCTCGTTCCCGCTTAAAGAACCTCCGGCAAAGAAGGTAGTCCCGTTGACGTTGGTGAGGTAGGCAGGATTCGAGCTGTTTGCACCTGTATAGATGTCTTTTATTAGTACCGTTTCGACGACGGTACCGTCTGTTTTCCATAGCTCGCGGCCGTTCGCAAAATCGGAGGCAGAGAAAAACAGGGTACCGTTGACGTTAGTGAGGGCGGCGGGAGCTGAGCCGACCGATCCGGAATAAATATCTTTCACTAACAGGGTCCCTGTCGCCGTCCCATCTGACTTCCAAAGCTCACTGCCGGTGGTTCCATTGTCTGCAGAGAAAAAGAGAGAACCGTTAACATCGACCAAATTGGAAGGGCCAGAGTTGGGGGCGCCGGTGTAAATGTCCTTCACCAGGTAGGTCCCGGATGTTGTGCCGTCCGAAGCCCACAGCTCCGTTCCGTTTACCCCGTCGCTCGCCTGAAAGAACAGTTTTCCGTTTACAGCGGTGAGATATACCGGGGTTGCTGAGGAGGTGGCGGGATTAACGTTCTTCAATAGAACGGTGCCGGCTTCGGTCCCGTCGCTCTTCCAGACTTCGACGCCATTGAGACCATCGTCGGCGCGGAAATAGAGGGCGCCGTTAAATTCGGCAAGGTAGAGCGGGTTAGAGTCCCCACCGGGCCGGATGTCCTTTACCAGAACTGTCCCTGCCGCAGTTCCATCGGTTTTCCATAACTCCCAGCCATGGGAGCCATCGGTCGCCTCAAAGAAGAGCGTACCGCCGACATTGGTAAGATAGCCGGGATTGGAGTTGTTGAGTAGCCCTGGGAAGACGTCCTTGACGTTGACCGTCCCGGCAGTGGAGCCGTCACTTTTCCAGAGTTCGACTCCGTTCACGTCATCGTAGGCTTGAAAGAAGAGGATTCCATTAATATTCACGAGAGAGGCGGGTGAAGCACCGAATGAACCGGGATAGATATCTTTCACGAGTGTTGTTCCCGCCGCGGTGCCGTCGCTCTTCCAGAGTTCGGCGCCGTTTACGCTGTTAGTCGCCTGGAAGTAGAGCACATCGTTCATCACTGTGAGGTAAGTTGGGAAAGAACCCGTGCTACCGGTATAGATGTCCTTTACCAGGACGGTGCCAGCTTCGGTTCCATCTGTTTTCCAGAGTTCGGCGCCATTGGTCGCATCGATGGCACGGAAATACACCGTCGCGCCGATGGCGGTGAATTTGGTGGGACTGCTGCCGCTAACCGTATTAATGTCCTTTAGCAGGACCGTGCCGCCAGCCGTTCCGTCGGACTTCCAGAGTTCCGACAGATGGACGCCATCATCTGCGGCAAAGTAGAGAACGCCGTTGATATTGGCAAGAGACTGGGGATTGGCAGAAGCTGAACCGGAGTTGATATCCCGCAGCAGAGCGGTTCCGGCTTCGGTGCCGTCGCTCAGCCACAACTCAGTCCCGGCCGTCCCGTTATTGGCACTGAAGAAGAGTGTGTTGCCAACAGCGGTCAAATTACCTGCGGTGGAAGCCGTCGCACCGGGATAGATGTCTTTCACCAGCACCGTTCCCGCCGTCGTGCCGTCGCTTTTCCACAGTTCCTTGCCGTTCACCCCGTTGTCGGCAGTGAAGAAAAGTGTGCCGTTGACATTCGTAAGACTTGTGGGGGAAGAGCTGCCGGTTCCGGGATAGATATCCTTTACCAGCGCCGTGCCCCCCTCTGTGCCGTCGGTTCTCCAAAGTTCCGTACCCATGTCTGCCGTGGTAGCAACAAAGTAGAGATAAGCACCGACCGGGGCGAAGGATGCTGGCGATGAGCCAAGCCCACTTGCATTTATGTCCTTAACGAGCTGTGGCTGCGCGGCAAAACCCAGGGAGGCAGTCAACAGCATTACCACAATGAACAGTATAAAAATTGACTGTACTTTCCGGTAGGGGCGAAACGGCACTACATTGTCACGCAACTTTACGGTTGGCATATTCCCTCCATATATACTTCAAGAACAAACGAATTGCATCCCACCCGTAGCAGTTTTAATTGATATTTTTTACGACATCATCAGCTGTTGTTCCGGCACAAAAGTGCCATCACTGAAAAATCCCCATGAGCATCTTCGTCCCCATCACGACAAGGAGAATGGCAAATGCCTTCTTGAGCTGCTGGACCGGCAGGCTGTGGGCGAGCCTGGCACCAAGGGGGGCGGTGAGTACACTGACGACGGCAACCCCCAGGAGTGCGGGGAGATAGACGAAGCCGATGCTGTGGGAAGGGAGGGAGTTGACCACCAGGCCGTTGGCCACGTAACCGACGGCGCCGGCAAGGGCAATGGGGAAACCGATCGCCGCGGATGTGCCGATGGCGTTATGCAGGGAGACATTGCACCAGACGAGAAAGGGGACCGACATGCTCCCGCCGCCGATGCCGACCAGGCTGGAGACACCACCGATGACGCCCCCCACCCCGAACATGCCACCGGCGCCGGGGAGTTGGCGGGCCGGCTTCGGCTTGGCGTTGAGGAGCATCTGTACGGCCATGTAGTAGAGGAACAGGACGAAGAATCCCTTCAGGAATCGGGTGGAGAGCTGGGCGGCAACCCAGGAGCCGATCAGGGTGCCGACGAGAATCCCGGGGGTGATTCGCCGAAACACCTGCCAGTTTACCGCCCCCCGGTTATGATGGGCCCGCAGGCTGGAGATCGAGGTAAACATGATGCTGGCAAGGGAGGTGCCGAGCGCCAGATGAAGGATAAAGGGGCCGGGCATCTGCTGGGAAGTGAATATGAAGGTAAGCATCGGCACGATCACCAGCCCGCCGCCGACGCCGAGCAGTCCCGCCAGCACACCCGCAAGAGCACCTACAGCCAGATAAAGCAGTATGTAAGTCATGATTATCTCCCTCTCCTGTCGTTACAAGCAGCCACCTCCTTCAAGAAGGAGGTGGAGCGGACTCCTGACCTCCGTCTTGAAGGGGTGATCGGGTTCAGAAAGTAGCCGACATCGGCTGCACGGAAGATTGCATTTCGGTGAGGATCAGGGTTCCCCTGAGTGTGTTCTCGGCATGTTCCCGGAGTACTTCCTCGGTATGCTCCCCCAGGAGCGGCGGCCTGCGCCGGTAGGTCACCGGCGTTTCGGACAGGCGCAGGGGGCTGCCAAGTACCTTGATCGTCCCCATCGGATGCTCAAGCTCGACGATCATGCCGCGGTGCTGCACCTGGGGATCGCTGAGGGTTTCATCGAGTGTATTGATCGGTCCGCAGGGGATATCCACCGATCGGATCTTTTCCAGCCAGTACTCCGCATCGTTCCGGTCGAAAATGGATTCCAGCATCGCGATCAATTCCCGGTGATGCCGGAGCCGGTCGCTGTTGGTGGCAAAGCGAGGATCATCACGTACCCCATCCCCCAGCTCCAGCGCCTCACAGAAGCGGTGCCAGTGCCCCTGCGTCACAACGGCAATGATCATGTGCTTGTCACGCGCCTTGAAAACCTGATACGGCACGATGTTCGCGTGCCGATTGCCCAGCCTGGGCGGGCGCTCGTCCGAAGCCAGGTACTGTCCTGCCATGACCTGCGCCCAGCTGAGCTGCCCTTCAAGCAGCGACTGATCGATGTATTGCCCCTTTCCTGTCTGCTGGCGCGCATACAGGGCCGTGAGAATCGCCATCGCCGACCATACGCCGCTGGTCAGGTCGCCTATCGCCACCGGCCAACGCATCGGTTCACCGTCGACCTCACCGGTCGCAGCCATGAGTCCCGCTTCCCCCTGTGCCACGATGTCATAGCCACCGCGGCCGGCATAGGGGCCGGAGTGTCCGTAGAACGTGATCGAGCAGTAGATCAGCCGGGGGTTGTAGGCACGGACTGTTTCCGGATCGAGCCCCGCTTTTCTAAGCGATTCGATCCCCCGCACGTTGCAGACGAAAACATCGGCCTTTTCAAGCAGGTGACGCATGGCCACCCGGCCTTCGCTCGATTTGATGTCAATTGCGACGCTCCGTTTGTTGCGGTTCACGGAGAGGAAATAGGCGCTCTCCCCGCCGATGAACGGTGGTCCCCATTTGCGGCTTTCGTCGCCGACGCCGGGGCGTTCAATCTTGATGACGTCTGCGCCGAGATCCCCCAGGATCATCGTGCAGTAAGGACCAGCCAGTGCTTCTGTGAGATCGATGACGCGTATGCCTTTGAGTGCTGTTTTCATGAATTCTCCTGTTATTTGTCGAAAAGAAAAAGGAAACAAATTCAAGAATCAACCACTACAATTCCACCCTGCAAGACCGCGTAAACGCAACTGTCAGACCGGGCAACCTCTCTTTCCCCGGGAAGCTTTCTCCTCCCGGATATAGTCCCAACTCCCCGCTAAATACCGACTCACCACTGAGTCAATTACCAGGCACCCCCTTTCCTTGGTTCAGATGGTTCTGACCGGCAAAACACCTTCCGGCGTGAATCGTATTACTCCAGCCGGAACTGGGCCACCACCTCGGCAAGCTCTACGGACTGAGTGGAGAGTCCTTCGGCGAACCGGGAAAGCTGCTCAACGGAGACAAGGTTCTCCCGGGTGATATCGCTGATATTATCCATTGCAGCCACGACCATCTCCCCCCCTTTCTTCTGCTCGGAGGTGGCATTGGCCACAGCCTGGGTCATTGAGTTCATTGAGTTGACCGACAACGTGATCTGTCGTGCCGACAGCGCCTGCTCCCTTGTGGCGATGTTGACCTGCTGGGTGATACTGTTCATGCTTCCAACGGCCAGTCGTATCTGCCTGCTCCCCTGGGCCTGCTCCCGGGTCGCCCCGGCTACCTCGTGGGTAATGCCGTTCATTTTCTCTATCGCAATCCGGATCTGCCTTCCCCCCAAGGCCTGCTCCCTGGCAGCGTTCGCCACCATGGCGGCCGAAGCGCTCATTTTTTCCACCGCCAGAATCACCTGGCGCGAGGCGCCCGCCTGTTCCGTGGTCATCTGGTTTATCATCCCCATCAACTCGCTGGACTGTTCGATGGTCTTGATTATGTTCGCCAGGGCGTTGCCGGCAATTGCGGACAGCTCCATGGAGGCCTGAGCCTCGCGGGATGCAAGTTCGCCATATTTTACTGAATCACCGGTGTCGGCCTGTACCTGGTTGATTACCTGGCCGATCTCCTTGGTGGCGGCGACGCTCCGCTCGGCAAGCTTGCGTACTTCTTCGGCAACAACGGCGAAACCACGCCCCGCATCCCCAGCGCGAGCCGCCTCTATCGCGGCGTTCAGAGCCAGCAGATTGGTCTGATCGGCGATCTCGGTGATGACCTTGACGATGTTGCCGATTTCCTCGGAGCGTTTGCCCAGATTAATGATGGACGCTGCGGTCTTCCCGCTTACCTCCGCCACCCGCTGCATGGCAGCAAGTGCATCCTGGACCGCCTGCTGGCCGGCCAGACCTTCCTTGGCCGCGGTCTTCGCCACGACATCGGCTTCGGTGACATTGTCGGCGGTCTGCTTGATGGAAACCGCCATCTGCTCGATCGTGGCCGACGCCTCCGACACGACCTTCTGCAGCTCCTGGGAGCTGACAGCTACCTGCTCGATCGAGACCGTCATCTGTTCGATCGTGGATGAGGTTTCGCTCACGGATGAGGCCAGCTCCTCGGTATTCTGGGCAACCTTTTCAATCGAGATGGTCATCTGCTCGATCGTGGCGGAGGTCTCCGAAACCGAGGAGGCCATCGTTTCGGCACTCTTCGCCACCTCTTCGCTGGAAACCCCCAGTTCCTGAATCGAGGAAGAGACCTCGTCCGTGTTGACAGCGAGTGCATCGGCATTGCTGGCCACCGACTGGATGGACGCGGCCATCTGTTCCATGGTACAGGAGGTCTCATCGGTCGCTGATGCCTGGGAATGGGCGGACTTGATCAACTGGGCCGAATTGTCGGAGATCTGGCCGGCGGTGGACGCCAGTTCACCCGATGCGTCCTTGATTTTACCGACCATGGACCGCAGATTTGCCACCATCCCCCCCATGGCGTTGATGATCTGGCCGATCTCGTCTTTGCTCCCCTCTTCCAGGGAGATGTTCAGATCACCTTCCGCAACCCGGCGTACGGTTGCAAGCGCCACCCCGAGAGGAGCAGTGATGATTCTGGCCATTACAATGCTGCCGATTACCGCTATGAGGAGCGCTGCAAGAAATGTTGAAATGAGAACCGTTACCACGAGGGCAATCTTTCTCGTGGCGGACTCTTCCATAGCCTTGCCCATGGCGTCTTCAAGCTTGGCCACTTCACTCATCTGCTTGCGAATGGCATCGAACTTGTCATCGGCAGTCCCCATAAACATGGTTGCCATGTTTATGTCCGATTCCGAGAGATCGATGACGTCACTTGCGGCTTTCCGGTAATCCGTCAAGGCGCTGTTGAGGACCTCGTAGAGCTTCCGCTCCTTCTCCGTCAGCAACTTTGAACCAAGCTTTTCCTTTACCAGCTTCATATTTTTGTCAATGGTGTCCGTCTGCTCCTTGCCGAGCGCGGCGACCTTCGCCGGATCATACTTGGCGGTCGCCCAGGAAAGGAGCCGGTAGAGATTGGAGTGCACCGCCTCTATGTCAAGGAGAATTCCTGAACTTTTCTGGTAGTTCGTGAACCTCGCACTGTACTCATTTATCAGGTTTTTCTGGCTCGTTAGCCCTATATACGTCATCACTCCGAAGGCGATGAGCAGCAGCATGACAATGGCGGGGGCCACCATCAGCTTTTTCGACATCTTGAGATCAAAGAGGAATTTTTTCATGGGGAGATCTTCCTTTAGTATGAAACTGGAGGGGGAGGCCCCCCCTCCTTCTGAACTCACTGCTTGTAGATGCCGCCGGCAACAACCAGGTCATCGTGCTTCTCGAAGTAGGTCGATTTGTGCTCAATGGTTTTCGTGAGCGGATTGGTGTGTTTGTAGTCATGCCACCCCTTCCCCTTGTTCTTGGCAATCTCCATCCGCTCCTTGATGAAGTATTTGCCGTCTGCGTCCTTCAATTCGATCAACTCCTTGCCGATCATCTTCAAGTTCTGGCCATGGGAGAGGCATTTGCCGTTCAGGTCATAGACGGTTATATACAGGTCCTTGCTGGTGAACTTTCCCTTCGTGTTGTTGAATTCGGCGAAAGCCTTATCCTTGCCGTTTGCCTTGATGTAGGCAGCCGCCTTTTTCACCATGGCCTCGGCCTCCTTGGCCGTGGCCCTTTCGGCCGCAATCGATGCGCCCGTAATCCCGATTGTGAAACAGGCTGCCAACAGAAAACCCACTACCTTTTTCATCTACACTTCCTCCTTAGGATGGTTATAAGTCCACGCACACCAACCTCGACGTTGCGGACTTTTCGATAATCTTCCGACGTCTCCCATTCGATTACGCCAACAACAGCGACCTGTTCAGATCGAGAATGATGATCATTCTGGCGTCGAGCTTGCCGACCACCTTGATGAAGTTCCCATCCTCGCTGATGGCCTCCTCCGGCATGTTCTCCACACCCCCCATTGGAAGCTTGATGATCTGGGAGACACTGTCCACCAGCATGCCAATCCGTTTCTCCCCCAGCTCGACGACAATGATCCGCTGGTCATCAGCAGCGTCGGCAGCCGCCATGGCAAACCGTTTCCTGAGATCGACTACCGGAATGATCTTTCCACGGAGATTGATCACGCCACGGACGTAGGACGGCGCACCCGGCACAGGGTTGATATCAGTTGCACGGATAATTTCCTGCACAGAGGTAATCTCAACGCCGTACTCCTCCCTGCCGAGCCGGAAAGTCACGATATGCAGGAGCATTGCCGCTTGTTTCCCTGCCTGGGAATTATTGACCTGATCAATCTCCACCTGCGCCTTGTCGATGAACTTGGTCAGGATATCCTCGGCGAGGCCGGAACCCGGCAGCACAAAACTTACTCCATCGGACATGATTTCAAGCTCCTTTCGTCGCTATTGATGTTCTGATACTGTGGGCATTATTGTCGGCGATCGGTTTCAAACCGCGAACAGCCTTCATCGAGCCATCGTCACGGACGGTCGAAAATGCCCGGCGGTTCACCGTGCGGTCTTCCGCTTGCTGCTGTAACGGTCAGAGCAATGCCCGGGGTTTTGAAGATCTTGTCGATCATTTCGTGCAATGCGGACGGATGGAACGGTTTCTTCAGATAACCACGGGCACCGAGCTTCAGCCCCCTTATGGTATCCTCCTCTTTCCCTTCGGTAGTGATAACGATGACGGGGATGTTCCGGACAATGCCGATGGCGGATGCCTTTTCCAGGAACTGCACGCCGTTCATTACCGGCATGTTTATATCCAGCAGAATAAGTTCGATATCCTTCTGCACAGCGAGAATATCCAGCGCCTCCTTACCATTCATCGCGTCGACAATGGTGCAGCTGTAACGGTTCATGACCAGACGATACATCTGATGAATCAGCGCTGAGTCATCAACTACCAGAATTTTTTTCAGCAACTTTTCCTCCACGGTATTGATTGCATGCCTTGTGATCCACGGCAGTTGTAGACTATATCGCACAGGGTGTGCCAAGCTACCCTGGCCGAGAAGACATTTTAATTAGACATGCGAGATCAGCTAGTTGCATTTAATGAAGACCCCATAGACCACGGATCGCTCCCTTGGCAAGAAGATACGGTGAGTGTTAAGCTTCTTTACACCCCACACGCTGACCACCCGCCAAACCGCCACAGTAAAGGCTTTACAAACAATGTAAACTTTTTTACAGCCTGCAAAATATTATTCACCTTTCCGGAGTTGCAATGGGGGATTGATCCGGTCCAACACCAGCAAGACAATAAAACCAAATCATAATTGACCAACGTGATTGCCGCCCCCCGGGCCGAAACCTTGAAGGGCGCCTTGTTCTGTCTCGTCTGCTAAAAGTGTCGTACAGGGATAGCTGGTTAGCGTTGAACCCGGGGAGCCGCATCAGCGCGCTCACAGTGTGACTCGGCATCGACTAGCGGCATAAGGATGGTGGAAACCAGGGGGCTGAGAGGGCCAAAGGGAAACGTTGGGGGGGAATAAACGGCAGAAAAGTTCAGGCAGGGATATACGAACTCTGCCGGCAGGGGGGACAATCGCCAGATACCGGACAGCAAAAAGGCGCCACTGGGGCGCCTTTTCATTTACTGAGGTCGGTAGTCAATAGTGGACACCAATGGACTTATGCGGCCTCTTGTTGTTGATAGTACTGACGTTCATACGCAGCCGGAGTAAGGTAGCCAAGTCGTGCCTGCTTTGCCGGTTGTAAAATATCTCGATGTATTCCCGAATTTCCTGCATCGCCTCCTGTCTGGTGGTAAAGCGTCTGTGATGAACAAGCTCGCTCTTCAGGGTTCCCCAGAAACTCTCCATCGGAGCATTGTCGTAGCAATTACCTTTGCGACTCATCGATGCCGTCAGGCCAAACTGGTCAAGCAGTCCGCGATATTCAGCGCAACAGTACTGGCTGCCCCGATCTGAATGATGGAACAGGCCTACTTCTGGCCTCTTGGCGGCAACGGCCCGAAAGAGGGATTGGCTGACTAGATTCCTAGTCATTCTCTCGCCCATGGCGTAACCGACAATCTCTCCCGTGAAGAGGTCTTTGTGACCGGCGAGATAGAGCCAACCTTCTCCGGTGAAGCTCGAACTCAAGGAGCCCTACAAAAAACTGGTTACGATTCCCGGCATTGGCAAGATCCTGGGACTGACCATCATGCTGGAAACGGGGCCGGTGCAGATGGGCAACTTCCAGCAGGTCGAGGAGTTTCTGGACTTCATCGACATGGCGGGCACAGGAAGATGCGGAAGCGGTTGTTGGCTTGATACAGGGGAGACTGGCGGCATGCCGGCCTCCCCTGACGTGACTTTACTTCTGTTTCAAGGGAGGGGTACAGCCGCAACCACAAGAGGTGGTGGAAGTTGTTTTCACTGCGGGCTCCTTGCATTCAGGTTTTTCGCTCGGTTGCTTAACGTCCTTCGTCATCTTGATCACCTCCTTCCTTTCTACAAGTGCCCCGGTTAAGGGGGTAAAGACGCATGGCAGGGGAGGCATATTGTAATAAGTGAGTGCGCATTTACTTATATGCTTGACAAAAAAAACCACTAGTGCCCCTTGCAACCACACGACTTCTTCTCAGGAGCAGGCTGCTCGGTCGCCCCGGAACTCAACTGCTCCGTCGCATCAGGGGCAGGCTGCTTGCGCGAAGAAGAACAGCCACAGATGCAGATTCGGTTGAGTCTTTTTCGGCATTCCTCCAACACATCTCGGTCTAGGGAATAAAAGATCCAGTAGCCCTGTCTTTCATCCTTGACCAGCCCAACAGACTTCAGTACGCGGAGATGCTGGGAAACCGCAGACTGGGTGATCCTGAGCGCCTCCGCTATGGCATTGACGCTCTTGGGCTCGACCTTAAGGAGCTCAATGATCTCGATTCTCTTGTCGACAGAGAGTATTTTAAAAAGTTCAGCGGCCTGCTTCATGGCATCTTTTAGCTTATGCGTACTCACTTATATAGTTTCCGTAAACTTCTGTCAAGTCTTTCAAGAAAGAATCACGAATTTACATAAGTGTAACTTTAACGGTATCACCAAGCAATGTCAAATCTAACTTCCCTACAGCGCGCCGTATACGGCAATACTCGCCGTCCCGCTCCAATGGTCTGCGGCTTCAGGCATTATATATTTCGTTGATCTTCAGATAACCTGAGCCAGGCTTCAGTCCTTGAACCTGTGTTAGCTGCTGCAAAGAGGAGTCTTTGGAACCTGGATCTTCAGGCCAAACCGGAGTTTGAAACTGTGCTGAACTTCGGCCAAATACCGTCCGGCATATTTAACCTGTGACAGATCATGTCCCATTTGCCCTAGCTGAAGATCTGCGATTCTCCTCTCCTCAGACCTTGCCGAAAACGTTAGGAGGTGACCAAACGGCGGGTTATCAACTAGATGAGATGGAGACCAATTGAACACGTCCCATTTCTGCATCCATCAACAGCATCCTGTTCCGCAGGGGCTTACCCGTTTTCAGCAGTATTTTCACCACCTCCTGGATTTGCCAAGCAGCGACCATCATCGGAGTGGCTGCCGGATTGCCATACCTTTGCTCCACTCCGTGCCTGGGAGCCTTCTCGGTGGAATAAAAGGCCCGCAGCCCAATATCACCAGGAAATATAGACATCACCTGCCCAGTGTAGCCGGCAATAGCCCCATGAACCAAGGGCAGGCCTAGCGACTGCGCGCAGCTTTGAAGAAACAGCCTGGTGTCTAAGGCGTCCAAACAATCCACTACCACATCCGCACCGACAATGATATCGCTGGCGTTGTCGGGAGTGAGCCAATTATGGTGAATGGTCACTTCCGTTGCCGAATTGATTTCTGCGACTCTCGCACTGGCCGAATCCGCCTTGGAGTGTGCCAGCATCGACTCAGAGCTGAATATCTGGCGGTTGAGATTGTGGTCCGCAAAGATGTCACCGTCGACGAGGACGAGGCTTCCGATCCCCATACGAGCCAACCCCTCCACCACATAGCCGCCCAAACCGCCAAGGCCTATAACTGCCACGGAGGATCGGAGCAGCGTCGCCTGTCCGTCCCACCCAACGGTACCTAGGTTGCGCAAATATCGCAGGGGCAGCACGCAGCTCTCCAGAGCACTCAACTCGACGCTCTTGTAAGTCAGCTTGAACTCATCGGCCAAGGCACCGACGGAGTTGACCGACAGCACCTCGATTCCGCCCTCTGCCGATTTCAATTCCTTTATCCTGTTGCGCAAGGTGCCGCTACTCTTCATGACACACCCTCTGATTCAGCACTGGGCTCTTTGGCCATTTTCAGTGCCTTCGGCAAGCAGAACTGTACGCACTCAGCCACCCCGTAATGCAGGGTGCACTGGGTTTGCAGCAGCTCATCGCATCGGTCGGAAAACGATATCCTGGTCGGAAGCCCGGACAAGTTCAGGGAGACCTGAACCCTTGAGTACCTCACATTGAAAGCGTTCTCTCTCTCCATGGAACAGGCCAACATGCACATGCAGCACCCGGTGCATTTTTCGATTTCCTGTATTATTTTCATTGTCATCTCGGCACCATCACGACAGACTACCCTCCGGCCAGTGGAAGGAGAATCGACATTTCGTCGCTGTCGGAGAGATAGATCGTCTCCGCCTTGTTAACCTGACAACCGTTGACTATCACCATTATGTTGTTGGAGATAGTGTCATCAGCATTAAGGAGCAGTTCCCTCATCTCATTGCCATATTTTTCGGCAAGTTCAAGAAGAGTGTCTGCTAGACTCACCGGCAGTGTCAATTCTTTCTCTATCTCGCTTTTCCCGACTATATCCCGCAGGTTGGCATAAAATTCGATTTTCACATTCTCCTCCCGTTTTTGGTTTGCAGGGCTAGTTTTTCCAATGTACCAGCCTGTTTTCGATGAAGCTTATCGACTTGTTCAAGCACATTCCCACCATTCCGATGAGGATGATGGTCACATACAGTTCAGCCGTGTTGTAGGAGATCTGGGCATATACGGCTCTGCTGCCAAGGCCGTAGGTAGTTCCTACCACCATTTCGGTAACGATGCCTATGATGATTCCGAGCGAAAAAACAACCCTTATTCCTGCGAAGATCTGGGGCATGGCATCGAAGATGATTACCCTGAAGAAGATCTGGTAAGGCCTCGCCCCCATGATTTTTGCCACATTCACCCGCATTTTTGAACTGTTGTGTACTCCCACCGATGTGTTCAATATCATAATCGTAGTGCAGCCGAAGACTATGACAGCTACGCGCGATGCTTCTCCGACACCGAAAATCAGCAGAGCCAACGGAAAGGTGATGATCGGCGGGACCGACCGTAGAAAGTCGAACAGGAAATCCAAGTACTTGTAGACGTTGTCATAGTAGCCGATGATCAACCCTATGGGGATCCCGACCACAATAGCTATGGCCACTCCATTTACAGCACGTTTCATGGAGTGGAGGAGATCAAGTATGATAGTCTTGTTGCGGATCAGCTCGAATCCCTCCTTCAGCGTCTCATATGGCGAGGGGAGAAACATCGGGTTTATAACCTGCAGGTAAGATACGACCTGCCAGGCGAGGATGATAATGGAGAAGGTAACGAGGTGATTTTTCACGGAGAAGCGCACTTTGATCGGCCTCCTTTTTTCGGAACGATAGCTACGGAGACAGCAGAGATGGCCCGCCTGCGTCCAGTCGATTAGTTTCGTTTTCTACACAGCCAGGATCTTTGTTCCTGAAAACAGGTCAATCAGGTCCCCCTTGATTCTCTGCAATTCATAGTAGTTCAACATGCTGCCGACTCTGGGCCGCTGGAAATTGATCGGGGCTTCCGTCACTACCCTGGTTGGTTTGTTCGACAGGAAGCAGATCCGGTCGCTCGAATAGACCAAATGTTCGAGATCGTGGGCTACGAACATCGTCGGAATCTTTATGGTCTCGAGAATCTCCGTCATCTTGTCCCTGAGCCACATGGTGTTGTTGTAATCGAGAGCGGAAAAAGGCTCATCAATAAGCATCGCAGCAGGATCAGAGATAAGTCCTCTCAGTATGGCGACATACTGTTGCTGCCCCCCGCTTAGCTGCTGTGGATACTTCTCCAGGGGGAAGGGAATATTCACCAGCTCCCTGAGGCGCTCCAGCTTTTCGTCGGAAGCTTTCTTCCGCGTGCCGCGGATGCTTAGGGGAAAGATGATGTTTTCCCTTATGGTTAGCCAAGGAAACAGGCTATTGCGATAGTCCTGAAATATGTACGCGACGGTGGACTTCTTCCCCCCCCTGATGATTATGTCACCTGAATCGGGCTTGATTATCCCGGCGACCATGTTCAGCAGGGTGGTTTTACCACAGCCGTTTGGACCGAATAGCCCTATTGTCTCCGATGAGCTTATCTTCAGGTTGAAATCCTCGAATACCGTTTCCTTGCTTCCATTGCAGGAACAGGATCTTTTGGTCAAGTTTCGTATCTCGATGCCTGGCATCTCACTCGCCCCTTGGCTTGTAGTCGTATACGAGCCCTTTAACATCGAGTCGCTCCTTGATGATCCCCTCTTTCAGGTAGCTGTCGGCCAGTCTCTCGAAATCTTTCCGGGAGACCTCACGGGAATTCTGGTAGAGGGAGTCGGGATAATGATGCACGAAGGGCCTTTCGGCTTCTGGCAAATAGTTGGCCATCATTTTCTTGGCCTTATTCGGGTCCTTATTGATGATCGCGATCGCTTCATCGAGCGACTTGACTATGCGCTGTGCGGTGTCTGGATTGTTGTCGACGAACTCCTTGCTCAGATTGAAACTGCCGAACGGTAACGGCGACCACAGATACTTCGGGACTATGGCTCCATTGTAAAGCACCCTGCCGATCCCCTTTTGCACAGTGGTCGTTATGGCAGGATCGTTGGTGAACATCGCGTCGACTGATCCTGAAGCCAGTGCTGCCGGTGTCAATGCCGGGGCTATCATCTGCACGACAACTTCTTTGTTGGAGATGTTGTTTTCCTTGAGGATCATGTCAAGCCATGCCCGGTAGGCGAAGGTTGGGAGTATCCCAATCCGCTTCCCACGCAGATCGGCTATGCCGTTTATCCTCGAATCCTTTTTCACCATCAGCATGCTGATCGGGTGCTCGTCATCCTCAACCAGGGCTGTTGCGTAGTACAACTGCTTTTTGCTCCTCATTTGGGCGCTGAAGGTTATGGGGAAAGCGGTATAGCCTGCGGCATTAAGATGTCCGGCGCAAAGCGCATCCATCAGCGGTTGTGCCGTATCGAACATGACAAGTTCTACGTTGAGGCCGTTCTTCCTGAAAATCCCCTGCTCCTGGGCGACGAACAGCGGGAGGCTGACTCGCAGCCGGTTGCAGCCAATTTTGACTTTTTTCAGTTCGGCGACATTCTTGTTCGATTTGAATCCACAGAACACCAGGATCACAAGTATCATCAACACCAGGGCGCCCAGGCCCTTCAGATTGCAGACCTTCATCACAAACCTCCGTTGGTTTATTGGGTGTATCGAATGGCACCTAACGTTTGCTTCCCTACGATCAAATGCATCTCTCGGGCGGCGGAATTCCCAAGCTGTCCCATCCTCTCGCCGCGTAATATTCGTCTATCATGGTGTTCAGATCATCCTCGGAGATGATTGCCCCCAGAGCAGGACCCTCGTTCAGGGCCTCGTTCATGATGCGGTGCGGCAAGCTGTCGTCTTTCCTGGTGAAGCCTTCCCTGATGTTGAAGGCTCGCTCCACGTCGTGGATTCTCTCGGCAATTCCCACCAGTTCCTGCATGTCCAGCTTCATACCCGTGACGAGGTAAATCATCTCGATCAGTAGGGGGGATAGCCGCAGATCGATCACCCTTTCCGCACTCAGGCACCAGACCAGCGAATTTGCTATCGCGCTCCAGTCCGAGAGTTCCTTGGCGATTATCCCTTTCCCGGTGACGGTTGTGCGGTCCACTACACCGGTGCATTCCGCCGTAGTCCTGACCTCGGTATGCAGCGGCCCCCGACTCGAGACGGCGAACCCTATCGCCTGTGTCTTTAACACCCTGGGCGAAAAGCAGGCTATCTCCATACCCTTCACATGCATGGCGTATCTTTCCGTCTCCTTACCCAGCAGCCGCGACGCCTGCCTGACGCCCTCGGCGAGCACGTCGCCGAAGCCCTCCCTGTAGGTTATCTTCCGCAGCAACTCGATGGTCGCCTGATAGTTGCCGAACGACAGGGAAAGCCCGTCGGTGCGCTCCAAATCTATCAGACCTTTTTCAAAGCATTCCATGGCAAAGGCGATGCATCCGCCTGCCGAGTTCTGTCCCAGTCCGTACTCGTCGCAGAGCTGGTCCATGGCTATAATGGAGTCGAGGCGGTCATTACCCACAAGAGAGCCGAAGGCGCATAGGGTCTGGAATTCCGGTCCGTTGGTGTACGCTCCCGCGAATTCACCCTCGTCCACCACGGAATAGTGTCCGCAAGGGGTCAAACAGGAAAAGCAGGCGACGTTCTTCCGGACATAGGTATCAAGAAGCTTCTCTCCCGAGATGGCACGGGAGTTCCTGAAGACCCCTTTTTGCCAGTTGTTGGTTGGGAGCCCTCCGAACCGCTGCAGGACCTCGGTCAGCACCGCCGTTCCATAGGTCGAAAGCACCGTCAGGCTGCGGTCTTTCTCCACCTTTTCCAGCATACCCAGAGAGAGTTTCTTGACGCCTTCCGGGTCGAAAACCGAGAGGAGCCTCGTTCCCCGGACTGCTAACGCCTTGAGATTCTTGGATCCCATAACCGCACCGAGCCCTCCCGAGCCGAAGGCCCGTTGATCGGCTATGATGCAGGCAAACTTTACCAGGCTTTCTCCGGCTGGGCCTATGCAGAGCGTCTTGACCGAGTCATCCCCGAGATCCTTCTTTATCTCCTCCTGGGTCACCGAGGTGTACTTGCCCCACAGGTGCTCAGCGTCCCTGATCTCCACTGAGTCGTCATCGACGAAAAGGTAGACCTTTTCGGCACTCCTTCCCTCGATAATCAGGATGTCGTAGCCGGCATTTTTGAGCTCGTAGCCGAAGGCTCCGCTACAGAAACCGTCCATGTAAGACGAAGTCAGCGGCGATTTTGAGACCAGTGAGAACTTTGAAGCCATCGGGATCAGGGTCCCGTTCAGCGGACCGGTGGCAAAAATCAGCACGTTGTCAGGCCCAAGGGGATCAATCCCTGGTTGCAACTCGTCGTAGAGGAGACGAGCGCCGAAGCCGTTTCCACCCAGATACCGGCGGCAAAAGTCTTCCTTGAGCCTCTGCACCGTCGTGGTTCCAGTGGTCAGGTTTACTCTCAGTATCTTCCCTGCATAGCCGAATAGCATTCCTGCTCCTCTGAAAGTAAGAAGACAGGATCGCTGCCGTCTCCGAAAAAGTAGTTGACTATCTCGTCATAGGCGATCTGAACTTCTTCCTTGGACAATGGACCTGTAGCCATGCAGGCCTTATCGAATGCCATCTCCTCCGGCTTGGCGTTTCTTGTTACCTCTTCTCCGCCGTACTTGTCGTACAATTCGGTACCTGGAAGGGGATGGTAGATGGATATCTGCATCGGTTTCGAGTCCAACTCCTTCATCAACTCGAAGGTCATGCGGATTTCTTCCTTGGTTTCGGTGGGCAGTCCGATCATGAAGAAGGCGGCCGTCTGCAGTCCCACGCTCTTACACGCTTTGAAAGCGTTTCTGACCTTGCCGACCGAAACCTCTTTGTTGAGAATCTCGTGCAGGATGCGCTCCGATCCCGATTCCGCCCCGATCCACAGCTTCTCGAGCCCGGCCTCTTTCAGCTTCCGGGCAAGTTGCAGATCGATGCCGTCGGCCCTGGTGAGGCAAGTCCATTTGAAATCGAGCTTCCTGCTGATCACCTCCTCGCAAAATTGGAGCGACCATTGGCGGTTCATGTTGAACTCGCTGTCCTTGAACCACACGCCCTCGGTCCGATATTCCGTCATCAGCCGCTCGATCTCGTCGACGACCCTCTTGGGGGAAAAGGCTCTGAAGGTCCTCCCCATGGTGGAGTGCTGGGCGCAAAAGGTGCATTTTCCGGGACAGCCCCTGGTCACGATCATCACGCAGTGCCGGAAACCGAGAAATTTGTTGCCGTCAGTGATGTAGGCATCGTTGTCTATCAGGTCGTACGCGGGGAACGGGAGGGTATTTAAATCCTCGATGTTCTCCCGCCTGCCGTTCACCACAATCCGCCCATTCTCCTTGTAACCGAGTCCTGCGATACTGCCGACTTCGAGCCCTCCCTGTTGAGCCTTTATCAGCTCTAAGAAGGTAATTTCCCCTTCCCCTACCACAGCGTAGTCTATGCAGTTTTGCTCAAGAACCTTCGCCGGCATAATGGTGGGATGGGGACCGCCGAAGACCACCGGGACAGGCAAAACGGACTTGATCGCTACGGCTATCTCCACGCCATAGGAGAAGTTACCGGTCATCGCGGAAATGCCTACGATGTCGGGGCGGTATGCGGTTACATGTTCGGCGAGGTCGACATCATGCGCAGTCACAAGATCGAGAATGCGGACTTCAACATCCACTTGTCTTAGGAAGTTGGCCAGATACATAATACCTAACGGCGGAGACAGGTGATGGTAGCCCGGCCTGTCGGCGCTGACCATCGGCGGATTAATCAACAATACCCTCATACATTTGACCTCCAGTTCCATAACATTTTCGGGTTAGACTCCGGTCAGAGCCTTGGCGATATCCTGACGGAGCCACTCCGAGGTCTTGAAATGCAAGGTGAGGCCCCTGGCGTCGCGGAACAGGCGCTCTACGACATAGTCCCGGCAGTAACCATGGCCGCCCATGACCTGGATGGCGGTGTTGGCTACATCCACTGCCGTTTCGGAGGCAAATAGCTTCGATTTGGAGGCATTAAACGCCCCCTTCTCAGGCACCGCGTCTGCCGCCGTGGCACATCTATCGAGCAAGGCTTCGGAGGCTTCGGTCTTGAGGGCCATATCGGCGATCATGAACTGGACCCCCTGATGCACCGCGATCGCCTGTCCGCCGATCGTTCTTTCCTTGGCGTGGCTGATGGCCTGCTCAGTAGCGGCCTTTGCTATCCCATTCGATATGGCTGCTGCCCCGAAAAAGCCCCATGCCACCAGAGCTTTCCCGACAATCTGCAGTCCCTCGCCTTCATTTCCTATCAGATTCGAGGCAGGGACATGGCAGTCATTGAGAAAGATCTGCCGCGAAGAGGTACTTGTCAGGCCCATCTTGTCTTCCGGCTCGCCGAACTCCAGGCCGAGGGTCCCCTTCTCTATGAGCAGGATGCTCATTCCCTGCGGTCCCTTCTCCGGGTCGGTTCTCACCAGTGCGAGGTAGACATCCGCCTCTCCTGCGGAGGTGATGAAGAACTTGGTTCCGTTGACGACGTAATGGTCGCCGTCCTTTTTGGCCTGAGTCGCGATGGCACCGGCATTACTGCCGCAGCCAGGCTCGTGAACAGCGAACACTCCCAGGGAAGTTCCGTTCAGCAATTGCGGCATCCATTTCTGCTGAACCTCAGGAGCGGCCCCGATTTCGAGCGCCTTCAAGGCCGCCGAATTGGAAACATAGACAAGAGCGGTCGAGGCGCACCTTTTCGAAATCTCCCTCACGGCGCCTATGAAATGTTGCCTCCCAAGTCCGGAGCCTCCCTTGCCCTCGGAAACGCCGATACCGTTCATCCCGGTCTGCCCCAGTGCGCGAATACCCTCCCAGGGAAAGACATGGTCCCTGTCCGCTTCCATCGCCCGGGGTGCGACAATATCATCCGCAATCCTGCTGACGGTGTTGATAAGCTCTTGATACACGTAGTCCATTGATGGTCTCCTTTAGGTTTCGAGATTTCGGCATAATTAAAACACCGTTCTTACTTAGTACATACGCATATACTTATATTTGGCCAATACCATTATTGTCAACAAGTATTTTCAGCTTAATTATTTTATTTTTTAATGTAAAACCTCCGTCTCTGCCGGGGGACTCACAAAGTTTGACAGTTCCGGGATTGTGCCGTTTGGGAGGAGAATTACGTTTGGTGGCCCGAATGGCGCTAGCTTAAGCATTATTAGCACGATATCTGTTCCGGTGGGGGATCTCCTTCATTTCCTGTCTTGGGGTGGTCATGAGTTCGTAATTTTTCGGTCGGCGTTTGCTTTCGGCGACATAAAAATCAGGTTATGGGTAGATCTACTCTGGTCTCTGGCATCACCTCAAACATTAATTAAAAAATCCAGGCACTAAATTATTTTTAATTTTAAAGTCAATTATATTGTTTAGTTAAACAACAACACATTCATCACGGCACTGTGGAACGCATCTCAATATCCGTGCCTATCTGTATAACTAGTTGTAATCATGGGATAAGTTACTTTTGAGGGATGAGTAAAAACTCAAGATTGGCTTTTTAATGTGTAAAGTATTTTTACACTTTCATTCGAATTACTGTGATTTTAATAAGTTACGCAAGTGTAAACTTTTTTACACAGCAGAAAGAGACTCTATAATTTCAGATAGTTGCATAGAGTGTAAAAAGTTTACACATATGTACTGCTGCATCGACTGCCAAGCTAAAGAAATTGGTAGTGGCCGCCTAGTATCAAATTGTATTACCATATCACTGAAAAAGAGCGATATCATCAACCATTTAGAGACCTGAAGCTGGTGGAGATCGTCTAGGGGAAATGGAGCGCAGCCGCACCATCAACGACAAAAGGCGCCTTTCGGCGCCTTTTGTCATACCTGATTCAATTGTCAGCCACTGTCACTCGATGGCATTGAGATCCTTGAGGATCTCGTTCACATCCAGGCCGTGGGCATTGCACCCCTGTTCAAGGGACTCGTTCTGGGCTCCCATGCAGCCGATGCACCCCAGGTTGTACTTGCGCAGCACCTTTGCCACTTCCGGGCTTGTCTGCAGGGCCTGGGCAAATGTCATATCCTTGTTGAAACGCTCGCTCATGTCAAACCTCCCTGTTTACTGTTATATAGCCTGGCTACTGTTTTTACACTTTTCACGTCCTGCATCTCCGGACTTACTCGTATCTGATCTCGATGATCTCGTACTCCTTCAGCCCGGAAGGGACCTTGACCTTGACCGTGTCATCCAGCTTGTGGCCGATGAGTGCCTTTCCCACCGGTGAGGTGCAAGAGATTTTGCCGAGCTTGATGTCCGCTTCTTCCTCGCCAACGATTTTGTAGCGCACCTCGTCCTCGCTGGAGGTATCGTAGAGGGTCACTGTAGAGCCGAAGACCACCTTGTCCGGCTTCAGGTTGGAAAGATCGACCACGTAGGCGCGGGCCAGCTTGTCCTGCAGCTCCTGGATCCTCCCCTCGATGAACCCCTGTCGGTTCTTGGCGGCATCGTATTCGGCATTTTCCGACAGGTCGCCATGGGCACGGGCCTCGGCAATATCCTGGATTACCTTCGGCCGCTCTTCACGAATAAGCCGCTTGAGCTCCTCCTGCAGGGCTTCATGACTTTCTCTGGTCATTGGTACTGATTGGGACATGAAACGTGTGCTCCTTACAAAAAACTGCCGGGGAGGCTGCTACCCAGCCACCCCGGTTTTTGGATAATAGATGAAGTTGCGGCAATTATGCAAGATAATCCTGCAGCGGCCTGACATCGAGCCCCTCCTGGCGGATCGCCAGAATGGCGTCCACCGCAGCCCGGGCGGCCGCCACGGTGGTGAAGTAGGTCACCCCGTGGGTCAGGGTCTCCCGGCGGATGGAGAACGAGTCGGCCACGGCCTGGGCACCGTGGGTCGTGTTGATCACCATGGCAATTTCGCCGTTCTTGATGGAATCGACGATATGCGGTCTCCCCTCCTGTACCTTGTTGACCGTCAGGACCTCGACCCCCTTCTCCTTGAGGAAGGAGGCGGTGCCGCGGGTGGCAACGATCTGGAAACCGGCACCCTGGAGACTGCGGGCAATTGAGACCAGGTGCTTCTTGTCCGAGTCCTTGACGCTGATGAAGACCCTGCCGCTGATGGGGAGCCTGGTGCCGGCGCCGATCTGTGCCTTGGCGAACGCCTTGGCAAAGGTATCGTCGATACCCATGACCTCGCCGGTGGACTTCATCTCCGGACCGAGCAGCGTATCCACGCCGGGGAACTTGACGAAGGGAAAGACCGACTCCTTCACCGCTACGTGGGACACCCTTATGTCCGCGGTGATCCCCTGTTCCTTCAGGCTCCTCCCACCCATGATGCTGGCGGCAATCTTGGCCAGGGGGCGGCCGGTGGCCTTGGAGACGAAGGGTGATGTCCGCGAGGCACGGGGGTTCACCTCGAGGATGTAGATGACCCCGTCCTTGAGGGCGTACTGCACGTTCATCAGCCCCTTGACGTTCAGCTCCAACGCCATCAGCACTGTCTGCCTCCTGATCTCCGCCTCGACCTCCCGTGAGATGGAGTACGGCGGAAGGCTGCAGGCGGAGTCGCCGGAGTGGATGCCCGCCTCCTCGATGTGCTCCATGATGCCGCCGATGACCACATCGGTGCCGTCGCAGAGTGCATCAACATCGATCTCGATCGCCTCGTCGAGGAACTTGTCGATGAGGATCGGATGCTCCGGTGATGCCTGGACCGCGGTGTGCATGTAGCGGCGGAGGTTGTCCACGTCATAGACGATCTCCATGGCACGGCCGCCGAGGACATAGGACGGACGGACCACCACCGGATAACCGATCCTGTCGGCAACCTTCTCCGCTTCCTCGAAGGAGCGGGCGGTACCGTTTTCCGGCTGTTTCAACCCGAGCTTGTGCAGCATCTCCTGGAACCGCTCCCGGTCCTCGGCCCGGTCGATGGAATCGGGGGAGGTGCCGATGATGGGAACGCCGGCCTTCTCCAGGGCCACCGCCAGTTTCAGCGGCGTCTGCCCGCCGAACTGGACGATCACGCCGTCCGGTTTCTCGATGTCGACGATGGAGAGGACATCCTCGTAGGTCAGGGGTTCGAAGTAGAGCCGGTCGGAGGTATCGTAGTCCGTGGAAACGGTTTCCGGGTTGCAGTTGACCATGATGGTCTCATAGCCGTCAGCGGCAAGGGCGAATACCCCGTGAACGCAGCAGTAGTCAAACTCGATCCCCTGGCCGATCCGGTTGGGACCACCACCGAGGATGATGATTTTCTTCCGGTCGGAGACATCGGCCTCGCACTCCTCCTCGTAGGTGGAGTAGAGATAGGGGGTGTAGGCAACGAATTCTGCTGCACAGGTGTCCACCCGCTTGAACACCGGCCTGACACCGAGGGAGAGTCGCAGCTGGCGGACCTCTTCGTCATTCATCCCCCAAAGGCGGCCGAGGAACTTGTCGGAAAAGCCGTACTGCTTGGCCTCGCGGATAATGTCTTTAAGGATTTCCTTATCCTCAACCTCAACCTTGACCTGCTTGAGGCTTTCCTCAAGCTCGATGATCTGGCGGATGTTGTGAAGGAACCAGGGGTCGATATTGGTCACCTTGAAGATCTCATCCACCGTCATGCCGCTGCGCAGGGCATCGCCCACATACCAGAGCCGGTCGCAGTTGGGGGTACGGAGTTTCTCGAACAGGGTCTGCTGCTCCTTTGCCGTGAGGGCTCGCCTGGTCTCGTTGGTCAGGTCGAAGAGACGTGACTCGAAACCGGCAGAGCCGATCTCCAGAGAGCGGAGAGCCTTCTGGAACGACTCCTTGAAGGTCCGGCCGATGGCCATGACCTCCCCGACGGACTTCATCTGGGTGGTAAGGGTGGCGTCGGCTGCCGGAAACTTCTCGAAAGTGAAACGGGGAATCTTGGTGACCACATAATCGATGGTCGGTTCGAAGCAGGCCGGAGTCTCCCGGGTGATGTCGTTGATGATCTCGTCCAGGCGGTAGCCGACTGCCAGCTTGGCGGCGATCTTGGCAATCGGGAAGCCGGTGGCCTTGGAGGCCAAGGCGGAGGAGCGGGAGACCCGCGGGTTCATCTCGATGACCACCAGGCGGCCGTCCCGGGGGTTGATGCCGAACTGGATATTGGAGCCGCCGGTGTCGACACCGATCTCGCGGATGATCGCCAGGGAGGCGTCGCGCAGGATCTGGTACTCCTTGTCGGTCAGGGTCTGGGCCGGGGCGACGGTGATGGAGTCGCCGGTGTGGACCCCCATGGGATCGAAGTTTTCGATGGAGCAGATGATCACCACGTTGTCGGCGGTGTCGCGCATCACCTCCAGCTCGTACTCCTTCCAGCCGATGACCGACTCCTCCACCAGCACCTCGTCGGTGGGGGATGCCTCGATGCCGACCATGACCATCTTCTCATACTCTTCCATGTTGTAGGCGATGCCGCCGCCGGTTCCGCCAAGGGTGAAGGAGGGGCGGATGATGGCCGGGAAGCCGACGTGGCGAACCACCTCCATCGCCTCCTGGTAGTTGTGGGCAAAGCCGGAGCGGGGGATGCCGAGACCGATCTTCTCCATGGCCGCCTTGAACAGGGTCCGATCCTCGGCCTTCTTGATTGCCGGCAGCTTGGCGCCGATCAGCTCCACGCCGAACTTCTCCAGAACACCCATCTCGGCCACGGCAACAGCCGTGTTGAGGGCGGTCTGGCCGCCGAGGGTGGGGAGCACCGCATCGGGACGCTCCTTCTCGATGATCTTGGCCAGCATCTCCGGTGTCACCGGCTCGACGTAGGTCCGGTCGGCGAAATCCGGGTCGGTCATGATGGTCGCCGGATTGCTGTTGAGCAGCACGACTTCGAACCCCTCCTCCTTCAGCGCCTTGCATGCCTGGGTGCCGGAGTAGTCGAACTCGCACGCCTGGCCGATGACAATGGGACCGGCGCCGATGATGAGGATCTTTTTCAGGTCTGTTCTTTTAGGCATTATCAATAAACTCCTTAGCTTAGTTCATATTCGGATTGTTCCGCCCTACTGCTCAGCGAAATATAAAGAAAACCGCTCCTGCCAGACAGCAACCGGCCCAGAGATAGTCCAGCTTGAGCGGCACCCCCATGTAGAAGACCGCAAAGGGGACGAAGACCGCCAGGGTGATGACCTCCTGGGTAATCTTCAGCTGTGCCAGGGTGAAGCTGCCGTGATAGCCGATCCGGTTGGCCGGCACCTGCACCAGGTACTCGAAGAAGGCAATACCCCAGGAGACGAGCACGGCCACCAGCCAGTGGCGGTTACTCAGGTTCTTCAGGTGGGCATACCAGGCAAAGGTCATGAAGATATTGGAGAGGAAGAGCAAGGCGACTGTTCTCACACCGCCCCCCGCTCCTCGTCCAGTTCCTGCACCCAGCCGTTCTCCAGCCCCGCTCGCTCAAGGGCCTCGCAGGCGGCATCGTACTCGTCGTAGTTCACCGGACGGTCGATGCCGGGCATGGTGGACGCCTTCCCCGCCGGGAAATACTGGCTCATCAGCGCAACATGGGTCTCCGGCCCCAGGTTCGCGGCAATCCAGGGGAGGATCTCCCTGCTCCCCGCCTTCCCCTCCGGCAGAACCAGGTGGCGGATGATGAGTCCGCTCACGGCAATGCCGCTGTCATCCACCTGCAGATGCCCCACCTGGCGGAGCATCTCACGCACCGCATCCCGGTTGATCCGGCCGTACTCCCGAGCACCGGACAGCTCATAGGCGATCAGGTCGTCGCTGTACTTCATGTCCGGCAGGTAGACCGCCACAATTCCATCCAGCAACTCCAGGGCATCCACCTTCTCGTAGCCGCTTGAGTTCCAGACCAGGGAGAGGGAAAACCCTTGGGGGATCGCCAGCCAGAGGGCTGCCAGAATCTGGGGGAGGAAGTGGGTCGGCGTGACGAAGTTTATGTTGTGCGCCCCGCGCCGCTGAAGCTGCAGCATCTTCCCTGCAAGAGCAGCCGTGGTGAACTCTTCGCCGTTCCCCAGCTGGCTGATGGGAAAGTTCTGGCAGAAGGGGCAGCGGAGGGTGCAGCCGGAGAAGAAGATCGTTCCGGACCCCCTGGTCCCGGAGATCGGCGGCTCCTCCCCCCGGTGCAGGTTGGCCGACGCCACCTTCGGCATCAGGCCGGAGCGGCAGAGCCCGGTCTCCCCCTTGAGACGGTTCACTCCGCAATCGTGGGGACAGAGATCGCAGGCCGCCAGGCGCCGGTAGGCTTCCCTCACCCGCCTAAGCAGTTCGCCGGAATTGTAAAGATCGAGATACTTCATGATCAGTTTTGCCACAGAGGCACAGAGACACGGAGGAAAAATCTCTGCACATGGTCTCTGTGCTCTCCGTGTCTCTGTGGCATATTAGATTTTGAATTTTTCCATGAGCTCGACAAACCGCCCAAACAGATACTGCGAATCGTGTGGCCCCGGCGACGCCTCCGGATGATGCTGCACCGAGAAGATGGGAAGATCGCAGTGTCGGATACCCTCCACCGTCTGGTCGTTGAGGTTCTCATGGCCGAGACAGGCTACGCTCCCGAGAGACTCCAGGTCAACGGCAAAGCCGTGGTTCTGGGAGGTTATCTCCACCTTGCGGGACACAAGGTCCATAACCGGCAGGTTGGAGCCGTGATTGCCGAAAGGGAGCTTGACCGTTTTGCCGCCGAGGGCAAGGCCGAGGAGCTGGTGTCCGAGGCAGATGCCGAAGATCGGCTTCTTGCCGACGAACTTGCGGATCTCCTCCTGAACGTGCACCAACGGCTCGGGATCGCCGGGGCCGTTGCTGAGAAAGATGCCGTCGGGGTTCATGGCCAGCGCCTCTTCTGCCGGGAAACCTGCCGGCACCACCGTGACATCGCAGCCGGCGGAAACCAGGCAGCGGAGGATGTTGTACTTGATGCCGAAGTCATAGGCGACGACCTTGTACTTCAGGGTAGCGGGATCAACCTGCGGGTAGCCCCCCTCCAGATCCCACTCCCCCTCGGTCCAGTGGTACGGCTTGTCGCATGACACACCGCTGGCAAGGTCAAGACCTGCCATGCTCGGAATCGCCTTCGCCTTGGCAACAAGGCTGGCATGGTCCAAATCCACGGTGGAGATGACGCCGTTCTGTGCCCCCTTGTCCCGCAGGTGGCGGGTGAGAGCCCGGGTATCGATCCTCTGGATGCCGACGACACCGTTCTCCTTGAGGTAGCTGTCCAGGCTCATTGTGGCACGCCAGTTGGAGTAGCAGTCCTGATACTCCTTGACGATGAAACCGGAGAGGAAGAGTCCGCGGCTCTCGATATCCTCCGGGTTGATGCCGGTATTGCCGATCTGGGTGTAGGTCATGGTGACCATCTGCCCTCGGTAGGAGGGATCGGTGAGAACCTCCTGGTAGCCGGTCATGGCGGTGTTGAAAACCACCTCGCCACATGCTTCACCGGCGGCGCCGAACGACTTCCCTTCGAAAATGCGCCCGTCGGCGAGTGCAAGAATTGCTTTCATCTCTAATTACCCTTTCAGTCTTTAAACCCCTTGAACCGCCCGTTCGCTACGCTCACTCAAGACGCAAAGCCCGCAAAGAAAAACGAAGGTCAGGTTTTGGCTTTTTTTGCGCTCTTTGCGTCTTTGCGGTACACAGGTTTTTGTTTTACCGTCCTTTATAGACTACTTTGCCACCCACGATGGTACAGGCCGCAGCCCCCCTCATGGTCTCCCCCATCCATGGGGAATTCTTCGACTTGCTCGCCAACACCTCATCGGTGACGGTCCAGCTCTTCTCCGGATCGACGACCGTGATATCGGCAACCGCACCCGGCTTCAGCGTCCCCCGGTCGAGGCCGAGGATGGCGGCCGGGCGGGCGGCCATCTTCTCCACCAGCGCCGTCAGGGTCAGGGTGCCGTCGGCAACAAGTCCAAGTGACAGCGGCAGTGATGTCTCCAGCCCGACGATGCCGTTCATCGCTTCGTTGAACTCCAGGTCCTTCTCGTCGATATGGTGCGGCGCATGATCGGTGGCAATGCAGTCAATGGTGCCGTCGGCAAGACCGGCCTTGATTGCGGCAACGTCAGCGGCTTCGCGCAGGGGCGGGTTCATCTTGGCATTGGTGTTATAGCCCCGCACCGCATCGTCGGTGAGGGTAAAGTAGTGAGGCGCCGTCTCGCAGGTTGCCCGTACCCCCCGGGCCTTGGCCTCGCGGATGATTCGCACCGAACCGGCGGTTGAGACATGGGCGATGTGCACCGGCGAACCGGTGTACTCGGCCAGCATGATGTCACGGGCGGTGGCGATATCCTCGGCAACCCGCGGGATCCCCTTCAGACCCAGTTCTGTGGAGGTGAACCCTTCGTTCATGGTCCCCTCCCCCACCAGATCGAGCTCCTCGGCATGGGAGATCACCAGGATACCGATACCCCGGGCATACTCAAGCGCCCGGCGCATCAGTTCGGCGCTCTTCACCGGACGGCCGTCGTCGGATACGGCGACACAGCCCGATTCTTTCAACTCGCCCATCTCGGAGAGCCGCTCCCCCCCCATCCCCTGGGTGATGGTGCCGATGGGAAAGACGTTGCAGGAGCCCTCTGCCTTGGCCTTGGCAATGATGTAGGTGGCGATTGCCTTGTTGTCGATAACCGGTTTGGTATTGGGCATGCAGCAGACAGAGGTAAAGCCGCCGGCAACCGCGGCAGCGGTGCCGCTGACGATGTCCTCCTTGTACTCCAGCCCGGGATCGCGCAGATGAACGTGCATGTCGATCAGTCCCGGCACAACATACTTGCCGCTCGCATCGATGGTCTCGGCACCGGACGGCGCCGACAGCCTCTTGCCGATCTCCTTCACCAGACCGTTCTCCACCACCAGATCCAGCACTTCGTCCAGCCCCTGGGAAGGGTCGATCACCCTGCCCTCTTTTATCAGTAAATTCATAACGCTAACCTCACTGTTAAGGATTAAGTCGTAGTTGCGAGCCGGTCAATTTTTCGTCAGATCAAGGCTGTCGAGGGGTCGCGCGGAGACGTAGCAGCGCTACGTCGCACAAGCGGCACCGAAGACTTACGCCGATCTGGCGGAAAAGTGGCCGGTTCATTCGAGTTCGCCGCCGCAGACATGATACAGCATCGCCATCCTCACCGCCACGCCGTTCTCCACCTGCTTGAGAATGTGTGACTGGTCGCCGTCCACCACGTAGGAAGACATCTCCACGCCGCGATTGATCGGCCCGGGGTGCATGACCATGGCGCCGGGCTTGGCCAGCTTGAGGTTGGCAGGATTGAGACCGAAGTAGCGCGAGTACTCGCGCGTATTGGGCATCAGGGTCTTCCCCTGACGTTCCTGTTGAATCCTGAGCATCATCACCACGTCCGCATCCTGGATCGCCTCCTTCATGGTGCTACAGACGGTCACCGCGCCGAGCCGCTCCACTCCGGGCGGCATCATGGTCGGCGGTCCGGCGAGGAAAATCTGCGAGCCCATCTTGGTAAGCCCCTGGATGTTGGAACGGGCCACCCGGCTGTGGGTGATGTCGCCGACAATGGCCACCTTGAGTCCGTCGAGACGGCCGAACCGATCCTTCATGGTGAGCATGTCCAGGAGGCCCTGGGAGGGGTGCTCATGGGCACCGTCGCCGGCATTGATGATGGAGCAGTCGGGAAGCCTGCCTGAGAGATAGTAGTGAGAACCGGATACGGAATGGCGCATGACAATGATATCAGGTTTCATGGCCAGCAGGTTAAGAGCAGTGTCCGAAAGGGTCTCACCTTTGGTGGCCGAACTGGACGAGGGTGTTATGTTGACCGTATCGGCGGAAAGCCTTTTCCCGGCTATCTCGAAAGAGGTCCGGGTCCTGGTTGACGACTCGTAGAAGAGATTGATGATGGTCTTTCCTCGCAGGGTCGGCACCTTCTTGATATCGCGGCTGTTGATCTCCCGCATCCCCTCGGCAGTCTCGATGAGGAGTTCGATCTCGTCCTTCGTAAGGTCCCTGAGTGCTATGATATCCTTATGCTTGAAACTCTTCATCCCCCCTCCTCCTCTCATTTTTCCAGCACGACTTCGGCCGGGGCAAAGCTGGCATCGAAATTAACCGAAATGTTTTCCTTCAGGCTGGTCGGAACGTTCCTGCCGACGAAATCCGCGCGGATCGGCAGATCGCGGTGGCCGCGATCGATCAGAACCGCAAGCTGGATGCAGGCAGGTCGGCCATGGTCCATGATGGCGTCCAGAGCCGCCCGGATGGTTCTCCCCGTGAAAAGGACGTCATCCACCAGTACCACCCGCTTCCCTTCAACCGAGAACGGGATGTCTGTCTTCCCCACCGGCAGGTGCGCTCCATGCCCCTTGATATCGTCACGATAGAGGGTTATGTCCACCTCCCCCACCGGCAGCTTCGCCCCTTCGATCTCCTCAAGGCGCGCGGCCAGCTCCCGTGCCAGATAGACACCGCCGGTCCTGATGCCGACAAGGACGAGGTTTTCAACCCCCTTGTTCCGCTCCAGCACCTCATGGGCGATCCTGGTCAATGCTCTCTTGATACCGGCAGTATCAAGTATTACCGTGTTTTCGACCACCATTGCGCACCCCCTGTACGTGAAAAAAAAGACCTCTCCGCTGGATGCAGAAAGGCCTTTTTATGGTCTGGGAAATCGTCATCTGACACCTTTGCTAACCTCACAGGGTTATCTTAAAAGGAGAATATTTCAGAACAAATTACACCGGCAAAAGGGCTGCGTCAAGGTAATTATCAAGGACAAAACAGCCACATTTCACTTCCGGCAATCAGAGGGTAAAAACGGCGCGGGCGCAAAAAAAACAGTAACTCCACCAAGGAGTTACTGTTTTCATTTGGTGATCCCAAGGGGACTTGAACCCCTGTTACCGACGTGAAAGGCCGGTGTCCTAACCGCTAGACGATGGGACCGAATTATGTTCGACTGATGCCGGAGACAGCAGATGTTGCCCGCCAAGAATTTAGGTTTATAGCAAAAGTGATTTCCCGAGTCAAGCACTTTTCGCACTTTTTTCAATGGGCAATAACACGAATGAACCTGGCCAGATAGTCCACGCCAGACCAGACCGTGATGATGAAAGCAATCCAGAGATAAAACATTCCGACATTGTGCATGTTTACCAGTAGAAGCGGATGATCGTAGGAAAAGAACCAGCGATAGTCATAATGCAGCAGCAGGCCGATGATGGCAACTATCTGGAATATCGTCTTGAATTTGCCCAGATCGCTGGCAGCAATGACGATCCCCTCGGAAGAGGCTATCCCCCTCAGTCCCGTAATGATGATCTCACGACTGAGAATCACCAGAACCATCCATGCCGGCACCCTGCCGAACGGAATGATCATGATCAGCGCCGCCATGACGATCAACTTGTCGGCAATCGGGTCGAGAAACTTGCCGAACACGGTGACGATCCCCATTCTCCTGGCAAGGTAGCCGTCGAGCCAGTCGGTGAACGATGCGGCGGAAAAGAGCGCTGCCGCCCAGAAGCAGGTTTCCCGTGATCCCGACATCAACAGCAGCGTCATAAGGGGGATGGCGGCAATCCGCATCATGGTCAGGATATTGGGAATATTCCAGATGGTGTTTAAATTATTTTCGGATCTTGGCATCGGTTGAGATCGGTTCCAGTGAAGAGATGTGAAAGCTGACTTAGTTGGACATATAGGATTTCTGGTAATTCAGAACCTTGCTCACGTAGTTGCGGGTCTCCTGATAGGGGGGAATGCCTCCATACCTGGAGACCTTCCCCAGGCCGGCATTATATGCGGCCAGCGCCAGGGAGACATCCCCCTTGAAGGTGTCCAACAGGAAGCGGAGATATCTGACGCCACCACGGATATTGTCCTCAGGATTGAACGAATCAGTTACCTTCAGACCCTGAGCGGTGCTCGGCATGAGCTGCATGAGGCCTGTCGCCCCCTTGCGGGAAACGGCATTGGGGTTGTAGCCGGATTCAGCGTGAATGACTGCCTTGACCAGCGACTTGTCCACGCCGAACTCCCTGGCGCAGGAGGTGATAATGGCGTCGAACTCATCGGGATTTCGAGATAGTTTACCAAAGCCGAAATTGGTTCTCAGCCTCCGGTCCTTCTGGATATCGCGCATGAAGATCCTGAAGCGGCGATCGGTCGGCGCATCGGTGAAATGCATGACCCCGGCCTCATCCTCATACTTGTAGATATCCGCGCCTGCCGATAACGGCGAGAGCAATAGCCCGAGAGCGAGAAGCTGAACAGCATGCAATGTATGTTTCTTCATGCTACCACCATTCAGCTATTTATAGACGAATAAGCCCGGGATTTCAAGCGGCAATCATCCCATGCAGCACCCCTTCGGAAGCAAAACCCATTGAATCGACATAAAATAGTATTTGACAAATACACTGAACAATAATTAGATAATGATTAGTCTTTCACGATGCACTCAAAGGATTGACAATGACATTTGACAAGAATTGCAACTTTACCCAGGAAGCAGAAGTTCTCAAGGCAATGGGTCATCCGGTACGACTGAAAATAGTCGCCGGGCTCTGTGCCAAGGAATGCAATGTAAAAAATATCTGGGAGTGTCTCGGCCTGCCACAGGCAACGGTATCACAGCATCTGGCCCTGCTGAAGAACAAGGGGATTATCGAAGGAAAGCGGGATGGCGCTGAGGTGTACTACTCGGTTGTCCATCCCCTGGCCCAGAAAATTGTCGCCCTTTTAACCTGATACAACCGCCGGCCGTCAAACCCGAACCCCCTCTCCGTAAAGCACCTCATATGTTGCCGGTATTCCGGCCTCCACACCATAGACAGTCCCATACAAGTCAATCATGGCCGTCGTCACCCGCCTCCCTGCCAGACCTCTGGCAGGCAGTGCAGAGGCATTTGCAGCGCCGATCCCTTTCAATGACTTCAGCAGACTGGGCACATCGGCATGCAATTCGACTTCCCGTTCACTGTCAACACGACTCCACTTGAACCCGGCATTCTCGAGGGCTTTCAATGCCTCGATCCGTGAAACGAACTGATGGGTTCTGTCCACCCCCCCTCCCTGCAGTCGGAGCGCCTGCCGGTATGACTCTTTCAGCTCGAAAAGCGTTGCCTCTCCGAACAGGGCGAACAGGAACCTTCCGCCCGGTCTGAGCACTCGCCAGGCTTCGCTGAACGCGTTCTCCAGAGGATTAAGCCACTGATAGGTGGATGTGGAGACAACCATGTCAAAACAGCCGTCGCTAAAAGGAAGATGTTCGCCATCGCCGCAGAGCACGGCGCTGTTGCCGGAGGGAAGTCGCCTGGCGGCACTCCGTGCCATACCGTGAGCCATATCCAGGCCGACGGCAAAAACCGACGGGAAGCGCACCATGAGTGAAGCAAGCAGTCTGCCGGTCCCGGCACCCACATCCAGAACCGTTGCCGGAGCATCGCCGGCGGCAAAGTTGCGCTCAAGAAATCGATCAACCACCCGCTGCTGCACCAGGGCCTGGGCATCATAATTGTCAGCTTTTTCGCTGAAAGCCCGCCGTACACGGTTTCTGTCAATCTGCGCCATATACTCCCCTGGCAAATAAGGATAACTGCGCATTGAACTCCGTCGGACTGACAATAAATGGTGCGTGCCCGACCCCGGGGCACAGCTGCAGACGTGAATCCGGCAACTGTGCCTGCATGTAGCGTGACGCACCGGGCAGACAAATCCGGTCAGACTCACCGTGGACCAGCAGCACGGGCGCCGTGACATCACCCAGCAGGCTGCGCAGGTCGGTGGTGATCAGTTCATCCAGGGCAGACAGGGCAACGGGAAGCTGTGGCAGCCGTGACAGGATTATTTTTGCCATGGCGTCGATATCGTTCCCACCCTGGTCTTCCGGCGAGAACATCCCCCGGTAGAATTCCCCCGCGGTCCTGGTGTAGGCGCGCCGTAAGCGAAGAGCCATGCCGCGGGCCTCCGAATAGGGGAGACCATGCTCGTATTCATCGTGGTCACAGAATCGCGGGGTGCCGCCAACCAGAACTAGAGCCGCAACCCTCTCGCGCAGAATTTGCCATGAACGCAGGGCAATCTGGGCTCCCATGGACCAACCGATAATGACCGTTTTCTCCAGGCCAAGGTGGTCCAACAGTGCGACAAGGTCGGCGACACAAGCATCATAGCTGAATCCGCCCCCCTCCGAAGCACCGTGTCCGCGCAGATCCGGAGCAACCACCCTGAAACTGTCGGCCAGCGGTGCCTGATACTTCCAGACGCTGTGCGACATCAGCCAGCCATGCAAAAAAAGCAGCGATCTGCCATGGCCGCTGTCACTGTAGGACAATCTGACGCCACCCGACGTCACAAATTCCTTCACGTCAGATGACCCCCATATCCCGCCCGATGGAGCAGATCGTTTCCGCCGCCATCTTCAGTTCGCCCTCTTCGTGGGTCGCCATTACCGTGCAGCGCAGCCGGCAACTTCCGGCCGGAACGGTCGGCGGCCGGATACCTTGAACAAACAGTCCCTTGTCGAGCAGCCTGGAGGAAAAATCCATCGTTTTCTTTGCCTCTCCAACCAGCACCGGCACAATCTGCGTCGTCGACCCCAGGGTGTCAAAACCGCCGGCAGCAAGGGCCTGGGAAAAAACGCGTGTATTGGTCGCGAGCCGCGCCCTGAGAGCCGCTCCTTCGGGAGAAGAGACAAGGTCTATGGCAGCAAGCGAAGCGGCCAGTACCGCCGGCGGCAGCGACGTGGAGAAGATGAAGCTGCGCGCCCTGTTGCACAGATAGTCTATCAGTTCGGCCGAGCCTGCCACGTAAGCGCCGAAACTGCCGAGCCCCTTTCCCAGGGTCCCCATCTGCACATCAACCTCGGACGAAACACCGCACAGCTCGGCACTGCCACGCCCCTGTGCGCCGAGAGTAGCGGTTCCATGGGCATCATCCACCATGAGAAGTGCACCGAACTCATTTTTCAGGGCGGCTATTTCCCGCAGGTTAGCAACATCGCCATCCATGCTGAACACACCGTCGGTGACTATGAGCTGTCGACCTCCGGAGCGGTTTTCCTGAAGCAGACGACGTAGTGCATCAATATCATTATGGGGATACCGGAGCAGCTTTGCCCGCGAAAGAAGAGCTCCGTCAATGATGCTTGCATGATTGAGGCGATCGGAGTAAATCGTATCACCCCGTCCGACCAGTGCTGAGATTATCCCCACATTGGCGGAGTAGCCGTTATTGAACAGCAGGGCAGCTTCCGTTCCCTTGAATACTGCCAGTCTTTCCTCCAACTGCCGGTGCAGGTCCATATTCCCTGAAACCAGCCGGGCCGCACCGCTGCCGACGCCATAAACGTCTGTAGCGCGAATGGCCGCCTCCTTCATGGCTGGATGGTCGGCAAGCCCCAGGTAGTTATTGGAACAGAGCAGGAGCACTTCACGGCCATCCAGGATGATTCGCCCCCGCTGTGCCCCTTCAACCAGCCGCATAGCGCGATAGAGTCCGCTCTTTCGAAGCTCTTCAAGCTCATGTGTATAAAATGACATGATCACTGCCTTGGCGAAAATATCTGCTCCACGTATGTATCACAAACGGAAACAGCTCGTCAACCAAAGCGAGCAGCCAGGTTGACGAGCTGTTTCCGTCCCACACGGGTCATACAACTTACTGGTGCGACACCTGAATCGTCAGTGCGGAATGGTCAGATTATAATGCAACCAGTAGCGTGAAGAGGCAACCAGCATGGCCTTGTACTTTTTAAAATCGATCGGCTTGACCAGATAGCTGTTTGCCCCGAGTTCATAGCACTCGTTGACATCACGCTGCTGACCGGACGATGTCATAACCACTACCGGAACATTCCTGGTCACTTCATCGGTCTTGAGTCGTTTCAGGACCTCGGGACCGGTCAGTTTCGGCAACTTGATATCGAGAAAGATGACCTTTGGCAACTTCCTGGCGTCACGTGCCCCGGATGCGGCAAAAAAGTAATTCAAAGCCTCGGCTCCATCCGTCAAATGCAAGACATTGACTCCCGGGTTATCCTGTCTGAGGACCCGCATTGCCAACTCCGCGTCATCATGATTATCCTCAACCAGCAAAATATCCACACACATAACAACTCCTCGCCGCACAAAGTGATTCGAAGGATGGGCAGGGCAATATCTCAGAGAACATTTTTCATGATTTATTTATCAAATCATTTACAATCCCTTAAGAATCTCCATGAAATTACTGCTATATTCATATACACCACCTAACTCATACAATATCTATTCCAATTTTCCGAATCCGGTCATACCCCGAAAAACATCTCCACCCCCCACCGGGGAACAATGAAACCGGCGAAAAATCAGGCATGCTCGCCGCTCATTCAATTTGTCACGGAAAAGATTTGACTAATCTCTCTTTATCGACCAATGGGAGGAACCCTATTTGCGAAGACACAGATCCGGGAAGGGTGAAATTTATTATACCGCCGACAAATTCAACTACTCCCCATTCAAACCGGACGACTCCTCCTGCGTACTCTGCATGGCAACATCGGCCTGACGACACATCAACTATTAGCGAACCGGTCATTTAACCGCCATATGGAGATCAACTCCGCCAAATCAACGAAATTGGCGCTGTCAGCAACCAGGCAATCAACCTTTTACTTGACCCCCCAGGGCGATTACGTTATATCCGTATAAACTTGTTTGAATATCGCAGAGGAGGAAGATTCATGCACCTGATGGACGCCATCAAGGAGAAGGCCGCAAAAAATCTCCAGACTGTCGTACTGCCGGAAAGTTATGATGAACGAATGCTTTTTGCCGCACAAAAGATCGTGGAACAGGGTTTGGCTAAAATCATTATCCTCGGCAATCCTGATGAAATTCAGGCAACTGCCAAGGACAAAGGGGTCAGCCTTACCGGGGTCGAAATTGAAAACCCTGCGACTTCCCCGCGCCTCCCCGGTTATATCGACGCCCTCGTCGAGTTGCGCAAGAGCAAGGGACTGACCAGGGAAGAGGCCGAAAAACTCCTGACGGCAAAGGACAACCTCTACTTCGCCGGCATGATGGTCAGGCAGGGTGATGCCGGCGGGGAAGTTGCCGGTGCGACCAGCACAACCGGCAATGTACTCAAGGCCGCCTTCCAGACGGTCGGCACGGCACCGGGCATAAAAACAGTCTCATCCTATTTCTTCATGATCACCAAGACACCGTCATTCGGCGAGAACGGCATCATCCTTTTTGCCGATTGCGCAGTCAACCCCAATCCGGATGCTCAGGCACTGGCCGAGATTGCCGTGGCAACAGCGAGGAACTGCAGATCATTCCTTGACGTCGAAGCCCGCGTTGCCATGCTCTCCTTTTCCACGAAGGGGAGCGCAAGCCACGAAGATGTGGACAAAGTCCTTGCCGCCATTGAAATTGCCAAGAAAATTGATCCGACCCTGCAGATCGACGGCGAACTGCAGGCAGATGCGGCACTTCTCCCCAAGGTCGGCGAGAAAAAGGCGCCCGGCAGCCTGGTCGCGGGCAAAGCGAATGTTCTCATTTTCCCGGACCTTGATGCGGGCAACATAGGCTACAAACTGGTTGAAAGGGTTGCCGGAGCGGAAGCTATCGGACCGGTCATCCAGGGATTGGCAAAGCCGGTAAACGATCTGTCCCGTGGCTGCTCGATCGACGACATCGTAAATGTGGCAGCTATCACCGCGGTTCAGGCACAAGGCTAACAGACAACTTTCTCTGCAAGAACCAAGAAAGGCCGCTGGAACAATCCAGCGGCCTTTTCGATTTACAACTGCCTACAACCTTACTTGCGGACAAACTCCGGCCGGGAAAAGGTGTACTCGAAATTCATGTGATCGGTGTAGGTGCCGGAGAGAATTGCCGCCACATCCTCCGTAAAGACCAGTTCCTCGTCGGTCGGGATGACATAAACCTTGATCGGTGAGTCGTCCGTGGTGATGAGACTCTCCCGTTTCCTGGTCATTGCCCCCTTGTTCCGCTCCTTGTCCAGATATATCCCGAGGTGTTCAAGCCCTTCAATGGCTTTTTCACGGATCGGCCACCCCATTTCGCCGACACCGGCGGTAAACACTACTGCATCGAGCCTGCCGATGACCGCCAGATAAGAGCCGATATATTTTTTCAGCCGGTAGGCCTCCATATCAAGAGAGAGTTGACACCTTTTGTCACCGGCAAGGGCATTTTCTATCACATCGCGACGATCGGTGAATCGACCGGTTATTCCCAGTACGCCGCTCTTTTTGTTCAGGATGCCATCGATCTCCTTGGCCGACAGATTCTCCTTCTGCATCATGAAGGCGGGGATCGCCGGATCGATGTCGCCACAACGGGTTCCCATCATGGCCCCCTCAAGAGGGGTGAGTCCCATGGTCGTATCAACGGACAGACCGTTTTTTATGGCACAGTGGGAAACACCGTTGCCGATGTGCATGGTGATTATGTTTGTCTCCGAAGGTTTTTTGCCGAGTATTGCAGCCGCCCGCTTGGAGACATAGAGATGTGATGTACCGTGGAAGCCGTAACGACGCACGCCATGGGATTCATACCACTCGTAGGGGACCGGATAGAGGAAGGCGTGTTCCGGCATCGTCTGGTGGAAAGCCGTATCAAAGATTGCAACATGCGGAACGTCCGGGAGAACTGCCTGTGCCGCCTCTATGCCCGAAATGTTCGGCGGATTGTGCAACGGTGCAAGCTGCTGAACCTCCTTTACGGCATCCAGCACAGCGTCGTCGATCATTACAGAGCGGGTGAATTTCTCGCCACCGTGAACAACCCTGTGGCCGACTGCCGAAATCTGGTTGATATTTTCGAGTACACCGTGCTCGGGATCGGTCAGCGTCCTGATAATAAGGGCAATCGCAACCTGATGATCCGGGCAATCGGACTCGTAACGGTATGCCTCGCGACCGGGGACTTCATGAAGAATGAAGGAATCACCAATGATAACCCGTTCAACCATCCCCTTGGCCACAACCTCCATCTTGTCCCAGTCAAACAGTTGATATTTGACTGATGAGCTTCCACAGTTAAGCGCAAGAATCTGCATTCCGTAACCCCTTTTACAAATGAATTAATAATGCTAACAGTAGATAATTTAAGAAATTTTCGATAATAATAAATAAGCTCGGTGTCAAATTCAGTCATAATAAAACTGCTTTTTATAATACCGGAGGAATGGTGTCAATTCAAGTTATTTATTGGATAAGATCATGCCACTCACCCATCACAAAGGTTTCTTCTGGACATTTTTGCCAACACGTGTTACATAATTTTCGATATGATGAACACAAAAAATCGATAATAATTCGCAAAGGAGGTGAAACTTTTG
>Ga0073934_10001638_pt1 | contig 52092 bp, 37 predicted proteins | sample LarsenN4metaG_FD_76834 | JGI IMG/M metagenome (GOLD analysis project Ga0073934, IMG submission 76834) | Hot spring sediment bacterial and archeal communities from British Columbia, Canada, to study Microbial Dark Matter (Phase II) - Larsen... ...
CTGCTGCTTCAAGGCTCCAATGATCTGCTCTTCGGTGTATCGCTTCTTCTTCATAGTCCTTCCAGGTTCTTACCCGGTCAGACTAACTCTGCAAACGCTATGGTTTTCGGGGGCGGCACCAACTCCATACGCTGAATAGGCATAGGCTTCTTGAATATTCCCCGCGCTATCCAGCACCGCTTGAACGGAGCCCTGCCGGTCCGCAGCAAACCAGTGCAAGGTCGAATAGCCCAATTGACTTGGTGAGCGCACTTGGCGGGCCTGCCACTGGTCGATGTGTTCACCATTCAAATACCAGAGTGTTGCCGCCGGTTGAGACTCCGTCTCCCGCACTTCCTTCCAGATCATTTCACCGGAGTAATGGAAGGAAGTGATGGAGTGATGAGGTGATGAGGTGATGGAGTGGACAGCTTTTTGAATGCGGCGATCGAGGAAATCGTAGGCGTAGGAGACGGAAGTCAGGAGTGAGGAGCCAGAAGACTCGTCCACTCTTATCAAGCGGTTGCGGTGATCGAACGAGTAAGTGATTGAGCGATTGGGCGATTGGGTGATTGAGTCTTTGCGGACCAGGTTGCCTTCGTCGTCGTAAACGTAGGACCAAGTCCCGTCACTGAGCACCCGGTTGGATGGACCAGTGGTGTAACTGCGTGCGGGTTCGGTTCCTGACTGGGAAGTCTCCCGGTTCCCGGAACTGTCGTAATCGAATTGCTCCGCAAGTGCGGGAGCAGAGGAAGCCACGCTGATCAATTGGCCGCGGGGGTCATGGCTGTAGGAACGTGATGAGGTGATGTAGGGATGAGGTGATGACGTGGAATCCGAGAGCAACTGGCCGGCGTCATCATGGGTGTAGTCGCTGGTAATTAATGGATGAGGTGATGAGGTGATGGAGTGGGTGATCTGCGTGATCCGCTGCATGGGCATGGAACCCGGCATGAGCAACTCGGATGCGTCCGGCTCAATCTGAAGAGATCCCATCGCTTTGGTCATGGCCAAGGCTTGCAGCGGGGACGTGTCACCATTCGAAGTATAGGCCAGCGCGAGCGCGCCCACGTCCTCGCTCGCTCGGCCAAATGTCAGGTGCGTGGTGATGGGATTGGATGAGGCGACGGCAGAGTTGTACCGCAAGACCTCGGTCACATCGCCGAGGTCGTTGCGCTGGAACTCGACGCGGGCGGAATTCAGCAAGCCGCCTTGCCAATCGAGCTCAGCGAGCAAACCGCGGGCGTCCCGCGTGGCGGTGCGGGAGGTGCCGTCGGGCTCGTAAACGGTGTCCCTGCGGTTGACGGGATCGTAGGCATGATGAAGGACCAAGCCCCGCCCATCGTCGGTGCGGAGGATGCGGTTGCGGAGATCGTAGTTGAAGATTAGGGAGGAGGGATCAGGGATGATGGAAGAAGGGGTGACCTCCAGCAAGTTCCCCACGGGATCATAACGCAGGCTGTAGTCCGCGACGGGGTCACTCTGGGCAGAGAGCCAGGTTTCCCGGGTGAGGCGGTTGTTGCCGTCGTATTGGAACACCCGCTTGCGGCCCAAACGGTCGGTGATTTGTGCTAAGTTGCCGGATGGGTCGTAGAGGTAGCGGGTGACTTTACCAAGAGGATCAGTGGTTTCCGTCGTTTGGCCGATCTGGTTGTAAACAAACTCGGTCCGGTTATTTGCTGGATCGGTCAGCGCGGTGCGGCGGCCCAGAGCATCGTGCTCCATGAGCACTGCATCGCCTTCGGGATCAATGATCGAAGCCACTGTGCCATCGGCACGATAGGTCTTCTGGGTCAAGCGGTTGAGCGGGTCCCAGGTCTTGGCCAGGCGGCCGAGATCATCGTATTCAAACGTGGTCACTCCCCCGTTCGGATCTTCCCGCTCGATCAGCCGACCCGCCAAATCATAGGCCATGGTCGTCGTCTGGTTTAGCGAATTGGTGACGGACTCGAGTTCTCCACGATCATTATAGCTGTAGGTTGTTTCCTTGCCCAACGGGTCGATTTTCTTGAGGAGTTTACCCGCTTCATCAGACACCAACTGCTGGGTCGCCCCGCTTTCATCCGTGTAGGAAGTCGGTTGGGCGAAGCCGTTGTAAGTAAAGCGTATCGAGTTCCCGTCCGGGTAGGTAATGCGGGTGGGCTTGGAAGGCTTTAGGGGATCAGATTCGTCCGTTTCATATTCAAATCTTGTGGCCCGGCCCAGAGGATCAACCACTTTCAAGACCCGGCCATAGTCATCGCGCTCCATCTGGGTGACGGCGTTCTGCGGATCGGTCACCCGCGTCAGCAATCCAAAGGCATCGTAAGCAAAGCGGGTGGTGAAGCCGCGCGGGTCGGTTTCCGTCAGGATATTGCTGAACGAATCATAGGTTCGACTGGTGCGGTGGCCGAGGGCGTTGGTTTCACTCAGCACGTTGCCCTGAGCGTCGAAGGTTCTGGTCGTGATGCCGCCGTCTGCGGCGGTGACCCGGATGGGGTTGTCGTTATCGTCGTACTCCGTGGAGGAGATGGCGCCGATTTCGTTGACGGTGCGGACGATGTTGCCGCGGGCGTCGTATTCCGTCCGCACCACTCCGCCCAGCGGATTGGTGCGGATTTCAAATTTGAGATTGGAGATTTGAGATTCGCCGTAGGCGATGGTGGTCACTTTGCCGAGGGCGTCGGTGACCGTCTCCAGACGGCCCTGGCCATCGTAGGTCTGGATGGCGAGCGGGTTGCCGGAGGGGTCCAGAATGGACTGCAAGTAATGTTGAATTTTGAATGTTGAATTTTGAGTGTTGTAGTAGGTGAAGCGGGTGAAGAGGCCGGCGGGGTCGGTGACTTGGACGAGGTCGCCGTTGGCATCATACTGGTAGCGGATGAAGGCCCTCCCGCCTCCGCTCGGAAGCTCCGGCGCGGCAAGTGGGAAATCGATCCTCGTAATCCGGTCTTGGGAGTCGCGGGTGAAGGTGATCTGGGCGCCGGTGGAGGAGAAGATGCCGTCTTTGCGGTATTCGAGGCGGTTTCCGACGCGGTCTTGAATATCGATGAGGTCACCCGCCTGGCTGCCGACGCTGCTGCCGTTGTCACTGAAGCGGTAGGTGAGGCCCTCCTGGGTGATGAGGCGGTATTCGGAGGGGTTGTAGGGCAGGTTGAAGAGGTAGAGGGTGGCTTTGCCCATGCCGGAGAGGCCGATGGAGACGTTGTCCACCTCGAGTTTTTCATAGACCCCGGGGTCGGGAAGGAAGTGCGGCTTGAAGACGGTGCCGAAGAGGCCCGCGCCGGCCCCGAAGGCGCTGTCTTGCAACGCGGGAACAAAAGTAAAGCCCACGCGGCGGCCGTCCGGAGTGGTCACGGTCACACGGTCGCCGACGCGGAAGCTGCGGGCTCCGAAGATGCCGATGAGGTCTTCTACGGATTCCCTGGGCACGGATTCCTTGAGGCGGCCTTCCTTGAAGGCCATTTTCCATCCGTAACCGAGATCACCGGAGCGATCGGCTTCCAGGGAGTCGTAGATGCGGGTGATCTGGACGGGGATTCCGGCGAGGGGCATGTTGAGGTCATTGACGGCATAGGTCACGCGTCCGGGCTTGTAGCCGCTGTCCACTGTGACGATGGCGGTCTGGAGATTGATCAGGCCATCGAGCCCCTCGGCAATGACGCGCAGGGCATAGGTGCCATTGGCCAGGGTGGCGGGATCGACGGTGGCGACGACGGTGTTTTCCACGTTCTGGGAGCCTGTGGCGAGGAGGCGGAAGGCGGGATCGCGGGCCTGGGGATTATCCAAGTCCACGATTTCCAGCGGGGCGATCTCCACGCGGTAGTCCTTGAGGTTGTCATCGCGGACGGTGGCGACGAGCTGGACGGGGCGGGCGATGACGCCTTCCACCAAGCCGATCTGGATGACTTCGCGCACTTCATCGGGAATTTCAAAGCGGGCTTCCAATTGGGCAAGCAAGGCCTGGGCGTTGATCTGGACAAGGGGGCCATTTTCGACGACGGGATCAAAAATATCGAGGATGAGGCTTCCGGTGATCAAGCCGGCGGAACCCGGCCCGGTCATGACGGCGACGACAGTGAGCGACCCAGACTCCAGGGTGGCGGCAGGGACCGTGAGGCGGAAGGCATTGTCCTCCGGTGAGAACTGGCCGAAGCCGATGGAAATGCCGCGGGCGAAGAACTCAACGGATTGGGGGGCAAAGAGGGGATCGGCGGGGCGGGCCAGCAGCGTCACGGTGTCTTCCAGGCTGAAACGGGTGTCCCCGGTGGAGGTGGTGAGATGCACGACTTGGGGGCCCCGTTGGACATTCAGGGTGACTTCGTCCTCACCGCTGAGTTCACCATCGGATGCGGTGAGGCGGAGGACGTAGGTGCCGGGCTCGGTGAAATTGACGCTGCTGGTGGGTTCGGTGGCATCGTCAAAGACGGCTTGTCCGGGACCGCTCACTTGAATCCACTGGGAAAAGAGTGCTCCGTTCGTGGGGACGCCGTCGTCGGTGACAGAACCCGCGAGGGTGATGCCTTCAAAAAGATTCACAGCCTGGTTTGGGCCTGCTTCCGCCAGCGGGGCCTGATTGACCGGATTGCGGACAAGGATGCGGAAATCTTCCGACCTGCTGAAGGCGCCATCCGTTAGCGTGAGACGGAGGATATAAGTGCCTGCAACGGGGAAGGCAAAGCTCTGGTGGGGAAGTGTGGGATCGGCAAAGACCACTGGCTGCGGCCCGGAAACAAAGGACCAGAAATAGGACAAGGATGCGCCAGGCTGAGCAAGGGCCAGGGCATTCAATTCCACGGGGCCAGCGACGACGGCCAGGTCCGGGTGGGTGGCGGTGACCTGCAAGGTCTGGGGATTGCCCGGAAAGGTCTTGCCGGAGGCACCGCCGGCCACGATGGATTGTATCTCGGCTCCGGTCAGCGCGCGGCGGTAGAGGCTGATTTCATCCATGCCTCCCTGGAAATACTGATGGTTAACTTCACCGATGACGAGTTCTCCCTGAATCTGGCTGTTGACTTCGGTGGCTGTCTTGGACCCAGAAAGGGTGCCATTGATGTAGATGGAAGCCAGAGAGGCGTCCGGGTCCCAAACCAAGGCGACGTGGTTCCACTGGCCCGCGGTCATGCGGGGGATGGTATCGCCCACCGGAGTCCAAACGACAGAGGTGCTGCTATTGCCCAGGCGCACAGTGCTGGTCAGGGACTTCGTTTCGGGATTTCTCCAGCCCATCAGCCAGCGATCGGCCCCAGCTTCGGCTTTGACCCAAAACTCCAGGGTGAATGCGGAGCCCACCGGGGCGAGCGGCTGGAAGGCTTGCTTGGGCAGGACGAGAAAATCTCTGGAGCCCGGACCGCGCAGTTGCCAGCCCTGGCCCACTTTGGCTTCAGCAAAGCCCGCGCGGGACACTCCATCGTGGCCGCTGATGATGTCCCGATTGCTGGAATTTCCGGGCCACCAGCTGAGGAGATCGCCCGATAAATCGGGCTGGGATGGCGGCAATCCCACGGAAATGCTGACGCTGTCCTGGGATGCGTAAAAACCATCTTCGGCAGTGATCTGGAAATCATACCAGCCGAGCTGGTTAAAGGTGGCCGTGGGGTCCAAGCGGCCCGGGTCACTCAAGACCGCGCCACCGGGAGGTCCACTGAGTTGTGTCCACCGCACGGTGATATTCTCCGGGGCTGAATCATCTGCCACACGGCCCTGCAGGGTGAGTGATGCGGACGCGCCTGCAAGCTGGCGGTCGGGTCCTGCATCCACCAAGGGCGGCTGGTTCCCCAGGGGGGAACTCTTGCCCAAGCCATCCGCCAGGACGATGTCCAGCAGTTCAGCCTGATCGAGCACAGTGTCATGAAGGGTGACTTCATCGAGATGGCCGATGAAGGTGCTGTTACTTCCATTTCCGATGACGAAAAGCCCCTTCACGGACGGCATCGCGATTGTGGGATAGGGCTGGGAGGCAGCCAGCACCCCGTTGATGTAGATGCTCGCCCTTTTCTGGGTGCCATCCCAAACCAGGGAAATGTGGTTCCACTCCAGGTGTTTTGCAAGGGCGGCAGATTCAACAGTCACCGAGGGATTCAACTGCCAGAGAATGGAAGCCCCACTGCTGCCGGTGCGGACGCTGGACAGGACGCTGTTGCTGGCATCGCGCCAGGACAGAAGGCCCCGGTCCTGATTGACGGTTTGCTTCATCCAAAACTCCAGGGTGAAGCTCTGCCCCGGGGCGAGGTTTTGAAAATAATCCGGCTCCGCCCAAACAGGCTGGCCACTGCTGCCCGGGAAGAACCAAGCAGCATCCACTTTGCCTTCCGCGTAGGGGGTGGAGACGAGGGCATCATCATCTCCGATCAAGTCAAAGCCACGTTGTTGGCGGGCCACCAGTGGGCGATGCTGTCCCGCATATCGAGGCGGGTCAGCGGGACACCAACGGAAACGCGGACCCGGTCACGCGAACGGGCATGGGCGTCATCCCCGGCGAGTTCAAATTGATACGTTCCAGGCTGGGGGAACGCCACCAAAGGGGTCAGAGAGGCTGGATCATCGATAGCCGCCCCACCCACTGGGCCGCCCACTTGCGTCCATGAATGGCGCAGGCTGGCCCCGGGCTTTCCGTCGTCCTGAATCGCCCCCGCCAGGTTCAGACTGCCCAGACTGGCCTGAAAGTGGTCCTGTCCCGCGTCGACGTAGGGGGCGCGATTATTCAGAACGCGCTGTTTGCCCAGTGTTCTGGAAGCATAGATGCTGTAGATTTCATGGAACGACAGGGTGTTATCATAAAGGGCCATCTCATCCAAATTGCCCAAAAAGGCCGAGTTGCTGCCGATGCCCACGTGGAATCGGCCGCCCACCGCAGGCCTGGAGGAAAAAGTCCTGGTAGAGGCCAACTGGCCATTAACATAGACCAGGGCGCGTTTTTCCGGGTCATTCCAAACGAGTGCGACGTGGTTCCACTCTTGAATCCGAAGCACGGCCGGCGTTTCCATGCTGCTGGCTGCATTTAGCTGCCAAACAATTGAGCGTCCGCTCTGGCTGGTGCGAAGTTGGGAAATCACGCCGTTGTTGTCATTGCGCCAGGAAAGAATGCCCCGATCCCCAGCGACGGATGGTTTCATCCAGAATTCCAAACTGAAGCTTTCCGAAACGGCAGAAGCAAATACCGCCTCCTCATAAACCAGCGGAAGGCGGAAGCCATCAAACTTCCAATTCATTCCGGAAAACCCCGATTGATGGCCCGAGTCACTCAAAGTGCCCTGAGGCCGGAAGCCTCCGATCACGTCGTCATCATAACCATTCGCGGGCCACCATGCCCGCATCTTGGAAGTCAAATCGACCTCCCCCGCTTGATCGACAAAGACTTCGACGCAGTCCCTGGAGACCGCATAGCCGTCATCGGCTTCCACTTGAAAGACATAGATGCCGGGTTCCTGCGGAGCCGGGACGGTGACCGTTCTCTGCCCGGCGATGGCACTGAGCGCGTAATGGTCATGCTGGCTGATCAGAGTCCAGCGGATTTGGGGTTCAGAACCATCCGGATCGGAAACAGAGGCAGACAGGACCAAATCCCCAGAAGCACCGGAATGAAGATATATTTTGTCTTGCTGGACGGCAGCGGCAGGAGGCCGGCTGAGAATCTCCACATTGAAGCGCTGAAAATCGAATTTCCCATCGGGGTCCTGCACCATCAGCACCACGGGGACTATGGATGGCGTATTCGAATCCACGGGGAACGTGAACAACCCCGTGGTTTCATCAATTGCCGAGCCCTCGGGTCCCTGCACGACGGAATAGCGGAGCGCGAGATCGTCTCCATCGGGATCACGGGCAATGCTGGAATATTGATAATACGGATTGCGCCCGCTGGCGGCGTAGGTCTCGATGGGCTTGCTGGTGAAGGACGGACTGCCGTCAGAGGCCTGTTCGGCCACCATCAGATCAAAGGTTTGGGTTGCTATTCCGCCTTGGCCGTCATCCACGCGGACCGAGATGGGATACGTTCCGGCCATGCCGGGCTGCCAGGAAATCAAGCCGCTTTGCGGGTCAATCGTCAGACCCTGTGGGCCTGCCACCAGGCTGTACGTCAGCGTGTCCCCATCCGGGTCAAGTGCGGCCAATTGGTAGGCATAGGAAAGGTCCGGAACAAACTCCAGCGTGGTTGTCAGAAGAAAATTGGAATCCACGGGCCGGCGTTCTGCGAAGAAAAAGTCGATGTCGTAAACCTGGCCCGGCACCAATCCAAGCGCATCCAAATCAATGGAGGCTCCGGCGGTGGTGTGGACACCACCAAGGTCAACTGCCAGGCGGTTATCGATGAAAATCCAGACATCATCGTCCCCTGCGAAGTGGAAGGTTTCTCCACCCCGGTAGATGAAGCGGGCATGCGACTCCATAGTGAACAAATAATTCCTTCCCGGCAGGCCGAGAGAAAACAGCTTGCCGTCGATGGGAAAGAAATCATTTCCATTGAATTGGTAGGTTCCTGACTGGGTCCGGTTCAAATAGAGGGGGAGAACGGTCGTGAGGTTGACTCCTGGAACGTCCCGGTACCATTGGGCGAAGGAATCCGGACTATGGATGGATGCCGGGTTGTAAGTGGAAGACAAAACCGGTTTCTTGTCGGCAGCCAGAACGGGTTGAACCATGCCTTTGATCAGGGAATTTAGGCTGCTGCCCATGTCAGGATGCGCATCCGTGAAATCGCGGATGACTCCTTTCAAGAAAGGCCTCTGATCCCCAAGAAAAGCCTCGCGGATCGGGGTGGAAAGGATCACGGGGGGCTGGTTGATATTGAGAACACGAATTTCGACCAAAGCGACGGAAGCCTGGCCGGATTCATCACGGGCAGTGAAGACGAAGGAATCCGTGTAATAGGCCGCGGCCCCAAGAACGGGTTCTATAGGGGTGTAGGTCAAATGGGGGGCGCTGCCCGACAGGGTCCCCTTCCCCGGAGGCGTTAAAATGCTGAATGTGAGCGGGTCCATATCCGGGTCCAGGGCGGATAGCTCAATGGAAATGGGCTGGCCTTCATTGGTTTCATAGGCCTGTTTGACAGCTTGGGGACGGTCATTGGCAGGCTGGACCGTGATGGAAACTTCTGCCGGATCGCTTTCCAGGAATGCGTCGGAAACGAGGAACGTGAAGCTGTCAGGACCGGCATAGTCTGCCGCTGGGCTGTAAATGACATTGGGCGGAGTTCCGCTCAAGGTGCCGTGCTGGGGCGCCCTGCCCAGAGAGTAGCTCAATGCATTTCCATCGGGATCGACGCCGGCCAAGGTGATGGCAAGGGAAGTGTCTTCCAGAGTGGCCACGCTTTGGGATTGGGCCACAGGCCTGTTGTTGCGCGGGTAGATCACAATGGAGACGGTGGCAATGCCACTGAAGGCGGTCCCATCGCTGGCACGGAATTGGAAGCTGTCGGTGCCCTTGTAGCCTGCTTCAGGCGCATAGACCACCTGGGAACCGGAACCGGCCAATTCACCGTGCTGTGGCCCGGAGACTATTTCATAGGTCAACGGATCCCCATCGGGATCGATGCCCGAGAGATTGATGATGAGCATGCCATCTTCCTCCAGACTGACCTGGGCAGGCAGTGCCATGGGAGCATTGTTCACCTTGATGACCGCAAGGGAAACTGTTGCCTCCGCGCTTTCCAGTGAGGCGTCGGAGGCTTTATACTGGAACGAGTCCACTCCGTAAAATCCGGGATCGGGAGTGTAAACAAGATTGGGTGCGACGCCGCTCAAAGTTCCATGACGGGGCCCCCCGGCCACAGTGTAGTCAAGGCTGTCTTGATCGGGATCGGAAGCCAGCAGGGTGATATTGACCTGGGAATCCTCCAAGAGTTCGAAGGAGAGGCCCTGCACCACAGGTGCATCATTGACTGGGGCGACAGTGACTTGGAGTGAAAGCTCCACGGCCAGGCCATCGGCATCTTCAGCCCGGATGATCAGTTGACCGCTTCCATTCGCATCGGGCGTAAACGCGAGGGTGAGCTGGCCTGACGCGGCCTGAATTTCAGGGGAGAGCAAGCCAGGATTGCTGTTTTCGACGACTTCGAAGACGAGCGCGCTGTCTGGTCCATCGGCATCTTCCACCGCTGCCCAGAGATTGATGGAAACGGGTGTGGAATCTTCCTCGACCTCCAGCGGCTCGAACTGTCCAAAAGGGCGTTGGAGCATGGAAAAATAGACGGGGTCTGCCGCGCCGGAAACTGCGGAAACCCGGCTGGGATCATGGGGTCCGGCAGCTTGGCGGAAATAAACGGAGGCGCGGCCTTGGCTGTCTGTGCGCAGGTCCCGAGCGGGTTCGCCTGAATCCTCCGGGGCCAAAGGGTCGGCCAATAAGAGTCCATCACCCGCAGCCACCTCAAATCGCAGCGGGGCATCGGGCCAGATCATGCCATCGGGTTTGCGGACCTCGACGACTAAGGGATCGGCGCTGGTCCCGGATTCGGCGACGACTTGGAGATTGCCGCTGATGATAACCACCACCGGAGCGGCTCCATTGAAAAAGTCATTTGGGTTGGTGCCGTTCTGGAATTCCTGGAGGTTGGTGAAGCCGTCGCCATCGGGGTCGGCACCGGGATCGACACCCAGGCTGCCGAAGTTATCCAGTTCCCACTGGTCGTCCAGGCCATCGCCATCGCTGTCGCCATCATCCACGGCCTCAAAGGGGCGGGCCAGCAACTGGCCATTGCCGTTGACCGTGAGCCGGTCGCACTCGACTGCGCCATAAAGCCGGGCTCCACCGTTGATCGTGATGGGTCCGTTGGGGGCCTGGACGAAGCCGTGGAAGAGGCAGTTGCCGTTGAGGGTCAGGCCGCCGCTGCGGGCGATGCGCAGGAGGAGCCAGGAGGGATGGCGCGGCCTCTCCGGCAAAAGTGGCGCCATTGAGCGTAACCCGATCCCGCACGGTGAGGGTGACAGGGCCCAAGATGCGCAGGGCGGTGCCGCCATTGAGGGTAAGTTCTTCAAAGGAGTATTCCAGCGGCACACTGGAATCGGGGTCGCCCAGAGTGATGCCGGCCCCGTTGTTGCCGCAGATAAAGCGGCCATAGCTGCCGGGCGGAACCTGGACCCAGGGAGCGCCTCCGTTGAGATTGAGGTGACGGACCGTGGCCCAGTCTCCGATTGAGGAGGATGGGTCCCCAGCCCCGTTGACGTGGACCTGGCGTGAACCGGGAGCCGCGGGCGGGTCGAGGACCGGAGGCAGCGGCAGCGGATCGGTACGGCGGACCAGGCCGCCCAGGCGGGCGCCGCCATTGAGCGTGATGGCGTAGTTGGAAGGAGAGGCCGATCCCTGGCCTTCGCTGACGCCGCCGAAGTGGGGCTTTCCGTTGATCCGGACCGAGGGGGTTCCCGGCACCCGCCAGGCCCCGGTGATCTCTCCGCCGCCGTTGAGCTGGGCGCTTTGGGGAAGGATTTGATGAAGATCGCCTTCCACCAAGCCGTTGACCGAAGGGGCCTGGCGAACCAAAGCCGCAGAGGCGAAGGGAGGGTCCGAGAGCGTTTGAGCCAAGCCGGATAAAGGAAGCAAAAGCCCTGAAAAGGCCAGCACCAGCAGATAACGGGCTTTGCCCCATTCCAGAAGAAAGCCATCCGCCCCGCCCCCCAGGGCGCGCAGATGGGCCAGACCCGATTTTTGCCCCGCAGGGTTAGTGCTCCTGATTGCCACGGGGCATACCCAAGCAATATCCCAACCCCTGACAAGATTAAACAGCGCCAAATGCAAATATTTTTTTGTTCGACACCATTTTGTCGAATGCCACTGTTCCCAGGATAGGCCTAGGCACCTCGTGAAAGATTCTCCGGATATTTCAGGCAAAACGACTCCAAACCCGTGGAAAGCAAGCGTTTCCGCAGGTTGCGCATGGATATCCGGATCGCTGTTCTTGTTCGCCGCGGTGCTGAAGGCACTGGACCCCTCACCTGCGGCGCATGGGGTGTAAACTGTGCTGGGCATGGATTCGGGCCCTGCCCTGGGAGCGGTCTGGCTGGTGGCGCTGACCGAGGCCGGGCTAGGCCTGATGGTGCTGTTTGGCTGGCGGAGGGCGCCCGCTTTGCGGGGCATGCTGTGCTTGTTGGGAGTTTTCTCCGCCTACCTGGCGTGGGGATGGGCCCAGGGGCACCGGATGGACTGCGGCTGTATGGGGAATTTGCCTTTATTCCAGCATCCGCTGGCTGCGATCGCACGGAATGCGGTGTTGGCCGCGGTGGCCTGGGCCGCATTGCCGCGGTCCGGGATCAAGGCTGGTAAGCCGTGACCTCCAGCACGTCGCTGCCGGCCTTGCTCCCCTCCCCCCACAAGGCCTCAACCCGGATGGAATAAAATCCTGGAAGCGGGCGCCCGTCATCGCCCCTGACTTCCAGGGGCTTGACCTCGAGGATGTATTTCACGCCGCGGGCGTCGGGCTGTTGTTCTTCTTTCAGGGGCTGGAGGAAGCCTTTGCGCAAGTGCACCATGCGGGATTCCATCTCGTTTTGCACATAGCGCGCGCGCTCCACCCGGCCCGCGGCATCCACCAGGCCCGCCAGAACCCGGCCCATCCCGACAAAGGCCAGCGCAAAAACCGCCAGCGCCACCAAAACTTCAATGAGGCTGATGCCCTTGCGTCCGGTCCGTGATGGCCTGAAAAAGGGGAAGCCGGTCCGCAGTGCGCGGGGGTGAGTTTTCATTTCTGCAGCGCCCGGCTTTCGTTGTCGATGGCCCCGGTCAAGGGGTGAATCCGGAAGGAAATCCAGGAATCTCCCTGGCTGAAGCGGAGGCTGTAGGGCTCGCACAGGCCGGAGGGCTGGAAGAGCCAGGCCACCGGGCGCTCGGGAACGATCCAGCGGTCTCCCGGCCAAAGCTGGACCTCAAACCGGACGCCTTCGGGAATCCCGACTTCCGGGAGGGCGTTCTCGCCGGTGTTTTTCCCGGCATAGGCGATCCGGGTTTGATCCAGCGTCAGCTCGCAGGCTTTCCCAGTTTGCATGGCCAGGGCACGCGCGGACTTGATCAAGCCGGCCGATTCATCCCGCAGCCGGGGCAAGTCCCCTTCTTTCATGCCCATGCGGACAATCCCTGCTGCCAGGCTGAAGAGGGCCAGCGCCACGAAGAGCGCTATGCAAATCTCAAGCAGGGTGAAAGCACGCTGGCGCAGGCAACCCATGGTTCAAACCTCATGAATTGCGGAACCGATGGCCCAGCCCGGGGCCGGGTCAATCACCCCAGTTCCCGATATCGTCCTCGCTCTCTTTTTTATCCGGTCCCAGGGAAAACACATCATAGCCTGCGGAGCTGCGCGTGCCCGGATTGCGATAGGCATAGGGCGTGCCCCAGGGATCGAGCGGCACCTCACTGAGGAGTTGGTCCCAAACCCGGGGAACCGGGGGCGTGGTGGGCTTGCGCACCAGGGACTCCAGGCCCTGCTCGGTGCTGGGCAGGTTCAGGCTGTTCAATTCATAGGTGCGCAGTTGGGTGGTGATCGCACTGATGTCGCTGAAGACACGCTGTTTCTTGGCGACATCGAGGTTTCCTCTGAGTTTGTAAACCGTGGCGCCGGCGAGCACGATGATGATGCCGACGACAATCATGATTTCGAAGAGCGTGAAACCCGCGGAGCGGCGGCGGGCGGAGCGTAAGGATTTCATGGCCATAAATCTACTTTGTTGAACGGTTCCGCATTCGGCAAGTCAAGGATAGGACCGCCGCATGGGGCGTGCAAGCCTGTCCGCCACTCCGGTGGTTCCTGTGCGCAAATGGATTTTCATGGCAGGCTATCAGGGCTGGCCGGCTTCTTCCGGCCTGGGAACCGGGGCAAATGCCGCCTGGATGCGGAGCCGCCGCAGCACGGGGCCGGTTGCGGCTCCGGGTGCATGGACTTGCAGGAGGCTGCCACCCGCAGCCAGATAGGCCGGGTCCACCCAGGCCCGGGCTTTCCGCCAGCCCGCATAGACGGCGGCAGTCCCGGAAGGCGATGAAGCGCTGCCCACCTCCATCCAGCCATCATCCCAAAGGTCCGGGAGTTCGACCTGGAAGGCCGCGACCAAGGTGTCATTGATCCAGAGGTGGAGCGGGGCATCGGGCGGCAAGTTGCCGGCTTCGCATTCGACGAGCACGCGGCGGGGAATTTCGGAAAATTCCACGGCAAACGCGGGGTCCTCGGCCAGGGCAATGGGGGCTTCCTGGAGAATTGCCGCAGAGACCCTGCCCTGGGCGGCATCACCCAGGAGCGGCGGAGGCGCGCCCTGAATTTCCTCTACTGAAGCGTAATGTCCATCCAGGTGAAGGCCCGGGACGCCGGAGGCGTTTCCTGCCAGCAAAGTGGCCGGAGCCACCCAATGCAGTTTGGCCCGCAGGAAGCGTCCGGAACCTGCATCCTCCTGGATGGCGAGCGTGCCCCCGGCCTCGATTTCCTCCGCCCGGATGACCAGGGTGCGCCGGTTGGGCATTGCAGCGCCTTCCAGGAGGCGGTCTCCCAGAATCACCTCTTCGGAAGGGCCGGACCATAAGGCCCGCAAAACTCCGCTGCCCCCATCCTGGTAATAAAGCACCACGGCCAAGGACTGGCCCTTGAGCAGTCCCTGCGGGGGCAGCAGGCGGCATTCCCATGTGTCCAGCATCACGCCCGGAGCATTCTGGGTGGCTGCGATCCAAGCCGGTGTCGGCGCCGGCTTGGATGGGTTCCAAAGATAGGAGGCGGCGGGCAGGCCGGGAGCAAGGGCCAAGCAGGCTGCCAGCACCCGGAAGAAGCCGAAAAGTGGAACGTTGAAGGACCAGCAAAGGGATCGGTCTGAGGGCATCATGGCAAATGGCTCACAGTTGGACTTTGAGTGAAGAAACCGCCTCAAGAATCGTGTTGACAACCGAGTAAGCCACGAGCCCGACCCCGAGGGCAATCACCAAAATGACCGTGGGCTGGATCAGGTCCATCATCCGCGTCAATCCCTGCTGCATTTCCCGGTCGTAACGGCCCGCGGCGCGCTCGAGTGCTCGGGGCAGGTCACCCGTCCGCTCGCCCACTCCGACCATGTCGATGAAGAGCTGGGAAAAGACGCCGGATGCCTTCATGGCGCGGGACAAGGAAGCGCCATCGCCCACCTGGGCGGTCATCCGCTCGAGGCGTGCGCGCAAATGGCGGTTCATTGTGGCCTGGGTGGTGAGGCGCAAGGCCTGGATGAGCGGTATGCCGTTGACGGTCAGACTGGCCAGGGTATGCGCGAACTGGGCGAAAAACTTCACCTGAAGGAGGCGGCCGGCCAGCGGGAGGGAGAGCTGGTGCTGGTCCCAGGCCAGGCGTCCTGCGGGAGTCGAGGTCCAGGAATGCCAGCCCCAAGCTGCGGCAGCGCCTCCCAGCAGCAGCACGGGCCACCAGGCCATGGTCCAGCGGGCCGACCCGATCATGACCTGGGTCAGCCAGGGCAGCTGCCCCTGGGTCTGCTTGAAAAGAGCGTCCAGCTCGGGAAGGAGCACCGTCATGAAAAGGACCAGAATGGCCCCGCCCGCCACACAAATGAACGCCGGATAGACCAGTGCCTGCTGCAATTTTGCCCGCAGTTCCTGCATGACCAGCAGGTAGGAAGTTTGCCGGCGCAGCATTTCCCCCAGCACCCCGCTGGCCTCACCCGCCGCCACCATGCTGCAGTAGAGTTCGCCAAAACTCGGCGAGGCCTGCCGCAGGGCGCTGGCGAAGGGGGTGCCTTCCCTCACCAGCTTGCGGACGCGGGCGGCCACCGACTGCAGGGCCGGGATGCCGGGACGTTCTTCGAGCACGCGCAGGGCGCCCTCGAGCTGCAGGCCCGCCTCCAAGAGGTCGGCCACATCTTCGGAAAAAAGAATGATCTGGGCCAGGCCCAGCCGGACCGAGCCCGGCGCTTTGCCCGGGGCTGCGGACGCCTCGTCCTGTTCCAGAGCCACCGGCTGGAGCCTGCGTTCATCCAGCGTCTGGAGCGCGGCCTGCCGACTCGCCGCTTCCAGGACGCCCTGCACTTTTTTTCCGGCGGCCCCGATGGCGGTGAATTTGTAAGCAGGCATGGTGGGAGAAGGGCGGTTGCGGCATCGGGCAGGCGCTCGAAGCCTCATTCATCCAGCACATTGACATCCGCGGTGGTGACCCGCAGCACTTCCTCGATCGTGGTCTGGCCCTGGCGGACTTTCTGCCAGCCATAATGCACCAGCGGGAGCATTTTTTCCTCCAGGGCGATTTTCCTCAGTTCCCCGGCGGTGGCGCGGCGGCAGATAGCATCGTGCAGCCGGGGCGTCACGGGAACGATTTCATACAACGCCAGCCGCCCATCGTAGCCCGTGGAGCGGCAGCGCTCGCAGCCCACCGCACGATGCACGGGTTCCGCCGCGTAAGGATACTTGATCTCCCGCAGGTAGTCCGGCGCGTGGTCCACCCGCTCCCGGCAGTGCGGGCAGAGTGTCCGCACGAGGCGCTGGGCGATGAAAGCCCGCACCGATGAAGCCACCAGGAACGGCTCCACCCCCATGTCGATCAGCCGGGTGATGCCGCCGATGGCGTCATTGGTGTGCAGCGTGCTGAAAACAAGGTGGCCGGTGAGTGCCGCGCGGATGGCGATTTCTGCGGTCTCAAAGTCGCGCATCTCCCCCACCATGATGACGTTCGGGTCCGCGCGCAGGACGCTGCGCAGGCCTTTGGCGAAGGTGAGGTCGATCTCCGGCTTGATGGGAATCTGCATCACCCCGGCGAGTTTGTGCTCCACCGGGTCTTCAATCGTCACGATGCGCCGGTCCTGGGTGTTGAGCATGGAAAGGAAAGTGTAGAGGCTGGTCGATTTGCCGCAGCCGGTGGGACCGGTGACCAGGATGATCCCGTTGGGCATTTTGATCAGCTCCCGGACCAGCTTCTCATGCGTGGCCTCCAGGCGCAGCCGGGCAAATTCGAACTTCTCCTGCCCCAGCAGCCGCAGGCTCACGGTCTCCCCGTAAACCGTGGGGATGGTGGCCACGCGGACATCGATCGAATGCCCTTCATACTCCAGATTGATGCGGCCATCCTGGGGCAGGCGTTTCTCGGCGATGTCCAGATTGGCCATGATCTTGAGGCGGGCGATCACCGAAGGCTGCAGCAGCTTGATGTTGGGCGGCACGGGTGTTTCCGAGAGCACGCCATCGACACGGTAGCGGATGCGCAAATCCTCCTCCAGGGGCTCGACATGGACATCCGTGGCATGCTGCCGCAAGGCTTCCTGGAGGATCTGGTTGACGAACTTGATCACCGAGGCCTCGCTGTCGTCCTCGTCCAGCACGGTGGTCTCCTCGCCCAGGTCTTCCAGGGCCTGTTCCGGATCCCTGCCTTCCATGATGGCCTCGAAGGTTTCCGCGCCGACTCCGAATGCCGCCCGGAGGGCCTCGTGCAGCTTGGGTGCCGGGGCGTGGACCCAGCGGATCGGGCGCATCAGGTGCAGTGCCGCGATCTGGCGGGCAGCCAGATTGTAAGGGTCAGACGTGGCCACCCAGACTTCCCGTTCATCGGCATGCACCGGCAAAATCTGGAAACCCAGCGCCACAGAGGCGGGCAGCAGCCCCCGGGTTTCGGGCGACAGCCGGTCCAGTTCGGAAGCATCTAAAGCGGGAATTTCCATATCGTTGGGCAATCGGATGCCGGACCCGGTGCGCTCAAGACCTGGGCCCCTTGATTTTGGTGCGGACCGGTTTCATCGATTCGGCCGCCTCTTTGGCGTCCGGTGCGATGATGTAGCGCTCCATCTCTTCCATCCCTTTGGCTTCTTCCCCTTCTCCCACACCGAGGACCTTGGGCTGGATCATCACCACCAGCTCGCGCCGTGGACGGTCCACCGTGGTGGTCTTGAAAAGATAGCCCAGGACCGGGATGTCCTTGAGCACGGGCACGCCGCTCTCCTGGCGCTGGGCCTGGTCCTCGATCAATCCGCCCAGGATCACCGTGCTGTTGTTGGACACTTTGATCGTGGTGGACACCTCCTGGGTGCTGATCACCGGGACATTGTTCCCGCTGATGATCCTTTCATCGACGATGCTGTCATTCTGCTGGGCGATCCTCAGGGTCACCTCGTTGTCGGAATTGATCAGCGGGATCACCTCAAGCTTCAGCACCACGTCTTCGAAGTTGATGCTGGAATTGGTGTTCCCCGTGCTCACATCGGTGATCGTCTGGGTCGGTATCGGTTCCCGCCGTCCGGAGACGATGATGGCTTTCTTGTTGTTGGCGGTAAAGACGCTCGGGCGGGAAAGCACTTTGAAATTGTTGGTCGTTTCAAAGGCCCTGACATAGGCGTCGATGGTGTCTCCGAACGCGCCATAGAGGGTCAGGCCCGCCGCACCCGCAGGAAAGGCGGCGGCACCCAGAAGGGTCTTGGGATCGATAAAGGGCGAGGTCCGGGCCGCATTGCTCTGGGCGGCGATGCCGTTGTTGTACTTGTTCAGGATGTCCACGCCGAATTCGGTCTCCCGGCTCAAGGTGAGCTGGCCGATCACGGTCGATAGGAAAACCTGCCGCGGCTCGATGTCCAGGCTGTCGAGAATGCCGGAGACCTTGTTCACGCTCTCTGGAGAACCGATGATCAGGATGGCATTGGAGCGCTTGTCCGCGATCAGCCGGGTCTTGCCCACGCTCAGCGAGCGCGGTGCCTGGTCATCGTCCGGGTCTCCGAGCTGGTCAGGGCGGCTCAGGCTGCTGGCACCGCCGGCGGTGCCGCCTGCGGAAGCATTGCGGCTGGATGTCTGGCCGGCTGAAGTTCTCGCCGCCCCGGAACCACCGTCTTTGACATCGCCCTCCACTTCCGAAAGCAGTTCTCCAAGAACCGGCAGGACTTCATCCGCACCCACATATTTCAGCGGGCGGACAAAGGGCTTCTCCAGTTCCACCGACTCATCAAACTGGAGGATCAAATCCCGCAGATAGCTGAAGGCGGCAGGGGCGCAGATCACCAAAATGCGGTTGGTGCGCCGGTCAGGGGTGAGCTGGATGTCCCCGGAGAGGAAGTTGGCCGCGCCGGCCTGGCCCGCCGCCTCGGCTCCGGGGGGCAGGCCGCCCTGCGGCTGTCCCGGCGTCTGCTGGCCCTGGCGGCGGCCCTGGATAATTTGATTGAGCACCTCGGCCACGCGCTCGGCGTCCGCCCGGCGCAGTTGGACGAATTCCCGGGTCAGCCGGGCGGGCGGAACATCGGCCAGTTCCTTGAGCTTGACCATCTGGCGGATGTAAGAGGTGTTGTCTGTGACCACCACGGCAGCCGCATCTTTCAACTCGACCAGCCCCGCATAGGGATTGCCCGAGGCCGAAGCCTGGACGATCTGGCTGAACTTGCTGCTGTCGATATAAGTCAGCGGCAGATAAAAGCTCACCACCTGGTCCCCGGGGGGCAAATCCTCCAGGCGGGTGACCAGTGGTATGCCCTCGCTGCGCGGATTTTTTTGGCCCACGTTCAGGACTTTGACCGTGTTGTCCGGCCCAGGGACCATTGAAAACCCGTTGAGCAGCAGCGCGGCCTCGATCAGCCGGGCCGCCTCCGCCCTGCTGACTTCTTCTTTCACCATCAGAGAGATGTTTGGACCCGCGAGGTTGGGGCCCCGCAGGAGGCGCTTCCCCGTCAGCTCGGCATACTGGTTGAGCAAGACTTCCACTGGAGCGCTGGGAATCTGCAGGGGGATCATTTCCTCGTTTGTTTCATTTTGCGCCATCAGCGCCAGGGGCAGTGCGGCGGTTAAAATCAGGACCAGGGCGTGGAATGCATTCGGTTTCATGGTTTGGATGCCGGAGGCGTTACGGGGTCCGGGCGGCGGATGATCCGCCGGGGGGGCTGTGGGGTGCTGGGGTTGGGTGCTGCAGAAGGAATTCCTGGGGCGGTAGGGCGCACCGCGGGCGGGGGAGGAAACCGCGACTGGTTGGGACGCACTCCGGGATTGGTTCCCGGCGGGGACGGCGCCGGTGCTGCCTGGGCTTGTGGTGCTGCCGAGACCAGCGTGGCCAATTCCTGTTCTTGGAACTGCAATTCCGCCGACTCCGCGCCCCGCCGGACCGTGGCCCGGCTGTTTTTAAAATCCTGGGCAATGACCGCATCCACCAGTGTGAACCCGTGTGCGCCTTCTTCCCCCTGGCGGATGACCACCGATTCACCCGTTCCCTTGCTGACCAGAATGGCAAAGGGCTTGCCGCCCGAGCGGCTGAGAGAAGTCAGGAGCCACTCCGCGCGGATGCCAGTCACCGGCGAGGATTCCGCAGCCACCGGAATCTCAAAGGGTGAACGCTCCCACAGCGTTTGATACCGCTCGGGCGGCACCCGGGCCGGAATCGCTGCCGCGTCCGCAGGCGCTCCAGCGGGTGCTTCTGCCAGTGCTTCTGCAGGCGCTTCTGCGGGTGCCTCGGGCCGTGTCTCCACTTCCTGGGCGGAAAGAATGCCCGCCAGAGCACCAGCCATCGCCGCCGCCAGGCCCAGCCGCCTCATGGCATGCCTCCTGCCGCCATGGAGGCCTCAGCCGGCTTGCCCTGCAAAAACCAGCGGCGCAGCTGGGCGGTGCATTCCACTTGCCCCGCCTCGGGAAGCGGGCGGAGCTCCAAAAGTGGCAGCTCCACAAATTCCCCTGGCTGCTGCCGTTCCGCCAGCCAGCGGGCGGTGTCTTTCAGCGAGCCCCGGAACACCAGCTTGGCCCCCACGCCTAACAACTCCGCGGAAGCCTCCGGGTCCATCAGCCCTTGCTGGCTGATCTGCAGGCTTTGCTGGGCTGCCGACTTCTGGACCTGGTCCAAAAACTGCGAGCTGGCATCGTTCGCCGACAATGCCGGCTTCATGCCCTCGGCCAGCCATTGTGCCCGGGCTTCCCATAAGGCCTTTTTCTCCAGCCAGCCCTGTGCATCGCTGATCTGGGCGCGGAGCTCAGCCTGGCGCCGCACTGCCGCGGCATGCCTCAACTCCAGGGCATCCCAAAGAAACCAGGCCCCGATCGCCAGGAGCACTGCGGCAAACGCAGCGCCGAGGATGCGTTCCCTGGGGCTCAATCCTCCTCCGGCTTTGGCGCTCATCTTCCCGCCCTCCCCCGGATGACGAACTGCGCGCTGTTGTTGGGCTGGATGCTCGGCGGCTCCATTTCCCAGGCAAAAGCCTCATGCTTTTTCAGGCTTTCGGCATAAGCGAACGCCATGGTGGTGTCCTGGGCCTCTCCGGTCAGCCGGACCTGGCCGTCTTTCCATTGGAATTCGGTCAGCCGCACGCCATTGGCGGGGAGCATTTCCGCGACTGCGCGGAGGTGCTCCAAAGGAAAATGGACCGGATCGATGCTGGCTTCCAGCCGCCTCCAGCGCAGGGCGGAGGCGCGCACCGGGGCGGCCTCCGTTTCCAGCGCGGCGTGTTGCGCCTCCAGCTGCTTCACTTCCCACTCTGCCCAGGCCACTCTCCCTCCGGCCAGAACCAGCAGCAGTGCGAGCACCGCACCGCCGGCCAGCATGGCCCGCTGGAAGCTGCGCTTGCGCCCCTGCTGCTGGCGCCGCAGCACCACCGCGGGATGGAGCAATGCCGGAGCCTGGGATTCCGGGCGCCAGGCGGGGCGGGCCGCTGCCGCTAGGGGCAGGCCCAGGGCTTGCCGGAGTGCGGCCTCGGAAGCCGCCCCCGGCCCGTCCCAAAGCACCACCCCGCCCAGTTCACCGATGCAACCTTCACGCCTTAAAGCCTCGAGCATGCAGGCTAGATCGCCCGGCGCATGCTCCGGCAGCACGCCGCTGTGAAAAGCCGCAAAATACACCGGATGCCTGCCCCGCGTCACCACCGCCGCCCACATGCCCCGCTCACGAAAAAGGACCAGCCGGTCGGCCGGCCACTCCACCGCATCCAGCAAGCTGATGTAGTGCTCCGCACCCAGGGGTGTGTCATCCGTGCCCGCCTGGCGCGCCAGAGCCAGGCCCAGCACCAGTGTCTTTCCCCCTTCTTTGGCCACTTCCCTCACCACCAAGCTCTTCCGGTGGTAATGCCTGGGCAGCAGCCCGCGCTTTTCCCACTCCAGCGCCACTGCGCCCGGGAAGAGCGACGGGTCCCCGCCCGCCACCCATGCGGGCAGCCCGGCCAGCAGCCCCAGCGGCCACACCACCCCGTCCGCCTGCTCCTGGCCAGGAGCAGGCACCGCGGTCCGGCCCGCTCCCCCCAGGGGGCCACAGGTCCAGCCCGCCGCCTCTGGCAGCAGCCAGCGCGCTTCTCGGCCTTTCGTGGGATTCTTGGGCTTCATGGTCCGCCGGCACGCTCCCACCGGGCCAGAACCTGCCGCGATTCTGCACCCTGCGGGGCGATTTCGGTAATTGTAACCCGGCGGCCTCCCACAACTCCAGCGGATTCCACCCGCAAGAGCACCGCCCCCACCGCCACCCGAGCCTCCAGCCCCTCCACTTCACCCAGGCCCATGATCCTCAATGCCTCGGTCACAGTCCCGAATTTCAAGTCATCCTTGGTCCCGTCCTTCCCATCCCGTCCGCGGCGTGTTTTCACCAGGAGTTCCGCCTGGCCCCGGCTTACCTCACAAACCGCTGCAATCAAATCCGCGGGGGCGTCCTGCAAATCCAGCCGCCCGTCCCCATGCACTGTAAACGCGCTCTCCCAGCCGGGGTGCTTCTCATCCAGGAGCGCCGCCACGCCCGCCACCTCGCGGGCCTCCTCCAGGGACTGGAAAGGCCGGTTCAAAGGATAGGCCCCCTGCCCTGTTTTGCGGTATTCTTCCCGTTCCGCGCCGTCCAGCCGGGTCAAATCATCCGCATCCACCCAGTCTGCCCAGCGGTCGCGCACCTGCTCGGCCTCTTCGCGGCTCAAACCCCAATCGCCCAGCAAACGCACGAGCACGCCATCTGAGTCCTGCGCCAGCAGCCGATTCACGTTCAGCCTGGCCCCCTCGGACTGCACCACCACCTCCATCTGTTCCACATCCCCCTCCGCTCCCCTGCGCAGCAGCGTGGAATCCCTTTTGATTTCTGGATGCCGCGCCAGTGCCAGCCCGCTCTCTGCCACCAGGCGGGCCCTGAGGGTCTTGGCATCCACCACCGCCTGGTCCACATCCACCCGCATGATCCCATGCACTTTGAGCAATACAGCGGAAAGCAGCACCACAGCCCACAACACCAGCATCAGCACCGCGCCCTCCCGCCCTTGTTGCCGCCTCATGGCTGCCTCCTTCCTTGCCCGGGCGATTGACCGGGCGGTTCGCCGGGCGATACCCACATCACCGCGGACACCTCCTCCCTGCCCTGGCGCTTCATCTTCAGCTCGACCGCGGAAGGGCGGAACCCGCTGTCCGGCCACTGTTCCTGCCAGGCGGCCGAGCGAGGATCGAAAAAACGCCACTCCAAGGATTCCACATCCGCCAGCAGCACCAGTGGCACCGGTTTTTCCCCCACCCGCAGCACCCGGGGTACGGCAACCAGCTGCAGCGCCAGCAGGCCACCCGGCTGCCGCTCCGTTTGCACCAGCACCCGCGCCCGGTCAAAGGAAACCCGCCCGAAGCCCAGCGCCCGCCCCGGCTCATCCACCACCAGGGTCCAATAGCCCTGCGCCGTGGACCGGTCCCTCATGGCAATAAACCGCGCTTGCGGCGGCAGTGTTCTCAGGGTCTCGCGCATCAAGTCCATGAATCCCCGGGATAATGCCGCATCATTCCTGACCCGTGCCACCCGCACCGAGGTCTCCACGGCCGTCCGCAGTGTCAGCAAAACCCCTCCGGCCACCGCCACCAGTATCGCCATCGCCAGCACCACCTCGAAGAGCGTCATTCCCCCGTTCCTCCTGCACCTGGGCTGAACGCCGCTTGTCATCCCCTAAGCTAACCCGATTCCCCTGCCCCGCCAAGCAGACTCTGCCCAACGCCCCAAACGTCGGGAGGCATCCCTGGCATTGGTGGTGATTCAGCTTCCCACCCCATGGAAAGGCCGGAAATCGAGTTCAGTGGTGGAAACGGCACTCGACGCCGCCCCCGGCTTCACCAAGGCCCAGGGTGAGGTTTGATAGATTATCTTCCTCTCAGTCTTCCTCGTCCTCCCCGTCTTCCTCTCCGTTCTTCTGGGAAAAGAGAGTAAGACTCAGAGGGAGAGGAAGAGGGAGGGCTAAACCCCGGCCAGAATCGCGTTCAGCGCCACGCTCGGACGCAGGGCGGCGGAGGCCTTGGTATCGTCCGGACGGTAGTAGCCGCCGATGTCCACCGGCTTGCCCTGGACGGCGTTCAGTTCGGCGACAATTTTCGCCTCTTCGCGTGCCATCGCCTCGGCCACGGGGGTGAACTTGGCTTTCAGTCCGGCATCCTTGCTCTGGGCGGCCAGTTCCTGAGCCCAGTAAAGCGCGAGGTAGAAATGGCTACCGCGGTTGTCGAGGGTGCCGAGCTTGCGGCCGGGCGAGCGGTCGTTTTCCAGGAACTTCCCGTTGGCGGCGTCCAGCGTCTCGGCCAGGACGCGCGCGGCGGGGTGGTTTTGCGTCTCGGCCAGGTGCTCGAAGGACGCGGCCAGGGCGAAAAATTCACCCAGCGAATCCCAGCGCAGGTAATTTTCCTGGAGGAATTGCTCGACATGCTTGGGCGCGGAGCCGCCGGCACCGGTCTCGAACAGGCCGCCCCCGTTCATCAAGGGGACGATGGAGAGCATCTTGGCGCTGGTGCCCACCTCCAGAATCGGAAAGAGGTCGGTGAGGTAGTCGCGCAGGACGTTGCCGGTGACGGAGATGGTGTCGAGCCCCTTCACCAGCCGCTGGAGGGTGAATGTGCAGGCTTCGGCCGGAGCGAGGATGCGGAGGTCGAGGCCCGAGGTGTCGTGGTCCTGGAGATAGGTTTTGACTTTGGCGATGAGCTGGGCGTCGTGGGCGCGTTTCTCATCCAGCCAGAAGACGGCCGGGGTGTTGGAGAGGCGGGCGCGGGTGACGGCCAGCTTCACCCAGTCGCGGATGGGCGCGTCCTTGGTCTGGCAGGCACGCCAGATGTCGTCCGCTTCCACGCCGTGCTCGATGAGGATGCGCCCGTGCTCGTCGATGACGCGGACCGTGCCGCCGGCGGGGATGTGGAAGGTTTTGTTGTGGGAGCCGTATTCTTCCGCGGCCTGGGCCATGAGGCCGACGTTGGGGACCGAGCCCATGGTGCGCGGGTCGAGCGCACCGTGCTCCTTGCAGAAATCGATCACGGCTTGATAGACTCCCGCGTAGGAGGAATCCGGAATGCAGGCCAGGGTGTCGCGCAGCCTGCCCTGGGCGTCATACATCTTGCCGCCCGCACGGATCATGGCGGGCATGGAGGCATCAACGATGACATCGCTGGGGACGTGGAGGTTGGTGATGCCTTTGTCGGAGTTGACCATGGCCAGCTCCGGGCCGCTGCGGCAGGCCGCCTCGATGGCGGCCAGGATTTCCGCTTTCGCGGCCTCCGGCAGCTTGTCCAGCTTGGCCACGACATCGCCAAAGCCGTTGAGCGGGTCGGCCCCGAGGGCCTGGAGGGTTTCCGCGTGCCGGGTGAAGAGGTCCTTGAAGAAAACGCGCACCGCACGTCCGAAGAGGATCGGATCGGACACCTTCATCATGGTGGCCTTGAGGTGGAGGGAGAAGAGGATGCCCTCACGCTTCGCCGCCGCCATTTGTTCCTCGTAGAAGGCAATGAGTGACTTTTTCCGCAGGAAAGTGGCATCGAGGATTTCCCCGGCTTGGAGGGGGATTTGGTCTTTGAGGATGCTCACCCCGCCGCCTTGGGCGGTGAATTCGATGCGGACGGTGGCGGCCTCTGCCAGGGTGGTGGATTTCTCGTTGGAGAAGAAGTCATCCCGGCCCATGGTGGCGACGCGGGTTTTGGAATCCTTCGGCCAGGCGCCCATGGAGTGGGGGTGCTTGCGGGCGTAGTCTTTGACCGCCTTGGGGGCGCGGCGGTCGGAATTGCCTTCGCGCAGTACGGGATTCACGGCGCTGCCTTTGACCTTGTCATAGCGGGCCTTGATGTCTTTCTCCGCGTCGGTCTTCGGGGACTCGGGATAATCGGGCAGCGCGCAGCCCTGCTTTTGCAGTTCGGCTATGGCGGCCTTGAGCTGGGGAACCGATGCGGAGATGTTGGGGAGCTTGATGATGTTGGCCTCGGGCCGGAGAGTCAGGGCGCCGAGTTCGGCCAGCGCATCAGGCACCTGCTGGGTGGCAGGAAGCCTGTCGCTGAAGGCGGCGAGGATGCGTCCGGAGAGCGAGATATCCCGGGTTTCAACACGAATGCCGGCGGAGCGGGCGAAGGCTTGGACGATGGGCAAAAGGGAGTAGGTGGCCAGCGCGGGGGCCTCGTCGGTCTGCGTGTAAATGATCGTGGGCATGGCGAACTTTCCTCGCCACCCGGCGTTGAATCAAGGCCTTTTCGTCAATCCATGAACGCCCAGAACAGCCTCCGGCTGGCTGGGTCGAGTGCTTCGGGCGGCGGGAAGCGGTAAAGGTCGCCCGTCACATCCCGCATGAGCCAGCCTCCTCCAGGCAGGGTTTCCGGCCAGGCATCCAGTTCGCTCTGAAAAATGCGCGCGCCCTGTGCGGTGCGCACGCGCCAGACGCGCAGCTCAAAGTCTTCTTTGATCGAGTCGATGCCGGTGACGCGGAAAAAGAACCCGGCCAAGCCCAGGGCGGCGTCGAGCGCTTTGCGGGACTCGGCGTCCAGCTGCGCTGCGTCCACCACATACGCCACTTCCTTTCCTTCCGCATCCCGGAGGGAGTAGTGCGCCTCAGGCGCGGTCCAAGGGAAGCACCGGCAGACAGAAACGGCCACGAAGCCGTCCGGCCCGAGGGCCTGGAGCCTTCCGTCGCCGCCGGTGCGCAAAAGCTGGGTTCCGGCGGGCGTCATACGGCGAATTGGGCGTGGAGTTCCTGCTGCATGTCGTGAAGCTTTCGATAAACCCCGTCCGGGCGCGCGAGCAGCTCGGCATGCGTGCCTTCCTCGGCCAGCATGCCGTCCTTGATCACCAGCAGGCGGCTGGCTTTCTGCAGGGTGGAGAGGCGGTGGGCGATCGCCACCACCGTGCGCCCACGGACCAGCCGGTCCAGCGCCTCCTGGATTTTCCGCTCGGTCTCGGTGTCCACGTTGCTGGTCGCCTCATCCAAAATAAGCAGGCGCGGATTGTGCAGAATCGCCCGGGCAATGGACACGCGCTGGCGCTCGCCGCCGGAAAGCGTGTGGCCGCGCTCCCCCACAATCGTCTCATAGCCCAGCGGCATCTTGCAGATGAAATCATGCGCGTTGGCGGCACGGGCGGCTTCCACCACGGCTTCCAGGGGCGCCTCGGGCATGCCGTAGCGGATGTTGTCCAGCACCGTGCCATGGAACAAAAATGGCTCCTGCGGAACGATGCCGAGCTGCCGCCGGTATTGCGGCAGGTCCACCCGCTTGAGGTCCACTCCATCCACTTCCACTGCACCGCCCGTGGCATCGTAGAAGCGGGCCAGCAAATTGATGATGGTGCTTTTGCCAGCGCCCGACGGGCCCACCAGCCCGATCATTTCTCCGGGCTGGATTTCAAAGGACAGATTCCTCAGCGTGCGCCGGACCCCGTCGTAGGAGAACGAGACATTGTCAAAGCGCACCCGGCCCTCCACCCGCTCCATGGGGACCGGGTCCTCGGCCACCGTGATCTGGGGCTCCGTGTCGATGACTTCGAACACGCGGTGCGCCGAACTCACCGCGCGGTTCATCATGCGCGTGATCTGGCCGATCACTTCAAGAGGATACATGAAAAGTCCCATGTAGAGGGAGAAGGCGATGAAAGTGCCCAGGGTGAGCGGCGGACCCCAAACGCCGAGCAGCCTCACCGCCGCCAGCCCCCAAACCGCCAGGGTGATGGCATGAAAGAGCAGCATCAGCACCGGCCAAAACGTCGTCCAGGAAGCATGCACCTCATTGAAAGCCGCCAAGGCGGTGTCATTGCGCCGGTCAAACCGCTTCCGCTCCCGGTCCTCCTGGCTGAACGCCTTGACCACCCGCATACCGGGGATGGTGTCGGAAAGCACCGCGCTGACATCCGACCACTTGCGCCAGGCTTTCAGAAACCGGCGGTTGATCGAGCGCCCGTGGAAATAGTAAGCAGCCAGGAAGAGGGGCACCGGCAGGGTCATGATCAGGCCCAGCTGCCAATCCAGCGCGATCAGCACCGCGCCCAGCCCCGCCAGCATGAGGACGGAGAGCGAGGCCTCGACCACGCCAAAAGCCAGAAATTCCCACAAGCGGTCGGTGTCCGAGCTGACTCGCGTGATGATGCTGCCGGTCTGTTTTTTGGAAAAAAACGAAAGGCTGAGCCGGTGCAGATGGGCGTAGATTTCCTGGCGCAGGTCATGGGCCACGAATTCCCCCAGGTAAGCCATCTTGCGCAGTCGGAACCAGACACAGGCTTCCCGCACCAGGTAGGTCAGGCCCAGCGCCGCGATGACCGCCAAGGCCGTGGGCAGCATATCGTCCGCCCCCAGCTTGCCATCCGCCACCGGCGCGATCACATCGTCCAGGAGGTATTTGGTCGCATAGGGCGGCGCGAGATTGAGCAGGGTCATCACCACCGCCGCCGCAGAACCGATGGCCACATCCCGCTTGTAAGGCCGGAAATAGCCCAGCAGCCGCCAGACCACGGACATCTGGTTTCTCGCCACGGTGGCCTGAGCCTCACGGATCGATCCCGCTACGGCCTCCGCATAGACCGCGTCGGCATCGCGCAGGCGGACCTCATGCCCTTCGATTTGCTGCTGGAGGACAAAACGGATGTGTTCCAGGGCTTTCTTCTGGCGGTTGGAGGCCCGCACTTCGGCCAGGAGGCGGCCTTGATGGCCATAGACACCCAGCCAGCAGGCCCCCATGCCGGACTGCTCTTTGACCGCGGTGATTTCGGCGCGCGGCAGCGCAATCTGTTCCGCGCCATCGGCAGCCAGCACCCTGAGGCGGGCCTCATCCAGGACCAGCCAGGCGGCCTGGAGCTTCAGGCCCTCATCCAAATCACAATATGCATACAGCTCGATCCGGCCGCAGCGCGCCCGGCAGGCCGCGGGCAGAACGGCAGGCTGCCCGGTAAACCGCTCCATCAGGGCCTGATGGATTTGCAAAGTGGCGGGCCGTGCGCTCATGGGGAGGAGCACCATAGCTCCGGGGCTTGCCGCGCCAACTCTTTTACTCACCTTGCCTGCAAAGCCGCGGACCGGACCCTGGCGATTTGCAGGGACAAGCCTTTCAGCCCCAAGACCGCCTCCCCTGCCCGCTCCGTTCCAGAGGAAGCCCCCGGCGGGGACATGCAGGTTAGAGTCTTGGCTGCCTGGATGGTTTTCTCTTTCCAAATCCGCGCGATCACCCCATGATTTGGTTATGGGGAAGGCAGGGAGCATGCACGCAATGCGGACCTGGGTGGCCGCGTCCGCAGGCTGGGCCGGGCTGACAATCCTGACTGTGGCCGCGCTGGCCCACTACGGCAGGTCCCATTCCCTGGAAAACCGCAGGCTCCTGGAACACGCCCAGGAGACCGAGCTGCGGGCCGCCGTCCAATCCATCGAACGCCAGCTGGCGCAATGGACCACGGACACCGATCTTCTAACAAGGCGCGCCAGCCAGCTGGCACGGCTGGCCGCCGGCGAGGACCAGGCCGTCCGTCTGCTGGATGGATTGCTGAACGATTTCAGGGAAACGAAGCCGGAGGTTTGGGACTTGTCTGCGCCAACGGCTCCTCCACCTGCCGCCGCTTCCACCCCGAACGCCGGCAAAACTTCCGGCGGCCTGGCCTGGGCCTCCAAGCCCGGTGCCCCAAGCGAGGAAGCCGTGCTGGTGTTCCAACTCCGAAGCGGCCTCGGATGGGGCCGGCGCCAGCTTGAGATCAGCTACCGCTTCGCAAAAGTGGTCGAGCGGCTCAGCTTGCGCGGCGTGGTCCTTTACGATGCGGAAGGACGCCGCTGGACAATGCGTAGGGAAGGACTGGAGGAAGCGGAGCGTCTCGCTGCCGTCCGGCCCGGACTTTGGGATGCCGTCAATCAAGCCGGTGCCGGAAGCTTTGCCGACAGCGCCAGGCCTTCGGCTTTCCAGTGGCTGGACTTGTCCCCGGCCTCCCCCGCTGCCGGGGCTGGAACATCCGGCAGCCGGCTGCTCTTGGTGGCGCTGTCTCCACCCGGTGCCGTTCCGCAGGCTCCGCGCAATGTGCTCACAGGCATTGGACTGGCCTTGAGTCTCTACTATGCGCTGCTGGCCTGGGCTCTGGCCCGGCGCTGGCTGCAGGATGTCGATGCCCATGCCTGGCTGCGCGCGGAGCACGAAGTTTCCTCCGCCCTGCTCATGGCTGTGCCCGTGCCCTTATTTGTGCGAAATGGGCAAGGCGCCTTCACCGCCTGCAACCAGGCCTTCGCCGGCCTGTTCGGCATCGCCGCGGACCGCCTCGCCGGCACGCGGCCCGAAGACCTCGGCAGCGAGGAAATCGAAGTGCTGTGCCGGGAGATCGACCAGGAAATGCGCCAGCGGTCCGGCCAGCTCGTCTGCCGGGAAGCCAGCATCACCTTCCGCGACGGAGCCTGTGGCCATTATCTCCTCAACATGCTGTCCCTCAGCCAAACCACGGGACATTCCGAGGGCACCCTGGTGGTGGCCCTGACCGACATCACCGAACGCAAGCGCATGGAGGAAGCGCTGCGCGAGGAGCGCCGGAAAGCGGAATCGGCCAACGAAGCCAAAAGCGCCTTCCTGGCCACGATGAGCCACGAAATCCGCACCCCCATGAATGGCATCATCGGCATGACCCAATTGATGCGCGAAACCGAGCTGACCGCGGAGCAAAAGGAGCACTTGGACATCATTGAAAGCAGCGGACGGACGCTGCTGGCCCTGATCAATGACATCCTGGATTACTCCAAGATCGAAGCCGGGAAATTCGACCTGGAGGCGGCCACGGTGGAAACCGGAGCGCTCATCCAGGAAGCCATCCAGGTCATCCTTCCCCGCGCCCTGGAAAAGAACCTCAAGCTGGCCGTCTCCGTCGAGCCGGGCGTGCCCCACAGCATTGTGGCCGATCCTGTGCGTTTGAAACAGGTGCTGGTCAACCTGCTCAGCAATGCGGTCAAATTCACCGAATCCGGCGAAATCATTGTTGGTGTGGCGGTGGACGAGCGCAACGGACGCAACTACCTCCTCCACTATCAAGTGACAGACACCGGCCCCGGCATCCCCGCGGGCAAGCAGGCCCTCATCTTTGAGCGCTTCACCCAGGCCGACAGCTCCACCACGCGGCGCTACGGCGGGACCGGCCTGGGGCTGGCCATCTGCCGGCGGCTGGTGGAATTGATGGGGGGGCGGATTTGGGTCGAGAGCGAACCGGGCACCGGATCGGTCTTTCATTTCACCATCCGCACCCACGTGGGCCACCAAACCCAGGACATCACCGCCCGCCAGGCCCAGGACCTGGCCGGACGCAGTGTGCTCGTCGTCGATGACCACGCCACCAACCGCCGCATCCTGGAGCGCGTGCTTGGCGGCAAGGGCATGAAAGTGACCTCCTGCTCTTCCGCCGCGGAGGTGCTGGCGGCGCTGAAGAGCGGCATGGCCTTTGATGTGGCCGTGCTCGACATGGACATGCCGGCCATGAACGGGCGGGAGCTGGCCGAGTCCCTGCGCCGGACGCCGGAATGCGCGGAGATGCCGATCATCCTGCAAAGTTCCACGATGGAACGCCAGCCCCCGGGACTCTTCACAGCCCAGCTCACCAAGCCTGTGCTGGCCGAAGACCTGGTCCAGGCTGTGCGGCGGGTGCTGATGCCGGTCGAGGGGGCTCCTCAAACCGGCCACCGGCGCAGCACCGGCCGCTTCCACCTGGGCCAGTCCAAGCCCCTCCGCATCGCCGTGGCCGAGGACAACCCGGTCAACCAAAAGGTGATCCTCATGACCCTCAGCCGCCTTGGTTACAAGGCCAGCCTGGCCGCCAACGGCCAGGACCTCCTCGATCTGCTCGCCAAGGAATCCGGGTGGGATTTGATCCTGATGGATGTGCACATGCCCGAGATGGACGGATTGGAGGCAACGCACGAAATCCGCAAGCGCGGACTCGCTCCCGGCGCTAGGATCGTGGCCCTGACCGCCGGGGCGATGGAAGAGGACCGGCGCCAAGTGGAAAAAGCGGATATGGACGGCTACCTTACCAAGCCGCTGCAAATGGACGCGCTGGTGGATTTGATCCGCGCGCTGCCGCCACGGCCCCCAGAAAAAACGTAAGGCCGCAAGACGGGCTTTGATTTATCCGGCTAACTTCCGGTGTCCGGACTTTCCGGGGGGCGCGGCATTTTTGAGACTTTGCCGCCCCAGGAGATGACACGGGCTTTGGCTCCCGCATCCTCGGCCTCCGGGATTTGGTGGTTGCGGGCATAGGCCAGGGACAGGCTGCTCCAGGCCATCTGGTCATCCGGCTGCAGCGCTACCGCACGCTTCAAAGCTTCCACCGCCTCGGCCGCCCGGTTGGTTTTCACCAAAGCCATGCCCAGGGCCTGCCAGCCATCAAAATAGAAAGCATCGGCCTCAACCGCGCGGCGGTAACAGTCCACCGCACGCTCCATCTCACCCAGGGCCAGCTCGGAGTTCCCTTCGTCCAGCAGTTCTTCCGGAGTGGGCATGGTCAGCGCCTGTCCGGCTGGTGAAGGCCGCCGCCGAAGAGTTCCTCAATTTTTCCCGGAACATGCCCGGTCCGCATGAGGGTCTCCCCGATCAAAAAGCAGTCGATGCCCTCGGCGCGGCAGAAGGCCACATCTTCCGCAGTCTTGATGCCGCTTTCGGTCACGCCGAGGACATCGGAAGGAATTTCCGGGGCCAGCTGCGCAGTAGCCTCCAGGGAAACGGCAAAGGTGCGGAGGTTGCGGTTGTTGATGCCAATGATGTCGGCACCCAGGTCCAGCGCACGGTCCATCTCCGCCATGTCATGGACTTCCACCAGCACGTCCATCTGGCAGTCACGGGCTTCATTGTACAACCGGGCCAGTTCGCCGTCGTCGAGCGCGGCCACGATCAGGAGTATGGCATCCGCACCCGCCACAGCGGATTCATGGACCTGGGGGACAGTGAGGGTGAAATCCTTGCGCAGGATGGGCAGGTCCACCTGGCCGCGCACTTCCTGCAGGTATTCCAGGCGGCCCTGGAAAAAACGCTCATCGGTGAGTATGGATAGGGCATGGGCGCCCCCGCGGGCGTATTCGCGGGCCTGTTGGACGGGATCGAAGTCATCTGCAATCACCCCGGCGGAAGGCGAGGCCTTCTTGATCTCGGCAATGAGCGTGGCCCGGCCCGGCTGGAAAAGGCACCGGCGGAACCCGCGGAAATCGTTACGGGCGTAGGCCGCCTTTTTCAGCTGTGCGGCCAGGGGTTCCAGGCGCGCGGCTTCCTCCCGCTTGGCGGCAAGTATCTCGGCCAGCTTGTCGTGGAAGGCGGCGGCGGTCATTATTCCTCCAGATCGTCCTCGTCCTTGTCGGTCCGTTTCTTGCCGCGCAGAAAGGCGTTGATGAAGGCGTCCAGGTCCCCGTCCAGCACGCCCTGCACGTCGTTGGTCTGCTCGCCGGTGCGCAGGTCCTTGACCATTTGATAAGGCTGGAGGACGTAGGAGCGGATTTGGCGGCCCCAGCCGATCTCCCCCTTCTCGCTGTAATGCTTTTCCGCCTCGGCGCGCTTTTTGTCCATCTCCAGCTCATAGAGCCGGGACTTGAGGACCTTCATGGCTGTTGCTTTGTTTTTGATCTGCGAGCGCTCGTTCTGGCAGGTCACAATAAGGCCGGTGGGCAAGTGGGTGATGCGGACGGCGGAATCGGTGGTATTGACCCCCTGCCCGCCGTGCCCCCCGGCGCGGAAAACGTCGATGCGGATGTCTTTGTCCGGAACCTCGATTTCGATTTCGTCATCCACCTCGGCCAGGACGTCCAGGGAGGCGAAGGAGGTCTGGCGCTTGCCCGCCGCATTGAAGGGGGAAATGCGCACCAGGCGGTGCACGCCGCGCTCGGCCTTGAGATGGCCGAAAGCGAAAGGCCCCTGCACCATCAGCGTGACGCTCTTGATCCCGGCTTCTTCGCCCCCGAGGTAATCAAGCACTTCGACTTTCATGTCATGGCGCTCGCACCAGCGGGCATACATCCGGTAGAGCATATTGGCCCAGTCGCAGGCCTCGGTTCCGCCGGCCCCGGCGTGGATGGAAATGATGGCGTTGTTGGGATCGGTCGGGTTGCAGAGCAGGACGCTGATCTCCAGGTCATCCAGCGCCTTGGTCACTGAGGCGGCTTCCGACTGGAATTCCTGCCGGGCGGCCACCGTGTCTTCTTCCTCGGTCAGCTCCAGCAGCACGGCCAGATCAGCCACGCGCCGCTCCAGGTCGGCAAAGCCGCTGATGCGGTTGCGGACGCTGTTGGCCTCGGTCATGACCTTCTGCGCGGCCTGGGTGTCATCCCAGAAGCCGGGCGCGGACATCTTGTGCTCCAGTTCCTGGAGCTTTTCGGTCAGCTTGGTGACGTCAAAGAAACCTCCGGAGCTGCTTGGTGCGGGCTTCGAGGTTCGGCAAATCAAAGTTTTCGAGCGTGGCCATCGGGAGAACATGCCCCATGGCGGAAGAAAATTCAACCGCGGAAAACGCTTTCCTCCCGCGCCTGCCTCGTCCATATTCCTCGGCTTATGGCCACTATTCTGATTTACGTTCTGACGACGGTCTTTGTCATCGCCAGCATCTTGCTGACCCTGGCCGTCCTGATGCAGCGCCCCCGTTCCGAGGGCCTGGGCGCCGCCTTCGGCGGCGGCATGACCGATTCTCTTTTCGGCGCGCAGACCTCGGATGTCCTGGTCAAGTCCACTGTCTGGCTCGGAGGCATCTTCTTTGCCTGCACGCTTGCCCTGGCTTTCCTCTACTCTTACCGTTCCCGCAGTGAGCTCAAGGCATCCGACCTCCTCCAGCCTGTTCCCGCTGCCGAGGCCCCCGCTGCACCCGCATCGGCTGAGCCCGCCGCTCCCGGCACCCCTGCCGAGTCTCCCGGCATGCCCGCCGTGCCGAATGCGCCGCAACAATAAGCCGCTTCCCATTCTGGCCGCCGGCTGCGCCGCGCTCGTCCTGCTGGCCTCCGCCTGCAGCCAGCGCCCGGGCGGCGTCGATCTCATCCTCCTCAACGGGGCCGAACCCCAGGCCTTGGATCCCGCCATCATCAGCGGCCAGCTGGAAGGCCGCTTGTGCAGCGCCCTTTTCGAAGGCCTCACCCGCCGCAACGCCTCGGGTGAGATCGTCCCCGGTGTGGCCGAACGCTGGGACCTCTCTGCCGATGGCCTGGCCTACACCTTCCACCTCCGCCGCAACGCCCGCTGGAGCAATGGCGATCCCGTCACCGCCCATGATTTCGCCGCCTCCTGGCGCCGCGTCCTCGAACCCGCCACCGCCTCCGTTTATGCGGAAATCCTCTTCTTTATCCGCAACGCCGAGGCCTATCAAACCGGAAAGCTGGCTGACTTCTCCCAGGTCGGCATCCATGCCCTGGATGACTTCACCCTCCGGGTCGAACTCGCCTCTCCCGCAGCCTACTTTCCTGATGTGGCTGCTTTTGTCACCTATTTGCCCGTGCACCTGCCCACCATCGAGCGCCATGGCGACCGCTGGACCCGCCCCGGCCACATGGTCAGCAACGGTGCCTACCGCCTCCGCGCTTGGAAAATCAATGACCGGGTGGAACTCGAGGCCAATGCCCACTATTGGAATGCCTCCGCCGTCCGCTCCCGGCGCATCGATGCCCTGGCCGTCACCAAAGCCACCACCGCGCTCAATCTTTATCTAACCGGGCAGGCCGATGTCCTCCTCGACAAAAGCCTGATTCCCCCTCTCCTGGCCGGTGAAATCCAGGACCACCCCGACCTTCACCGCTTCACCTTCCTCGCCACCTACTTCTACCGCTTCAACACCACCCGCAAGCCCTTCAACGATGCCCGGGTGCGCCGCGCCCTCACCGCCGCGATCGACCGCGAGGCCATCGTCCGCCGCATCACCCGCGGCGGTGAACCAGCTGCCACTGCCTTCACTCCGCCCGGCATCCCCGGCTATACCCCGCCCGCCGGAACCAGCCACGACCCCGTCCTGGCCCGCCGCCTCTTGGCCGAGGCCGGCTATCCGGGCGGACGTGGCTTCCCCCGCGCCTCCATCCTTTACAACAAAACCGAACTCAACGAGCAAGTCGCCGTCGAGATTCAGGGCATGTGGCGCCGCGAACTCGGCATCGAAGTCGAACTCCACAACCAGGAATGGGCCACCTATCTCAAAAGCCTCGACAACCTCCAATACGACATCGCCCGCTCCAGCTGGGTCGGCGATTACAACGACCCCAACACCTTTCTCGACTGTTTCGTCACCGCGCGTGGCAACAACCGCACCGGGTGGAGCCACCCTCCCTACGATGCCCTCCTGGCCGAGGCCAACCGCACTGCCGATCCTGCGCGGCGCATGGCCCTCCTCCAACAGGCCGAGACCCTTCTTGTTGCGCGCGAAAACCCCATCGCCCCGATCTACCACAACGTCGGCATGATGCTCTTCAACAAGGAGCGGATTACCGGCCTCGAGGGCAATGTGCTGGATGAGCATCCCTTCCAGGAAATCGGCAGAAAATGACAAATGACAACCCCGCCACTGGCGAGCCGCGGTTTGATCTCCACCGGCGGACCGAAGCTTACGCCTTGGACATCATCTGCTTTTTCTCCCAGCTTAAGCGCATGGACGATGTCCAAATGGTCCTGGGACGCCAGGTGCTGCGCTCAGGCACGTCGATCGGCGCAAATTACAAAGAGGCTGACCACGCCCGCTCACGGGCCGAATTCAAATCCAAAATCGGAGACTGCCTCAAGGAAGCAGCGGAAACCAAATACTGGTTCATCCTGTTCAGCCGCCATGGCCATGCCGATCCCGCTCTTTCCCGGCTGTTGGATGAAGCGGAGCAACTCGAGAAAATTTTTCACACTATCTATCACTCCTGATCCAGACTGCAGAGCTTTGTCATTTCTCATTTGTCTTTTGTCATTTTCCCATGATCCCCTTCATCCTCCGCCGCCTCCTCCTGGCCATTCCGGTGTTTTTTATCGTGGTTTCCGCCACGTTTCTCCTGGTGCGCCTCGCACCGGGCTCCCCCTTCGCCGCCGAGCGGAAGCTGTCCGCCGCCACCGAGCAGCGTTTGAAAGAGAAATACCGGCTCGATGGCACGCTCGGCCAGCAATACCGCGCGTACTGGGGCCGCCTGCTCCGCGGCGACCTGGGGGAATCCCTCAAGTTCCGCAACCGCACGGTCGCAGAAATCCTCATCCAGACCCTCCCCAAATCCCTTGCCATCGGCGCCCTTGCCATGCTTATCGCGCTCGGCCTGGGCACCGTCCTTGGCACCGCCGCCGCAGTCCACCAGAATACGCCGCGGGACCGTGCTGCCATGCTCGCCGCGCTGGCCGGCATCTGCATGCCCTCCTTCGTGCTCGCTCCGCTCGCCATCCTGCTCTTCGCCATCCTTTTGCCCCTCTTCCCTGTGGCGGGCTGGGGCACCCCCAGCCACCTTGTGCTCCCCTCCCTTTGCCTGGGCCTGCCTTATGCCGCCTATTGTGCCCGCCTCATGCGCACCAGCATGCTCGACGTGCTCAACCAGGACTTCGTCCGCACCGCCCGCGCCAAGGGCCTGGCCGAATCCGCCGTCGTTTACCGCCACGCCCTCCGACTGGCCGCCCTCCCGCTGGTCAGCTTCGCCGGCCCGCTCGCTGCCCACGTCCTCACCGGCAGCCTCATCGTCGAGGAAATTTTCAAAGTCCCGGGCATCGGCCCTTTCTTCGTCAACTCCGTCTTCAACCGTGATCCTTTCCTGATGGGCGGCTGTGTCATCGTCTATTTCACTCTCCTGGTCCTCTTCAACCTGCTGGTGGACATTCTCTATACCCTGCTTGACCGGAGGATTCAGCTCGGATGAATGCCCGCGCCACCATCTGGATCGCCGGCGGGGCGCTGGCATTCATGGTCGCCCTTGCCCTCTTCGGACCCATTCTCAGCCCGTACAGCTACAGCCAGGGCAGCGAGCGCCAATTCGAGCCCCCCTCCCCGCAGCATTGGCTCGGCACCGACATCCACGGGCGCGATGTCCTCACCCGCGTCCTTCACGGGGCCCGCGTCTCCCTCCTCGTCGGCGTCGTCGGCGCTTCGGTCAGCCTCACCATCGGCGTGCTCTATGGCATGGTCAGCGCCTGGTGCGGCGGCTGGATCGACCAGCTCATGATGCGCATTGTGGAAATTATTTACGCCCTGCCCCGCATCATCCTGGTCATCATCCTCATCGCCCTCTTCGATGAAAAAGCCAAAACCTGGATGGAAGGGGCCGGCCTGGCCTCCTGGGTGCCCCACTCCCGGCTTATTCTCCTTTTCATCGGCCTCGGCCTGGTCGAGTGGCTGACCATGGCCCGAATCGTCCGCGGCCAGGTGCTCAGCCTCAAGGAACGCGCCTTCATCCAGGCTGCGCGGGTGCTCGGCCAAAGCCCCCACCGCATCCTCCTGCGCCACCTCCTGCCCAATCTCGCCCCCATCATCCTTGTTTACCTCACCCTCACCATTCCCTCCGTCATCCTTGAGGAATCTTTCCTCAGCTTCCTCGGCCTCGGTGTCCAGGCCCCCCAGTCCAGCTGGGGCACCCTGCTTTCCGATGGAGCCAGCCTGGTCAACCCCATCAAAATCTACTGGTGGATGCTGGCCGGCCCCGCCGCCTTCATGGCCGCCACCCTCCTCGCCCTGAATTTTCTGGGTGACGCCCTCCGCGACCGTTTTGACCCCCGCATGCGCTGATCCATGGCGCATTTCGCACGCGCCCTGGCGATCTCCCCGCATCCAAGTGGCGCTGCGGTTACATTGTCGTGGCATCCACGCTTGCGGCTGTTCCTCCACCCTCACGCTGCCTATGTTTGCCGGGTCCTTCATGATGCGTTCGCCTCAAGAACTGCCCACCCGCACTGTCCGCATCCAGGCCTCCGGATCGCCCGGCCCGCTGCCGGAACCCGCTCCCCGGCAGCATCCCGGACGCGTTCTCGTGGTCGATGATGACATCCTTATCCGCGAGATGCTCAGTGAGACCCTGCTGGATGCCGGATTCGAAGTCGTCACCACCCGCGATCCCGAACGCGCCCGCCATCACCTCCAGCGCGAAGCTCCCGCACGCTTTGACTGTGTCGTCACCGATTACCTCATGCCCGGAATGAACGGCATCGACTTCGCGCGCTGGATTCTCGCCCAGGACCCCACCCTGAAAATCCTTCTGCTCACTTCCGAAGATGACAAAGAAGTCGTCAAAGCCAGCCTCCGGGGCGGCATCTACGACTTTCTGGAAAAACCCGTCTGCCAAACCAGCCTCCTGGAGGCCGTCCTCCGCGCCGTTCAGGAAACCCGCAAGCTCCGCCAGTCCCGGCCCCGCCGCTACATTGTGGACAACCCCATCCCCATTGGCGAAGGCGGCATGGGAGCTGTTTACCGGGCGATCGACACCGAACTCAACCGCCCTGTCGCCCTCAAGCGCCTCCGCGCCACCTCTGGCCTCGAACACTCTCCCACCGCCACGCTCTTCAAAGAGGCCACCACCCTCGCCTCCCTCCAGCATCCCAACATCGTCCAAGTTTACGACTGCGGCACCGATGACGAGGGTCCCTTCATTGTCATGGAACTGCTCCAGGGCCGCGGGCTCGATCGTTTCGTGCCCGAAGGGACGGGGCTGGACGCCGCCACCTTCGTCCACTTGGCCCGGCAATGCCTTCAAGGCCTCGCTGCCGCCCATTCCCTCGGCGTGCTCCATCGCGACATCAAGCCCTCCAACATCATGGTCCTCGACCTCCCGGGCGGGGCGCACCACGCCAAGCTCCTCGATTTCGGCCTCGCCAAATACGCCCTCCGCCCCAGCCTCCAGACCGTGGATGACGCCGGCAACATCAGCGGCTCCATCCACACCATGTCCCCCGAGCAGCTCCGCCAGGAACCCATCGGCCCCCGCGCCGACCTCTACGCCCTCGGCTGCGTCTTCTATTTCATGGCCTCCGGACGCCTCCCCTTCTCGGGAGAAACCCTCGTCGAAACCTTCCACAACCACCTCGAACACCGCGTCCAACACCTGGCCGAGCTCCGCCCCGACCTCCCCCATTCCCTCACCACCCCCGTCATGTCCATGATGGCCTACGACCCCGTCCACCGCCCCGCCACCGCCGCCGACGCCCTGGCCCATTTTTCCGCGTAGCCGCAGCAATTCCGTTGTACCGCTAAGAGAACGAAGAATGCTAAGGGTGAAGCAAGGGTACCGCCCCCTGCCACTTTCTGGAGTACTCCGATTCTTCGGAGTTCTGGGAACGCTCGGAGAGCGGGGGCTGGCGGCCAACCTTCCAAGCCAGCCCTCCCCATCTGTTGGCTTCACAGCACATTTGCTCCACTTTTTAGCCCACCCTTTCTTGTAACCTCCCCGCCACATCCGCCGTCTTTAATTCCGTGGCTGATTCACTGCCCACTTCCTCATGGACCCTGAAGCACCCGACCTCCGCCCCCTGGTGGATGCCGTGCGTGCCGGCGATGAATCTGCCGCCCGCTCCCTGGTCGAAGCCCTCCATCCCCTTCTCCTCCGCATCATCCGCCTCCGCCTCCCCCGCCAGGAATCCGAGGAAGACCTCGCCCAGGAGATTTTCATGAAAATCTTCCAGAAAATCGACAGCTACCGCGGGGATGTCCCCTTCCAACACTGGACCTCACGTGTCGCCCTAACTACCTGCCTCGACCGCCTCCGCCACCACCGCCGCCGCCCCCTCCTCCACTGGGGCGACCTCACCCCCGAGGAACAGGAAGCCTTCGAAAACACCCGCCTCACCGACCCCGCCCCCGATGCCGCCCGAGGCACCGCCGCCCGGGATCTGGCCGGCCACCTCCTCGCGCAGCTTTCTCCCGCCGAACAGCTCACCCTCCGGCTCCTCGACATGGAGGAACTCTCCGTCGAGGATATCCGGCGGCAGACCGGCTGGGGCGCCTCCAAAATCAAAGTCACCGCCTTCCGCGCCCGCGCCAAGCTGCGCTGCCTCTTCCAAAAACTGGAGTCCACCCGTGTCCCTGCCGCCTGATTCCTCACTCCCCCCTGACCTCCACTGGCAGCGACTGGCCCGGGCTGCCAGCCGGGAGTCTCTCGAATCCGCTCCCTCCGCCCCGCCCTGCGGCTTCAGCACCCGCGTTGCCGCCCAGGCCATGGCTGCCCGGCGCCGCCGGGATGACCCTGCCGCCTGGGTCCTGCGCCGCCTCCTCCCCGCCTGCGTCCTTCCCGTCGCCGCCGCGGCCGCCTTCTTCGCCTGGACTTCCTCCACTTCGCCCGTCCCCTCCGCCTGGCCCTCCGCGGAGATGGACCCACTCATCTTGTTGGAATTATGAACCCCCTCCTTCGCACCCGTTTCCTCCTGGCCCTGGCGGCCTGCGCCATTTTTGCCCTCGGCGCCACAGCCGGCTCGCTGATCACCCTCGGCGTGGCCAAAAACCGCATCAGTTCCCGTCTCCAGGCTTCCCCCGCGGCCAACGCCACACTCTGGCTCCAGCGCCTCGACCGCGAACTCAACCTCACCCCCGAACAAGAAGCCGCCGCCCTCCCCATTGTTGAACACAGCCTCCAGGACCTCCAAATGATCCGCCGGCGCTCCTTTGGTGCCGCCCGCCGCGTGATTGAAGACGGCGAGTCCCAGCTCCGCCCCCTGCTGACTCCCGAACAACAGGCCGCCTACGACCGGCTTAAAGCGCAGCGCCAGGAACGCCTCCGCCAATTCCTGGAGAACCAGGATTGATCTTCTCCTGTAACCGGCCCGGGGGTGCCGGCGTCTCATGCAGGGTATGAAAACCACCTCCCTTCTCCTCGGCCTTGCCACCCTGAGCCTTGCTTTTTCCGGTTCCGCGGATGCCGCCCCGCGTGAGCGTGAACGCAAAGGCAATTACTCCACCGAGCGCGGCGCCGGCACCTGGCACCGCCAAATCTCCGCCGCTGCAGGCCAGCGCCAGACTGCCACCCAATGGCAAAATGAACGCGGTACCGGCACCCGCACCACCTCCGGCGCCTGGGACCCTGCCACCCAGTCCGGCACCCGTTCCGCCTCCACCACCCTCCCCGGTGGCCAAACCTCCTCCACCCAGCGCAGCACCCAAAAAACCGGCACTGGCACCTGGGAAAATTCCACCACCCGCACCGGCTTCAACGGCAGCCAGCAATCCGCCACCTCCTCAGTCACCCGCAATGCGGACGGCAGCGCCACCGTGAACAAAACCATCACCGGCGCCCAGGGCCAGTCCGTCACCACCAGCAATACCCTCACCCAAACCGATTCCGGCATCCAAAAATCAGGCACCTACACCACCAGCAGCGGCAAGTCCGGCACCATCTCCGGCTCCGCCTCTGCCTCCCCCGGCCAGGCCTCCCGCCAGACCACGGTCACCCATTCCACCGGCCAGTCCGCCACCCGCGCCGTGGAAACCACCGCCCAGCCCGGCACCGCCTCCCGCACTGTGACAGTCACCGGCCCCCAGGGCAATTCCCAGTCCCGCACCACCACCGCCACGGTCGAAACCACCCCCTCCGAGCCGCAATGATGCCGTTCACCGCGAAGCGCGCGAAGAACGCGAAGCGGAATCATGCCAAATCCATTTGAATGAGCACGCTGGGTGCTGCGGAGTCTATCGGATTTCTAGGCCAGCGTGTTCGTGGAAAATCGTACTGAACAGGGACAGTTTACTTTGCAGCAAAGTAAACTGTCCCTGCCATGGCGCATGGGCAGTTCGTGCTGACTCAGCAAGTTTGGCATCACTGGGTCATGAACAACAGAATGCAGTCGAACCTCGATAAATCGGGGTTGGACGCAAACTCACTGATCGGTGAGTATCGTTTGCCCGACCAAAATCCGATTACCCCTTCGTGACCCTCGCGCTCTTCGCGAAGTCATACGGCTTTTGGCTGATCAAAACTCGATTCACCGATGCGCAAGCCTTCATCCAATTGCCATGCAGTTGGATGAATTTGTAATCGATTCGAGATCAGGAGTTTCTGCTTCGCGTTCTTTGCGTCCTTCGCGGTGAACCAACTGCATAGAGCCTCAGAACTGGCCCCCACCCTGTCAATTCACTCCGCTCGGGCCATCTGCTCCATCAGCGCCAGCGCGGCCTGCTCCACGATCTCCTTGTCCGCCAGCTGGGCATACAGCCGCTCCTTGCGGTCCCCGCGCCGGTCGTAGAAGCCAAAGAGAGAATCCGAAGACACCTGGGCGAAACGCACCCCGTCGGCCAGATTCGTCGCTGTGGCCGTCAGGGAAATCCGCCGCTCCAATCGGTCATTGCCCGAGGGCTCCGGCACCACCACCTCGCGCCACCGCGCCAGCACCTCCACCACCACCTCCGCGGATTTCTTCAGGCTCTCAATCTCCCGCTGCTCGGCACTACTTTCCGGCGCGCTTAAAAAATTCGCGCCTGGGCTGGCAAAAACCCGCCGCGCGATCTCCGCCACCCGCTGGTCCACCAGCCGTGCTTTCGCCTCCATGAACGGGCGGAGGAACTGCTCTTCCAGTTCCCTTGCTTCGATTTCGGTCAGCGGCTCCACACCCAGGGGACGCGATATCGGCGTCCGCACGGATCCAGTGGCCGACTCCTGGCGCTCGCCTCCCAGGCCTGTGGCCGGCCCTGGGCCTGCGTTTTCATTCCCGCTGCCGATTTGCACGCTGCCCCCCGGCAGCGGCACCTCATCTCCTTTCACCCGCGCCGTCCGCTCCACCTGCACGGCAGGCAGCATTTCCCCGCGGTCCGCCACCAGGGAGCGGTTGGCGTGCACCAGGATGCGTGGGCGCCCGTATCGCTGATAGGCATCGTGAAATGCCGTGATCACCCGCGCCGGATTCTCCACCGGCAGAGCCGGCCCCGCAGAGGCTTCCGCAGCCGCTGCCGCCGGGGCTCCCGAAGAGGCGTCCGTCCAGGCCGGGCCGGCTGTCCCGATCCAAGCGGCCAAAACGATGGGCAAAAAGCGGATCATGGATTCAATTGGGCTGTTTTTGATAGCGCACACGGATGGTGAAAGCCTCGGCTTCCGCGTTCAGCGAAGTCATCTGGTAATACCCGCTCTGGTTGGGAGAAAGCACCATCGGCGTCCAGGGCACGTCCTGCCCCGGTCCGGTGTACAGCACCTGTCCGGAGGCATCCCGGAACAGTGTCTGCACCGCCAGATGGACCGTCTCATCGTTCGTGCGGTTGCGGAAGGGCACCTGCACGCTCAGTTGGCCTGATGCCGTGCGCCTGGCCGTTGCCGGCACATCCACTGAAACCGTCCGCCGCACATCCTTGTCCAGAAAGACCACCGGCGCACCGGCCGCTTCCGGCTGCGCCGGATCGGATTTGGGCGTGTAGGGGCCATGGGTGCATGCGGCCAGCGCGCCCAGCACAGCCAGCAGGATCATCAGACGGGCAGGTTTCATAGCTTTCATTCCGGGAACCGGACAAATACCACACGCCAGGCCTTTTGTCCGCTGTTCTGTCCGACGCCGGCAACCTCCGCACGATTCACCAATTGACCACTGCCATCCAGCCCACGGACTTCCAGCGCCGCCCCTCCGGTCCTCAAAGCCACCATAAACACCGCCGCCGGCAGCACATCCCAGCTCCGGATATCGGCCTCCGGCTGGGTGGCGGCCGAGGCAATGGCCGTTCCAAGGGCCGCCAGGCCCAGCACCCCGGCGGCGATTGCGCCCTCGTCCGTCCGCGTCTGGGCCGCGGCCACTGCCGCCACACCCAAGCCCAACGCGGCATTCCCCGTGTCTTCTTTGAACGAGGCCTTTTCTCCCAAAATGTAATCCACCTGCCGGGTGCCCCGGGTGCTGGCCTGATGGTAAATGTCCTCCAGCACCGGCTGCTTCACTGCCGCCACTTCCACCGCCGCCACCGCACTGGCCCGCTCGGTAATGACCAACTGCTCGCCAAACTTTCCTCCACGGCTCTTCCAGGGGGCTCTTCCCGCCTCCACCACCACCAAGGTGTCCACATCCGCCACCGGCCAGGCCGCGTCCGGCACCCGGCGTGCAAAACCGCCCGCCCGGCGCCGCGCTTCCGCCGCATCCGCCGGACGTCCTGCTTTCACTGAGGCGAGCGCCAGACCCCACTCCGCCGCCAGCCAGTCTCCGGCAAAGTCTGGTGCGTCATCACCGGTAATGTCCTCAATCTGCGCCCGCTTGAAACTCGCCGCCGCATTGTCGAAATCCTCGTCCATCAGGTAAATCAGCCCACGGTAAAAATAGAGTGCGGACCGCTCATAGTGCTCCCCTTTGAACCACTTCTCCCGTTCCCCCACAAACCGGCTCTTCGCCCGCCGCGCCTGCGCCGTCCCCTCCTGCAGCGCCTCCACCTCGGCGATCGCCTGGTCCAGTGCCTCCCGGGCCAAATCCCCATAACCCAGCCGCAGCGCACGCAGCCCCGCCTGCATGGCATGCAGCACGGAATTCTGCCGCCCCTCACTGTAGAGCCTCACAAAATCCGCCCGCAGCGGCTCGGGTATGCCGCGCAGGCGCACTTTTTCCGAGGCCTCCACCAGCACCTTCGGATCAATCCGCGTTCCCGAGGCCGAACGCCCCGCCCCCGGACTTGCGCACCCCGCCAGCAAGGCCGCACCCAGCAGCCAGGCGGCGAAGTTAACGGTACACACCGCTCTCCCGGCCTTCCTTCTTGATCTCATACTGGCTTTCCCAGACCAGCACATCGCTGAAATCCACCAGTTTGAAGGAAACCAGGAAGTAATCGCTTTTCCCGTCCCGCGTCGCCGTGGCGATGCCTTGCAGCTCCGCCGTCAGCACATAGTCATAAGTCGCCCCCACCCGCCCGGTCGCCGCCGTTCCCCCGGGCTGCACCGCCCCGGCTTCCCGCAGCTGCTGTTCCCGTTCATTGGTGGCCGCCGCCGCATCCCGGGCCAGGAAAACCATCCTTCCCCCGCTGTGCTGCATCAGCGCACCCCGCAGTTTGGTCGTGTAAAGGTTCGTATCAATCGGGCTCGCGCTCCGGTTCGTCACCGGTGTGATGATCACCACCGGGGGGCGCGCCGACTGGGTGACTTGCGGCAGTTGCAACATCGATGCCGCCGCGGCCTGGGCCGCCGCCGCGATGTCCTGGGACTCGATCCCCGTCCCCGCCACCCGCCCCTGCGCCCCCGGTTCCACGTAACGCACGCTCGGCTCCGGCGCGGTGGCGCAGGCCGCCAGCATCAGGGGAAAACCAAGGCAAAGGCATAAACAGCGGTTCATAGGGCTCCAGCAAAGTCCGATTTCATGGCATGTCAACCTTTCGACGCCCCCCAGCCTCCCCGATTCACCTACTCTTCCTCTTAATCTTCCTCTTAATCTCCCCTTCGCCCTCAATCCCCCCCGTTGCACCCCCCGCAATCCGCGCTATACCCTTCCCATGTCCGAGCACGGCGTCATCCAGGTCCGGGGAGCTTCCCAGAACAACCTCAAGTCCCTCGACCTCGACCTCCCCCTCAACCAGTTCATCGTCGTCACCGGCCTCTCCGGCTCCGGCAAGTCCTCCCTCGCCTTCGACACCCTCTACGCCGAGGGCCAGCGCCGCTACGCCGAGACCTTCTCCCCCTACACCCGCCAGTTCCTGGAGCGCATGGACAAGCCCCAGGTCAAGGAAATCAAAGGCATCCCCCCCGCCATCGCCATCGCCCAGGTCAACGCCGTTCGCACCTCCCGCTCCACCGTCGGCACCATGACCGAGATTGCCGACTACCTCAAACTCCTCTTCCCCGCCCTCGCCCAGCTCCACCACCCCGACACCGGCCAAATCCTGCGCAAGTGGACCCCGGAGCAGGTCGCCGATGACCTCCTCAATCTCAAATTTGAAACTTCAAATCTCAAATCCACCGCCTTGGTCTTGGTCCCCATCCCCTTCCCCGCCAAGACCCCGTGGAAGGAAATCGGCAGCTTCCTCTCCGCCCAGGGCTTCACCCGGCTCTGGATCGCCGGCCAGGCCGTCCGGCTCGACGAACCCGCCCCCGCCACCCTCACCACCTGCCTGGAGGGCAAGGGGAAAAACGCCAAACTCCTCCTCCCCGTCCTCATCGACCGCGTCACCCTCGCCCCGGAAAACCGCGCCCGCCTCGCCGAAGCCGCCACCACCGCCTTCGAACTCGGCCAGGGCGTCGCCCGCATCCACCTCGAAGCCACCGGCGAAACCCGAAGCTACGCCCGTCGTTACCTCTGCCCGGACACCGGACGCACCTTCACCGAACCCACCCCCGCCCTCTTCTCCTTCAACAACCCCGTCGGCGCCTGCCCCGCCTGCCGCGGCTTCGGACGCATCATCGAGATCGACTACCAGCTCGCCCTCCCCGACCGCACCCTCACCATCGCCGGCGGCGTGGTCAAGCCCTTCCAGACCGAGTCCAACGCCGAGTGCCAGCGCGACCTTGAGCGCGCCTGCAAAAAACACAAAATCCCCCTCGAAGTCCCCTTCTGCGACCTCACCCCCGCCCAGCAGGACTTCGTCATCCACGGCGAGAAACGCCCCGGCAAATCCGCCGAGGAGAAGTGGAAGGCTGGCCAGTGGTATGGCGTGAAGGGCTTCTTCGACTGGCTCGAGACCCGCACCTACAAGATGCACGTCCGCATCCTCCTCGCCCGCTACCGCGCCTACATGCCCTGCCCCACCTGCGGCGGCCGCCGCTTCCAACCCGAGACCCTCCTCTGGCGCCTCAACGGCAAAACCCTCGCCGACCTCAACGCCCTCCCCGCCGCCGAACTCCGCGACGTCCTCGCCGGCGTCCACGCGCCCGACGAATCCTCCGCCCAGGTCCTCCAGCAGATACGCTCCCGCGTGAACTACCTTGTCGAAGTCGGGCTCGATTACATCAGCCTCGACCGCACCACCCGCACCCTCTCCGGCGGCGAGACCCAGCGCGTCAACCTCACCACCTGCCTCGGCACCTCCCTCACCGGCACCCTCTTCGTCCTCGACGAGCCCAGCATCGGCCTCCACCCGCGCGACACCGCCCGCCTCATCCGCGTCCTCCAGGGCCTGCGCGACCAGGGGAACACCGTCCTCGTCGTCGAGCATGACGAGTCCGTCATGCGCGCCGCAGACCACATCCTCGAACTCGGCCCCGGCCGCGGCGCCGCCGGCGGCGCCCTCACCTATCAAGGCCCCGGCGCCGAGATCGCCCGGGCCAAGGACAGCCTCACCGGCGCCTACCTGTCCGGACGCAAACAAATCCCCCTCCCCGCCCGCCGCCGCCCGCTGGACGACGCCCGCTGGCTGGAATTTCAGGGCGCCACCAAGCACAACATCCGGAACCTCGATTTCCGCCTCCCCCTCGGCCGCCTCACCGCCATCACCGGCGTCAGCGGCTCCGGCAAGAGCACCCTCGTCCACGAGGTCATCTTCAAGCACCTCTCCCTCGCCCTCCAGCGTCCGGTCAGCGAACCCGGCACCCTGAAGAAACTCAAAGGCGCCGCCGCCGTGGCCGATGTCGTCGTCGTGGACCAGAGCCCGCTCAGCTCCACCCCGCGCTCCACCGCCCTCCTCTACACCGGCGCCTACGATGCCGTGCGCGAACTTTTCGCCATGAGCCCGGACGCCCGCCAGTCCGGCCTCAATGCCTCCGCCTTCTCCTTCAACAGCGGCCTCGGCCGCTGCACCCGCTGCTCCGGCACCGGCTACGAGCAGATCACCATGCAGTTCCTCTCCGACGTCTTCGTCCTCTGCCCGGTCTGCGAGGGCCGCCGCTTCCAGAAGCACGTCCTCGAAGTCCACTACCGCGGCAAAACCATCTCCGACGTCCTCAACCTCACCGTGGACGAAGGCCTCGCCTTCTTCGACCCCATGGCCACGGACATCGAGGGCAAAGCCGTCACCCTCCACCAAAAGATTCACCACGCCCTCGACCTGCTCCGCCGCGTCGGCCTCGGCTACCTCCGCCTCGGCCAGCCCATCAACAAACTCTCCGGCGGCGAATCCCAGCGCTTGAAGTTGGTCGCCTCCCTCCTGGAGGCCTCCGGCCCCAATCTCAAATCTCAAATTTCAAATTTCAAATCCAAGGTCTTGATCTTGGACGAACCCACCACCGGCCTGCATTTCGAGGACATCCGCGTCCTCCTCGATGTTCTCCAGACCCTGGTCGAGCACGGCCACACTCTCGTCGTCATCGAGCACCACATGGACGTGGTCAAGTGCGCCGACTACGTCCTCGACCTCGGCCCCGAAGCCGGCGCCCACGGCGGCCACTTGGTCGCGGCGGGAACACCCGAAGCCATCGCCAAATCCAAAGACTCGCACACCGGCAAGCTGCTGGCCGCACTGCTCGGAGGCCGCGACCATTCAAAATTCGAAATTCAAAATTCAAAATTGCAGGAACATTCCGCATTCCCCATTTCGCATTCCGCATTGCGCTCCCCGACCGCCATCCGCGTGCGCGGCGCCCGCCACCACAACCTCAAAAACATCTCCCTCGACATCCCCCGCGACCAAATGGTCGTCGTCACCGGCCTCTCCGGCTCCGGGAAGTCCTCCCTCGCCTTCGACCTCCTCTTCGCCGAGGGCCAGCGCCGCTACCTCGACTGCCTCAACACCTACGCCCGCCAGTTCGTCGAGCAGATGGAGAAACCGGACGTCGATGCCATCACCGGCATCCCCCCCGCCGTCGCCATCGAGCAGCGCACCACCCGCGGCGGCGCCAAGAGCACCGTCGCCACCGTCACCGAACTCTATCAATTCCTCCGACTCCTCTACGCCAAGCTCGGCACCCAGCACGATCCCGAGACCGATGAGCCCGCCATCCAGCAGACCCCGGACGAGATCACCGAACGCATCCGCGCCCTGCTGAAGAAGGGCGAACTCACCCTCATCGCCCCCGCCGTCAAAGGCCGCAAAGGCATCTACACCGAGCTGGCCGAGTGGGCCGCCCGGAAGGGTTACCCCTACCTCCGCGTGGACGGAAAATGGGTCGAGCCCGCCCAGTTCAAGGCCCTCGACCGCTACAAGGAACACACCATCGACATCGTCTTCGGCAACCTGAACAAATCCCAGCCCGACCTCGGTGCCCGCGTCAACGAGGCCCTCGAACTCGGCAAGGGCACCCTCTCCGTCCTCGACAACCGCAAACGCGAAACCCTCTTCAGCACCGCCATGTTCTGCCCCGGCACCGGGCGCTCGTTCGAGGAACTCGACCCCCGCCTCTTCTCCTACAACAGCCCCCACGGCTGGTGCCCCCACTGCCACGGCTTCGGCTCCGTCGCCGATGTCTCCATCGACCCCGACCTCGATGAAGCCGAACGCGAACAGGCCGTCGAAGCCGCGCGCGAGTCCGTGGACGCCAGTGAACTCGTCCCCTGCCCCGAGTGTGGGGGCAGCCGCCTCAACCCCACCGCCCGCGCTGTCGGCTTCGGCGGGCGCCGCATCACCGAGATCAACCGCCTCACCGTCACCGAATTCCACCGCTGGTTCGGCACCCTCAAGTTCAGCGTGCGCGACCAACAAATCGCCCGCGACATCGTCCCCGAGGTCCTCCAGCGCCTCGAGTTCCTCGAACACGTCGGCCTCGGCTACCTCAACCTCGACCGCCCCGCCCCCAGCCTCTCCGGCGGCGAGTCCCAGCGCATCCGCCTCGCCGCCCAGCTCGGCTCCAACTTGCAAGGCGTCCTCTACGTCCTCGACGAGCCCACCATCGGCCTCCACCCGCGCGACAACGAGGAACTCATCCAAATGCTCCGCCGCCTCCAGCAGCGCGGCAATTCCCTCCTCATCGTCGAGCACGACGAGGACACCATGCGCGCCGCCGACCACATCATCGACCTCGGCCCCGGCGCCGGCGTCCACGGCGGCCAGCTCATGGCCCAAGGCACCTGGGAGGAAGTGGTGAAGGCCGACGGCTCCCTCACCGGCAAAATCCTCGGAGAACCCATCTTGCATCCCATGCGCGGCCAGCGGCGCCTCGCGCCGCAATCTCAAATTTCAAATTTCAAATCTCAAATCAAGATCGCCGGCGCCAAAGCGAACAACTTGAAGGGCCTCTCCCTCACCATCCCCCACGCCGCCCTCACCGTCCTCTGCGGCGTCAGCGGCGCGGGCAAAAGCACCCTCATGCGCCGCGTCCTCCGTCCCGCGGTCGAGGCCGCCCTGCTCGGCGGCAAGAAACGCGCCAAAGCCGCCGCCTGGGACACCCTCACCGGCGCCGAAGCCTTCGGCAAAGTCGTCGAGGTGGACCAATCCCCCATCGGCAAAACCTCCCGCTCCACCGTCTGCACCTACCTCGGCATCATGGACGAACTGCGCAAACTCTTCGCCCAGATCCCCCTCGCCCGCATGCGCGGCTTCACCCCCGGCCACTTCTCCTACAACGCCGGCGCCGGCCGCTGCCCCGCCTGCCAGGGCCAGGGCTTCGTCAAAGTGGAAATGAACTTCCTCCCCGCCGCCGATGTCCCCTGCGACACCTGCCGCGGCCGCCGCTGGACCGACGCCGTCCTCGAGGTCGCCTACAAACACAAAAGCATCTACGACGTCTTCAACCTCAGCATCGATGAGGCCGCCGCCTTCTTCGACGGCATCACCCCCATCCGCACACCGCTCCAGCTCCTCCAGGAAACCGGCCTCGGCTACCTCAAGCTCGGCCAGACCAGTCCCACCCTCTCCGGTGGCGAAGCCCAGCGTCTCAAGCTCGTCGCCGAACTTTCCGGCTCCGTCGTCCAGGACCAGCGCGAGCGCCTCTCCTCCCGCGCCCTCATGCGCAAACCCACGCTCTACCTTTTTGAAGAGCCCACCGTCGGCCTCCACCTCGCCGACGTCCGCCGCCTCCTCGAAATGATCCACCGCCTGATCGACGCTGGAAACACCGTCGTCGTCATCGAACACCACTTGGATGTCATCGCCGAAGCCGACCACGTCATTGAGTTAGGACCCGGTGCAGGCGAGGAGGGCGGCCAAGTCGTCTTCGAAGGCACCCCGGAGGCGTTGGTGAAGCAAAAGACCAGCCCCACCGCCCCCTACCTCCGTCCCGTCCTGCGGCGAAAAACGTAGGAGCGCGCTCGCCGCGCGATGTCTTTCCTCCTCCTACTGAGCTTCGCATAGCCTGTTAACAATCTAAGGCCAAGCCAGGCCTGTTTGTTTCCAGAAGGATTGAAGCAACTCGGGGCGTCTCTGGGTGCTGCGTAACTGGCTGCGGGTTTGGC
>Ga0073934_10001639_pt1 | contig 52082 bp, 57 predicted proteins | sample LarsenN4metaG_FD_76834 | JGI IMG/M metagenome (GOLD analysis project Ga0073934, IMG submission 76834) | Hot spring sediment bacterial and archeal communities from British Columbia, Canada, to study Microbial Dark Matter (Phase II) - Larsen... ...
CCACCGCCTGGGCATAGGCCAGCTTGGCGGCGGCATCGGCGGAGCCGTCCACGGCCACCAGGAACTTGTTGGCGATCACCATCTTGACGTTACCGTCGGGATCCTGGATGGCGCGCTGGTTGCCCACGCGAATGAGCTTGCCCATGGCGCCGGCGATGGCCGGATTGGTGAGCAGCATGGCGATCTGCATCACCACCGCCGAGTCGCCGGTGATCTGCACTTCGACGGTGTCGCCCTTGGCGTTGCTGTAGCTGCGGCTCGCCATCGAGGCGCCGAACGCCACAGCTCCGACCGACGTGGTCTGCGCCTTCTCCGCCTTCCAGCCGGGCAACGGCTTGGGCAGGAGCGCGGCGAAGCCTTCCGCGTTCTTCTGCCCGATCAATTGCGAGGCGAGATCAAGCGACTGCTTGGCGGCGCCGAGGTCGCCGGCCTGATAGGCCTTGCGCGCCTGGTCCATGGCGTCGGTGATGTCGTCGGCGAACGCCGGACCGGCAAGCAGACAGACGGCGGCAAGTGCGGCAAAGCTCTGGGTCAATCGCATCAATGTCCCCCTACAAATGGAATCGGCCCGCAAACCTATCACGTTCCTCCATGACAATCCTGCCCGTCCCCACTTTCCAGGCAAGCCGAGCATGTCGCTTCACGGCAGGTTTGCGCCCAGCCGCGCCATGAAAACGCGGCCGGGTTGCGGATAGGCGTTGTAGGTGCCAAACGTCGTCGGGCTTGCGACCGCATAGTCGAAATACTGCAGGTCGAACAGGTTCTGGATGGCGAACGACCAGAACAGGTTTTGCCACTCGCCTCCGAACCGCAGGTCGACCAGCGTGTGCGCCGGGATCAGCGGCTGGAAATTGCGCTGGTCGTTGTCCATGCGCCGCTCGCCGACGTAGCGCAGCACCGCATCCATGACCAGCTTGCGATCCCAGATGTTCCAGGACACGGCGCCGGCCGCGGTCCAGCGCGAGACCAGCGGCACGTCGTTGCCTGCAAACGGTCCCTCGCGGAACTTGGAACGCGTGTAGGCGACCGCGCCCTTCAGCGCCACGTTGTCGAGAACCTGCCAGGTCGCGCTGGTCTCGCTGCCGTAGCGTCGCGTCGGATCGAGGTTGATATTGGCAAACACCGACGGATTGAAGTGGATTTCGTCGTTGAGCTCCATCGCGTAGACGCTGCTCTGCACCTCCAGCGGTCCGCGCCGCAGCCGCACGCCTGCCTCGACGTCGCGCGAGGTCTGCGTGCGCAGCCGGAAGTCGGACGGAAACGACAGAACGCCGATCCGCTCGTCGACGTTCGGGCTGCGGAAACTGCGTGCGACGCGTCCGAACAGCGTCACGCCGGGCCTGAGCCTGTGCTCCAATCCGAAGTGCAAGGCGTGCTGGAATTCCGCGCTGTCGAGCGGGATCGCGCCCGCGTCGAAGGCGCCGCCCGGCGCGGTGGGGTCAAAGCGGTCACGGGCTGAAAGCGAGGTCCGCTGACCACGGGCGCCGAACGAGACGTCCGTATTTGCGCCGATGCCAAGCGTCTGCTGCCAGTAGATGCCGAGCGACTGCTGCGCCAGCGTGTAGCGATGCACGGGCGGGTCGCTCAGCCGGCGGCCGCGGTTCGCGTTCAAAGTCGCGTCGTAGAAGTCCACCCCGGCAATCACTCTGCTCGGCAGCCCGAACACCTCGCTTGTGGCGGCAAAACGCGGCGTAAACGAAAAGGTCGTCAGCTCGCGGGCATCGGCCATTTCGAAGCCCGCGATCTCGGAGTAGGCGTCCTGCGTCTTGTGCCGCACCCCGCCGTCGATGATCAATTCGAGCCCGTTCTGCAGGCGGCGTGTGAAGCCGAGCGTTGCGTTGGCCCCCTGCTTGTTGGCGAACGCCGTCGGCGTGGTGGCGCCGCGCCGGTCGGTCACGAGCTGGTTTGTGGTCAGCGTCACGCGGCGCGCGCCCGGCAGTCCGAGATGCTGGTCATCGGCTGAAATGTTCGCGTAGGCGCTGCCGTGCTCATTCGTGTAGCGGAAGTCGCCGGCGGCGTTGCGTTGGCGGATCGCGTTGTTCACGCGATAGCCGTCGGAATCGAAGGCGTTGGCGAATACGGATGCGGCAAACGGTCCGGATGACCCGCTGGCGGCGACGTTGCCTTCGCGCTGGTTGAAGGTGCCATAGCCGCCGCTGATCTTTGCCGACGGCGGCAGGTCGACGCCCGTCTTGGTGACGATGTTGACGACGCCGCCGACCGCACCGTCACCGTACAGCACGGCACCGCTGTTGCCGCGCGTGATCTCGATGCGCTCGATGCTCTCGCGCGGGATCGCGCTGAAGTCGACGCCGGCGAGATCGATGTCGGTAAGCCTGCGCCCATTGATCAACACGATCGTGTTGGAGGCGGCGGCCGCGCCGAAGCCGCGCAGGTCGATCGTCGTTCCGGCGCCGTTGACGGCTCCGAACGTGCTCCAGGTCTGGATGCCGGGCTGCCGCGCCAAAAGGTCCTGCAGGGTTGCGGCCGGCGACCGCTCGATTTCTTCCGCGGTAATGACCGAGGTCGAGGCGCCGACGACGCCCGAGCCCAGACGGCTCGCCGTGACCAGGATCGACGGCAACGCAATCGAGGTGAGCGTGCTCTCCTGTCCGACGGCGGCGCTGTCCGCCAGTGCGGTGGCGAAGCCCGCCAGAGCCACACTGCCGATCAGCCCTTTGAGATACTTCAACCCCATGACAATGCTCCTTCGCTTGCGCACGCAGGCGCGTGCGCATCGGGTGGACCAGACCCGCTGCGAAGGAGGGCGAACATCGAGCGCCGGTGACGCCCTATGCCCGCCGGTTCCGAAGTGTGGGAGATTGGACACTCGCACGCTTCGCAACGGGCACGATGTCACCGCTGCGAATGCACGCTCCGTATGGACGCCCCGCCCACCGGTTGGGTGACTGCGCTGGCAGGTCTCCTGGCTCGCGGGTCGTTGCCTTGCGTCCGGCCTTCCCAGTTGCCCAGTGGCCGTCTTGGACGCGGGCTCGCCGCTCACAGTTGCGGGGGCAGCCACGGATTTGCTGCGCGCTTGCGCATCGCACGGCGCAGCGACCGTGTTCCCTCTTTCCTCCCCGGTGTGCACCGGGGAACCAGCGCAAGCGAATGCTCCCTCCCCGCGCGTCCGCTGTCAAGCGCGGACGCGACGGCTGTGGGCGCAGGTTGCGCGGGCGGCGATCAGTTGCCGCGCGGCTGTGTGCTCGATGCACCCGGGCGCTGGCCCGTCGTCTCGGTGGCGGGCTTTGTCGGCGATGCGGCCGTGGACGGCTTTGCCGCAGCCTTCTTCGACGCGCGGACTTTCTTCATTGTCTGCTTCTTCTTGGCCGTGGCCTTCTTGGCCTTCGCCTTCTTGGCCTTCTTGGCCATCGACTTCTTGGCGGTGGGTTGCGCCGTCGAGCTCTGGGACTGTTGCTGGGCCTGCGAGGGGCTCGCCGGCGGCGTGCCTTGGGCAAGCACCGGCGCCGTCAGCATGCTGGTCGCAATCAGGACGGCGACAAGTTTCTTGAGCATGATCATCTCCTCGGTTGGCGCAGCGGGCATGGCACCCGCGCGCATGGGAGCGACAAATTTGCAAAGCCAGCCTGAACCGGGCATGGCCGACGGCGATGGCGACTGTTCAGGTCAATGAACAGGGGCTGTACGGGCGGCTCAGCCGCCATTCAAACAGCCGCCGCCCGCGACGGTTCCCCTCCGCGTGAGCGCCTCGCAGCGAGCGTCGGGACGGGCAAAGCGGACCAACCAAGACGAGCGGATCCGGCAAGCAGCCGGCCGCAAGCGTTGCGCCAGCGCGGCGCGAGTCAGGACTTGATGCTCTCGGTTTCCGCCAACAGCCAGCGGAAATAGTGCTGCTCGACGCTCTCGATCGGCAGCACCAGGATCGCCGGCGTGCTGTAGCTGTGCAGCTCCTTCACTGCGGCCGTGACCGCCGCGGCAAGCGTGGCGCGGGTTTTGATGATCATCACCGTCTCCTCGCCGCGCTCGATCGTTCCTTCCCACCGGTAGTGCGAAATCATGCCGGGCAGGATGTTGACGCACGCCGCCAGGCGCCGTTCGACCAGGGTACGACCGACCTTCTCCGCCTCGACAGTCGTGGGCCAAGTCGTATAGACGAACACCGCGCGTTCCATGTTCCCTCGCCTTGATGGTCCGTCGGCGCGCCGCCCAGGATGCCGAGCTTCCCCGCCATGCGCCGCCAGGCCCAACCATACGAGCGGATCGCCTTCGTCACGAGTCCGGCGCCGGAGGCGCGGCGGGCCTATGCCCGGCTGGTGCGCCGCTATGGCAATGTCCCGCCCAGCCGCGCCGACGTGGTGGTCGCGCTCGGCGGCGACGGGCTGATGCTGCGCACCCTGCACCGGCTGATGCGGTCGGGCAAGCCGATCTACGGCATGCACTGCGGCACCGTCGGCTTCCTGATGAACGAATACAAGGAAAGCCGGCTGCGCGAGCGGCTGGCGGCGGCCCACACCACGGTCATCCATCCGCTCATCATGCGCGCCCGCGACGTCAAGGGCCGGCTGCACGTGCACCACGCCATCAACGAGGTATCGCTGTTCCGCCAGACCTATCAGGTGGCGCGCCTGGCAATTTTCGTCGACGGCCGAGAGCGGATGTCCGAGTTGATGGGCGACGGCGTGCTGGTATCGACGCCGGCGGGTTCGACCGCCTACAATCTTTCGGCGCAGGGCCCGATCATCCCGATCGATGCACCGCTTCTGGCGCTTACGCCGATCAACCCCTTCCGGCCGCGGCACTGGCGCGGGGCGCTTTTGCCCGATCGCGCGCAGGTCACCGTCAAGGTGCTCGATCCGCTGCGCCGACCGGTCGCCGCGGTGGCCGACCACACCGAGGTGCGTTCGGTCCGCGAGGTGGACATAGCCATGGATCACGACATTTCGATCCAGATGCTGTTCGATCCCGGCCACAGCCTCGACGAGCGCATCCTGCGCGAACAGTTCGGGCATTGACGACGGGGTGAAAGCGACGCACGCGATCGGGGCGCATCGGGCACAAATGCGAGGAAGGACTCTTCGGCTCGGTGAGCCGGAGAATGCTTTACGCGGCGCGGCGCCGCTTGGCCGCCCGTGCGCCGCGCTTGGGCGCGGCGGACTTGCGTGAGGCGGGCGCCTTCGCCCGTTTCTTGCCCCGTCCCCACAGCTCCCGGGTGGCGATGCGAGCGCCCTCGACCAGAGCTTCGAGCTTGGCCCATTGAATGGTCGGGTGCACGCGCTGATAGAACGGCTGCTGCGCGAAGCCGCAATCGGTCCCGGCAATCACGTTCTCCCGCCCGACGAGTTTGGCGAGCCGAACAATGCGTTCGGCCACGAGCTCCGGATGCTCGACCACGTTGGTGGCGTGGCTGATGACGCCGGGGATCAACAGCGAGCCCTTGGGCAGCTTGAAGTGCTCCCACAGCCGCCATTCGTGCTCGTGGCGCGGGTTGGCCATTTCCAGGACATAAGCACCGGCGCGCACGCGCAGGATCAGGTCCATGATGTCCCTGGCCGGCACGTCGGTCGTATGCGGGCCGGGCCAGCTTCCCCAGCAGACGTGGTAGCGGATCTTGTCGGTCGGGATGCCTTCGGTCGCGCGGTTGAGCACATCCACGTGCCGCGCCACCCATTTGCGGTAATCCTTGAACGTGGCGGGCGGGACCATGCGGTCGTAGGTGACGGCGGCGCGCGCGTCGTCGAGCTGCACCAGGAGGCCGTTGTCGACGATCTGCTTGTACTCGGTGTGCATCGCCGCCCCGATCGCCTCGATCAGGTCGTCCTCGCTCTTGTAATATTCGTTCTTGCGGTCGGGAATGACGGACGCGGGCGCCGCCACCGGGAGGAACCCTTCCACCACTTTCACCTTGGCAAGCGCCGTCTTGAAATTGTCGATGTCGCGCTGGAGCAGCGCCTGGCCGGTGTATCGGATCGGCGCGACCGCAATTGTATCCGTCGTGGTCTCGACGTGATCGCGCGCGTCGAGCTCCCGGTAGAATTCGGGGAAGCGGGCGCGATCGGCGCCGCGCGTGAAGGGATTGCCTTGCACGAAGGGGCGGCGCTCGAACCCCGACAGGCGCTCGATCACGTATTGCGACCAGCTGATGCCCTTGCCGAATTCGCCGTCGCTGACGACGTCGATGCCGACCTCGGCCTGCTGGCGCACCACATTCGCCACCTCCTCGGCCAGGCAGCGGGCATGGGCTTCCGGATCGTAACCTTCGCCCTTCTGCTTCGCGCGCAGAAACTGGCGGATGGATTCGGGCCGGATCAGGCTGCCGACATGGGTGGTGAGAATCCGATTGGTGCTGCGCTGCATGACAAGCCTGCTCCCCGCTCACGCTGGTTCGACCGGCGGAAATCGTTATCAGGTCGCGACGCGCTTGCAAACGCGCGGACGGCGGCCGCGGCGCTTGCCCACTGCGCGCGCGTGGGACGGTGCGTGACCGCCTCCGACGTGTCCCGTGCGATCGCCGCCATGCTAAACCGTTCGTTAACGGCGCCTTCGTATCGTTGCGCGCTTGCAGGGTCGGCGTGCGCTGGCTGGCGTGAACACCATGATTCGTATCGATTTCCACCGCCTGCGCTTCCTGGTGATCGACGACAATGCCCACATGCGGCGCATCGTGCGCACGCTGCTGCACGGTTTCGGCGCGCGCGAGGTCTACGAGGCCGAGGATGGGGCGACCGGGCTCGATGCCTTCACCCACTACGTGCCGGATATCGTGTTGACCGACTGGGCGATGCCGATCTTCGACGGCCTCGAGCTCACGCAGATGATCCGGCAGCCGGGCGCCAACGCCAACCCCTACGTGCCCATCATCATGCTCACCGGCCACACCGAGAAGGCGCGTGTGACCGCGGCGCGCGATGCCGGGGTCACCGAGTTCCTGGCCAAACCGATCTCCGCCAAAGCGCTCTATCAGCGCATCGTCAACGTGGTCGCCAACCCGCGGCCGTTCATCAAGACCAAGACCTACTTCGGACCCGACCGCCGCCGCAACGTCAGCTCGAACTACATCGGCCCGGAGCGCCGCAAGGGCGGCAAGGCCGAGGTCATTCGCCAACAGCCGCTGCTCGACAAGGCCAGAACCCTGGCGTGAGCCGCGCATACCCGGAGTTGCCAAACCATGGCCCGCTCGAAACCGGCAAAGCCCGACGTGATCACCTACGGCGACCACGAGGTCATCACGCCGGACACGCGCCACCTGCGCAAGAGCGTGCGGCCGGCGCGTCCTGACGAGCCTGACCCGGTCGCCAATGCCGAGCGGGCGCTGGCGGAGATTGCCGGCGAGTTCACGGACTGGATGCGAGACGAATGCGAACGGCTGGACGCCGCGCGCCGCCGCGTGCGGGACAAAGGCCTGTCGAAGGAAACGCGGCAGGAATTGTTCCTGGCCGCCCACGACGTGAAGGGCCATTCGGTCTCGTTCGGCTTTCCCGAAGCGGTTCCCGCCGCCGACAGTCTGTGCCGGCTGCTCGAACACGCCCCGGACCTGAACAAGATTCCGCTCGCGATCGTCGACCAGCACGTCGATGCGGTACGCGCGATCGTGCGCGAGCACGCGCGCTCCGACATCCGCACCATGGCGGCCGCGCTCTGCAACAAGCTGCGGCAGGTGACCGACGAGTTCCTGATCCGGGAGAACCGCCACCGCCCGGAGGTGCTCAAGGCGCTGGCGAGCCCCTCGCTCGCGCCGAACGAATCGTTCTGAGCCGCGCGCTCAGGCCGCGCGCGCGGGCAGGTCCGCCTCGATCCGATCGTCGACCACAAGCTCCTCGCAGAACAGCCGCGCCTCGTCGCGCGCCGCCTCGGCGGCGTAGCGCCGCAGCAGGGTCAGCACCGGCTCGATCTCGTCGATCGCCGCGGCTTCGCAGCGGGTCAGCACGCGCTCGATGATCCGCCGCTTGAGGCGGCTTGCCCCGCCCGGCTCGCTGTGGAAGCCGTCCTCGCGCATGGCATCGAGCGCCTCGCGGAAGGCGGGAAAGCTTGAAGCGGGTAGCCCCGCCTTGTCGTAGAGCGCGCGCAAGCCGGCCCCGCGGCGATCGTGCACGATCCCGGCGACGCGCGACAGCGGGATATCGGCCAGTTCCGCCAGCGCCTCCTCGAACAGCGTGAGATTGCCCGAAAGCAGCGCGCGTAGGATCAGGCCGGCGGTGAGCTGGCCGCTCTCGCGCAGATGCCGGATCAGTGGGCGCACTTCGCTGACGGGCGAAGCGGCGGCGAGCGCCACGGTCGCCTTCTCGCACGCTTCGCGGGTGATGCGCGCGGCCCGATCGGCGGCGAGCCAGCGCCGGGCCGTGACGAAATCGGCCAGCGTCTGCGACAGCTTGACCACCAGTGCCTGCCGGGTCGGTGCGGGCAGATTGTCGTGCGTGAGCAGCGCATCGCGGATGGCCGCAAGGTGGCCGTGGCGATCGACGATGCGGTCGAGCGAGAACGGCACGATCTCGGCGTCGCGGTTTTCCAGCAGCACGAGGCACGCTTCGGCGCAGCCGACTTCGGCGATGGCGGCGGCGACCGAGCACGGCAGATAGGGCCGCTGCGCGATTGCCACCTGACGCTCCGGCTCGCCCGCGGCGACCGCCTCGACCAGATCGGCATCAAGCAGGAGCGGCGAGCGTTGCAGAATGGGTGCGGCCACGTCGGGCTGATCGTTGGCGAGCGAATGCACCACTGCGGGCGGTGCGTCCTCGCTCGCTGCGAACACCTCGGCGAGCGCACGCCGCACGAGCGGGGACGCATCGTCGAGCAGCATGACCATGGCGCCCTCGGCCGCCGCGCGGTCGGAGGGCGAAAGGTCGGAATAGAGGTAGGCGCGGGCAAGCGCGCTCGTGGCCTCGGCCCGCTCGCCGGCGGGCGCCGTGCGCAGCCATTGCAAAAATTGGCGGACGATCATGGTTGCAACCGGCATCCTCCCGTGACCAGGCCGCGGCGCTTTCGACCCTAGCGGCCGACCATTAACAATGCGTTCAGCATAAGTGTTGAGACAGGTTGACGAAGCGTTAATGCCGATCAGACGCGGCCGCGAAACAGCGCGCGCGCATCGGGAAGCGTGTCCTGGAACAGTTCGAGCGGGGTCGGTGGCGCGGCAGTGGTTCGCCCCTGCGCCGCCGTCCCCTCGATGGCTTCGTACGGTTCCGCCGGCAACGGCTTGGGCTTGGGCGCCGACCACAGTTCGCTCACCACCGGCGCGACCGCGCTCGGGCGCGCGGGCGAGCGGAACAAGCCGTGGAAGGCGGGGCCGTGATCGCCGAGGGCGGCCGGCGGCGCCGCCGCTTCGGTGGCCGCGGCATAGGCGCGCAACACCTGCTCATGGTCGGCGTCGAGCACCATGGGCTTGGCCGGCGCACGCAAGGGCGCAACGATCGCAGCCGCCGGAACGGTCGGCGCCCTCGCCACCGTCGGCGATGTGCGGCCGCTGCGGGCGAGATCGTAGCGGCCGACCAAGGTGCGATAGACATCCGCCGCACCGCGCATGCGTCCCGCCCGATCGAAGAATACCGCGGGATTTGCGCGCGCCGCGGCGGGAAATTCCGCCGCCGCCGGTGCCCGCGGCGCGGATGCGGCAAGGCCGATCAGCCGGATTGCGCCGCTCGGACCAAGGAAGTGGGCAAGGTAGAGTTCCCCTTCGGTCGGCCGTCGTCCGATGGCGGCCGCGAGTTTCGCGGCATTGCTGCGCGTGTAGGCGCCGGCCATCACCGCATTGGCGGTCGGATCGGCGCGCAGGTTCATCACCGCATCGTGGTGGCGCGGATCGAGCACCGCGTATTCGCCCGACGGCAGCCGCCCGATCGCATCGGCATAGGCCCGATAGCCAAGCGCCGGCCCCTCCTCCTTCAGCGTCGCAAGCCAAGTCTGTTCGATGAACTGGAACAGGCCGCGCGCCGAAGAGGTGGCCCCCTTGGCGTTGGGATTGAGATTGGACTCGACCTGCGCGGTGGCGAGGAGATAGCGGAAATCGGCACCGGTCGCGCGCGCGGCCTGACGGATGGCTCCGGTGACCGATGCCTGCGAGCCGCGCGGTTCGATGACCATGGTCTGCCTTTTCCGGGCGTCGGAGCGCCGCAGCCGGGCAGACTGTTCCCGAGTATGGTAAACGGTGGGTTAACAATCGACAGACGCAGGGATGACGACAATGACTGAGACAGCCGTCGATGCCGCGCAACGCCACCCGCGCGGCGGCCTCTACTTCGAGGATTTCGTGGTCGGCTCGATCACCGAGCACCGCTACCGGCGGACGGTGACGCAGATGGACAACATGCTGTTTTCCAACATGACGCTCAACCCGCAGCCGCTGCACATCGACCGGCACTTCTGCGAGCAGGAGACGGAATGGGGCCAGCCGCTGATGAACTCGCTGTTCACCCTTGGCCTCATGATCGGGATCCAGGTTTCCGACATGACGGTCGGCACCACCATCGCCAACCTCGGCATGACCGATGTGAAGTTTCCGCACCCGCTGTTCGAGGGCGACACCGTTCACTGCACGACGGAAGTGCTGGGCAAGCGCGAATCGAAGTCGCGGCCGGGCGCCGGCATCGTCGAATTCCATCACCGCTGCTACAATCAGGACAACAAGCTCGTGGCCGAGTGCAAGCGGCAGGCCTTCATCCGGATGCGGCCGAAATAACGGTCACCGGGCGGCGCTGGCGGATGGAATCCTTTGATCAGCCCAGGGAGAGATCGATGCCGACAATCAGGTCCTTGCTCGCGCCGCTTGCGGCGTCCGCATTCGTGTTCGCGATTGCGATCGGTCCCGCCCATGCCGAGACCGACAAGATCAGGGTCGGCAAGATCATCGGCGGCAGCGGCTTTCACATTCCAAGCTACATCGCCATGGACCACGGGATGTTCAAGGCCGAAGGTCTCGACGCCTCCTGGGTGGAGATGACCGGCCGGGCCCTGGTCACCGCAGGGCTTGCCGGCAACATCGACTTCGTGCCGATCCCCTCGGGCGGCGCGCAGGCGGCGCTGAGCGGCGCCAAGATCAAATATGTGGTGGGGGAATCGCTGCGCTCGCAGTGGACCATCGTGGTGCCCAACGGCATCAACAAGGTGGAGGAGCTCAAGGGCAAGACGCTCGGCTACGGTCGCCAGGGGGCGGCCGACTACGACGAGGGCGCGGCCGTGCTGCAGCGCGCCTTCAACATGGAGGTCGGCAGGGACTACAAGGTGATCTCGTTCCAGGCCGAGGCGGACCGCATTGCCGCGCTGATCAACGGCAACATCCAGGGCGCGCTGCTGTCGATCCCGCATGCGGCAAAGGCCGCAAGCGCAGGCCTGAAGACGCTGATCCGCACCGGCGACTACATCCCGCGCGCGGGCGGCACGATCTGGACGCGGGAGGATTTCATCGAGCGCAATCCCGAAAGCACAAGGAAGTTAATCCGCGCCATCGCCAGGGCGGTGATGTTCTTCCGCAGCAACAAGGACGGCTCGGTGCAGACGCTGAAGAAATACCTGGCCGTGCCGACCGATGCCGAGGCCGGCCACATCTGGGAGCAGTTGCGCGATTCCTTCGGCGCCGAACTGCCGCCCGACCTGTTCGCGCAGATCATCACCTCACGCGTCGAAACGATGAAGGCGGCGCGCCAATGGCCGGCGGACCGGCCGGTGCCCGATCCGGAAACCTTCGTCGTGCGCGGCATGCTGGATGCAACCTTGAAGGAAATGGGCTACGTCCCGACCAAGCTCGACGCGCCCAGAACCTGAGGTTTGCCCCTTCCGGTCCGGCACCGCAGGAGCCCGCGGCGCCAGCGCGCCCGGCCTTGTTGCGGCAGACATTGCCCGCACTTGCGCATTCGTGATCGGCGCGCTGGTTTCCGCGTCGCCGGCGATCTGCGTTAGAAACGCAGCTTGACCAGGAACGTTGCGATCTGCGGAAACGCCATGACCAGCGCCGTGACGAGGCACATCGAGAGCGCGAACGGCGCCGAGCCGAGAAAGATGTCCTTCAGGGTGACGTCGGCCCGCTGCAGCGTAGAATGCACGACGAACACGGCAAGCCCGAACGGCGGCGTCAGAAGTCCGACCTCGGTTGCGATCACGGTGATGACGCCGAACCAGACCAGATCGATCTGATAGGCCTTCAGCGCGGCGATGAACAGCGGCACCATGATCAGCATGATCGAGGCGGAATCGATGATGGTGCCGAGAATCAACACGATGATCACGTAGACGGTGAGCAGGCCGTAGAAGCCGAGGCCCGAGGTCTCGAAGATTGCGGCCAGTTCGTTCGGCAGGCCCGACAGACCGAGCATGCGGCTGTACATGCTGGCCGCGACGATGAGGAACAGGAGCGTGGCGGTGACGCTGCCGGTCTCCAACAGCACCTCCCAGAGCGAACGCCAGGTGAGCGTCCGCCGCACCAGCGCAAAGACGAAGCCGAGGAACGCCCCCGCCGCGCCGGCCTCGACCGGCGTGAACACGCCGCCGTAGAGGCCGCCCAGCACCATTACGACCAGAAGCGTGATCGGGCCGGCCTTGCGCAAGAGCATGCCGCGATCCGCGGTGTCGCCGATCTGGGCGGCCGCCTGCGGTTCGCCGACACCGCGCACGTACACCATCTGCGGGAACCAGCGAGCCATGGCGAAAATCTGCACGCAATACATCGCGGTGAGCAGCAGGCCCGGACCGATGCCGGCGATGAACATGTCACCGACCGATTGTTCGGTGATCAGTGCATAGATGATGAACAGGACGCTCGGCGGGATCAGCATGCCGAGCACGGAGGAGCCCGCCACCGTTCCCACCGCAAAGCGAGCGGTGTAGCCGTAGCGCAGCATCTCCGGCACCGACAGCCGCGAGAACACGCTCGCCGAGGCGACCGACACGCCGGTGATCGCGGCGAAGATCGCATTCGCCAGAACGGTCGCCATGCCGAGGCCGCCCCTGACCCGGCGCAGCAGAATCTGGCCGATGTCGTAGGCATCGCGTCCCATGCCGGCGGCCGCCACGAGAAATCCCATCAGCACGAAGGTCGGAATGGCGGCGAACACATAGTTGTTCACCGAGTCGTAGGCGGAGACCCACAAGAGGTTGAGCGCGATCGTGGTGTCGCCCTTGATCACCCAGACGCCGACGAACGAGATCAGCGCCAGTGTGGTCGCGATGTGCAGGCCGAGATAAATCAGCGCCAGCATTGCGCCGACCGAGACCAGCGCGATTTCGAACGCTTCCATCAGCGCCGCTCGTGTTCGGCCGAGGCGCCCCCGCAGACGGCGAGAATGTTGCCGGTGGCGAGAAGGACGAATTGCAGGCCGGTCAGCGCGCAGCCGAGAAAGATGACGAGCAGGAGCGGCCATTCCGGAAAGGTGAAGACGTCGATCACCCCGACGTAGAATCCCTCGCGCCAGGCGGTGACGAACTTCGGCCAGGCGCCCGCCATGATCGCCACCGCGAGACAGGCACCCGCCGTATGGAACAGGAGACCGAGCGCATTGCCGATGCGCGGGCTGCGCGCGACAAGGCGCAGGAAGAAGCCCTCCGACCGCGTCATGCGCCCCGAGCGCAGCGTGTATGCGAGCTGCAGATAGAGAACCACAACCACCGCCATGGTCACCATTTCGGCGGTGCCGTTGATCGGCGCATTGAACAGATAGCGTCCGGTCACGTCGGCGACGACCGCAAGCGTCATCGCCACGATCAGGAGCGACCCGAGGTTGTTGCTGGCCACAACCAGGAGGCCGAGCCCACGATCCAATACGGTCAGAGCACGCATGCCTTGGTGCCGCGCCGCCGGCGAGCGAGGCTAAGCCGCGTCGGCATGCCTCGCGCCCCGGTCCGACGAACGTTCGCGACCGCTACTCGCGATCCCAGTGGCGGACGATGGGCTGCTTCTTGTCGCGCATATAGTCCATCCAGGTGGCGAGCATGGTCGTGCCGGGCAGGTTGGCGGCATCCTGCCGCTTGGCCCAGGCCTGCGCCACGTTGGGCAGCGCAAACGCCCACGCCTTCCGGTCCGCGGCGGAAAGCTCGATGGTCCGCATGCCCTGCTCGCTCTCGCAGCGCGCGCGGCCGGCCTCGGAGTTTTCGGTGATGCGCCGGTCGCTCTCGATAGCCCAAAGCTGGGCCGCCTCGCGGAACGCGGCCTTCACCTCATCGGGCAGCTTGCCCCAACTGTCCTTGTTCACGGTCAACAGGATCGGCGAGACGCTGCCGAAATCGACGTTCAGCCGGAACTTGGCAAGTTCGCACATCTTGAAGGCGGTGAATGCCTGCTGCCAGAGCACGATGCCTTCGAAGACGCCGGTCTGCAGCGCGTTGTATTGTGTGGCAAGTTCGGTGGCCACCGGCGTTGCGCCGGCGGCGGCAACCCAGGGCTGGTTGGCGCCGACGGCGGCGATCTTCATGCCCTTGAGCTCGGCGAACTTGGTGATCTCCCGCTTGGTGAACAGCACGTAATTGTCGGCGACGCCGGCAACGCGCAGCGCGATTTGATTGAACTTCTCGGCCTGCTGTCCCATCTGCGGGAATTTCGCCAACAGCTCGTTCATGCCGGCGGTCGATACGTCGAGATTCTTGGTGGTGAACGGCGTGTGATAGCCGACCTGATAGAGGGACAGCTTGTCGGGGTAGAACGGGCCGGGCACGATGCCGACGTCGCCGAGGCCCGCCTGCACGCCTTCGAGTTCGCCGCGCGGCTTGACGATCGAGCCGCTGAAGCCCTGCACCCAGTTGATCTTGTACTTGCCCGACTTGGCCAGCAGCTCGTCCACCTTCGGCATGAAGACGGAGACGGCGGCGCCGATCGGGGTGAAGGCCGGGGCGTTGCCCGACACGATCGTCAGCCTGATCTGCTGCTGTGCTGCCGCAGGTGCACAGGCAAGAACGACAACGGCAAGCGCGCCGGCGACGACGCGCCCCTTCGTAAAGCATGGCCGTGGCATGGGCCCCTCCCTGGGATTTTCGCTATTGTTGATTGCGCAAATCGTTTCAGGGCTGCCCACTGCTGTCAAGCTGATCCGTTGGGCAACGGTGGGCGGCAGCGGCGCGCGCGGACCGGTGCCGTCCGCCTGCGCTGCATTCACATCGAGGGACCCGCTGCATGCGTTCTTTGCTATTCGTTCCCGGCGACAGCCCCAGGAAGCTCGACAAGGGACTGGCCAGCGGCGCCGACGCGGTGCTGCTTGATCTTGAAGATTCGATTGCGCCTGAGCGCAAGGCTGAGGCTCGCGCCACGACAGCGGCGTTCCTGAAGGAGGTGCACAGCGCCAAGGACCGTCCGCGCCTTTATGTGCGCGTCAACGGCCTGCAATCCGGACTCCTCGATGACGATCTCGACGCGGTGACGGCCGGACGCCCTGACGGCATCATGCTGCCGAAGGCGGAGGGTGGCGCCGCCGTGATCCATTGCGACGCCAAGCTTGCCGTGCGCGAAGCCGTCCACGGCCTGCCCGAGGGCGCGCTCGACATCATCGCGATTGCTACGGAGACGGCGGCCGCGCTGTTTCTTGCCGGCACCTACGCCGGCGCAAGCGCACGCCTGAAGGGCCTGACCTGGGGCGCGGAAGACCTGTCGGTCGAGCTTGGCGCCGAGGCCAACCGCGACGCCGCAGGCCATTTCCTGGCCCCCTATCAGCTTGCGCGCAGCCTTTGTCTGGCCGCAGCGGCCGCGGCCCAGGTGCAGGCCATCGATACCGTCTACGTCGATTTCCGCAATGATGCCGGCCTGCGCCGCGAATGCGAAGACGCGCGACGCGACGGTTTTACCGGCAAGATGGCGATCCACCCGGCGCAGGTCGCGATCATCAATGAGGTGTTCACGCCGACCGCCGAGGCGATCGCCCGCGCGCGGGCGGTGGTTGAGGCCTTTGCTGCCGCGCCCGGTGCAGGCACCGTCGGCATCGGCGGGGTGATGTACGACCGGCCGCACCTGGAGCGCGCCAAACAACTGCTGGCGCGCGCCGAACGCAGCCGATGAGAGCGCAGCGTCTGTGATCCAGGAACGCGGTCGACATGCGCCTGGGCTCACGCTGTCGAAGGCGCGCACGAACGCCTCGTTGCAGACGTTCAAGGCGCGCGAGGATGGCGCCGCCGCGGGCGCCGATGCGCACTTCGATCCGCGCGGCCGCCTCCGGCTCAGTCCGGCTTGCGGTAGACCGCTTGCGGATCGAAGGTCCTTTCGCCGTCGCGGAATTCGAGGATCACCGGCCCGGGCACATGCAGCGGGACGGCGCGATAGAAGCAGGAGCGACGGCCGGTGTGGCAGGCGCCGGGTCCCATCTGCTCGACCTTGATCCAGATCGCGTCCTGGTCGCAGTCGACACGCATCTCCTTGACCCGCTGCACGTGGCCGGAGCTCTCGCCCTTCTTCCACAGCGCGCGGCGCGAACGGGAAAAATACCATGCCTCGCCGGTCTCGAGCGTGCGCTGCAGCGCGTCGGCATTCATATGCGCAACCATCAGCACGTCGCCGGTCCATACGTCGGTTACGACGCAGGTGACGAGGCCGTCAGCGTCATATCTTGGCGCCAGCGTGCGGCCTTCTTCGAGCACTTGCTTGGACAGGGTGTCGGACACGTTAGACCCCGATCGAGCCTCGACCGCCGCGCGCGCGCGACATTGCGGCCAGACGCGCCGGCGCAAGCCTAGCGCTGTCCGTTTCGCACCATCGAGATGAAGCGCAGCTGCTCGTTGGCGTCCTCGCGGAAGCTGCCGCGGAACTGGGTCGTGACCGTCAGCGCCCCGGGCTTCTCCACGCCGCGCAGCGACATGCAGGTGTGCTCGGCCTCGATCAGCACGGCGACGCCGCGCGGCTTGAGGATTTCCTCGATCGCGGTCGCGATCTGCGAGGTCATGTGCTCCTGGGTCTGCAGGCGGCGCGCATAGACGTCCACCAGCCGCGCAAGCTTGGACAGGCCGACCACCTTGTCGACCGGCATGTAGGCAACATGCGCCTTGCCGGTGAACGGCATCATGTGGTGCTCGCAATGCGAATTGAAGGCGATGTCACGCACCAGCACGAGGTCGTCGTAGGCGGCGGTCTCGGTGAAGGTGCGGTCCAGCGTTTCGACCGGGCTCTCGCGATAACCGCGGTAAAGTTCCTCGAACGCGCCGACCACGCGCTTGGGCGTGTCGCGTACGCCCTCGCGGTTGGGGTCGTCGCCGATGTAGGCGATCAGCGTGCGCACCGCGGCTTCCGCCTCCTCGCGCGAGGGGCGCGGGACCGAGGAGTGCGGCGCGGCGTGCGGGCTGTCGGTCAGGGGAGCATTTGCGCCCTTCGGCCAGGGCTTGACGATGGCGTCCATCGGTCTCTCCGTTCGACCAGCGCCGCAGCTCGTGCCGGGCGCCGGATGTGTCACCGGGTGGCCGCGTCGCCGACGGGCCTCGCGAATGTCCTTATCACGAGGCAATCAGACGCCGCATTCCCCATTTGCATGCCTCCCCCTCTCCGGGCGGAAGCGTAACCAAGCCGGCACGAAATCCTTTTCGTACCGGCTTGCACCGCCATATATAGTGATATGGCGCCCGAAAACAATCAACTGTGCGTGCTGGCGGGGGACAACCGCTCCCATGCTCAATGACGTCTACAACCGCCGCATCCTCGAACTCGCGGCCAACATTCCGCGGCTCGGGCGGCTGCCCAATCCGGACGCCACCGCCACCGCCCATTCCAAGCTGTGCGGTTCGACCGTGACCGTCGATATCAAGATGGAGGGCGACACGATCACCGATTTCGCCCACGAGGTCAAAGCCTGCGCGCTTGGCCAGGCATCCTCCTCGATCATGGCCGCGCACGTGGTGGGCTCCAAGGCCGATGAGCTGCGCAACCTGCGCGAGGTGGTCCGGCGCATGCTGAAGGAGAACGGCGAACCGCCCAAGGACGGCAAATGGGCCGACATCGCCGTGCTCGAGCCGGTGCGCGACTACAAGGCGCGACACGCATCGACACTCTTGACCTTCGATGCCGTAGTCGATGCCATCGGGCAGATCGAGAACAAGCGCCGGACGGCCGAGGCCGGCGAAAATTCGGGCCGGCCGTGACGCGTGGCGCGCTTGCGGCGACCGGCGTTGGCGTGGCCCTCGCCATTGCCGTTGCGCCGGCGCCCGCCGCAGCGCAAGGGGGTGCCTGCGCGCGCGAGGCGGCCGCCATCCGCCGGGCCGAAGCGCAACTGCCGCGCATCGAGGTCGCCCCGCCCGGTGACAGGCAGATCGTCTGCATCACGCTCGAGACCAACATCCTGTTCGCCCGGCGGCACGCGGCGCATCTTGCCCAGTGCCCGCGCTCGCCGCTGGCCGCCGGGGGAGAGGCTTGGCGCCGCACTGCGGCCCGCTATTCCGCCCAGTTCCAGGAACGCAACTGCAAGCCGACGATCCGCGGCTATCGCGGATGATCCTCTAGCCACCCGGGTTGAGGTCGACGTGCGCGGTGCTGCGGCTGCGCGGCTGACCGGCGCAGGCGGCGAGAAACTGCGGCAGGCTGCGCTCCATGCCGGCATTGCCGACCCGGATGGTCGTGGACAGGTCCTCGCTCACGGTTTCAACCGTCAGCGAGCGGCCGCGCGAATCGGCAAAGGTCTTGAACAGCTCGGCGGGCAGACGACCGTTCGCCACCGATTCCAGCTCCAGCGCCCTGCCGCTCGTCCGCGAGGCGGAAAGGGTCAGCGGCACGGCGCGGCCGGCCAACGAAATCTCCACCTCGGTCAAAGGCCTTGGTGCGCGCACCCCATCCGGTGCATTGCGGCGTTCGAGGTACGTCACGGCAACGTCCCCGGCGTCCCCGCAGGCGAAAGCCAACTCGAAGGTGCCGATCTCCTCGCCTTCGACGGTCAGCGGATGGCTGCGCGAAATCACCGGCCGGCCGCCGTCGGCCACCATCGTCCAGGTCCGGCCGTTGCCCGCACTGCGGGCACCGCTCGCCAGCGCCGGCATCGCGGCGGGACCCGCACTTGCTTCGGTCGCCTCGCCGGCGGTGAGGATCTTCATGCCGCGCAATTCCTCGCGCGTGAGCGCGCGCATGGGCTCCCACGGTGGAATGCGGAGGGCGATTTCCAGAAGGCCGATCGAGCCGCCCATCTCGACCGTGTAGCGTGCGAGCCGGCCGATATCGCGTTGCACCAGGACCAGATCCTCGGCCGAATAGCTGGCCGCGGTCGGATCGTCGCGCCGATCTCCGAGCCATATCTGGTGCACCAGCACGCGCGCCTCGGCCGGCACATGCCGTTCGATCCCGGCGAGCAGCACGAATGCGCACATCGATTCGCAGTAGGCGTGCGGCGACAGGCGCGCGCGGCGCTGGGTGCGGTCGTTGGGGGCAAGATCGATGGTCTTGCCGACGGTCGTAATCATGCCGAGCCTGCGGATGGCGCGTCCGAGTTCGAGCGCGCCGAGCACGGAGCCTCCGTCGGAGTCGAGCGCAATCGTTGCGCCGCGCAGTTTGTGGTTTCGGGCGAACGCCTCGAAATCGCGCGGCGTGTCTGCCGTGATCGCGCCCGTGGCCGAAACCCAGGTGCGGCACTTGGAGCCGCAGGCCTGCGCCGGCCCCTCGGTCCAGAATTCGAACTGCATCGGAAGCGCGCGCTGGATACGAGCAGCGTCGGTGGTCGAGTCGAGGATCGGCAGCGCAAGGCATGCGACCGCGCAAGCGGCGACGGCGAAGCGATTCATTCAGTCTTTCCCCCTGCACCGGGCACCATTGCCCGAGCAAGTTCCCCCACGTTCTTGCAAGTCGTGAGAGTCGTCCTCACGTTATGCAAATGGCGGACCGACTCACCTGTGCGCACTCTTATACGCCGGCGGATTCGGGTCTAGTGCATTTTCGCAACGCCGTAAGGGTCTCGCCGCGCTTGTTGCAGACAATGTTGACGCAATCAGGGAAACGCCTGCGGCCGATCGACTCGGCAGAGCGGCAGGTTTCATCGCGCAAGGCCGAGCGCCGGCGGTCCGCCGGGTTCCATCACCGAGCGAAAGCCTGCGGATGGCCGGGATGCACGAGATCTGGGTCGCGCTGAGGCACGCGCCGGCGCTATGCGCACGCGCGCTCGTGCGCCTTTACCGCTACACGCTTTCGCCCCTGATCGGGTTCCATTGCCGGCACCTTCCGACCTGCTCGGAGTATGCCGAGACCGCGCTCGCCCGGCATGGGCTGTGGGCCGGCGGCTGGATGACGCTTGCGCGCCTCGTGCGCTGCCACCCTTGGGGAACCTCGGGGCTCGATTTCGTGCCGCCGGCGCCGCCCCCGCATGCGCGCTGGTACCTGCCGTGGCGTTATGGCCGCTGGCGGGGAACGCGCCCCGAGCCTTGAGCGAGGATCAGCTCTCGAACTTCAGGTTCCGCTCGCGGATCACGCGGCCGAACACCTCCATGTCGCGCTCGATCTGCCGCGCCATCGGGGCCGGCGTGCCTTCGCCTGGCTTGAAGCCCATGGCGTTGAATGCGCGCACGGCGGCTTCCGTCTTGAGTGCCGCGGTCAGCGCCTCGCTCAGCCGGGCGACCGCCGCGCCCGGCGTTCCCTTCGGCGCCATGAGCCCGTTCCATCCGTAGAAGACGAGGTCCTTGTAGCCCAGGTCTGCGAGCGGCTTGAGGCCGGGCAGATTGAACCACGCCTCGGCCGAGGTCACGGCAAGGCCGGCGACCTGACCGCTGTCGATCAGGGGCTTCGCCGTGACCAGGAACATGAGATCGATGCGGCCGGCGACGAGATCGGGAATGGCCGGCGCCTCGCCGCGATAGGGGACATGCGTGAGATCGATCCCCGCCGCCGCCTTGAACGCCTCGGCGATCAGATGATGCGTGGAGCCGATGCCGACGCTGCCGATCTTCAGTTCGCCGGGCCTGGCCCGTGCGCGGGCCACGGCGTCGGCGACGCTGGCGATGCCCGAGGCCCTGCTGGCGCAGAGCGCGTAGACGCTGTTTCCGGTCTGGCCGATCGGCACGAAATCGCGTCGCAGGTCGATGTTGGCGGCGGGCTTGACCGCCGCATTGGTGGTGTGCGGGCTTGCCGCCTGCAGCAGCGTATGCCCGTCCGGCTCGGACTGCTTGACGCGCACCGCACCGATCCCGCCCGCGGCCCCGACCACGTTCTCGATGATCAGCGCCTGGCCGAGCCGTTTCTCCATCCCCGGCTGGGCGATGCGCACGGCGTTGTCGGCCGGCCCGCCGGCGGGGAACGGCACCACAATCTTGACCGCCTTGGACGGGAACGTCTGCGCCCGGCTCGCCCGCGGCGGCGCGAGCGCGGCGGCCACCAATGCGGCGGCGTGGGTGAGAACGATCCGGCGCGTGGTCACGGCAATCCTCCCTGCTTGCGATTTTTTTTTGCAAGCGTCGCATCCCGCCGTCCGCCTTTCAATGCGAAAACGTTGCCTTGCGAGGGTTCCTGCCCTATCTAGCGGTCGCGCTTACCTGCATTCGTAGGCAGCGAGTGAGCAAGGAGATCGCCATGGCCGACAGTCTCGGCGCCGCCCCCCGTTCCGCCGCCCGCCCCAAGTCCATCACGCTGACCTTTCCCGACGGCGCCCGGCGCGAGTACCCCGCCAACATCACGGGCCTTGACGTCGCCAGAAGCATCGCCCCTTCGCTGGCCAAGCGCGCGGTCGCCATGGTTCTCGACGGCGTCGTTGTCGATCTTGCCGACCCGATCGAGCGCGACGCCCGCATCGAATTCATCGGCCGCGAGGACCCGCGTGCGCTGGAGCTGATCCGGCACGACTGCGCGCATGTGATGGCGGAAGCCGTGCAGACGCTTTGGCCCGGCACGCAGGTCACCATCGGTCCGGTGATCGAGAATGGATTCTTCTACGACTTCTACCGCAACCAGCCGTTCACGCCCGAGGACCTTCCGGTCATCGAGAAGAAGATGCGCGAGATCATCGCGCGCGACCAGCCCTTCACCAAGGAGGTCTGGCCGCGTGAGGAGGCCAAACGCGTGTTCCGCGAAAAGGGCGAGACGTTCAAGGTCGAACTCGTCGATGCCATCCCGCCCGGCGAGCCGGTCAAGATCTACCGCCAGGGCGAATGGTTCGATCTGTGCCGCGGCCCGCACATGACCTCGACCGGCAAGGTCGGCACGGCCTTCAGGCTGCAGAAGGTGGCGGGCGCCTATTGGCGCGGCGACAGCAGGAACCCGATGCTCACCCGCATCTACGGTACCGCCTTCGCCCGGCAGGAGGAGCTTGAGGCCTATCTGAAACAGATCGAGGAGGCCGAGAAGCGCGACCACCGCAAGCTCGGCCGCGAAATGGACCTGTTCCATTTCCAGGAGGAGGGGCCGGGCACGGTGTTCTGGCATGCCGCCGGCTGGACCATCTTCCAGGAGATCGTGAGCTACATGCGGCGCCGACTGAAAGGCGACTACCGCGAGGTCAACGCCCCGCAGATGCTCGACAAGGCGCTATGGGAGACGTCCGGACACTGGGGCTGGTTTCGCGAGAACATGTTCATGGCGCAGCCGGCCGGCGAGGAGACGGACGACGTGCGCGTCTACGCCATCAAGCCGATGAACTGCCCCGGCCACATCCAGATTTTCAAGCACGGGCTGAAATCGTATCGCGACCTGCCGCTGCGATTGGCCGAGTTCGGTGTGGTGCACCGCTACGAGCCGTCGGGCGCGCTGCACGGCCTTCTGCGCGTGCGCGCCTTTACCCAGGACGACGCGCACGTCTTCTGCACCGAAGAGCAGATGGCCGACGAGTGCCTGAAGATCAACGAACTCATTCTCTCGACCTACGCCGATTTCGGCTTCGACGGAGAGATCACCGTGAAACTGTCGACGCGGCCGGAAAAGCGCGTCGGCTCCGACGCCGCCTGGGACCACGCCGAAGCGATCATGCAGGACGTGCTCAAGCGCATCGAATCCGAGGGGCGCGGACGCATCAGGACAGCGATCAATCCCGGCGAAGGCGCCTTCTACGGGCCGAAATTCGAATACGTGCTGCGCGACGCCATCGGCCGCGACTGGCAGTGCGGCACGACGCAGGTCGACTTCAACCTGCCGCAGCGATTCGAGGCCTTCTACATCGCCCCCGACGGCTCGAAGAAGACGCCGGTGATGATCCACCGTGCCATCTGCGGCTCGATGGAGCGATTCCTCGGCGTCGTGCTCGAGCATTACGCCGGACACCTGCCGCTGTGGCTCGCGCCCACCCAGGCGATCATCGCCACCATCACCTCGGATGCCGACGACTACGCGCGCGAGGCGCATGCGCGTGCGCTCGGGCTTGGGCTGCGCGCCGAATGCGATCTGCGCAACGAGAAGATCAATTACAAGGTGCGCGAGCACTCGCTCGCCAAGGTGCCGGTGCTGCTCGTGGTCGGCAAGAAGGAGGCGGCCGAGCGCACGGTGTCGATCCGCAGACTCGGCAGCGACAGGCAAAAGGTCGTGCCGCTGGACGAGGCGCTCAAGGCGCTGGCGGCGGAGGCGGTGCCGCCCGACCTGCGGCGAATGCGGCAGGCGGATGCGGCCTGACGACGGTACGAAAGACCGGCGTCAGCGGGCGCGGGGTTTGGGGTCGCGCGGCCGGCGCTTGGCGGGCTTGCGCGCGCGGCGCGGCATTTCGGCGACCGGCGGCTCGACATAGGGACCGGGCCGCAGGAAGCGCTCGATCGGACTCTCGATGAAGCGTTCGCGTTCGCGCCCGGCCTGCGCGTTCGGCGGAATGCGCGGCTGCGCTGCGGCGGCGGCCAGCAGCACGCCCATCATCAGCCCCACCGACGGGGCAAGGAGAACCGGCCGCCTCACCGCGCCAGCACCTCAATCTCGCGGTCCACGCCGGGAATGACGGTGATGTCCTGCTGATAGACCTTGTTGTCGTTGCGCGCGACCACCTTGTATTCGCCTTCGGCCAGGATGACGCGCGGGAATGCACCCTTGGACTCGGTGATGACGTCGCCCGACGGCGACACCACCGCCCAGTCGGTATTGGCGAGCGCCTCGCCGCCGTGCCGGCTCACCAGCTTGAACATGATGGCGGCGGCGCGGTGGGTAACGGTGATGTCGGTCAGCTTGCCGGACTGGACGCGGATGTCGGAGCGCACCACGGCGTTGCCGTCGCCGTATTTCGAAAGAATGTAGTAGGTGCCTTCGGGCAGGAGCACCACGTCCCCGGTGAGCACGTTGGCGGCAAGCGGGCGACGCTCGCCCTGCTCGAACTGGCTGCCCTTGTAGACGTCGAAGGAGATCTGTCCGGTTGGGATTTTGGCGTCGCCGACGCGGCCCTCGATGCGCAGCCCCCCGGCCGGGATGTCGAACACCTCGCGCATGGGTTCGGCGCGCAACTGCACGGGCTTGGCCGCGCTCGCAAGGCCGAAGGCCACGTGCACGATGTAGCCTCCGGGCGGCAGCACGAAAGCGGGCTGCGCCGAGCGATCCTCCTTCAGGAGGCGGAAGCCGCCGGCCTGGTCCGGCCGGTCGGTATAGACGCGCCAGTGCAGCCCGCCGGTGATGAGGCCGCCGTCGCGGCCGAAGCGGGCGGTCGCAAGGATCGCGCCCTGGCCGGGCCGCAGAGTTGGAGCCGGCTGTACCGGCAGCGGCGGCGGGGGAAACAGCGACTGGGATTGGGCCGCTGCCGGACCGAGATCGCCTGCGGCGCAGGCAAAGGCCGGCAGCAAGAGCAAGCGCCAACGCATGGGTCGGGATCGCCCCGTCGTCGTCATGGCGTCACCGTTTTGGTCGGAAATGACGGCGATTTCAAGCCGACGCGACCGGTTTGTCAGCATCCGCCGGCTGTGCTAGGCGGCAGGCTTGCCCCATGAATGATCCATGCCCGAAGCCATCGAACTCCTGAAGACCCGGCGCTCCGTCAAGCCGATCGAACTGGTCGGCCCCGGCCCCGATGCCCGCGAACTGGACATGTTGCTGACCGTGGCTTCGCGCGTGCCGGATCACGGCAAGCTCACGCCTTGGCGCTTTATCGTGTTTGAAGGCGAGGCGAGACTTACGGCCGGCGAGACGATCGCCGCGGTGTTCCGCGACAGCCGTCCCGATGCCACCGCCGACCAGATCGAATTCGAGCGCAGGCGGCTTGCGCGCGCGCCGCTCGTGATCGCCGTCATCAGCCGCGCCGGCCCGCACGTGAAGATCCCGGAATGGGAACAGGTGCTTTCCGCCGGCGCCGCCGCCATGAGTCTTGTGCTTGCCGCGCATGCGCTCGGCTTCGCTGCAAGCTGGATCACCGAATGGTACGCCTACGACCGGCGCGTGCTGGCGGCGCTCGGCGTGCGGCCTGAGGAACGCATCGCCGGCTTTGTCCATATCGGACGGGCGGCAAAACCCGTGGAGGATCGGCCGCGGCCCGCACTTGCGGAGATCGTCACGCGCTTCGACGCACGATAGCAGCGGCTGGCACGCACCATCGGCGCGACCAATCGGGGGAGACATGTTCTACGACACGCGCAAGAACGATCATGGCCTGCCGTACAATCCATTCAAGGCGATCGTCGCCCCGCGGCCGATCGGATGGATCACCTCGATGAGCGCCAAGGGCGAGATCAACCTCGCCCCCTACTCGTTCTTCAACGGCATCACCGACAAGCCGCCGATCGTCATGTTCTCCAGCGAAGGGCCGAAAGACTCGGTTGCCTTCGTCGAAGAAACCAAGGAGTTCGTTTGCAGCCTCGCCACCTTCGATCTGCGCGATCAGATGAACGGCACTTCGGCGCCGCTGCCGCGCGGGGTGAGCGAAATGCAGGCAACGGGGCTCGAGCCCGCGCCGTCGCGCCTGGTCAAGCCGCCGCGCGTGGCCGCCTCCCCCTGCGCGCTCGAATGCAAGTGGCTGCAGACGGTGAGACTTGAGGACGTCGAGGGCCGCGTGCTCGACCGCTACGTGATTTTCGGCCAGGCGATCGGCGTCTATATTGACGACCGCTTCATCAGGAACGGCCGGCTCGACACCGCCGCCATGCGCCCGATCGCGCGCTGTGGCTACGACGAGTACGCGGTGGTGGAAAGCGTCTTCAGGATGACACGGCCGCCGGGTGGGGGGTGAAGCCGCGCGGGCGACGACGCATTCGCAATGGAGAGTACCCCGTGGCCGTCGAAGGTCCGCCCCGCAACCCCAATGACGATCGGGGCGCGGAAGCCAGCCCGCAAGCCGCACGGTCGACAACCGCGCGGCCCAGCATCGGCCTTGCGCTTGGCAGCGGCGGGGCACGCGGCTTTGCCCATATCGGCGTGATCCGCACACTGGTCGCGCGCGGCATTACGCCCGAGGTCATCGTCGGCACCTCGATCGGCGCGGTGGTGGGCGGCTGCTACGCCGCGGGCCGGCTCGACGCCATCGAACAGTGGGCGCGCGGCCTGACCCGGCGCGGCATTCTCAGCTATCTCGACATCAGCCTGTCGGGACACGGCCTGATCAGCGGCGGCAAGCTTGCCGCTGCGCTCGAGGACGCGCTCGGCGACACGCTGATCGAATCGCTGCCGGTGCGCTTTGCCACCATCGCCACCGAAATCGGCACTGGCCATGAGATTTGGCTGACCCGCGGCCGTCTGGTCGAGGCGGTGCGCGCCTCCTACGCGCTGCCCGGCATCTTCCCGCCGATTGGACTGAGCGGGCGCTGGCTCGTTGACGGCGCGCTCACCAATCCGGTGCCGGTCTCGGCCGCGCGCGTGTTCGGCGCGCGCCTGGTCATCGCCGTCAATCTCAATTCCGACATCCTCGGTCGCAGCATCACCATGACGGGTGATCATGCCCCACCGCATGAGGAGGCAGAGGCGAGGCGCGGGCTGCGAGCCATGTTCGGGGCCGAGCGCTCGCTGAAGCGTCATTTCGTCGGCGACACCCGCCGGCCGAGCATTCCCACCGTGATGGTCGACGCCTTCAACATCATGCAGGACCGCATCACCCGCGCCCGGCTCGCCGGCGATCCGCCGGATGCGACCATCGTCCCACGGCTCGGCCATATCGGCTGGTTCGATTTCCACCGCGCCCTCGAGGCGATCGAGGCGGGTGCCCGCGCCACCGAACGCGCCATCGATTTCATCCATGAAGCGATTTCCGCGCTTGCGCCGCGACCGGCGCCGGTGACGCCCGCGGTCAAATAGCGCGACTTCGCCTGTTCAAAGCCTTGACGTCGGCCATCGCAGGGGTTGTGCCGCAGGCCCTGCGCGCGCGCCGCAATGAACGAGAGCCTTTGCGATCGACCGCGGATCGTTCCCGTCTCAAGCGGTCTGGATGTAATCGCGCAGGGCCGACTGCTCGCGCTCCATCTCCTGCACGCGATGCTTGACCACGTCCCCGATCGACACGATGCCGACGAGCTTGCCCTGCTCGAGCACGGGCATGTGGCGGAACTTGCCTTCGGTCATTCGCTCCATCAGCGAGCTGATCGTGTCGCCCGCACTGCAAGTCACGACCTTGCGGGTCATCACCTCGGTCAGCGACAAATCGAGCGCGGCAGTCCCGTGTGCAGCCAACGCCTGGATGATGTCGCGTTCGGACAGGATGCCGACCACCCGCCGATCGGGCCCGGTGACCACGAGTGCGCCGATGCGGCGCTCGGCCAAGCGCTTGGCGGCGTCGGCGATATTGGCGGTCGGTTCGATGGTGACGACGTCGCTGCCTTTGATCGCGAGTATGGATTTGACGGTCATGGGTCGCTCCCTGGTGCCCCCATCCCCGTGCGTCCCGGCCCTTCGGCTCGGGCAAAGGATAATTCGAAACGGCTTCAGGTGGGTCAGGGTTCCTGTCGCGACGCGCCCGCTCCTTGCAGCCATGCGTAAGCTGCACCCGCCCTGAGCGCCCGCGTTGCGTCAGTGCAGCGTTGCGGTTCCGCCTTGGTGTGTCGTCGCGGTCGGCGGATCGAAGGCTGCGAACAGCAGGAGGCCGGCGAGAAAACCGCCGACATGCGCCTGCCAGGCAATGGTCTGGTTCTCCCCGGCAATGGTGAGCGAGCCGAGACCGAACAAGAGATTGAGTCCGAACCAGACGCCGACAAAGGCGATCACGCGGGGATTGCGCAGGGCCACAGCCAGCGGCGCGGCGGGAACGCGGTCCGCCGCACTGCGGTCGCCGTGCCAGGAGTCGAGCGGGCCTCCCGGCTCGAAGGCAAAGCGCGCCGCCGCTCCCATGGTGCCGGAGATCGCGGCCGAGGCCCCCACCATGGGCGCAAGGGCACCGGGATGGGTGAGCAGGTGCGCAAGCGCGCCGGCTGCGACCGCCACCGCCAGGAAGGCCAGAAATCGCCACGGGCCGAAGCGTCGCGCCACCGGACTGGCGAATGCCAGGAACCAGATGGCGTTGAAGCCAAGGTGCATCAGGTCGGCATGGATCAGGGCATAGGTGAAGAAGCTCCAGATCGATGCCCCCGCCTCGCCGGGGATGACGCCATCGATGAGGGCGCTTGAGTCATAGCGCGCGGGAACGAAGCCGAAGCTGTAGATCAGCAGCCGGTCGAGATCCTCCGGCAACAGCCATTCGCGCACGGCATGGACGAGGCCGAGCGCCGCCAGCACCGCCACCACCACCGCCGGAATGTTGAGAATTGGTTCGCGAGACCTGCCCAAACGTACCCCGTGTGCGCGGCAGAACCGGCCGCGCGAGGTGCCTCACTAGGCGAGAGAGGCCGTTCAGGCAATCCAAGAAAAAGGGAGGGCCCGGACGCCCTCCCTTCCCGCCACGTTCCCCCTCCCGCCCCGAGAGCCGCGGGCCGCCCGTCGGCTGAGCCGGCGGACGGACCGATGTGTGGAACCCGTCCGAGCTTATGCAGGCCGATCGCCGCGGCAACCGCTTGGCAGAAGTAACGCTAATGCCGGAGCGTCTGCTGCCGGTCCGTCCCTCGTGCGGGCCCGGCACGCGCCCTGCTCCCCGCACGCTGCCGGCGGCCGCAGCGCGGGCAGGCGTCCCGATCGAGGACGCCCCCACCCCGCGATGCGCAATGGCGGGACAGCGGGAGCGCAACATGAAACACCCTTCCAACCGCGAACTGTTCGCCTACTGGAACGAACGCAGGGGAACGAGACCGGCTCCTGAACGCGCCGACATCGAGCCGAGCGCGATCCGTCGGGTGCTGGGCGATACCTTCGTGCTGGCCGCCGATCGCTTTGCCGGCTACCCGTTCCGGTTGGCCGGGACGCGGTTGTGCGCGCTCTTTGGCCGCGAGCTCAAGGGCGAAAGCTTCGTCCAGCTCTGGCAACGGGCAGGCCAGACCGCCATGCGCGAATTGATCGCGGTGGTGATCGAGGAGAAGACCGGCGTGGTGGCCAGCGTCACAGGCGCCGCGGCAAACGACCCTTTGCTGCCGATCCAGCTCGAACTGACGCTTCTACCGCTCGCCTATGAAAGCCGCGCCGACGCTCGTGTTCTCGGCGCCATGGCGCCGATGACCGTTCCTTATTGGCTCGGCGCAAAATCGGTCGGACCGCTGGCGCTCGGCATGTTCCGCCATATTGGCGCGGCGGTCGATGCGATGCCCGTCCCGCGTCTGACCCCGGCAAACGGACGGTTGCGGCGCGGCCTGACCGTCTACGAGGGGGGGCGCCGCGACTGACCGGGCCTTCGCTTATTTGGAATTTCGCGCCGTTATCAAGCTAACCCGTCGTTTACGAAGAGTGAAATATAGACTTAAGCCGTCACGATTGCGTCGAGCCCAGGCTCCGATGGCCCTGCCGCAGCCACATCTGCACATTTTGCCGCACGCGCGGGAACGCCGCCGCCATCAACGGGTGCGCGTCAATCTGCTCGGTCGCTACATGCTGTCCGACCGGCGGGAGTTTCCCTGCCAGGTGATCAACATGTCGCCCGGCGGCATGGCGCTGATCGCACCGGAAATCGGCAACGTGGGCGAGCGCGTCATTGCCTATGTGGACCATCTCGGCCGGCTGGAGGGCACCATCGCGCGGCATCTGCCCAACGGTTTTGCCATGACCATCTCGGCAACCGCGCGCAAACGCGACAAGCTCGCCGCCCAGTTGACCTGGCTTGCCAACCGCAACATTCTCAACCTGCCGGAAGACCGCCGCCACGGCCGCATCGTGCCGCGCAATCCGGCCGCACGCTTGATCCTGCCGAACGGCCTCAACGTCGGCGTGCGCATCATCGACATCTCGCTCTCGGGCGCAGGCATCGCCACTTCGCACAAGCCGGACATCGGCAGCCTCGTCACGCTCGGCCGCATTCCGGGGCGCGTGGTCCGCCATCTCGAGGACGGTTTCGCCATCGAGTTCACCCGGCTGCAGCACCCCGATTCGCTCGAAGAGAACGCTGCGGCGCAGTGAACGCCGCGTTAGCGCCCGCTCCCAAAGCGACATCTCGGCAACCGCCCGGCGCGGCCGCTTTCCGCTTGCGTTGTCCGCCGCAGGTCCGCCGGCATCACCTCGGCCGGCAGCGTGAAAGCGGCGCAAACGTGCATCCGCCCTGCAGCGGCATGCTTAACGCAACAATTTGAATCAAATCCGACCGCATGCAATTTGAGTCAAATCTTCCGAAGTTTATAACAGTATTCGATCCACTCTTTACTTAGGTTCATTTCAAAGTGACTTCGAACGATTAGCGGCAATACAAAGGCTTTATGCGAATTGTGGCCCCATCAAGACGGGAGAGGGGTCACGCATGCCGCGGCGCGCGCAACGAATTCTCGGCACCGCTCTTGCCGCCGCCATCATCGCCATTCTCGGTGCGGCGGCGGCGCAGGGCGCGTCCGACCTGCCGATCCATGTATCGGTCGGCACGACCGCACGGCCGCCGATCGGCTGGATCGACTTCTGCAACGAGCACCCCAAAGAGTGCGCCGCCACCCCCTCGCAGCCGCGCGACGTCGTCCTCACGCCCAAGGCCTGGCGCGACCTGGTGCGCGTCAATCGCTGGGTCAACGAGACGATTAAACCGGTGACCGATCTCGAGCACTGGGGCGTGGTCGAACGCTGGTCCTATCCCGACGACGGCAAGGGCGACTGCGAGGACTACGTGCTGCTCAAGCGTCGCATCCTGATGCAGGCGGGCTGGCCGCGCGAGGCGCTGCTGATCACCGTGGTGCGCGACAAGAAGGGCGACGGGCATGCGGTGCTGACGGTGCGCACCGACAAGGGCGACTACATCCTCGACAATCAGGAACCGGAGATCCTGCTCTGGCGCGACACCGGCTACCGCTACGTCAAGCGGCAATCGCAGAGCGATCCGAACACCTGGGTGGCGCTCGGCGATCCGCGGCCCGCGACGGCAACCGCCGCAGCCTCACCCACGCGCTGAGCCAGGAGTGCTACGCGGCCCCGGTCACGTCCCCACCCTCCCCGTCCCCAGACCGGGTTCGCGCGCGGCCGGCGTCCCCCAACGCCGGCCGCACCCTTTTGCGAGCAAACGCTCGCACCTGGCGCCGGACGCAAGCCGCGGGCGGCGCCCTCATCCGATCCGCCGCAGCCCCTTGGCATAGCGCTGCCAACGCCGCACGTAGATATCGGCGCCGGTCAAGATCATCGCCTTGGCCTTGTCGTCGAGGCTGCGGATTGCGCGTGCGGGCGAGCCGACAATCAGCGAATTGTCGGCGAACTCCTTGCCCTCGGTCACCAGTGCGCCGGCTCCGACCAGCGAGTTCTTTCCGATTCTTGCGCCATTGAGCAGGATGGCGCCCATGCCGACCAGGCTGTTGTCGCCGATGCTGCAGCCATGCAGCACGACCTTGTGCCCGATCACGCAGTCCGCACCGATCGAAAGGGGAAAGCCCGGGTCGGTGTGCAGCGTGGCGTTGTCCTGGATTTGCGAGCGCTCGCCGACTTCGATCCATTCGTTATCGCCGCGCAGCACCGCCCCGAACCACACGCTCGCGTGGCTTTTCAGGCGCACGCGGCCGATCAACACGGCGGTGTCGGCAACCCAGTAGCGGCCATCGGCCGGAAATTCGGGGGCTTGCCCTTCGAGCTCGTAGATCGGCATCGCGTCCTCCGTTGCGGGCGCGACCTTGCCACTTTGCGGCGACGGTGGCGAGGCGTCAGGCGACCAGTTGGCCGACCGCGCGCAGCGCCATGACCAGCACCGTTCCCGACATCAGGCTCCAGAATCCCGCGACCAGCGCCGCCATCATGGCAATGCCGAAGCCGCCGCGACCGACGCGCGCTCCGCGGATGGTGTTGCGAACGATGATGAAGGGAGCGGCAAACAGCAGGAACGCAACCGCGGCAAGCGCCTGCGCACGCTCGCCCTCCTGCAACAGGCGAAAGCTCGGCGGCTGCAAGGTCAGGAGCTGGTAGCCGCTCGACAGCATCCCGGCAACGGCAAAGCCGAAGGCCAATGCCAGCAGGGATTGCATGGAATTGGACCAGACCAACCCGAACACCAATGCTTCCGGAGACATCCGCCAAGGCCCCGCGGGTACGCGAAACATTCGGACATTCCCAAATCGCAGCCGGGGCGGCCAGCGTATCGTTAAGGAAAGGTTAACGCTCGGCGGCTCCCATGGGCGGCGGGTGATTCGGGAGCGAGATGCGATGGCAGGGCATGCGGCAATGCTTGGGCGCAGGCGCTCCGGCTGGCTTGCTGGCTGGCCCGGACGATTGCTGATCCTGTTTCTTTTGACGCTGGTTTCCGGCGTTGCCGGCGCGCCGATCGCCTACATGCTGTGGCCGGCCCCGAAACCGATCGCCGCGCATGCGCCGTCGCTGCCGATTACCGTCGGCGGCGTCGTGTTCAACGTGCCGCCGGCGGCGATCCGGGTCGGCATGCAGCGCCATCCGGGCACGCAGGCGCGCATTGATCTCGTCTTTCTGTGGCCGTCGCTCCGGCCTCCCGACGGGGCCGCTCGCCCCTCGCCGCATGCCATGCCGGACCTCAGCGACCGGTTGTTCGTCACGGTGTCGGCAAGCGACGGCACGCTTGCGCCGCTCGATCGCCTGCGGGTCATCTATCCCCGCTACACCGCCGGTACGCCGGTCGTCGGGCCGGACGGACTTGCCGTGCAAACCTTCCGGCCGGGCTCTCCCTACCAGGAGGAGGACCTCATCCACCATCCGGCAAGCGCCGAGCGATTCCTGCTCCGCTGCACGCGCCCGGGCACGCCGACGCCCGCGACGTGCCTGCACGAACGGCGGATCGGCGGCGCGGATGTCACCGTGCGCTTCCCCCGCCAATGGCTTGCCAACTGGACCGAGGTCGCCGACAGCATCGACCGGCTCCTGGCCAATCTCAAGCCCAGCGAAATCGGGACAATCGCCCGCTGAGACGGCGGCCCCTCGAAGCTTTGGCGGCGAGCCGCCGCAAGATCAGTCGACGAGACCGACGTCGAGAATGGGCATTTCAAAAATGTAAGAGCGGCGCCCCTTCTCGTTTTCCACGAACAGCACGCCAAGGAACTCCTCGCCGATGTAGGCTTCGAGCGAATCCGTCTTCTTTGGCCGCGTCACCACGCGGATCTTGTCGTTGGCGAATTTGCGCCGCAGATAGGCGGTGAGCGTCGGCACCGGTTGAAGGCTCGGGTCGTTGCTCACCTGGATGACCATGCGGAAGTTGTAGGAACGGTCGCCGTCCTCGTCGTCGAGGATCAGTTCCCCGAGATCGTCGTCGCCGACAAAGACTTCGGCGGTGTCTTCAGCCTTCGGCACCACGCGAATCGTCGCATTCTCGAACAGCTTGCCGAGATAGGCATCAAGCTTCTTGATCTCTTGAACTTCCACCACCGTCTCCTGGGTGCGATGGTTGAGGTGTTAGCACAGGCGAGACGCGGTCGAACATCATCCTTCGGAAAACATCTGGTCCATGGTCCGCGACGGTTCCGCACAGGGCGCCGGTCCGATTTCCCTCGCCGGCACGCCCGCGACGGTCACATTGTGCGGGACCGGTTTCAGCACCACCGAGCCCGCCGCGATCCGCGCACAATGGCCGATCTCGATATTGCCCAGAATCTTTGCGCCGGCTCCGATGAGCACGCCGCGCCGCACCTTCGGATGCCGGTCCCCTTCCTCCTTGCCGGTCCCGCCAAGGGTGACGTCCTGCAACATCGATACGTCATCCTCGATCACCGCCGTCTCACCCACCACCAGGCCGGTGGCATGGTCGAGGAAGATGCCGCGGCCGATGCGCGCGGCCGGATGGATATCGCACTGGAACACGGCGGAGGAGCGACTCTGCAGGTAATAGGCGAAGTCCTTGCGACCTTTGTTCCACAGCCAATGGGCAAGGCGATGCGTCTGGATCGCGTGAAATCCCTTGAAGTAGAGCACCGGCTCGATGAAGCGGTCGCAGGCGGGATCGCGGTCATAGGTGGCGACGATGTCGGCCCGGAAGGCTTCTCCGATCTGCGGCTCGTCCTCCAGCGCATCGGCATAGGCCTGACGGATCAACTCGCCCGACATGTCCTGGTGATTGAGCCGCTCGCTGATGCGGTGCACGACGGCGGTCTCCAGCCGATCGTGGTGCAGGATCGACGAGAAGATGAAGGTTCCGACCTCCGGCTCGCGGCGCACGATATCCTCGGCTTCGTCGCGGATGCGCGCCCAGACCGGATCGACCTTCTGGATCGACCGCGCGGGCCTCATGTACTGCTGTGCCATCGCTGCACCTCCGGCAGGTCCCCGATGTTCTATCGCTTTTACCACAGGTAGGATGGCGGCGATGCAACGGCAATGACGAGAAACAAATACTCCATATAAAACATCGATTTATCCGCAATCCTTGAGCTCCGAGAGAAAGTCCTGAATGGCATTTGTGAACTGGTCGTTGCGGTCGCCGGCGACCATGTGCCGGGCGCCGCTGACGTCCACATAGCGGGCGTGCGGCACCAGATTGAGGAAATCCTTGGCGTGCGCCTCGCGCACGAGCTCCGAGGAGCCGCCGCGGACCAGGAGCGTCGGGATGGCAATGCCGCGCGCGGCCGCCACCAGGTCGCGCTCGATGTGGTCCGCCCCTGGCCCGATCCGGCGCTTGCCGTCGAGAAAGCGCGGATCCCAATGCCAGCGCCAGCGGCCGTCCGGATGCAGTCGCAGGTTCTTCTTGAGGCCCTCGTGCGAGCGCGGACGCGGCCGATGCGGCAGATAGGCCGCCACGGCGTCGGCCGCTTCTGCAATCGAGGCAAAACCCTCCTTCGCGTGCGCACGCATGAAGTCCTGCACTCTGGTCACCCCGTCGAGATCGACCCGCGGGGTGATGTCCACGAGAACGAGCGCCGAGAAAACCGGATGACCCGGGCGCGGCAGGCCGCCCTCCGCCAGGAGGCAGGCGATGCCGCCGAGCGACGCGCCGACGGCGACCGGGCGCGCGCCGCTGCGCTGCGCCAGCGTATCGGCCAGCACGCGCGCATCGGCGGCAAAGTCGGCAAAGTCGTAGGCGCCGCTCTTGATCCATTCCGAGTCGCCGTGACCGCGCTGATCAACCGCATAGGCCACGCGGCCCGAGCGGGCGATCGCCTCGCCGGTCCGTTTCCAGGCGTGACGGGTCTGACCCCCGCCGTGCAAAAGCAGCACCGGCGGGCCCTCCTCGCCGAAGACATCGGCCGCGAGCATGTTGCCGGAGGCGCCCTTGAAGGTGGCACTGGCCGGCGAAATGTGACGGGTCATTCCCGCTCCCTCAGAAATTCCAGCACGGCGGCCTTGAACACCTTGTCGCCGACGGCAAGCATGTGGTCCCGATCGGGGATGACCAGCGCCCGCCCGCGCGGCAGCAGGGCTGCCAGATCCGCAGCCGATCCGGCGATGGGGTCTTTGCCGCCCACCGCGACCAGCGTCGGAGCCCGGATCGAAGCCACCTGCTCGCGGGTGAGCGTCTGGCGCGAGCCGCGGATGCAGGCGGCAAGCGCGCGCCGGTCGGAACGGGTCTGATCGGCAAAGGCGCGAAACATGCGGCCCTGCACATCGCTGACATCGGCGAGCGTGGGCGCTTCCAGCGCTTTGGCGATGCTTTCCGGGAGTCCCACCCCGTCGACGAGCCGATAGCCAAGCCCGCCGAGCACGAGCGAGCGCACGCAGGCCGGGTGCTCCAGCGCCAGGAAGGCGGCGATCCGCGCGCCCATCGAATAGCCCATGATGTCGGCCCGGCCGAGACCGAGATGCCGGATCAGCGCTGCCACATCCGCGGCCATCAGGCTCGTGTGATAGTCAGCGGGCGAGTAAAGCTTGGTCGAGGCGCCGTGGCCGCGGTTGTCGAGGGCGATGACGCGACGGCCGGCTCCGCTCAGCGTTGCCACCCAGCCGGGCTGGACCCAGTTCACCTCCTTGTTGGAGGCAAACCCGTGAATCAGCACGACGGGCTCCCCCCGCCCCTCGTCGAGATAGGCAATCTGCACGGGACCGTGATGAAAGGTCGGCATTGCGGAGGAGCGGACATCCAGCATGGCGGAGCGCCGAGGCGTGGCCCGCCGCAGGCGGCATGTCAATTGCGGCGGTCCTGCGCGATATGCATATCAGCCTCCAACGCTGTCGCGGCAACCGCACTGCGGCTGCATCCCGTTCGTATGGTCGATGGCGGGGCCTGCCGCAACGTGCTGCCATCTGCCAGGGCCCGCGATCGGGCTCCGCGTCCGAGCGGCATGGATCACTAGGAATTCACCGATCGGATCGCTATGGTGATCGACATCGATCGAACTTTGAGGAATTCGCGAGCGATCATGGCCGAAAACGTGGTTCCGCATTTCCACAACGAGCCCGGGGTGCCGGTGATCGAAATCGGTGCCCGCGAGTTCATGTGCGTCGGCGCCCTGCCGCCCTTTGATCACCCGCATGAGTTTCTCGACATGGGCGACGACAACGAAATCATCTGCCCTTACTGCTCGACGCTCTACCGCTACGACCCGTCCCTGCCCGCGCACGCCGCCCGGCCACCCGCCTGCGCCTTGACCGAAGCGGCCTGACGGGTTCGTCCGCAGGTCGTGGCGCCTTCGCGTAACATTGTTGTTGCCGGCGCCGGGATCGGCGGCCTGTGCGCTGCGCTCACGCTCGCGCGCGCCGGCTTCCGCGTCAGCCTGATCGAGCAGGCGGATCGGCTGGAGGAGACGGGCGCGGGCATCCAGCTCTCTCCGAACGCCACGCGCATTTTGATCGAACTCGGCCTCGACAAACGCCTGCGGCAGGACGTGGTTGCGCCGGAGGCCATCCTTGTCCACACCGCGGCCGGCAGCCGGCTCACCCGAATTCCGCTCGGCTTCGCCGCCACCGCGCGCTACGGCGCCCCCTACTGGGTGATCCACCGCGGCGACCTGCAAGCCGCCTTGACCGAAGCGGTGCAGGCAAGCCCCGACATCGACCTGCGGCTCGGCACGCGCGTCGAGGACTACGTCGTGCATGCCCACGGCATCAGCGTCGCCTGCCGGCGCGGTGCCGCCAGCGCCGACGAGCATGGCATCGCGCTCGTCGGTGCCGACGGCCTGTGGTCGCACCTGCGCCTGCGCATGGGCCAGCGTATCCGGCCGCAGTTTCGTCAGCGCACCGCCTGGCGCGCACTCGTGCCGGCAACGCGGGTCGAGCCGGAATTCCGCAGGCCGGAGGTGCAATTGTGGCTCGGGCGAGACGCGCATCTCGTCCACTACCCGGTCAAGGCCGGCGCAATGATCAACATCGTCGCCATCGTCGCCGATCGCTGGGCCGAACCTGGGTGGAACGGCGAGGGCGCACGCGCGGAATTGTTGGCGCGCTTTTCGCCCTGGAACTGGATCGAGCCGGTGCGAACCTTGCTGGCGCAGCCGGAGCGCTGGCTGAAATGGGCGCTGTACGATCTTGCCCCGCTGCGCACCTGGGGGGATGGACCGGCGACGCTGCTCGGGGATGCCGCGCATCCGATGTTGCCGTTTCTTGCACAGGGCGCGGCCATGGCGATCGAAGATGCGGCGGTCCTTGCCTCATGCTTGGCGCAGCAGCCCACCGCTCCTGCGGCCGCGCTGCGCCGTTACGAGGTTCTGCGCCAGTACCGCACGGAACGGGCGCAGCGCGCGGCGCGAAGGAACAGCTCGGTCTATCATCTCAGCGCGGCAGAGGCCGTGCTGCGAAATCTCTATCTTCGCGTCGCCGGAGGAGGCATGCTGCTGCGGCGCTACAATTGGCTTTATGCTTGGCGTGCACCGCCGATCCCGAAGGTCAACATCGACGTCTCGGCGGCGACTCGCACCCGAGTGGCGGAACATGGAGAATCGGAGGCCACGTGAGCGCGCTGTTTCCGACCACAATCGCCGGCAGTCTGCCAAAGCCGTCGTGGCTCGCCGAGCCCGACAGGCTGTGGCCGGCGTGGCGGCTGTCCGGTGCCGAGCTTGCCGCAGCCAAGCTTGATGCCACGCTGCTGGCACTAAAAATCCAGGAGGACGCGGGCATCGATATCGTCACCGACGGCGAGCAGTCGCGCCAGCATTTCGTCCACGGCTTCCTGGAGTTCGTGGAGGGCATCGACTTCGACCGCAAGGTCGAGATGGGCATCCGCAACAATCGCTATAAGGCCATGGTGCCGACGGTCACGGGCGCCTTGCGCCTGAAGGGACGCGTGCATGCCGCCGAGGCGCAACACGCGCGCGCCCACACCACGCGCAAGCTCAAGATCACGCTGCCCGGCCCCATGACCATCGTCGACACGGTCGCCGACCGCCATTACGGCGACCGCGCGCAAATGGCATTCGCCTTCGCCGACCTGCTGAATGCGGAAGCGCGGGCGCTCGAAGCCGACGGCGTGGACGTGGTGCAGTTCGACGAGCCGGCATTCAACGTCTACATGGACGAGGTAACGCGGTGGGGCATCGAGGCGTTGCACCGGGCCGTCGCCGGCCTGCGCTGCACCACGGCCGTCCATATCTGTTACGGTTACGGCATCAAGGCCAACATTGACTGGAAGGCGACGCTCGGCCCGGAATGGCGGCAATACGAGGAGATATTTCCGGCGCTGGCGGCAAGCCGGATCGACCAGGTGTCGGTCGAGTGCCGCAATTCCAGGGTGCCGCTGGAGCTGCTGACACTGCTCAAGGGCAAGGACGTGCAGGTCGGCGTCATCGATGTCGCGACCGATGCCGTTGAATCGCCGCAGGACGTGGCCGAGACGATCGAGGCCGTGCTCAGGCACCTGCCGCCGGAACGGCTCATCGCCGGCACCAATTGCGGCATGGCGCCGATGCGGCGCGATCTGGCCGAGGCCAAGCTGATGGCGCTCGGCAAGGGCGCAGCCCTTGCGCGCCAGCGTCTCGCCTGACGCCTGTCCCCGCTGTCCCCGCGAAGTGGGAACCGGTTCGCCGACCAGACAGGTGCAGATGCAGGAACCGAGGAGCGCTCCGCGGCGCAACCGCACTGGGGAAAGCTTGGTTCTGCGGCCGCGGATTGCGCTCACGCATGACGTCGTCCCCGCGGCGGTCTGGGCGCGCGGACACCGGCTCCGTTCGCCGGCTGGCTGTGCCGTTTCCAGGCAGCTCGATCCGTTTTCGCCAACGAACGCCGGCCGTATCCCGGGCGCACCGTGACACGAAGGACTGCGGTGCAGACCTCCGACCCCGGCCTCCTTCCTCTGCAAGGGCAAGCAACCGGCGTCCGCATCTGCGGTGCAGCGCTGCGCTGTGCTCAGCGCTGCACCGCGTGCGGGATGTGATCCCGTGTGTGACGGACGGCCCGAGAATCTCCGCCTAGCGCGACGGGCTGCCGATCGGCGGAGACGACGGGCTTGGCGCTGCGCCTGGCGACCCCGACCCGGTGGTCTCGGCATTCGGACTGCACTTGTCGTTTGCCATTTTCTTGGCGGCATTGCAGGCCGCCATGGTGGCAAAGGTGCAGTTCTTGGAACCGCCGTCGGCGCTTTCGAGGCAGTACGCCCCGTTGCGGCTCGGCGCCTGGCCCTCCGCCAGCGCCCCGACCGAGGACAGCGCCGTGAAGACGAACGCGGCAGCGAATGTGGCAAGTCGCATGCACGCCTCCTGCGAAGCCCTCACCGCGAAGAAAAACCTTGCGCGCGTCCGCTGGTTCCGTCGATGGCGATCTTTGCCGAAATTTACGCTGCCGATGCTGCGTGCGAGTTCCGGCGGCCGCGGTTCCGCGGCGTCGTTCCATAGCGGCGATGCTCACCACTGCGCGCGCTGGCTCGACCAACGACTCTCGGCCGCGCAATTCTTTTTCGCGGCCGCCTCGTTCAAGAGCGTGAGATCGCCGCGCGCCCGCAGATACTCGCTGCGGTAGGCGATGGCGTTGACGAGATCGCCGCCCGAACTTTGCGCGGCGCGCTCCATCAAGTGGCGAAGCTCCAGTTCCCGGCCCTGCACCGATTTCAGCTCGGCTTCGATATTGCGGCAGTCATAGAGGTCGTATTTGCCCGGCGCTGCAAGGAAGGTTTCGGTTGCGGATTCGGTCATGCCGGCGCAGCCTGAAAGCCACAGCGCGAGCGGCACCGTGGCGGCCCGCAGGCGGCGCACACGCAAGCTCCGGGTGGAAGCAACGATCATTCTCTGCGCCCGCCGGTCGACGCGGCCTGCGGCCCCTCGGCTCTGGTCACTACCGAACACCGCGTTGAAATTGTGTGTACTTTTTGGCGGCCGCGCCGACACTGTCGCCGGGCGCCGGCACCTCTTGCGTCTTTGGCGCCGGTCGCAGGCGCCGAATGATCGCTCACGTACGCGACAGACGGGATTTTGGCGCCCGACCCCGTCGCCACGAGGCCCGAGCGGATGCTATCACTGCCCACGGACGGCCAATCCGTCCCCGCCGTTCCGCCCGCCGATGGAGAGCCTCCCGATGAAAGACCTGCCGGACTGCCAGTTGTGTCATATCGGCCTCTACGCCTTCGATCTGGAAACGATGGTCGCGTTCTATTCGCGCATCTTCGGCCTCATCGTCACCGATCGCGGACGCACGTCGCGCGGGATCGACATCGCCTTCCTCAGTCGCGATCCGACCGAGCACCATCAGATCGCCATCGCCGGCGGGCGGCCGAAGGATGCCACCTTCAGCACCATCCAGCAGATCTCCTTCCGCGTCCCCGGGCTCGAAGACCTGCGGCGGTTTTATCCCTGGCTGGTCGAGCAGCGCGTGAGCAAGCTTGATCCGCGCACCCATGGCAATGCCTGGAGCATCTATTTCGCCGACCCGGAGGACAACCGGGTCGAGCTCTACTGCTCCTCGCCGTGGCATGTGAGCCAACCCTTCGGGGAGCCGGTCGACCTGACCGAGCCGGTCGAGACGATCATGGCCAAGACCGAGGCCATGGTGAAAAAGGATCCGACCTGGATGCCGATGGACGCCTGGATCGCGCAGATGCGCGGCAGGATGGACCATCGCAGCGCGGCGCCTGCCTTGCAGCCGGCGAAATAGACGGCCCGCCCGAGCGGTTCCTCGCTGCAGGCCGGTGCCCGCCGGGCCGAACGATCGGGCGGCGGCGCTAATGCGCCATCAGCACCGGGAGCGTGGCATTGGCGAGGATGTGGCTCGTCGCCCCGCCGAAGATCATCTGCCGCAGGCGGCTTTGCGTGTAGGCGCCCTTCACCAGCAGATCGCAGCCTTGTGCCTGCGCGGCGGCCAGGATCGCCTCGCCGGTGTTGCGGCCTTCAAGCCCGACCGTCATCGGCTTGGCATCGATTCCGTTTCTTTGCAGATTGATCAGCAGTTGCTCGGCCGGCGGGCCCGGCACCGCCGATCCGCCGATCACCGTCAGCACGGTGACGCGCTCGGCCTTCCGGATCAGCGGCATGGCAAAGGCAGTCGCGCGCGCCTGCTCGGTGCTGCAGTTCCAGTGGATCATGATGTTGGTGGCGATCTGTCGCGGCGGCGATGGCGGCGTGAGCAGGATCGGACGCCCGCTCTCGAACAGGCCGGATTCGATCGCGCGGTTGTGCAATCCGATCGTGTTGGCATCGGGCCGGCTGAGCACGGTGATGTCGAACACGCGCCCGTAGCTGCCGACGAAGGCTTCGCCTTCCGGGGCATCATCGAGCCAGCCGAACGACAAGCCCGACGCGGGCCCGCTCGATCGCGGCACGTTGTGCTCCTGCATGAAGGTCTCGAACAGACGCCGCGAGTGCGCCGCCTCCTCGAGGCTTTCCTGGCGGTACGATTCCAGAGGAATGCTGCCGGCGGGATCGACGGCAACGAATTCGCTGATGCCGAAGCGCAACGGAAAGCCCTCGATGTAGCTGTCGCAGCGCCGCGCCAGAAGCAGTGCCGTTTCCAGCACTGATCTCATCCCCTCGTAGTGCTCCATTGGAACCAAGATCGTTTTCATGCCCATGGTCCTGTCCATTCAATGCCGGTCGCATCCCCTCGCCGGCATGCATGATCGCAACGCGGTACCTTCGAATTGGTGCCGACGGCAGGAGTCGAACCTGCACGGGACTTTCGTCCCCACGGATTTTAAGTCCGATGCGTCTACCGTTCCGCCACGTCGGCGCGCGGCGGTTCTAGCACCACCCCCCGGATGCCGGAAGCAACGGCACCGTCGAGCCGCGTGGTTCACCCCTTGCCGGTGTGACCCCAAACTTCGTCCCAGATGTTGCCGGCAGGATCGGTCACGCGGCCATCCTTCTCGAAGAACTTGTTGGGCACCTGGAAGATCGCGAGCATGATTCCGCCCTCCGGAGACCAGGCCGAATGCCGGCTGCCCGGCTCGCGCCAGATGAACTCGCCCTTGCGCGCCTCCATGCCGGCGGCCGGCCCCTCCTTGTCGACCAGATGACCTTCGAGCACGAAGGTCTGTTCGATGTTCACGTGTTCGTGGTCGGGCAGGACGGCGCCGGGCGCGAACTTGAACAGCGAGGTCATCAGCCCGGTCTTGCGATCAAACATCAGCACCTTCACCTCGCAGCCGGGAAACCGCGTCTTCTGCCATTCCATCTCGGCCGGACGCACAAGATGCGAGTGCTGATCGGCGCAGGCCTGGCCTTTCGGCGTAACGGCGTCCATGGCAATCCTCCCTGTCAGGCGCGAAGCTTTGGTCGCATGATAGCCGATTGTGCGGCCGCGCGCGCGAATTCTATGCCCCGCCTTCGCGAATCGGCGGCTGGAATGCAAGCCCGGTGTCCCAGGGGAAGTAGATCCAGGTGTCCTGCGAGACCTCGGTGATGAAGGTGTCCACCAGCGGCCGACCCATCGGCTTGGCATAGACGGTGGCGAAATGCGCCCCCGGCAGCAGATCGCGCACCACCTTGGCGGTGCGCCCGGTATCGACGAGATCGTCGATGATGAGCACGCCCTTGCCGCCCAGTCCGAGGATCGAGGGGGCCACACCCTTGATGAGCTGCAGATCCCCCTGCTTCGTGTACTCGTGGTAGCTTGCGACGCAGACGGTCTCGATCAGCCGCAAATTCAATTCTCGCGCGACGATCGCCGCCGGCACAAGTCCGCCGCGCGTTATCGCCACGATGGCCGTGAACGGACCGGCCTCCGCCAGTCGCCATGCCAGCGCGCGCGCATCGCGGTGGAACTGATCCCACGAGACCGGAAACGCCTTCTGCGGTTGCAGTTGCGGCTGGGTCATGACGCTCGGTCCCCGCTTCAAGGCATGTCGAGCACGAAGTCGAACCGCGCGGTGAGCCCGGCGCCGCTTTGCGCCATGCGCATCACTCACCTCGAACCCGCATCGCCGCCATCGTCGCGCCCGCCTCAGGCCGTCTTGCGCAGCCCCGCCCGCACCTGCGCCAGCATGTCGATGACCGCGGCCTTGGCCGCCGCAAGCTTTTCCGGGTCGCGCGAACGGATGACGATGTTGGTGTTGGGCCGCCCGTCCTCCTGGAACGGATAGCTGCCGATCATCACCTGCGGGTGCGCCTTGGCGATGGCGGCGAGCGGAGAGCCGATGTCGCCTTCGCGCAGGTCGGCGCGCACCGTTTCCGACAGCATCTTGATGCCGGTCTTCAGGGTCGGCGCGACCTCGTCCAGCATGGCCTGCATGATCGCTGGCACGCCCGCCATCACGTGCACGTTGCCGATGCGAAAGCCCGGCGCGCTCGAGACCCTATTGACGATCAGGTCGGCGCCGGCCGGAATGCGTGCCATGCGCAATCGCGCCTCGTTGAGGTCCTTTTCGGCGATGCGGGTCAGCAGCATGGCGCGCGCGCGCGGATCGACGTCGATCGGCACGCCGAACGCCTTGGCGACGCAATCGGCGGTGATGTCGTCGTGCGTGGGCCCGATGCCGCCGGTGGTGAAGACATAGGTGTAACGCGTGCGCAGCGCATTGAGCGCGGCGATGATGTCTTCCTCGACGTCCGGAACGACCCGCACCTCGCGCAGATCGATGCCGATGTTGGTGAGGTATTCGGCGATGTAGCCGATATTCTTGTCCTTGGTCCGACCGGACAGGATTTCGTCGCCGATGACGAGAAGGCCGGCAGTCACGATCGCGGAGGCGGAAGCGTTGTCAGTCATGGCACGATGCGGTTTGCGGCAGAAGCGACAGGAACGTAGCCCGTAGCGACGGCGCTTGCACCTACAATTGCCTTTGATCCGGGCGTTTGCCCCCAGAACGCCCAAGGGTTGCACCCGCCGGAGGAAGGGCGCCCGCGGTCGCGTGGGAGCGGCGCGCGGCCTCCCCCAACTGGGTGGCGCCGCGATGGCGGTGGGGCCTTGTCCCCGGCTGTCACCGGGGCGCCGCCTCGTCGCGCCATCGCCAAGGCCGGCCGCCGGCGCACCACGGGGCGCCCCGGCCAACTCGCATTCGCTCGACGCGACCCCGCGCTGACCGGCCGGTCAGTCCTTTTACCGGCCGTTAACGCAACGACGCAAAAGGCGACAATCTCGCCATTGCGCCTCTGCTCGCCGTCACGCTGCAAGCCTATTGCAATTATTCGGCCATAACTTGGCGCCCCAGTGTTCTGCCGTCCAGGGGATGACGTGTCGGCCGCAGAGTCACTTTGGTTCGGTGACCCGCCGGACCGCGCAAGGCCCACGGGCTGGGATCGCGCGCGGCTGGGTGTGGTCGTCCCGCTATGCGTGGTCGTTGCGGTCGCCATCGTCTGCATCGTCGTTGCGGCTCTGAGCTCCGCCCAGCGCGCCGACGAGGTCGCCCTCGAACGCGAGACGCAGCTCTTGACGCGCGCCATCGCCAACCACGGCGAATGGTCGCTGCGACGGTTGAGGCGCATTGTCCACTCGCAGGAAGCGGTGGCCGCCGCCGAGATCGACCAGACGCCGAGCATCGCGCGGCAGCGGATCGCCGCCTGGCTCGAGCCGCTGCTCGATCACGATCTGACTGCGGTGGTGAACTCGAGCGGGCAGATCGTGCATATGCAGTTTTCGGCGGCCGAGGCCGACGCCGCATTCGTTGCACGCGCGACCGACAGGCTGGCCGCCATCGTCGCCTACCGACGCGCGCGTGACGGCACCCTCCCGGAGGGAGCGATCCTGCTCTCCTCCGGGGAGCGGCCGGCAGGCCAAAGGCGGGATGGCGACGCGGTGCTCTTGCAGAATTTCGGCGGCCGCCTCGCCGTCGTCACCGCCGTGCCGCTGGGCGATGGTCTCGCAACCACGTCCGGCGCCGATCCGAATCGCGCCCCGGCGGTCCTGACCGTTCGCCTGATCGATCGCACCGCCATCGCCAATATCGCGGAGCGCCTGCAGCTTGCCAATCTGCGCCTCCTCGACGGCAAGACGATCCCGCCGGGCGACCACGTTCACGAGATCACCGACCCGACCCGTCGCGTCATCGCGCGTTTCGCCTGGAGCCCGCAGCGGCCCGGCGCGGAAATCCTGCAGAGCGTCGTTCCATTTATCGGCATTGCGCTCGCCGCCTTCGCCATGCTCGCCGGCCTCGTGCTGCGATACATGCGGCGCACGGCCGTCACCATCGCTGCCGGCGAGAACCGGCTGCGTCATCTTGCCCTGCACGACCCGCTGTGCGGCCTGCCGAACCGGATTTATTTCGGCGAACGGCTCCAATCCGTGATCGCCGACGTCAAGCACGGCGGCAGCCCCGCCGCCGTGTTCTACATCGATCTCGACCACTTCAAGGACGTCAACGATACGCTCGGCCATCCGGTCGGCGACGAACTGATCCGTCTCGTCACCCTGCGGCTGACGCGTACCGTGCGCGACGGCGACCTTGTCGCCCGCCTCGGCGGCGACGAATTTGCCGTCATCGCCTCGACACCCCCCGACCATGCCGAGCTTCAGACCATCGCCGGGCGCATCATCGGCGCGTTGTGCGCGCCCTATTCGGTCGGCGGCCACACCATCGTCATCGGAGCGAGCATCGGGATCGCCATCGTCGATCGGCACTCGGAGGGGGGTGCCGCCGACATCATGCGCTATGCCGACATGGCGCTCTACCGCGCCAAGAACGAAGGCCGCAATCGCGCCTGCATCTACGATGCGGTCATGGACGCCGATCTGTCGCAGCGCAAGCTGGTCGAGCAGGATCTGCGCGAGGCGATCGAGGCCGACCGGCTCAAGGTGCTGTATCAGCCGATCGTCAACGCCAGCGGCGAGAAGGTGGTCGGCGTCGAGGCATTGGCGCGCTGGCCGCATGCCGCGCGCGGCTTCATTCCGCCCTCCGAGTTCATCCCCATCGCCGAACACTCCGGCCTGATCATCAACCTTGGCGCCCACGTGCTGCGGCGTGCCTGCCTCGACGCCAAGAACTGGCCGGGGATCACCGTCGCGGTCAATGTCTCGCCGATGCAGTTCCGCCAGGTCGATTTCGTCGCCACGGTGGAGCGGACGCTGGCGGAGACCGGCCTCGACCCCGCGCGGCTGGAGATCGAGCTCACCGAAAGCACCCTGCTCGGCAACCTGGACAATGCCGAAATCGCCATGGGACGGCTGCGGGCGCTGGGCGTGCAGCTTGCACTCGACGACTTCGGCACCGGCTATTCCAGCCTGCTCTATCTGCGCCGTTTCCCGTTCACCAGGCTCAAGATCGACCGCAGCTTCGTGTGCTCGATCGAAAAGGCGGCCGATGCGGCGGCGATCGTGCATGCGGTGGTCAGCCTTGGCCGCGGCCTGGGCATGCGGGTAACCGCGGAGGGCGTGGAAACCGCCGAGCAGCATCTGTTCCTGCGCGCGGCCGGTGTCCACTGCATGCAGGGCTACCGCTTCGGCCCGCCCGCGGAGGCGGCCGAGATTGCACGCCGCCTGGCCGAGCCCGGGGTCTACCGCAGCATCGAGGGCGACGCGGCGGCGGCATTGGCGAGCTGAGCGCCGACGGCCGGCCCCGACACTCCGGCACCGATCCGGCTGCAGGCCGCGTTTCGCAATCGCCCGTGACCGTCTCGCCCGCGCCCGCTCTCCCGCACAGCGAGCCATTGCCGCGCCGACCTCAAGCCTTCAGGATGGCCACGGCCGAACCCCGGAATGAAGCATCCGGAACGGTTCGTCTCAACAGAAGACCTGGAGGATGAGGCATGGCGGTCGCACAAAGAGTGGCGCTGGTCACCGGCGCGGGGACGGGAATCGGCAGAGCGGTGACGCTGGCGCTCGCAAAGGATGGCTTTGCCGTGGTGCTGGCCGGTCGCCGCGTCGACAAGCTCGAGGAAACCGCGCGGGAAGCCGGCAATGCCAAGACGCTCGTGGTGCCGACCGACGTGAGCGATCCGGAACAGATCAAGGCGCTTTTCGCCCGCACCAAGGAGACCTTCGGGCGCCTCGACCTCTTGTTCAACAACGCCGGCATCGGCGCCCCCGCCGTGCCGATGGAAGAATTGCCGCTGGAGACCTGGCGCAAGGTGGTCGACACCAACCTGACCGGCGTGTTCCTGTGTACCCAGGAGGCGGTCAAGATCATGAAAGCGCAGGACCCGAAGGGCGGCCGCATCATCAACAACGGCTCGATTTCGGCGCACACGCCAAGACCGCGCGCCGCCGCCTACACCGCAACCAAGCACGCCGTGACCGGGCTCACCAAGCAGACCGCGCTCGATTACCGCAACGACAACATCCTGTGCAGCCAGATCGACATCGGCAACGCGGCAACCCCGTTGACCGAACGCATGGTTCAAGGACAGGGCGTGCTGCAGCCGGACGGCCGCATGATGGTCGAGGCGCGCATGAACGCCGATGACGTCGGCAAGGCGGTTGTCTATATCGCCAACCTCCCCCTCGACACCAATGTGCTGTTCATGACGCTGATGGCGAACAAGATGCCGTTTTACGGACGCGGTTGATCAATCCGTTGCACCACGGTCGGTTCCGCACCCGCGCACTCCGATCTGCGGGTGCGCGAACCGACGTCTCCAGCTTGCCGGCCTCGAGCGGCGCGCGGCTTCACATCGGCGGCGTCGCCCCAATCCGCTGGCTGAAATGGGCGTGCCGCGCCTCGGCCATCAGGTGGGCGAACTGGTCGCGGTCGAGGTGGATCAGCGTCATGTGGTCGCCGGCTTCCAGATAGACGTCCGGCTGCTGCTCGATGGCGTCGTCGACCACGACCTCGAGCCCGTAGCATTCCCCGACCGGCGGGACAGCGCCGTGGGCACAATCGCGGAACAGTTGATCGATCTCCTCCTCGCGGGCAAGCCCGATGTCGTCGCCGATCGCATGGCGCAGGTCGTCCAGGCGGATGTGGTGCGAGGCCGGCAGCACCGCCAGCATGTAGCCTGAATTGCGCCGCAGCACGATGCCTTTGGCGAGACGGTCGCCGGAAATGCGGCAGACCTGCGCCGTGCGGGTGGACGACATGGTCGGCTCGTGCGTGAGCACGTCGTAGGTGACCTTCTGGTCAAGGTATCGTTGCAGAGTCGGAGCAATAGACATGATGACCCTCCGTGCGTTGCCACGGCGCACTCGTGAGGGTCGGACGGACGGGCCGGCATCTCACGAAGCGGCCGCGCTGTTTGAACAGGATAGGACGTTCGGGGCGCTGCCACAATCGGATGGCGCCGCAGCGCATGCGAAAAGTGCCATGCGCAAGCTTGTCACGCCGTCACGGGGACGAAGCGTGCACCGTTTGCGCCCCGCGTCGAATGTCGTCGTGGTGATGGTCCGTCGCGAACGAGAGCCGACGCGCCGGCGGGACCAATCCCGTGGCTCAAGCGACCATTGTGACTTTGACTTTGGTTCCGGCGCGCACCGCCTGCAGCCTTTTCACGTCGCCGAGCGCCTTCGCGAAGATGTTGCAAGGCGAGGCAAGCCGGCATTCATCGCCGCGGCTGATCGGCGTGCGGCCAAAGCCGATGGCAATCGCCGGCCCTTCCGGCCAGTAGGCGATCTCGCCCGGCGTCACGACGGCGCGCGCATCCGCCTCCCGCTTCACCCGGACCGGCACCTCGAAATAGACCTCCTCGCCCCAGGTCAAGGCCGAGGCCTCGATCGGCAAGGCGCGGGCGACCGCCTTGGCGGTTGGCGTATCGAGCAATTCCGCATCGAGGGTGAACGATCCGAAATCGAAGCGAATGCGTGACATCGGCGTCTCAGCCTATCTGCCCCGGTTCGTCGTATCATAATCTCATTGGGGGGATTCGAGGCTGAAAATGCAAAATCTGCAATCGGCGCTGGGGATCGTCGCCATCCTTGCATTCGCATGGGCGGTGAGCGAGGACCGCCGCGCCGTATCGTGGCGCAACGCGGCAATCGGCCTCGCCGTTACGTTTGCGCTCGCCGTCATCTTTCTGAAGCTTGCGCCGGTGCGTGCCGCTTTTGCCCATGCCAACGCCATGGTCGACGCGGTGGCCGGCGCAACGCGCGCCGGAACCTCGTTCGTGTTCGGCTATCTCGGCGGCGGTCCGCTGCCATTCGAGCCGCTACGGCCGGGCAGCGAATTCGTGCTGGCGTTCCAGGCGCTGCCGATCGTCCTCGTGATGAGCGTGCTGACAACGCTGCTGTTCCATTGGGGCATTCTGCCGCCCATCGTGCGCGCATTCTCCTGGGCGCTGACGCGGACGATGGGTGTGGGGGGCGCGGTCGGCCTCTCCACTGCCGCCAACATCTTCGTCGGCATGGTGGAGGCGCCGCTGTTCATCCGGCCTTACCTCGCCAGGCTTTCGCGCGGCGAATTGTTCGTGGTGATGACGGGCGGCATGGCCGGCATCGCCGGCACGGTGCTCGTGCTCTATTCGCAATTCTTGGCCGCGAGCGTGCCCGATGCCGCCGGACATTTCATCATAGCCTCGGTGCTCGGGGCACCGACGGCGATCCTGATCGGCCAGATCATGGTACCCGACCGGGAGGCGGCGACAGCGGCCGAGTTCACCAAGCCCGAGCCCGTCGCGGCAAGCTCGATGGATGCGATCGTCAAAGGCACGCTGGTGGGGCTCGAACTCCTGCTCAACATCGTTGCCATGCTGATCGTGTTCGTGGCGCTGGTGCACCTCGTCAACGCCCTGCTCGGCCTCCTGCCCGAGGTCGGCGGGGCACCGATTACGCTGCAACGCGCGCTCGGCGTCTTGATGGCGCCGGTGTGCTGGCTGATCGGCATTCCCTGGGCGCAAGCACCCACCGCGGGCACCCTGATGGGCGTAAAGACCGTTCTCAACGAACTGATCGCCTATCTCGACATGTCGAAGCTCGGCCCCGATGCGCTCGATCCGCGCTCGCGGCTGATCATGCTCTATGCGCTGTGTGGCTTTGCCAATTTCGGCTCGCTCGGCATCATGATCGGCGGACTTGCCGCCATGGCGCCGGGCCGGCGCGACGACGTCGTCTCGCTCGGCCTGAAATCCATCGTCTCCGGCACGCTCGCGACGCTGCTGATGGGGGCGATGGTAGGGGTCCTGACCTGAGCGGCCGGCGCCGGAGCCAAGCGGCATTGCACAGGCGGCCTGGCAGAGGCCCGATCAATGCAGCCGGAATTCACCGTCGATCGCCCGCAATTCGGCGGGCTTGATCAGCCGCGAATGGGCCACCCGCACCGAATGCAGCGGCCCGTCGAGTTTGGCCGTCCAGAAGGCAAGGAAACGCCGCAGCTCGGGAAATCGCGGAAACAGGTCGTAGTCCTGCCAGATGTAGGTCTGCAGCAGCCATGGATGATCGGGCCGGCGATAGAGAATCTGCGCAGTCGTCAGCCCATAGCCATTCATCTGGCGGCTGAAGTCTTTTGAGGCCATCGTCCGAATCCTCCAACCCAGTGGTTCGATTTTTCTGCCTCCGCCCCCGATTTACAAGCCAAAAATCTGAATAAGTCTATAAGTTTCAAGGTCTTAGCAGCATTCCGCCAAGTCTGCTGCCAGCCTACTAGCACTCTTGCAAGATGAGTGCTAAAAAAACGGCATCGTCCTCTTGATCGAGGATCAGGGCGGCCTATGTGGCAGCCCGGGAGGCCGGACGGGGTGACCCGCGCAGGCCTTTCTCTCAAAAAATCAAATCTGATCAGGCACTTATGGAGGATATACCATGAAGTTCCGTCCGCTTCACGACCGCGTCGTCGTCAAGCGCATCGAGGCCGAGGAAAAGACTGCCGGCGGCATCATCATCCCCGACACCGCCAAGGAAAAACCCTCGCAGGGCGAGGTCATCGCGGTTGGACCGGGCGGCCGCGACGAGACCGGCAAGCTCATCCCAATCGACATCAAGGTCGGCGACCGCGTGCTGTTCGGCAAGTGGTCGGGCACCGAAGTCAAGCTCGACGGCGAGGAACTCCTGATCATGAAGGAGTCCGACATCATGGGCGTGATCGAGGAGCCGCAGGCCAAGAAGAAGGCCGCCTGAACCCAATCCCTGCCTCACCGCGGCGCGCCGCCGATGGCGCCTCGACGGGCGAGGCCCACGCATCGCAACTCTGACGGACCGGCCCCACCCCGACGCGAGGCACCGTTGCGCTCGCCGGGCCTGCGGGTCGAAGCAATGGAGACATTCAAATGGCTGCCAAGGAAGTGAAATTCTCGGTCGACGCGCGCGACCGCATGCTGCGCGGCGTCGAGATTCTCGCCAATGCGGTCAAGGTGACGCTCGGCCCGAAGGGCCGCAACGTGGTGCTCGACAAGTCGTTCGGCGCCCCGCGCATCACCAAGGACGGCGTCACCGTCGCAAAAGAAATCGAGCTTGAGGACAAGTTCGAGAACATGGGGGCGCAGATGGTGCGCGAGGTCGCGTCCAAGACCTCCGACGTCGCCGGCGACGGCACCACCACCGCGACCGTGCTTGCCGCCGCGATCGTGCGCGAGGGCGCCAAGGCGGTGGCCGCGGGCATGAACCCGATGGATCTCAAGCGCGGCGTTGATCTCGCGGTCGAGGCCATCGTCGAGGATCTGAAGAAGAACTCGAAGAAGGTCACCTCCAACGAGGAGATCGCCCAGGTCGGCACCATTTCCGCCAACGGCGACGCCGAGATCGGCCGCTTCCTCGCCGAGGCGATGAAGAAGGTCGGCAACGAGGGCGTGATCACGGTCGAGGAGGCCAAGAGCCTGGAGACCGAGCTCGA
>Ga0073934_10001641_pt1 | contig 51994 bp, 56 predicted proteins | sample LarsenN4metaG_FD_76834 | JGI IMG/M metagenome (GOLD analysis project Ga0073934, IMG submission 76834) | Hot spring sediment bacterial and archeal communities from British Columbia, Canada, to study Microbial Dark Matter (Phase II) - Larsen... ...
AACTCGCCGGCATCCTTCAGGCGTATACTGGCGATCCAAAGAGGCCTGCAAAACTCGCCTGAAAAGTGACTACTAGAGTTTTAGGAGAACCGTCGAATTTCAACAAGAATCCGGACATCCTCGTTGAGCGGCCGCCGCGTAGTTTGAGGCATCTTTAACGGTTGCGAAGGGCGATGGAATTGTCCAGCCGCTCTCCAGGTCATCTGAGCTAAGTCGGATTATCTGTGGTCCCAGTTCTTAGATAAACCTAGGAGTCTTTATGTTTGCTCGAAATCTGTCGAAACGTCGGAGTCGTGCTTGGATGTTGGCTTCCAGTATCGGCGTGGTGTGTATAATGTTTTCAAGTACTGCATCTGGTCAGTCGTGGAATAAGAGAACCTCTGTAACGTTCAGCGCACCCGTAGAGATCCCGGGCGTGAGCGCACAGGTTTTGCCTCCCGGGACGTATGTTTTCAGGTTGCTGGATTCTCAATCGGACCGGAATATCGTCCAGATTTTTAATAAGGATGAATCGCACGTCTACGCGACGATACTGGCAATCCCAAATTACCGCTTGCGGGCAACCGACAAGACGGTGATGACCTTTGCGGAAAGAGCAGCCGGAGAACCGCAAGCCATCAGGGCTTGGTTTTATCCTGGGGATAATTCGGGCCAGGAATTCGTGTATCCAAGGAAGAGGGCTGTGGAACTGGCGAAGATAACAAATCAGCCCGTCCTCTATATACCCGACGAAGTGGCGCAGAACATCGTTGCTCCTGCAAAAACGGCGACCGAAGCGCCGGTGATCGCGTTGAAGGAAGCGCCTCTTGAGGCGGTTACGCCTACAGGAGAAGCAGTCGCAATAACGCAAGTTGTGGCGCCGCCGCCTGTGCAAACCGCGAGTCTGCCGAAAACAGCGGGCAGTCTGCCGCTGATGGCATTGATGGGCCTGTTGTCCCTGGGCGTTGGCATCTCGCTTCGGGCGTTGTGCGCCCGCTAATACTGTTGGCGTTTATCAGCCTCTCAGGGGCTGCCCTCGTCGCGGCCCAACAAGGCCGGGGCGAGGGGCAATACACGATCGCTGTGGACGTCGATCTCGTGGTTTTCAACGTGACGGTCACGGACGACAAGGGCCGGCACGTTTCCGGATTGAAGCCGCGCGATTTTCACATTCATGAGGAAAATCGTTTACAGGACATCAAACTTTTCAACGCCGAAGATGCCCCCGCCAGCGTCGGGCTTATCATCGACAACAGCGGCAGCATGCGCGGCAAACGCGGGTATGTCGCCACAGCTGTGCTCGCATTTGAGGGTGCGAGCAATTCTGAAGACGAAATGTTCGTCGTAATTTTCAATGAGAAGGTCTATCTGGGTTTGCCGCCCTCGATCCCATTCACCAACGATTTGGACCAAATCCGTTCAGCGCTTCTCCGAACGGAGCCGACAGGCCTGACAGCGCTGTACGACGCCCTGGCCGTCGGAATCGAGCATTTGAAAACCGGCGCGCGAGACCGGAAGGCGCTCGTTGTGTTGAGTGATGGCGGGGACAACGCGAGCCGCCGGCGTCTGGATGATGTGCTTCAAATTGCACGGCGGTCGAGCGCAACGATTTACACTATCGGCATCTACGACGATGCCGCTGCAGACCGAAACCCGCGCGTGCTCCGGAAGATCGCGGAATTGAGCGGAGGGCGTGCGTACTTTCCAGATTCTCGCAATGATCTGGAGCAAGTCTGGCGCGACATTGCTGGCGGGATTCGCAGCCAGTACACGATCGGATATCACTCCAGTAATCCCAATCGTGACGGCAGGTTTCGCAAAGTAAAGATCACTGCGAGCGGCGGCGGCCGAGGTCTGCGAGTCACTACCCGAGACGGTTACGTTGCTCCGGCCGATAAATCAATTGCGAGGTGAACTTGCGTTCTCCAGTATTGCGCTTTGCTCAGCGATTGTTTTTGTGGTTTGGGGTAGCCGCCCTGGCGTACGCCGGCGGCGCGGCCGCATATGCTGGCATCTATCAGCGGCGCCAGTCGTGGAAGTTTGAGCAAGAGGTCGCCGCGCCCAAGGTCATCAAAACGCCCATTGTGGAAGAAGCGGTCGATCTTCGCGAAGGTGACCTCGTCGGCAAGCTCGAAGTTCCACGGGTCGGCATTTCGGTGATGGTCCTCCACGGTATTGATGAGAATACCCTGATCGTCGGTGCGGGGCACGTACCGGGAACCCCACTGCCCGGCGCCGAAGGCAATGTCGCAATCGCAGCGCACCGGGACACGTTTTTCCGCAAACTGGAAGGGATACTGCCTGGCGACAGCATCCAAGTCGCAACAGTACGCCGAACCTACGAGTACGTTGTCGACTCTACGGAAATTGTCGATCCAGAAAACACACAAGTTATGGAGTCACGAGCCCGTCCGGAACTCACGCTAATAACGTGTTACCCGTTTTACTTCGTCGGAGCAGCCCCAAAACGGTTCATCGTGCACGCCCGGCCGCTGAAGTGAGCGAATGGACGTTTAGAACGCGCGGGAAGACGGCATACTTGATAACCACCCCGCTGACAATCAAATCGATGCATTGCACATGGCCGGTCCCTACGTCACGAACCTTCTTGAAAATATTTCGGATGGCAAGCACGTATTGAATCCCCAGAAAGGTGAAAAAATCTCTTCTGTCAGGCCGATCGGGCCGACTCTATCTTATTGAGAAGCCTGAAAGGCCGGATGTACATCCTGGCCGCAATTCATTTCCGCACAACCGATTAAACTGAAAGGGAGGAATACGTGCATAACTTAATGGTGTCTGCCTCCAGGTCGGCCACGTGCAGAAAGAAGGTTTTATGCGCAGACTTGGCATTGTCATTGGAGTCGCCGTTGCTTTCATTGCCGCGCTCTTAGTGGTTGCTTTCGCACGGTTTGATGTGAATCGGTACCGTGCAAGGATTCAATCCGAAATGGAGCAGCGGCTGAATCGAAGAGTCGCGCTTGGCCATATGAAGTTCAACTTCATGCCGCCTCGCTTGCGCATAGAGAATCTAGTGATATCCGAAGATCCTAACTTCGGAAGTCAGTCACCTTTCCTTAAGGCGGACACGGTGGATCTTTCCGTGAGGCTGCTGCCGCTACTCGGCAACAGAGTTGAAATTGATGTGATCGCCCTGCAGCGACCGAGCATCGAGCTCGTAAAGAACGGGCAAGGCGTATGGAATCTTTCGACGCTGGGGCCCGGCAGTTCCCAGACTTCGTCCAGTAGCGCAACTCGCGTCCTCATGCAGGAGAACCTGACCGTCCACGACGGCCAGGTTGCCGTCACGAATCTGCAAAAGAGACAGAACCGCAAAGTCTATGATCATATCGATATAGCGCTGCGAGATTACGCGCCTGGGAAGGCTTTCTCCATCGACGCGATAGCCCACGTCTCAAGCCGGGGGGGCCAGGAAATTAGTCTGCAGGGTAAAGTTGGCCCACTGTCGGAAGGCGGCGCCGATCGCACGCCGTTCAATGGGACGCTTAGCTTAGGAAGAGTTGCGATCGGTGGTCTAAGCAACTTCTTTGACACGCCTGTTCTCGCAAAGACAGATGGCATTGTATCAGGGAAGACCGAGATCAAAACTGTGAGCGGCAAACTAGCGGCAATTGGCAGCGTCAAACTGGAGAACGTGCGCATCAACGGTCTCGAGGTCGGCTATCCGGTCACGGCACAATACAATTTGGATGCGGACCCTGTGGCGGATGTTATCAAGATTGCCTCAGCGACCATTCAGCTCGGAGCTACGCCTGTTTCTGTCAGCGGTTCCCTGAATCTTCAGCCCACCCCGGCAGAGTTGGACCTGAACGTACGTTCCGAGGGAGCTTCTGTCACGGAAGTGACGCGCCTCGCTTCGGCTTTCGGGGTAGTATTCGCGTCGGACACAACTGTGGTTGGACAGATGAGCGGTGATATTCAGATTCGAGGACCTGCCAACAACCCAAGGCTGAGCGGTACAGTCTCGGGCCGGGATTTGCGGGTCGCGGGAAAAGAAATTCCCCAAGCGGTGCAGATCGCGTCGGTGGATCTCGCAATTACGCCGACAGAGATTCGCTCGAATACTTTCGAGCTAAGATCCGGAAACATGACAGCGGCCGCGCGCTTCGGCGTGGCGCAATACACTTCGAAGTCTCCAACAATCGATTTCGCCCTGCGATCAGCCAATGTCTATTTGCCGGAAATTGTCGCGACAGCCAAGGCCTATGGCGCAAAAGGGCTGGCGCCGATCACCGGTTCGGGGACGCTCAATTTGGATCTTCACGCTTCGGGTCCGCTGCGGTCGATGCGTTCTTCAGAGATCATAAAGCTGCTGAATGGCAACGCGAATGTGGACTTCCGCAACGTGCGCATTGCCGGGCTAGGCGTTGAACACGAACTGGAGTCCATTGGCAGGTTCCAGAAATCGAGTCACGACCAAGGCGGTGTGGATATCGAACACTTGACCGGACACTTCCTGGTGAGGAACGGCATCGCCCAGACAAACGACCTGCGGGCAGTGCTGGAGGGGGGTACCGTTGTCGCCGCCGGCACAGCGAACCTCAGCAGCCATGCCCTCAATCTTCGAGTCACGGCCATCCTATCGAAAGCGGCCAGTCAGGAGGCGGAAGGCGCTTCTTGGGTCGAGACGCTGCCAGTGCTAACCAATAGTCGCGGTGAACTTGTGGTTCCCGGAATCATCACCGGTACGTTCGAGCATCCGAAGTTCGAACCTGATTTGCAACAACGTGCGTTGATGCGGCTGAAAGGGATCGTGCCAACCTCCGACAATCCTTTCGGCGTGCTCGGGTCTCTGTTGGGACCCAACAACAGAACCAAACCAAGCAGAAGGCATCGGATCGGATCACGTCGATCTTCAGGCCGCCATCGAGCGCGGGATCACGGTTTGCCGAAGTCACCTACTGCAACAGCATCAGCGTATCCGAGCACGTGGTGATGATGATCCTATCGCTGGCGCCCAACTACTGCGTATTCCGGGGCAAGTCATCCACTCATTCCGGGCGAAGTCATCCACCCATTCCGAACGAAGTCATCCACTGATTTAGGGTCCACCTCACGCTTTAACCCCAAAAGTAAACATGCGGCTCCCGGATCTGTACCGTTTCTGAGCGCGGCCGCCAAGGGGCGGCTTGCCGGCCACTTAAGCCACTTAACTCCTTCCTTTACGTCCCGTCTATTTTTTTATAGCTGACCGAATAAAGGTCCGGGAGTTTTTATGCGTATAGGAACAGGTATTCTGTCCGGGCTGCTCGCCACGCTGCTGGCGTGCGCCGCCCTGTTTCTGCCAAACACCCTGCGAGCAGATCAAGTAGTTGTCCGCCACACCGAAGGCCTGGCGCATGGCTTTCTAATGCTGCAGACCCTTGGGGGCAAAACCATCGCCGACGGTCAGATGATACAGGTCGCGCAAGGTGACCGGGTGAAGCAGCATCTGACATTTCGCTTCAAGGATGGTTCGATTTATGAGCAAACAACCGTATTCTCTCAGCGCGGCCGCTTCCGACTCTTAAGTGACCATGTCGTCCAGAAAGGCCCATCGTTCAAGTTTCCAATAGAGACATCGATCAATGCTTCCACGGGCCAAGTCACGATCTGCTACACAGAGGATGGCAAAACCAAGGTTTTGAACGAGCGGCTCGAACTGCCGCCAGACATCGCCAATGGCATGATTTTCACGCTGATAAAGCATATCCAACCGAATGTGCCGCGAACAACGGTGTCAATATTGGCCGCCACGCCAAAGCCTCGACTCGTCAAGCTTGCGATCATTCCGCAAGGCAACGAACCGTTCTCGATCGGCAACTTCCAACATAAAGCCATGCACTACGTTGTGAAGGTAGAAATCGGAGGTGTCACTGGCTTGCTGGCGGCTCTGTTTGGGAAACAACCCCCAGATAGCGACATCTGGGGTCTCGAGGGTGAAGCCCCGGCTTTCGTAAAATACGAGGGCCCGCTCTACATGGGCGGTCCCATTTGGCGGATACAGTTGGCAAGCGCTGGGATCTTCTAGAGTGTAGAGGGTGATTTCAAAGTGTCCGCGCGGCTCATTGAGCGCTTCCGATGCGTCCGCTGTACTTCTGGCACGAGTGCTAAGTAATCCACTCCGGCCGATCGTCGAAGTCGACAGTATAGTCAGAAGGCGGCGACGAGTGGCCCTCCCCAGTCTTGCGCTTGACTGGCGGGCGAAGCGGAACGGCGCCCTTGAGCCCCGTTCTACAAAAATGTAGAATATTTCTGGATTGCCAGTGGACGAGATCTATGGAGCGAGAAGCGCAAATCTCCGCGGTTGTATCCCGCACAACGAGTGAGCTGCTCGACCAGCACGTCCGCGCAACCGGTGTGAAGAAGGGTCACTTGGTCGAGCAGGCCCTCCGTCACCACTTGCGCGCCCTGCAGGAGCTGCCGGCCGACGTCATCGTGCATCCAAAGCTCGTCGTGACCCGGACGTCTGGGCAGGTCATCCTGAAGCAGGTCGAGAGGGGCAGGCCGTCCCGCGCGCTCCGTCACCTCATGCGTGATTGAGATCAGGGCGCTGCGCGAGGACGACGACCGGACATCGTTTCGTTCGGGCGACCTCGATCTCGACCGCTTCTTCCACCAGTTCGCCGGGCAGAACCAGTTCCGCCATCATCTGGGCGTCACGTACGTCGCGGTCGAAGACCGAACCGTTCTCGAGTTTGCGACCGTGGCAGCGGCGCACGTCGAGATTGACGACCTGCCGGTCACGGTCCGCCGCAAGCTTCCCCGCTACCCGCTACCCGTGCTCCGGCTTGCTCGGCTCGCCGTCGATCAATCCGCGCAGGGACGAGGACTCGGACTGCAACTTCTTCGGTTCGTTCTTCGACTTGCTCTGCAAATGGCGGATGACTACGGATGCGTGGGCGTGGTTGTCGATGCCAAACCAGACGCGGAGGCTTTTTACACGAAGTATGGATTTGTCGCGGTCGAGGCGGTCGAGGGCGGATCAGACGCACGCCCTGCGCCGACACCCATGTTCTTGTCGATCCGCGCGATACGCCAGGCAGTTGGCAAACCGGCGCCGAAAGAGCGGTAGAGCGTCACACTTCCGAGGGCGTCTGGACGCCTTCACCTGCCGGTTCTTGTGGAACGTCGCCTTCGCGTATCGAGCATAGCGGTCCCGCTCGCGTGCCCCGAGGCGGGCGGACTTCCATTCGCCCCGCTCGACGACGGACTCGAGCAGCTTCTTCTCATCGGCATGAAGCTTCGTCATCGATCTTTCCACCCGGGTGACTCCTCCTCGTTGTCGGCGCGGGATGAGCACGGCGTGCGCCCTGAAGGCACACAATGCAATCGGCCCGAGTGTGCCCGTCAGTGCCCGAACGCGGTCAGATAGTCATCATCCGGCAACAAACGCCAGCCAAGCTCGTACGCAAAAACCGGCCGAAAACCTTTCGATTTCCGGCCTGTTTCTGCGTTTCCGGTAGCCTTGGCAAACCGCCGCCTTCAGCCTCTCGGGCGCCTCACCGTGACGATTTTCCTAACGATTTGAACGATCTGCTCGGCGCCGATCCGATTGTGCTGTTCATTGTGCAGTAGTTCGCCGAACGTTCGCTTCTGGCCTCATCTGCGATGGCGGCGCCAGGGAACCGTCACTTTTTCAACGATAGCCTGCCCCAGCACGCCACGAAGGACCGTTCTTCGCTGCGCGCCGAGAGCCATACGAATCCCGATCTCGCGCGTTCGCTGGGTCACGTCGTACGCGAGCACGCCGTACACGCCGATGGCCGCCAGCACCAGCGCGAGCACGCCAAACGCGAGCGAGAGGCTGACGAGCAGCCGCTCGCTGACCAAGGCTGCCTGCATCTGCTCCCGCAGTGTCCGCACCCGGTTTCAAGGCTAAGACGTTCATAGCCTCGCCTCTTCGCCACTTCGATAATATGCGCAAGGATTGCGCGCCCGGCTCCCCTTCGACGATGAGCAAGGGGAGTGCGTATTGATTTTACCTCGCCGTGTTTCCGGTCAAGATCTTTGAGCGCCCCGCAACCAAGTAATAACTCGTTCTCCAAGCAGTCCAGAAAGTTATGTCAGGTACGCGCAGTTTCTCCAGGTTGAGCGCATGAACACTTTCGGGTGGTGAAAGCTCATACATATTCTGTAGATGCTCATTCAATAGAGCATGAATCGCAGGATGCTGTAGATCGTCAATTTTTATTTCCATGGCTCGTTGTCGCGCCTGATGAATTCGGCGTCTGATTCATGATCGTCTCTCAACAGCCACGGTAAAGATTTTGATAGTCAATTGGCCCTCGGGATAGGGCGATAGTGGAAATCCTGTGGCTTTTCTTTTTCAGTCCCGTCGCCTTCGACGCGCGCGGTCAGCGCGCCATCTCCGTTTTTGCGATAAATGATCCGTTTCGGAAAGTCGTGAGCCGGGTTCTCGAAGACGGCTTCCTGCGCCGTCAGTCGCGTCAGTTTGAAGTCCGTGCCCGGAGTCCTGGCTTTAGGATGAGCTACGTAATAGATGCCGGCGCCGCGCGCTTCGATTCGCAGGTATTCGAAGAAGACGGTCTTGCCTCCGGCCACCGTCCGGCTCATTCCGATCATCGAACCGCCCGCGACCTTCGTCCAGTGTTCGTCAATCTGCGCGCGGCCCGGCGCTGTCTCCCAATCGCCGCTGAGCCATGCCAGGTCTTCGATCTTGAAGGTCTGCTTTTCAGATTGAGTCGCCCGGCTTGTCGGCGAGATAGCCGGCGCTAGTCCGAATATCATCAGCGCGGTTCCGAGCAGGAATGTCCCCAATGTTTTACGTCGCATATTTCTTCGCCTTCCTTAAGCGGCCGCTGCGCTCGCTTCTATCTGCGCAAATGAGTTGCAGGAGAGTGTCCATCACAGGCGCCGGAGGCCAGCATAACGCGGAGTTAGCTGGAGGTATTGTAAAAATCCGACGTGCGGCGTTTGCGTGTAAAAAATTCCGCGAGGGGGGTGAGATGCTCGAATAGAACAGAAGGGGTTTGACCGGCGAACTGCCGGAAATCGCGGATCAAATGCGCTTGATCGTGATAACCGCAATCAGCCGCGATCCTTGCCCAGTTTTTGTCAGCTTGTTCCACCGCGCGAAAGACCTGCTGGAAGCGCAGAATCCGGCAAAGCAGCTTCGGGCCGATCCCCACTTCACCAACAAAACGCCGCTCCAATTGCCGGCAACTGACGCCTAAATCTTTGGCAAGCCGGTCTACAGAGGTCTGTCCTCCACTACTGACAATCTCCGAAATCGCTTTCCGCAGTGACGCGCCCCGATCTTCTTTTGCGTTCATGCGCCTGATCAGCAGAGTTTCGACAACGCCGATCTTCTCGGCCAATTCGCGAACTTCATATGCCCGTCCGGAAAGCTCCCGATCCAGTGCGCGCGCGATGTCATTGAGCGGCGCGATGCGATTGGTCAACTCGCCTGGCGGGACTGGGAAGAACGGCAGCGAGCCGCCCGGGGCGAATCGAATTCCAAGCAGTTGTACGGGGCCGGTTGGGGAAACCAGCACGGATTGTGTCATTTGACCGACGACTAAGCGCGAAGGCTGTAATTCCGAGCGGCCCACTTCTTTGTGCTCGCGGAAAGGGGCGCCGAAATTCAGAATGAGCTCGAAACAGCCGTCAGGCAGAATCCTCTCTGGCGTCGCGTATTCTCGTTGATCGCCGCTCTCAAGCAGCCAAATACACTCCACGTGTTTTGACAGAGGCGAGGCGGATTGAAATTCACGATAACGCATAAGGCGACTGATAGCAGGTTTATGTGCAAATGGGAAGGTCATCGCTCATTACGGTAGACCCCATTCTCTTCTACTCAGTCGCAGCGACTTTTGTACAGTCGCATCCACTTCTGGAAATCACATTAGAATCATTGCAGGAGAGGATTGCCGGTCGGGCGTTATGACGCTCTCCAAAATCCAAACTACTGACAAAGCTCGGCCTTCTCCGCCACGCCGCATAACAGCGTGGCGGATAAGGCCGAGCTAGACGGCATGCCTCATTCGTTCGCCGACAACCAGTTTGACGAAGCGGTCGGCCGTCACGTTATAGAGCACGTTCGCAACCCGATGGCCGTGACGTCAGAGCTACGTCGCATTACTCGGCCCGGCGGGTTGATCAAATCGGATAGGGCGGCCACGTAAGCTATCCCCTTAATCAGACAATCTCTTCAACAATCCGCAGAACGCTTGAAAAGATATTCACGCATCGCGGGGTCATCCGTCAGACTCGCGGCGCGAGTAAACGCCTGGCGCGCTTCGTCTTTTCGGTTCAGCAATTGCAGCAAATGCCCGCGCGCGGCCCAATAGGGCTGGTAATTGGCCACACGACTGGCGGGAATCTCTTCAAGCGCCGCAAGGCCGGCGGCAGGGTTGACCGCCTGCGCAATTGCTACGGCTCGCCCGACCAGCGAACCGATTCCCGGCGCGATTCGAGCCAGACCTTCATAGAGCAAGAGTATCTCCCGCCAATCGATCATTCCGCTGACGGCGCGGTTCGCGTGAATGGACTGAATGGCCGCTTCCAACGGATAGCGCCCGAGGCGTTTGAACGCCGCGGCCGACCGCAGATGGCTTTCCGCCTCGGCGTCATAGGCCGGGACCAAAGAGAGGCGTCCTGCTGATCAATCGGCGTGAACTCGCCGCCGCTCGTATAACGCGCCGCGCACCCTGGAAATAGAGCAAACACGGAGGCGCGCTGAGACGCAAAATCTGTTATGGGACGTCCCCGGAAGCGCAAAACCACCCGAAGGCCCCGCCGATACTTGCTCCACCCCGTTTATTTCGCTTACGCTTCGATATGGACGAGCCGGTCGGCGTTCGGGAACGGCAACGGCCTCAGGAGCACGACGTTAACGACGCTGAAGATCGCCGTGTTCGCGCCGATGGCGAGCGCGAGCGTCGCGACGACGATGACGCTGAAGTCAGGCGCCCGGGCAAGGCTGCGGGCGGCATGTTGTCCTTGAGCCATTTTTCCATCACTGCTTTCACTTGCCGCCTCCAAGCGCATTCCAGGATCAATCCAAGGCGGCGCGAGGGGCTTCGCTCAGGCCCCCCGCGAGCGTAGTTTGCCACCGTCCTAATCAAAAAAGAAGCGCTCGGACGCGGCTCGGACGCGACCGTCTCCGGAGCGTATGAGCATCTTCGCCATTGTCGTTGCTGCGATGTTCCTGCCGCCTTTGCAGGCTGCTTCGGTCGAAGGAACGGTCGTACAGATTGGAACCACGCAGCCGGTGTCGGGTACCCTCGTCCAGATCATCCGAGACGCGTCTGAACTCCTGTACATGGAAACGGGCGCCAGTTTGAGAACCTTTCCCGCGGGCAGTACCGGATAGAAGTCTCGCGGGCCGGGTACATGGACGCACGGAGTCTGGGTCCATCCGCGAAGTGGCGCGCCGTCATCGTACCGGCAAGGCAAAAGGTTTCCCGGACGGAACTTCTCGCGCGGCGGCCTAGTGCAACTGTGAAACCAAACGAGCCCGGCAAGCCGGACTCGCGCAATTACGGTTGGGCTGTATTGATGGCGAAAGTCTTCAAGCTCGATGTTCTGGCTTGTGAGCACTGCAGCGGCAGGCTTCGGATCCTCGCGGCGATCCATCCACCAGATGCAACCCGGAAAATTTCTCGAGTGCCTGGGTCTGCCCAAACGGGCCCCGCCCCTGCGACCCGCTGTCGCTGAAGTCATAGCGGATTCTCGGTAGACGGCCACATAGGATTCGTCTGTCCCGACTGGAAGGGCGCTTGTCCTTCCTATCGTTCGTGCTTCCTTCACGATCGATCGAAACAACGCAAGCTAAGTAAATGTGGACACGCTAGAGATCGATGGCCACCGGCAGACGCGCATCGTCATGGACAAGGGCGTCACAGCCTGATGGAATGACCAGGCTGCGGTCGTTGGCGATTGTAGTACAGCTAGCGTTGTCGCCGCGGCGTGCTCGGTGTCTATCGGTGCGGCCTCTGGGATCCGCGCGTCCCGCTGGATGTGAACGCTACTCCCAAGTCGGCTACGCCAGCAGTAACCGACAGCGGCTAATCGAAAGTGGCTGCAGCGCACACTGACGGTGGTGTAAACATCGCTGCGAACGATTCTGCTGACTCCGGAGTACAAGAGTTCGGCGTCCGTCCCCGAAATCCCGCGCTACTCCTGCCGTAATGCGATGAGCGGATCCACCCGCGCTGCCTGACGTCCGGGAATCAGTGTGGCGATAAGCGTCGCCACGAACAGCAGGGCAGTGATTCCTATGAAAGTCATCGGGTCGTACGCCGTGACGCCGAACAAAAGTGATTCGATGAAGCGCGCTAGACCGAAAGCCGCGACAAGGCCGATGGCCGCGCCGCCGGCCACCATGCACAGACCATGACGCAACACCATGCGCAGCACCGTCGATTGCCGCGCCCCCAGAGCCATGCGGACGCCAATTTCGCGCGTCCGTTCTGTAACGACAAATGCAAGCAATCCATAGACACCGAGCGATGCCAGCAACAGTGCCGCCAGACCAAACGCCGCCGAAACGACCGCGTTCAGTCGTTCGCGGGCGAGAGTTGCGCTGAAGGCTTCATCCAGCCATTGGACTTCTGTGATCAACGCGTTCTTTTCCATCTGGCGAAGGATCTGCGTGACTTGCTGAGCGAGTCCCGCGCTTCGCTCGCTCCGAAGGAAAAACACCATTCCGGCGCCTGCGAAATTGCCGGGCAAGTGCCGGTATGTGTAAAAGACAGTAGGTTCCGCGCCTCTTCGAAGCGAACCTTCCTTGACATCGCCGACGACGCCGATTACGGGACTATGCGGATTTTCACTTCGCATATCCACGGAAATGGACGCTTTCAAGGGATCGCCTTTGGACAAGTACTGCCTGGCGAACGATTCGTTCACCACAAAGACGAGAGGAGCCTCTGCGGTCTGGTCCGCCTCACTGAATTCCCGACCGGCGATAATCGGGATGCCGAGGGTCTTGAAGTATCCGGCAGTAACAACGCGGACGAGCGTGGACGGAGCTCCCATCATCGGAAGTTCGGGCTCTCCCAGCACGTGAAAACCCGTTCCGGCAACCTGCGTGCCGCTGACGGGAATAGCGACACCCGCGCCGGTGGACTGAACGCCGGGTAGTGCTTCAATTCGTTGCATGGCCTCTCGATAAAAGGCCGCGCGCACCGGCGGCGTATAACGCTGTCCGGGTAGTGTGAGCCGCATCGAGAGGACGTCCGTCGTTCGAACTCCGGTATCGACAGTGTTCAGTGCAGCCAGACTCCGAGCGAGGAGTCCCGCGCCACAAAGCAGAATCACGGTCATGGCGACCTGTCCGATCACGAGAACTTGCCGCAAGCGCATGGAACGGGTGGCAGTGCGGTTTCCATCGCGAAGGTGAGTCATCAACCGGCGGGCGGCGCTGCTGACAGGAATGACTCCCACACCGATACCGCAAAGGAAAGAAAGTCCAAACGTGTAAGCCAGCATTCCATTGTCAATCGTGACATTGGTTCCCAACAAAAGGCTTTCCGGAGCGAGCGAAACCAGGAAAGTGATTCCGAGTTTCGCGACAAACACTCCGGCTAGTCCACCCGCACACGCAATGAGCAGGCTTTCGGCAAGCAGTTGCCGGATCAGCGCCCATCTTCCGGCTCCGAGCGAGACGCGTATGGCGAACTCCTGGCGGCGCGCCGTCGATCGCGCAAGCAGCAGGTTCGTCACGTTCAGGCATGCGATCATCAGAAGAACGCCAACGGCGGCGAACAGAACCAGCAGAGAAGTTCGAACGTTACCGGTGAGTTCGTCTCTCAACGAGGTCAGTCGAAATGTGCTGTTGGCGTTGAACTCATGAATGTGGCCGAGGTTGTCCGCGATTGCCGCCATTTCCGTTTGCGCCGCCTGGAGTGTCACGTCGGGCTTCAGCCGCCCGATTGCGCTCAGGTAGCGCCCGCTGGTGGCTCGATAGTCCGCCGAACGATCGATACGGATCGGAGCAAAGACATCCGCGTTCTCATTCATGAATCGAAATCCGCGCGGCATGACGCCAACCACTTCGGTGGCGTTTGCGTTGATCTGGACTGTTTTGCCGACAATCTGCGGATCGCCGCTGAACTTCCGCTGCCATAGTTCGTGGCTCAGCAGAACGCGGGCCGGCGCTCCTTTAGCTTCGTCTTCCGGTAGAAGCGGCCGCCCGAGAATTGGTGCGATGCGAAGCATTCCAAGGAATTCGTGACTGACGAGCATCGCCCGAAGCAGTTCGGGCTCGCCGGCATCCGTCAAGGCCACTCGAAAAGACTGCCACACCGAAATGGATTCGAAACTGTTGCTGAGCTTCTGCCAGTCGATGAAGTTGGCGGGAGACACCGACATGCGAGCTTGCGGCTCGACGCGATACTCTCGGATGATGACGAGCTGTTCGCCGTTAGAGTAAGGCAAGGGCCGGAGTAGCACGCGGTCGACGATGGAGAAAATCGCGGTATTCGCGCCGATGCCGAGCGCGAACATGACGACTGCTGTCACAACAAAGCCCGGCGTACGGCGGATTCCGCGGAGCGCTTGTTTTATGTCGCGAAGAATCGCTTCCAGAAGGCCTCCGCCGCGAATCTCACCACCAGCTTCCTTCAGACGCGTCAGGTTCCCGAAACGACGCTGGGCAGCGCGACGGGCCTCCTCCGCGCTCATTCCCTTCTGCTGATACTCTTCGGCGATGTACTCCATGTGCAGCGACATTTCCTTATCCATGTCGCGTTCGATGGCTTCTCGGGTGAACAGTGCTTTGATGCGGAGATAGGCAAGCTTCAGGGATTCCATGCTCAGGCTCCTTGTTCAATGGCCTTCAGTACTCGCGCAACAGCCGTGGATAAACGGTCCCAGCTTTCAGCTTCCTGCTGCATTTCTCGGCGGCCTTTCCGGGTAAGCTTGTAAAACTTCGCCTGACGATTCTGGTCGGAGACGCCCCATTCTGATTCGATGAGCCCTTTTTGCTCCATGCGGTAGAGCGCGGGATACAGCGAGCCTTCTTCAATCCGAAGCACCTCGTCCGAAAGACTCTGGATCTTCGATGCGATCCGGTAGCCGTGCATTGGTCCTGCGCTGAGCGCTTTGAGGACCAGAAGGTCCAGCGTTCCCTGCAGCAGATCGACTTTCTTCATTGCCATAGTAATTCCTTAGATTTTCTAGGTAAGCGTAGTGTAGGGGTGTTTAGCCTAGACGGTCAAGGTATTTCTGAGGGTCAACGTCCGTCAGCGTCTTGCGGAAGATGAAAAGGCTTCGTCTTCCAAACCGCCGACGATCAGATGCTTGCCTACGGAAGTCCGGTGGTGGATGCGGCCATAGCAAATCATGCTGCGCCTGCGTTCACGCGCTGGCGCTTTCCGCCGACGGGCGTTGGTTGGCCTCCCGGGGGTGGGACTGCGTACTGCGAATATGGGATGCACCCAGTGGCAAGGTAGTCAGTCGCTATGCCTGGAGACTACCGTTGGAGAGTCTGGATCTGATAAGCACGCCAAGCGGAACCTTACGGCTGGTCGTGGGGACGGCCAGGGGAACATTTTGTTTTTTGAGACTTAATTGCCTGTGAGCGGGTCAGAGGCCGCGCCGAGCTGCATCAAGAACGGTCCGGTTCCGTGGGAAAAACAACCAGATCGAACGAAGTTCCGTCGCGCAGCCGGGCCGCCGTGAAATGTCGGAGATCGCGTGTGGCGATTCGGCGGAGTCCGAGATCTTCGGCGAGAACGATGATCGAGGCGTCCACAAGACCCAACCGGAGATCGCGGTAGCGCGCGTCGATTTCCATGGCGCGCGATAACTGATCAAGCCCGGGTGCATACGTGAACGCGCCTCTTACCAGATCTCGTATAAACGCGTTCATTGCCTGTCGCTCGTCGCGAAGGAAGTAGTCGACTTCCGCCAGTACCAGAGCCGCGCACCCTAGAAATAGAGCAAACACGGAGGCGCGCTGAGACGCAAAATCTGTTATGCGACGTCCCCGGAAGCGCAAAACCACCCGAAGGCCCCGCCGACACTTGCTCCACCCCGTTTATTTCGCTTACGCTTCCGCAGCGGGCGATGACGCTACTCGTACGCGTCAGTGGCGAGCCGTCTCTCATTGTGCCCGCGATCCGCGAGGCGGTGCGACAGATTGATCCGGCGCAGCCGATCTATCAGGCGCGTAGCTTGCGCGACTGGCTCGATGAAACGGTTGCACAGCCGCGACTGACGACGATGCTGGCCGCTGCCTTCGCGTTCACTGCGTTACTGCTGGCGGCGATCGGCGTCTACGGTGTCCTCGCGTACTCGGTCGGACAACGGACCCAGGAAATCGGAGTGCGCATGGCTCTGGGCGCCGAACGCGGCGAGGTATTGCGGCTTGCCTTACGCGGCGGAATGACACCAGCTGGCGGCGGCATCGCGCTCGGATTGGCTGGAGCCGCTGCGCTGACCGGTGTCCTTGCGAACCTCATGTTCGACATTCCGGCGCACGATCCCATTACCTTTGGCGGAGTCGGTTCCGTGCTCATGCTCGTCGCGCTAGCGGCCTGCTACGTGCCGGCAACGCGCGCCACACGGATCGATCCAACTATCGCGTTACGGAGCGAATAGGCTCTTATCCTGGGAACGCGGGTCTGCTGACGCGCGTGCTCACGAGGCACACATTGGAATCGGCAGGAGTGTGCCCAAAAGTGTGCCCAAACGAGGTCCGATGGCCATCCTCCGGCAGCTAACGCCAACCACAGAATGATCACTTCCGTCGGAACCGTTTCCGGTCGTTCGTCGCCGCTCTTTTCTTACCTGCAAGGCTGCCGGCCAGATCCGACGTGAGAGCATAGAAGGATTCCAGCGCATGGTCCGGCGGGGTTTCAATGCGCTCGCGGATCAATGCAGCGACGCTGCGGCCCGTTGAGCGAGCCTCCTCGCGGAGCAGTCGCCGCGTCTCCTCGGAGACCTTGATGGTAGTACCTTTCATGAACCTAAGGTAACTCCCTCCTGACAGAAGTGCAATACTACGCTGAGAGTGATTTGCGCCGTCTTGCAGGCCAGCAGCCGCCCACATATGGATCCACTTCCGGACGAACTGCTCGGGAGTACAGGCCGGTTGCTCAGAAGTCAATTTAGTCACGCGCAGGTTCGAGCCGGATCAACGCGGCATTGTCTTCCTCGGTAAGCACGTAGAGAAAGCCATCTGGGCCCTGGCGAACATCGCGAATGCGTTGTTTCAGCTCCGTGAGCAGCATCTCGCGACGCAGTTCTTCACCGCGTTCGTTCAAGACAATGCGCTGGAGGTGGCCGGTTCCCGGTATTTCGCCCATACGAAGCGCGCCGACGAAGATATTGCCCTTCCAGTTTGGAAACTGTGAACCGGTGTAGACGGTAAGGCCGGACGCCGCTATCGACGGAATCCACACCAGGAGAGGCTCTTCCATGCCTTGCATCTGAGTCCTGTCGGAAACACGCGGCCCCTGGTAGGTGCGGCCGTAAGTCACCGTCGGCCAACCATAGTTTCCTCCGGGCTTGATGACGTTGATCTCATCGCCGCCGTTCGGACCATTCTCGTTCTGCAGGATTTGTCCGGTTTCCGGATGAACGAACAATCCGAGCTGATTGCGATGGCCAAGCGAAAAGATTTCCGGCTTGTAGCCGGCGCGGCCGACGAACGGATTGTCGGGCGGCGGCGACCCGTCCTCACGAAGCCGGATAATTTTTCCGCTGTACACGTTCGGATCCTGTGCGTGCTTATCACTCATTCCCGCAACAGTCGCGCCTCCAATGGTCATCAACAGCGTGCCATCACGTTGGAATACGACTCGAGAAGCGGATGCGGCGTTATCCCAGTGCGCTTCGGACTGGAACAATTCACGGACGTCGACAAGACTGTTCCCTTCCAGGCGCCCGCGCGCAAGAGCGGTCCGAAACGTTACCGGATCGGGCTTCGAGTATGTGAGATAAACGAGGCGGCTTGTCGCGAATTGAGGATGGAGGGCGATGTCCATCAATCCCGCCAGCCTTGCCTTGCTGACCTCAGGAACGCCGGAGACAGGTTGAGGATCGAGCATTCCGTTTCGAATAATCCGCAACCGCCCGGCGCGCTCCGTGACGAGAATGCCGCCATCGGGGAGAAAAGCCATGCTCCACGGATGTGAGAGTCCTCGCGCGACAACAACGGCTCGCAGCTTATGCTGCTCGGCCGTGTCGAAAACGAATGGGCCTGGGCCAAGAGGCGGCGCCGGTACGCCAATCTGCGGACCCTGCCGGCCGATCGCTGCCGTGGTCATCAGGACAGCACTCAAAATCAATGTGGCAAATATTGCGCGTTTCATGAGAACTCCAGGAGGCGTTCGTGTTTCGCTTTTGGCAGAAGTCTGGCGCCAGGACTTAGGGGCATCGTTGTTGAGTATATAGGACTAACGTTACGGCGGCAGTACGTTAAAGTCCGGCGAACTTCGCGATTGACCGGGTTGGATACAGGTGAAGGAAGCTTCGCATCGCTCAGCAACTCCACGAGGACGGGCGGCAACATGACAAGATGGTCGGACAAGGCGTGACTACCTCGCATCCCGCTTATTGTGCATGGCCGGAGCCGAAATCATCGCTTCCGCTCTCCGTCATTGCGCCCGATCCGCCTCTTTGGTCTTCCGCTTGATCGGCGTGCCGGGACTCTGATTTGAACATAGGAATACACGCCCTTGATCTCCCGGTTAAAGTAATTCCCCTTTGATGGAGCGCCCAGGAACTCCTCAAAAACGTCCCGCTCAACCTCCCAGTAAGCGTCGGTGCGGCCGGATTCCCGGAAACGCACATGAAGCTCTTGCGTCTGCCGGTCGTAGCCAATCGCTTCAATGCTTCTCGACTCCACCTCATGCATTTTCGGCATGCTTTACTCCCATGGGAAATCCCTGGAAACAATGCGCTAGCTAGAGGAATCTTGCCACAGCTGCCACTGGCGCCGGGCGCCGCTTTTCATTTTGGAATCCCACATGTGCTGTGCTATCGTGTGGGAAACCAAAATGACAGATCCGCGGCGGCGAAGGAGCATCGATGGGTACAAAGAAGTCCAGTGACGTCTGGCAGGGCACGCTCTCCATCATGGTATTAAAGACCCTGCACATGCTTGGGCCGCAACACGGATATGGTCTCGCAAGGCGCATCGAGGCCACGAGCGGCGATCTGCTGTCCATCAATCAGGGGACGCTCTATCCGGTCCTGCTGAAGCTCGAGCAGGAAGGCTCGATCACTTCTCACTGGGGAGCCTCGGAGAACAATCGCCGGGCCAAGTTCTACCGGATCACTTCCCGTGGACGGCGGGCGCTCGAGCTCGAGGAACGCGGGTGGGAGCGAACCAATGAGATCATGGCGCGCTTTACCCGCCTGGGGGAGGAGTCCAGATGAAGCCGCTTCTGCGTGCGTGGCGCCGGGTTTGGAAGCTGTTCTGGCGAAGTCGCCAGGAGCGCGAAATGAGGGAGGAGTTCGCGTCCCACATCCAGATGCAGATCGAGGACAACCTGCGGCTGGGGATGGATCCGCACGCAGCGCGCCGGGAAGCTCTGATCAAATTCGGCAGCATGCCAGCGACAGAGGAGGCCTGGCGCGATCAACGCGGTCTGCGTTGGGTGGAAGAAACCGCGCGGGATCTCCGGCTGGGTCTGCACGCATTGAAGCGAAACCCATCCTTCGCGGCGGTTACCATCCTGACGCTGGGCGTCACGATTGGATTGAATCTGGCGATCTACAGCGTCGTCGAGCGTGTCCTGCTCGATCCGTTGCCTTTCAAAGAGCCCGACCGTCTGGTCACGTTGTACAACTCTTTTCCAGGAAGCGGAGCGGATCGCCTTGCGAACAGCGTACCGGACTTCTTTCTTCGACGGGAACGCGTGAAGGGATTGGAAGAGGCGGCGCTCTATGTAGGGTCCGGAGAGAACATACGTGAGATGGACCGCGTCGAACGGACGCCCGGCCTTCGCGTGACTCCGTCGTTTTTCCCGACGCTCGGAGTCGAGGCGGCGCTCGGACGAACGTTTCTGGAACAGGAAATGGAACCCGGCGGCTTACATCCCGTCATCCTCACCGACGGCTATTGGCGGGAGCGCTTCGCGGCGTCTCCGGATGTTCTCGGCCAGACTCTTGAGATCGAGGGACGCATAGCGACGATTGTAGGCGTCCTTCCGCCGTCGTTCAGGCTCCCCATGCAACCGGACGCCCGGCTGCTTCGCCCACTCGTATTCTCACCGCAGCAACGCTCACTGGAAGCCTGGGGCAGCAACAACGACTTCTTCATGATCGGGCGTCTTGCGCCGGGGACGAGCCGCGAACAACTCGAAGCGGAACTGGCGTTCTTGTATCGCAGCGTCGCCTACGAATTGCGCGGCGATGAAGGCCTCCGTCGCCTGGAGGAAATCGGATTTCGCACTGTTGTCGTCGACGCACACGAGGATCTCACCCGCAGCGTCCGGCTCCCGCTCCTTCTTCTTTGGGGTGCGGTGAGCTTTGTCCTCCTGATCGGCTGCGTCAACATTGCGAACCTGATGCTGGCGCGTTCGACAGCGCACCTTCCCGAAATGGCGACGCGGGCCGTTCTGGGTGCGGGCCGTTTTCGCCTCGTGCGGCAGATTCTCGGCGAAGCGCTTCTTATCGGCGTGCTCGGTGGGGTGGTCGGCATAGGCCTCGCCTCGATCGTGTTACCGCTGCTCGGCGTGGCGGCGCTCTCCCCCACGGCGAATACCGACGGCAATACGGCCGGGGCAATGGCGCTGGACCTGCTCTCCTTTGGAGGCGTGGATAACCTGGGACGCGTTTCCGAAGTGGGGCTTTCCGCTTCAGTCCTTGCGTATAGCGTCGCGCTGGCGCTGGGGACTTCCATTCTGTTCGGAGCGATTCCGGTCTTGAACCTCTTCCGAAAAGATCTCAACAGCGCGTTTACCCTGGAGGGGCGCGGGAGAACGAGAAGCCGCCGTGCGGTGCTCGTCCACGGCAGCCTAGTCGCAGGGCAAGTGGCGATGGCTTTCCTTCTCCTCGTCGGCGCCGGACTCATGCTCCGCAGTTTTCGGCGCGCGGTCGAGATGGACCCGGGTTTCCTGGCGGACGGAGTGTTCACGGGTTATATCTCGTTGCCGAGTGTTCGCTATCCCGACGGAGATGTGCAACGCGGCTTCTATGACCGACTGCTCGGCGCCGTCCGGGCGCTTCCGGGCGTCGAGGCCGCGAGTGTGACGAGCTTGCTTCCATTCGGTCGCGAGGATCGCACCATGTCCATTAGACCCGTCGGATACGAGCCGCGTCCCGGGCAGAATCTGGTCATTCCCAACTGGTCCGTCGCCGGCCCCGGTTATTTCGATGCTCTGGGCATTAAAGTGCTCGAGGGGCGAACTTTCGAGGAACGTGATGGGCCCGACCAACAGCGGGTTATCATCATCGATGACTGGCTTGCGAAATACTTCTGGCCGGATCGAAGCGCCCTGGGCCGGCAGATGCGTCTGCCGACAGGCGACGCGGCATGGACTGTAATCGGAGTGGTCCAATCCGTTAAGCTCAAAGACCTGACCTCGGCTGCGGCCGATCACGTCGGCGCATACTACCTAAACTACAGGCAGGTTCCCATCGCCGATGTGGCGCTCGTCGTGCGGGAAGCGAACGCGAACGTCTCCATCGCCGAAAGCGTCCGGGCGGCGTTGACTCGGCTGGATCCTAACGTGCCTCTGTTTGACGCGCAGACGCTGGACCGCCGGCTGAACGAATCCCTGGCATCACGGCGGACTCCCATGATCCTGCTCGTGGGCTTCGCCGCTATCGCCGTGTTCCTGGCAGCAGTGGGCGCCTATGGCGTATTGGCTTACTCGGTCGCCCAGCGGAGGCGGGAAACCGCGATCCGGATGGCGCTGGGCGGCCGGCCCGCCGACATTGTTGCGATGGTGCTTAAACAAGGAGTTGTCATGGCGGCTCTCGGCCTGGCTGCCGGCGCAATCGGCGTCGCGTTCATGGTGCGATGGATACAGTCATTGCTTTTCGGCGTCGAGGCGCTGGATCCACTCGTCCTGGGCGCAACGGCAGCCGTCTTGAGCCTCTCCGTCGTCCTGGCGTGTCTCGTGCCGGCCCGCCGGGCGACACGCGTCGATCCGATGAGGGCGCTGGCTCAGGAATAGTTACTGCAGCGCGCGCCCTGAAGCGCCTTTATCAGCCTGCCTGCTACAACCGCATGAGCGCACTACTCCCACAACGTTTTCACGCCGGGATACTTCGGGATGTTTTTATCCGATGTGAGTATGGTGAGCGTGTGAGCTTGCGCCGGCGCGATGCGTAGAGCCGAGATCGACTACAGCTCCGATTGAAACAAGTTCCGGCGGACAAGGTCCGTCGAGCTTGACACACACTACGCGCACTAACCATGGTTACCGCATGTCTAGCGATGGATTTGTCGATGTTGCGACAAGGTTGCCGGGATCCGGCTCATTGAGCGTTCCCGGCTTGGGGACCTTCGCGCCGGGCGCCGGGCCGGTTGCCGGACCTGATGGCTCGGTTTACCTCGGCACAGTCGAAGGCAAGATGATTGCGCTTCGCGCCGACGGGAGTCCTTACTGGAACCGGGAGCTTTTGCCGGCGCGGAGCATCAAGTCGTCTCCTGCCATCGCGAGCGATGGATCCGTATTCGTGGTCGGAGTAAGGCCTGTGCGAGACCATCGCGGTGGGGGCACGATCAACATCCACGAGGCGACGTTGTACCGGTTCACGGCAGGCGGCGGGGGCATACGGCCCCACGCCGTTTCCTCCAAACCGGCAGTCGTTGACCGGCAGCTACGGGCCCTGGAGCGTCGCGCAGCCGGGTGTGTGGCGTTTCGGCGCCGATGAAGCTGTCATTGTCCCGGTCCTGTACAAGATGCTGGACGGGGCCGAGTTGCATATGCTTGCCTTCTCTCTCGGCGGCGGCATAATGGCGGACTGGACGGGTGGAAAACTGGCGCGGCGGTGATGTCACCGGGCGAGTTCCCCACCTTATGGCCCGTCGGCGAAGCCGGTTTCCCTGCGGCGCCGCCACTGCCCGGGGCGGCGGTCTTCTTCAATCCTCTAGGAGGCGCTATCGTGGTCACGAACGCGCTTCGGCAAGAGCTCGTTGGATCTGCATTCTGCGTAGGCCCCTTGTGCAGGCCTGCGCCAGGATTTCAGGAGCACTATCGAACGCGCTTTGCGCCGGTTCCGGTCATCTCCCAGCCCATCGTGCTTCCGGACGGGACGATCGCAGTGGGCTTGTGAGACGGTTTGGCCGTATTCACCGGACCTAACATCACGCGGCCGCCGGCCCGCGCCGCGGGATTCTCCGGGGTCTACGCCGCGCCGGCTCGGACTCTAGATGGCGGCATCGTGTTCGTCACCGCTACAGGGGAGAAAGCAGTTTGGCGAAACGGGGCCGTTGGATCACGCGCTCAAATCCAGGGAGGCTCCATGGCGCAGCCCGCCGCTTCGCGAACGCACGTTTTCATTTCCGCGGAGAACGGGTTGCACGCGTTTGGTGCAAGTGCAGATGCGCTGCTGCGCGTGTTCCCCTGGGTTGGCGGCGGCATTTCGCCGCCGGCGATTGGGCCGAGCGGCCACGTGTACGCAATCGCCTCGAACATACTGTTCGTCTTTCGTCCTCCGCAGTAGGCTGCAGCAAGAAAACGCGTACCCCATGGCGAATGTTCTAAATTTAGTACCGCTCCGAGGTGCGCGGTTTCGAGACATAAAGGGCAATGTATAATGTGATGTATGATTCGAAAACAGATCTACCTTGACGGTCGGCATCAGGAGTCCGTTCGGCGTATGGCGGCGGCGCGCGGTGTCAGCGAAGCAGAGGTTATTCGAGAAGCAATTGAGGCGCATCAAGGTCAGCCCAGAAGTGGATACAAGGATCCGGCCGCGTGGAAACGCGCACTGAAAGTAATGCGTTCACAGCGCCTGCCTTCAAGCAAGCAGGTTCAGCCAAGGAAGTGGTCTCGAGAAGAACTTTACGAAGAGCGTGTCAAGCATTATGGCCGCCGTTCTCGTTGACACAAACATTTTGATCTACGGCCATGATCCGGCCGATGCGGCGAAGCAAGCGAGAGCGATCGAGGTGTTGGATCACCTTCATGCGAACGGTACTGGCCGCTTAAGCACACAAATTCTCGCTGAATTTTTTGCCTCTGCAACGCGCGGCGCTCGTCCACTGCTGACCGACATCAAAGCGGCGAAGCAGGTCGAAAATCTCGCTCAATCCTGGACGGTGTTTGACATCACATCCTTAATCGTTTTGGAAGCGATCCGCGGCGTACGGTCGCATAAATTTTCATACTGGGACGCACAGCTTTGGGCGACGGCGCGGCTGAATCAAGCTTCTGCAATTTTCAGTGAAGATTTCAACCCAGGCTCGACCATTGACGGGATTCGCTTCGTCAATCCGTTCGCCACGGCTTTCGTTCTCGATGCGTGGTCGTGAACAGGACCGGTTTTGCTGGGCCAGTGAAGACTCAAAACGACCGCTTCGCGGCGCTGCCGGCTAAAGGCGTCCGCGGGCGTGAAGCGCAAGTTTGCAGTTAATTGCCTGTAGGCTTCTCATCGATGTGGTCGATGACGAATACAGGGTAACTCCGTTTCTGCGGTTCCAGCTTGAGCCCGACCTTTTCGAGTGCGTCAAATGGAGACGTCCCGCCGACGGGATCGGATGCGCTGGGGTTCGCTTGTGCTCCAGGGGGGAGGGCGCCGCGGAAACCAGCAAGCTGGTTCGGATTGATGGGCTGTAGCTGAAAGAAAAATCCCTGCAGGTTCGGGCGCATTATCGAGCATATAAAAGCGGGTCAATTGTTAATTGTGTCATCGGCGCTCGTCTGAAGATGGCCGGGAATATCCCTCCTCGCGGCAGGAAGGGCCCTCACGCCTTTCCTCATGCGTTTTCACTGATCGCACTCCGGCAATCGTTGCCTTGCTGCCGGACCGAAAGAAGCGTTGATCGAATTGCGTTGGGAATCGAGATGCTGCGCGACCGTGCGTGTCCTCAAGGCGGCTGGAATGCCGGCAACGGGATCGTATTTGGAGCGGCTCTCCAACCGCACATCGACACAACCGCCGTCGCGCTCCTTGCACTGACAGATCAGGCGGACCCTGCTGCCGCGCGAGGTCTGGACTGGCTGCGTCAGGCTACGACCGATTGCTGGGCTGCGTACAGCCTCGCCTGGTCGGCGCTCCCTTTCTTGATCCATCAGCACCCAGCTGTCGACGATTGCATCGCAAAACTCGTTCAAGTGCTCTCTTCAGTAGACTCCGTTTCCAATATCGAAACTCTCGGCCTAGCGGCGATCGCCCTGAATGCCGCTGAAAGGTACGTGAATCCTTTCCAAGTGGTGATCTGAAATGAACAGACGCGATTGGCTGATTGCCGCGGCTGCAGTTACAGGTTCAGCTTTCACAATGCGATTACAGAAACGAAAGCACTCCCAAGATTTCCGTCCGAAGCAATCGCGTATAGCGATCCTGAATATGGACCACTACTCGGATAAACTCGACGAACTGGTCTATGACGGAATTCGGCTCTTCAGTCTGGACATCCGTGGAAAATCAGTCCTGCTCAAACCCAATATCGTCGAATACATACCTGGGGAGCCGGTCAACACCGACGCTCGCCTTATTGGCGCCGCTGCCGAAGCCTTCCTTCGACTCGGTGCGGGCTCCGTAACCGTTGGCGAGGGGCCGGGACATCACCGAGACACGGATCTGCTCCTGTACGAGACCGGTCTCAGCGATCAGCTTGCGCATCGCAACGTTCGATTCGTGGACCTCAATCGCGATGAAGTCATGAATGCCGTCATGCGCACGGCGGTCACTTGGTACGGACTCGAAAAGAATCCCGCTCATGGCGTTGAGATCGGTCGCATCAGGCCGGTGCGTAAGAAATGGGCGCTCACGACAGTTCAGGCCAATGCGCTTTTGGAAAAACTCAAGCTCAAGGCCCGAACCATGGTGGCGCTCGACATTACGACCGGTTTACGGCGCGGCGAACTGGAGGCCGCGCGATGGGAGGACTTGAACGAGTCCGAAGGCTGCATTCGAGTCAAAGAGCATCATTACCGCGGTCACATCGACGATCCGAAAACCGAAGCGGGCTTTCGGAATGCGCCCGTGCCGGCCCCGGTTTTGGCGCTTCTTCAAGAATGGAAGAAAGCCATCAGGCGTACGAAGCCGGCGGACTTCATCTTTGCGACTCGAAACGGCAAACCGGAAGCGGCAACAACATTCTTCGACGTCACGTCTACCCTGCCTGCGACGCCGCTAAGATTCCGCGCGCCGATTGGCTTACGTTTCGACGCACGTTCTCCAACTGGTCCCATCAACATGGGATTCCCGCCAAAGATATCGCCGAGATGATGGGACACTCCGAAGTCGAAATGCAGTTCACGTACACGGTCGGCGTGGACGAGAACAAACGCCGGGGCGCGGAGCGTCTCGAAAACCCGGAGCTTCTTTGCAATCACAGGTTTAGGGGATGGGATCGACCGGTCTCGAACCGATGACCTCCTGCGTGTGAAGCAGGCGCTCTTCCAACTGAGCTACGATCCCGATGCGTGAGATTTTAGCAGTTTAAGCCGGTCAGGGGCGCGCGGTTTTTGCGGTTTCGTGGAGGAGGCGACAGTAGGGGCGCTCAGTACAGCGCCCCTACAGGCTTGTCTGCGCTAGAGTGCGAGACGGCCGGTGCTGGGACCGATGCTTTCGACTTCGGCGCCTGCGAGATCGCCGAGCGCAAGCAGGAGGTTGGCGGTCGGCTCTTTGTTTTCCACGGCGATATGCCGGTTGCCCTTCAACCGTCCATTCGCCCCGCCAAGCAGCAGTGCGGGCGGGTTATTGCGATCGTGGGCGTTGCCGTTGCTCATGCCGCTTCCGTAATAAATCACGACGCGGTCCAGCAGCGTGCCGTCGCCGTCGGCGGTCGCCTGGAGTTTGCCGGCGAACTCGGCAAGCTTCGCAGAATGATAGGTCGTCAGCTTTGCATACTTCTCGATAGCTTCCGGCTTGTCTCCGTGGTGCGAGACCGGATGATGCGGTTCCGGAATGCCGATATGCGCGTAGCTGCGGCTGCTTCCTTCATGCCCGACCATGAACGTAATGACGCGCGTGATGTCGCCTTGAAACGCAAGGCGCATCAAATCGTACGTCACGGTCATGTGCTCGTCGAAGGTGTCGGGGACGCCGATCGGAGCCGAGGCGTCCGTCGGAATTGCGCCGGAGCGGCTCTCCATGCGCTCCAACTGCCGTTCGACGTCGCGGATATTGGCGAGGTATTCCTCAAGAATCGCATTGTCCGCCGGGCCTAGCTTTTTCTGCATCTTTGCCGCTTCCTCGGCGACCGAGTCCAGCATGCTCTGCTTCAACCTGAGGTTCGACAAGCGCCGATTCGCGGACCCGGCTTCACCAAACATCCGTTCGAACGTTACGCGGGGATTGATGCCCATCGGCAGCGGGCTCGAGTCGTCGCGCCACGAGATGCAATTGAAGAAGACGCAGGGATAGCCGTCGCAAGCGCCCGCCGACGTGCCCATGTCTTCAGTGCCGAGCTCGAGAGAGCGCAGCGGAGTATCTTCGGCGATCCGGTCGGCGATGTATTGATCGATCGTCTTTTTCGATTGAATGACGGTGTAGTTCGCCTGCTTGGTGACCGGCCCCGTTCCATTCAACCACGCCGCGCTGGCGCCCATGTGAACGCCGCCCATATCCGGGTTGCCGTCCGGCGCCTTCATCTTGCTGATTGTCACCAGGTGGCTCCGGTACGGCTCCAGCGGCGCCATGATCGGTTTGAACTCGAAATCGCTGCCGGTCTTGTCCGGATGCCACAACTGCGGATAGATGCCGTTCGGCACGTAAATCGCTCCAAACCGCAGCGGCCGCGGTCTGGATTGGGACGACAGCGCAGGAATCATCGCGTCAAGAAAGGGCAGCGACACCATCGTTCCCAGTGCGCCGCGCAGGAACGTACGGCGAGGAAGGTGTTTTTTTGTAATGATCATCGATGTCATTGGCATGGGAGCCTACTCCTTTGCTGCAGTTTCCGCGACGGGCTTTGCCGCGCTGGTACTGGTCAATTTCGTCCTCATCTGGAATGCGGGACTCTGGACGATTCCAAGAATGATCGATTGCATTGCGTAATTATCTTTCGCGGCCGCCCTCAGAACCCCTCGAACAACAGGCATGTCGATGGGTTCCAGTCCGCGGCCCAAAGCGTAGGTCATCAACTTTTCAGTAACCGTGCCGACGAATACTTCCGGCCTGGCCAGCAGGGCCTTCCGCAGCGCGATCGGCCCGTCGACCGGGGTTCCGTCGGCAAGAACGCCCGCGGAGTCGATCTTCAGCCCTTCCTTCGTCGCATCCTGCCACTGTCCGACGGGGTTGAAGTTCTCCAGGGCGAATCCGACGGGATCGATGTTCCGATGGCACGAGGCGCAGGCGGGATTCTTGCGATGCAACTCGAGCTGTTCGCGCACTGTCGAAGGCCGGTCTTTCGGCGCGCTCTCTTCAAGCAGCGGAATGTTCGGCGGAGGCGGCAACGGCGGCGTGTTGAGCAAATTCGAAATCACGAACTTCCCGCGAAGTATGGGCGACGTGCGGTTCGCCGCCGACGTCAACGACAGGAAGCTGCCATGACCCAGCAGTCCGCGTCGGTTGGGATCTGCGACGTGCACGCGCCGGAAGCGCGAACCGTAGACGCCGCGGATGCCGTAGTGCCGCGCGAGGCGCTCGTTCACGAACGTATAATCGGCGTCCAGCAGATCCAGAGCGCTGCGGTTTTCGCGCACGATGCTTGTGAAGAATAGCTCCGTCTCGCGGCGGAAAGCCTGTCGGACGTTGTCATCGAAGTCCGGAAACATCAGAAGATCCGGCGTCACCTTGTCCAGATTGCGCAACTGAAGCCACTGTCCGGTAAATCCCGTCATCAAGGCGTCGGAACGCGGATCGGCGATCATCCGCCGCACCTGCTCCTCCAGAACGCGCGGCTGCCGCAGACGCCCGGCGACCGCGAGGTTCAGCAATTCGTCGTCGGGAATGCTGCTCCACAGGAAGAACGACAGCCGGGACGCGAGCTCGAGATCGGTAATGCGATGCGCCGCGCCTTCGGGAAGGCTTGCGGGATCGCTCTCCGAACGAAACACGAAAGCCGGGCTTGCCAGAATTCGCGCGAGTCCCGCTCGGATGCCGGCGTTGAAGTCGCCGCCGGTTTTGCGAGCTTCATGATAGAAAGCCATCGGCGCCGTCATGTCCGACTCCACGACCGGCCGCCGAAATGCGCGCCTCGCGACGGCGGACAGAATCTCGTACGCGCAGGGCGCTTCCTTGGACGCCGAGGCCGGTTTGCAGACGAACAGCCGTTTGCGGGCCGGCGTCTCGCTGACGCCCGTAACGTTGTACGGCCCCTCGATGTTGCCTGTCCGCAGTCGCGGAATGCCGGAGGGATTGTGCGCCTCAAGACTGTCGCGAAGCACCGGCTGCCACATGTTCTGTTCTTGGGTCGGGCGCTCGATAAACGTGAATCCCACCTCATGAGGGCCGGCGGTCACCCGGATTCGCGGCGACGTCATGCGCTTGTCGACTTCTTCACGCGATATGGTGATGTTCTTCGAGCTGGATTCGTGGTCTTCCTTGCCGCCGATGGGGGCGGAAAAGACCTGTTCGCCGTCGATCGTAACGATGAACTGATACGGCGTTTCGTGTCCCTCCACGCCGACATACCCCTCGGCGACCGTTCGCAACAGCCTTCCGTAGAACACGTATTCGCCGTCCGCCGGAAAATTATGGCGAACCAGTATTCCGCCGCGCGTGCCGAGCGGGAGTCCTTCCACATGCTGGCGCTGCGACACCACAGTGCTGATCGAATACGTCGCCGTTCCCGGCTCAGCGACAGGATCTCCGACTGCGGCGTCTGCGATGCGCAATGCGGCGGTAAGATAGCGCTCCAGCAGCAGGGGAGACGTCCGCAGCGCCGCAGCGATGTTATCGAAGCCGTAATCGCCTCCGTCGCTCGGCAGAAGTTCGGCGACGTCCACATTCACGCCCAGCAGGTCGCGAACGGCGTTGGCGTATTCGGTGCGGTTCAGCCGGTGCAGAACGTAGCGGCCCGGAAAGTTCTTCTTCGCCGCAGCCTGGTCCAGGCTTGCGATGAGCGCGGACCGGAACCGGTTCAACGTCTCGGTTCCCGGCGTCGGAGAGCCCTGCGGCGGCATTGCGCCAACGCCCAGCTTCCGGACAACCTTTTCCCACACCTCCGCGTCCGATCCGGGATCCTTGAGATTCGCGACGTCGAGAGCGAGAGGCGCGCCAGCCGGAATCTTTGCTTTCTCGTTGTGACATGTGACGCAGTAGCGGTTCAGCATGTCCTGGAAAGCGGCCGGCGTTTCTCCGGACTGCGCGGTTTGCGCGGCGCCGCGCGCGGAGATTCCGGCCGACGACGCAATCGACGCGAGAGCGAGCGCAGTCGTTGCCAGCAGCAGCCGTCTCATTGCGCCCCTCCATCGGGAGCACCCGTGTCCGGCGCCGGATCCGCCGGCGCCTCGGCGGCAGGCGCCGCGGGAGGCAGTCCCATCAACTCGCGCAGCAGTTTCGCTACTTCCTGGGGCGTCGCGCCTCGACCTCCACGGCCTCGCGCTCCCGGCGCGGGCGGAGCGCCTCGGCCTCCGCGTCCGCCGCGGGCGTTTGCGGGCCGCTTGCCTTCGGCCACATCCAGCGCGGTGAGGCCGTCTCTGTTGGGCTCGTCGAACTTCACTCCATGTTTGGCAAGCAGTCGGATCATTTCGAGGTTGCCGGCTTGTGCTGCTTGGTGCAGCAGCGTGGCCCCGTCCGGTCCCTTCGCGTTAGGATTCGCGCCGGCCTCGAGGAGGACGGCGAGCGCATCGACGGGTTTCCGGCTCCCGGGTTCACGATACGGCGGCGCGCCTTCGCGGATGTATCCAGGCCCGCCTGTCATTCCCGGCCCGCGGCCTCCGGTCATGGCCACCATCGCAGCCGTCCGTCCGGCATTGGGATTTCCGCGGCCGCGGCCGCCTTCCGGCTGGTCCGCTTCGCCCTCGGCCGGAGGCCGGCCGGCGGGCGTCTGTTCGAGATCGGCGCCGTGCGCAGCCAAGAGCTTCAACGCTTCGACGTCTGCGGCGATGGCTGCTCGGAAGAATGGCGTGTTGTCGTGCCGGTCGCTGTTCGGCATGGACGTCGAGTGGAACTGGCCTGTGAACTTCTTGTTCGGATCTGCGCCGCGCTCCAGCAGGAACTTCACGAGGTCGAGAGCGGTCAGTTTGTTGGGATGATCCGGACGCAGGCGGGATCCATCGAAAGCGAACTGATCCGTGGTCGCGTCGCGCATTTCGACTGCGACGTACAGCGATCCGTCGTTGGCGTCCGAGCCGAGCTCCACAAGGGTTTTCGCCATGTCGAAACGGTCGTTGTAAATGGCGATCATGGCGGCCGAAGCGCCGTCGCCATTCTTGAGGTTCAGGTCTGCGCCTCCCTCGGCAAGCCGCTTCACAAGTTCTTCATTGCCGTTCCGCGCGGCCCACATCAAGGCCGTGAATCCGCCCGTTGGATGGTCGGCGTTCTTGCGTTCGGTGAGAGAAGTGATGTGAGCCTGAAGGTTAGGATCTGCGCCCGCTTTCAACAGCACATCCACGACCTCGAGGTGACCTTCCGCAGTCGCCCACATCAGCGCAGTCTGCTTCTGAAACGAGTCCGTCGCGTTGACGTCGACGCCGCGGTCCAGCAACAACCGCACGGCCGGCGCGCTGCCGGAGCGCGCCGCAGCCATCAGTGCGGTGTGACCTTCCGGATGTCGACGATTCGGATCCGCCCCCGCCTTCAGGAGAAGCTCCATCATTTCTGCGTCGCCGGCGCCACTGGCGTCGAGCAACGGCGTGATGCCGTAATTGTTGGCGGCGTCTACCTTCGCGCCGGCTGCGATCAGGGCTCGGGCAGTCTCGATGTCCGAACGATGGGCCGCCCACAGCAAGGGCGTCGATCCGTCGCCTGAGGGAGCGTTCACGTCCGCGCCTGATGTAATGAGCTTGCGTACCGTGGCGACGTCGCCGTCCTTGGCAGCCCTCACAAGCGGACTGTCCGCGCCGGCTCGAACGATGTACATGAAGGGAAGAGCAACAGCTAGAAACGCCACAAGCAGCCTTACGAGACTAGCCATCCGACCACCTTTCCCAATACAGCCCCTCCGGCCGAAACCTGCCGGGTTTCAGAGCCTTAGAACCCCTCTTGACTTGCGCTAATGATAGTCCGGAGGGGGGTGAGTCACCTAGAAGAAAGTTGTGTCCTTCTGTGGGGTTGCCGTATCCTCGGGGGCAATTTGGGGGGCAATTTGGGGACAGAGACCAATTTCCTGCGCGTTGAGGTCGCCGTGAAGACAGGCGGGTGCGTCGCGCGCAGGAATTTGGTCTCTGTCCCCAAATTGCCTGGATTACTCCTTACGATCGTCCTGGCCGGCGCCTGCGCCCCGGAATCGCCATCTACGACCACCCGACTCATTGAGAAAACCTACCCGTCGATGGGAACCGAGCTGCGCCTTGCCGCATGGACTGCGGACGAGCCCGGCGCGATGGCGGCCTTCGAGGCGGTCTTCCGGGAGTTTGAGCGCCTGGAAGCGTTGATGAGCAACTGGCGGGAAGACAGCGACGTAGAACGCTTGAACCGTGCGGCGGGAAAACATCCCGTTCGAGTGGGAACCGAGATCCGTGATGTGTTGCGAACAGCGCGGCAGGTGAGCGAATGGACCGGAGGCAAATTCGACGTCACGTTCGGCGTGATGTCGGGGCTCTGGAAATTCGATTATCAGGACCGCGACAACGTCATTCCGGAACACAACGAAATCACGCGCAGGCGCGCCCTCATCAATTACCGCGACCTGACGGTGGACGAACACGCCGGCACGGCGTTCCTCCAGCGCGAGGGCATGCGCATGAGCGTCGGCGGCGTCGGAAAGGGCTATGCGGTGGACCGGGCGCGAGACATTCTCCGCAACAGGGGCTTCCGGGACTTCCTGATTCAGTTCGGCGGCGACATGTATGCGTCCGGCCTCCGGGACGGCCGGCCGTGGCGGCTCGGCGTCCAGGATCCCCGCGGGCCGGCAAATCAAATCTTTGCTTCCGTCGACGTGTCGGACCAAACGTTCAGTACGTCCGGCGACTACGAGCGGTTTTTTATCAAGGACGGGCGCCGTTATCACCACATTCTCGACCCTGCAACAGGCATGCCGGCCGAGGGATGCCGCAGCGTGACGATCCTCGCCGGCAGCGCGACCCTCGCAGACGCGCTTTCGACTGGAGTGTTCGTTCTCGGACCCGAGGCCGGCATGGCCCTGATCGAGCGCCTGCCGGACGTGGAAGGAATCATTGTGAGCGCGACCAATGCCGTGCTGGTTTCATCCGGTCTCAAAGAACGCGTTACAATGCTGGCGCCTCCAACGGACGCGCCGTGAGTCTTGAGTTATGAGTTTTGAGTTATGAGTCTTGAGTTGTGAGTTCTGAGTTGCACAGGAGCAGGGTCTATGTCGCGCAACAAAGCTTTGGCCGGATCCGTAATCGCAGCGGCCCTGCTCTGGGCGCCGCTCGAAGCCCAACAGGCATCCAAGGGAAGGCTCGCGGCGGCCTCCGCGATCCGGTGCACGTTCCCGCTGACGGCTTCCAGCGCATGGCGCGGCGGACAACACGAGGCGAACGTGAAGCCCGCCAAACTGACGTTGGAGTTCGAATCGATCAATGCCGATGAAGGCACCGCCCAACTGAAGAGCGGCTTCGGCCAGTTCGACATCGTCGTGCGCTACGCTGACGGCTACTTACACTTCATTCAATCGTTTCTCAATGGGCCGCTGTATACGACGACGGTTGTGGAAAGAAAGACAGGCGATGGAAAGCTAAGGGCCGTGCACTCCCGGCACGAATACACAGATTTCGCGCTGCCTGGATATACGTCGAGCCCCGAGCAGTATTACGGGGAGTGCGAGGTCGTCAAGTAGGCCCGTTCTTCGCGGTCTTCGCGTCATTAGCGGCTAGTGCTAACCGCTTGCGCTTCCTTCTTCTTAATAATCAGCCAGTGCGGGCATTTCTGCTTGTCCATGTAAAGGCGTTCGCAGTCGTCGCAGCGCACGCACTCGCTGGCAAGGATCTTCGGTCCGCGGATCGCATCCCACTCGCACTTCTTTTCGCAAATGCGACAGCTATTGCACTCCGACCAGCGTTTGATGCGAAAAACAGTCAGGTTCGAAAGCAGTCCAAGAAACGCCCCCACGGGGCAGAAGAACCGGCAGTATAAATTCCTCACGAAAACCGTCGCAGCCAGGAGCACGCCCAGGCCGATCCACATGCCCGTCGAAGCTTCAAGCGAGAACATCCAGAAGGGCTCGATGTACCGATAGATCGAGATGTCCCTTGTTGTGAGGAAGTACGCCAGCGCGCCCGCCAGCAAGCCATACTTCACATAAACTGCGCGCTGGCTGAGTCCGCGCGGCAGCTCGACGCGCAGCCGGGCCGGAACCACTTTGTCGAGAAGCTGCGTCATGGCGCCGAATGCGCAGATCCGGCCGCAATACAGGCGGCCCCACAACACCGTTGTGACGACCGTGAAGCCGGCAAACAGGTACCAGGTCAGGTTGTGTCTGAAGACCGGAAGATTCCACTCGGCCAGCGCAAAAATATTGACCACGGTTACGAGCTGGCTTTGCATGAAGCCGAGGTACACGACGGCGATTCCCATCGTGATCCATTTCAACTTCTCGCTCTTCCTGAAAAACCCAACGAGCGCAAAAGCTGCGAAGGCGGCGAAGAGCGCGAGGTCGGGCGCCTGCTCTTTAAGATCGTCGGCCCAGGACGGCGCCTCATCCTCATCCGCAAAGTTCCAAGGATCGTCCTGCGCAAACGCGTGGAGATTAGCTCCCGCCGGCAGCATCCACACCATCAGTACGAAGAGAAAGACAGCCGCCTGTAACGCCCGTCGCCGCGTCGTCATCTCGCCCTTCTTCACTTCGCAGTTCCCGGAGGCGTCAACAACGCCCTTGCGATCCGCCGGGCGCCGTTTCGAATGGCGCGCGCTGAACTGCTGATGGTGATGGTGGCTCGTGACACGGCGTCCGCGTCGGCGCCCACCTTGAACGGATCCCGGATGTTCTTGCCCTTGAACTGCCGTGCGAACTCCGGCAGATCCACAGAGAAGTAGCCATACGGCTCGCGGTGCTCCACAACGAGGACTCCTGTGAGTACAGCATTCGTATCGAGACCCACAAGCATCTTGATCGGCCCGTCGTAACCGCGTTCCAACGGTTCCAGCTCGGTTGTCCAAAATACGTAGCCCGCGATTTTCTGGGAGCCCGGGCCGCCTGCGTAGGCGACGAAGTGAGGCAGCGGACGCGTTTGTTTGGAGGAGAACGCGCCGGCGCCGGGAAACACTTGCTTGAGCTGCGCCTCGATCGTTCGATCCTGCGCCTGTCCGGCGAACTGCATCAGCGCTGCGGCGGTCAACAGAGCAATCCCCACGTGTCGCATTCCGGCGTCCTTGAGCCGGTGATTATAGCCGCCGCTCGTCTCCTGCTGATAGGATTCTGAGGTTGAAAGCCGCGAGCGCCGCGAACTGGACCTGCGTAATCTGCGGCTGAATCCACGCGACAATGAAAGAGCCATCACGCGAGTTCTGTGTTCTCTACAGTCCTGAACTAGGCGACTACGCGTTCGATGATCCTCATCCCTTCAGCCATGCGCGCCTCCCCGCATTTTGGAAAGAGTTCGTATCGAGGGGTCTGGACCGACGTGCGGCCGTCGAAGCGCCCGAAATGTGCGATGAAGCTGCGCTGCGTGAATTCCATACGAAGGACTACGTGGAATTCGTCAAGGCGGCTTCAGTCCACGGCGACGGATATCTGGACTACGGCGATACCCCCGCGTTCAAAGGCGTCTTTGAAGCAGCGTCCCGCGTTGTTGGCGCCACGTTGAAGGCCGTGCGCGTCGTCATGGACCGCCGGTATGCGCGCGCATTCTGCCCTTTGGGCGGGCTTCACCATGCGCGCAGGGAACGCGCGGGCGGATTCTGCGTCTTCAACGACATTGGGGTTGCGATCGAACATCTCAGAAAGACCTACGGCATCCGTCGCATCGCATACGTCGACATCGACGCCCATCACGGCGACGGCGTTTATTATCCGTTTGAGTCCGATCCTGACCTTTTCATTGCAGACATTCACGAGGACGGAAAATTCCTTTACCCGGGGACCGGATCCAGCGACGAAACCGGGTCGGGCGCCGCACAAGGAACCAAGCTGAATCTGCCGATGCCGCCGGGCGCGTCCGAAAAGGCCTTCATGGACGCTTTCGCGGAAGCCCTCAGGTTCATCGATAAACACCAGCCGGAATTTGTTCTTCTTCAATGCGGCGCCGACAGCCTTGCCGGCGATCCGATCGCGGGGCTTCGCTTTTCCCCGGCCTGCCATGGATACGCGGCTCAGCAGCTCCGGAATCTGGCCGGAAAGCACGCCGAAGGACGGCTCATTGCGATGGGCGGAGGCGGTTACAACTTGTCCAATATCGCGGCTGCGTGGTGCGCCGTCGTCGAAGCGCTCGTCTGACGAAGGCGCCCAATGGAAACCGCGCCCCAGCGAAAAAAGCGAACCGGGGACATTATCAAGGTCCTGAAGCAGTCGTACCCTGAAGCGCGCCTCGCTCTGAATTACTCGACCCCGCTGGAATTGCTGATCGCGCTGATTCTTGCCGCGCAATGCACGGACGAGCGCGTCAATCGAGTGACGGCGACGCTGTTCAAGAAGTACAAGACCGCCAAGGATTGGGCCGGAGCGAAACGATCCGTATTAGAGGAAGAAATACGCTCTACAGGTTTCTTTCGGCAAAAGGCTGCGTCCATTCAGAATTGCACTGAAGCGCTGGTGAAAGACTTTCGCGGTCGCGTTCCGGAGGAAATGGAGGACCTGCTCCGTCTGCCCGGGGTCGGCCGGAAGACGGCCAATATTCTCAGAGGCAATGCGTTCGGCCGGCCCGCCATCGGCGTGGACACGCACGTGGCGCGCGTGTCCTACCGCCTCGGCCTGACGACCCAGACCGACGCGGACAAGATCGAGGCCGATTTGAATCCGCTGGTTCCAGACAAGGACAAGGTTCGATATTGCATCCTGATTCAGGAACACGGCCGGAAGATCTGCGTGGCGCGCCGGCCAAAATGCGAAATCTGTCCCTTGAATCCGTTATGTCCTAAGCAAGGCGTGTAGGGCGTTGACTTCTCACACAAGCCGCACGATCATGCAAAGTCATGACTATTGCGGAAATGCGTCGCCTCTTCGATTACACCGAATGGGCCAACGGACTCGTCCTTCAGGCCTCCGAACAACTGACGGCCGAACAACTGCGTCGCGACGTGCAGATCAGCTACAAATCCATTCTGGGAACGCTGATGCACATGGCGGGGGCGGAATGGATCTGGCTGGAACGTTGGCGCGGGCATTCGCCGACAGGGTCTGACGTCTGGGCGGAATGGATTCCGAACGACTCGAGCACGTTGCAGCAACTTCAAGAGAGATGGCGCGCCATCGTCCGCAACCGAAGCGCGTTCCTCGATCAGTTGACCGACGCCGATCTGCCGCGCGAGCTCGCCTACAAGCGCTTCAACGGCGAGCCGTATTCCTTGCCGCTCGAACAGCAGATGCAGCACGTCGTCAATCATGCGACGCTGCATCGTGGACAGGTCGTCGGCATGATTCGGCAGCTCGGGCTCACTCCGCCTTCCACGGATCTGCTCTTTTACTTGATGGCTCAGCGCCGCTGACAGGGACGCTGATCAAAACTCATGCAATTACTCGAATACGTCCCCCGGCGCGAATTAGAAAAGAGATGGGAGCGGGTGCGCCGCTTCATGGAATGTGACGCTCTCATCGTCTTGCAGAATGTCGATCAGTACTACCTCACGGGAACCGTGCAGGCCGGCGTGCTGTGGTTTCCCAGGGAGGGGGAGCCGATTCTCGCGGTTCGGAAGAGTTTCGAAAGAGCGAAAGCGGAGTCGGCTGTGCTGAAGATCGTTCCGCTGCGAAGCTATTCGGATCTTCCATCGATCATTCCGGACCCCGGAGAAACTCTTGGATTCGAACTGGACGTGACGCCCGTCTCGACCTACGAACAGGTCGCAAAGCAATTCAAGAACAGCCGCACTGTCGACGGCTCGATGAGCCTGCGGCGGGCCCGTGCGGTCAAGACGGACTATGAGGTGGATTGCATCCGCCGGGCCGCGGGGCAGTTGGATCGCGTTTTTCTGGACATTCCGAACCATCTGCGCGAAGGCGTCGCGGAGTACGAATTGGCGGCGCACATTGAGTATGTGCTGCGCACGGCCGGTCATCAGGGTCTGACGCGCGTCCGCCGCTTCAATATGGAGATGTATTTCGGCGCCGTTTCCTTCGGGGATTCGGCGTCATATCCGCACAGCTTCGACGGTCCTGTCGGCGTGCGCGGCCTGTATCCGGCCGTTCCGGCGATGGGCGGCAAGAAGCGGCTCAGTCGCGGCGAGCCGGTCATTGTGGATATTGTCGGCGGTTATGCGGGCTATATCGCCGACGGCACGCGGATGTACTCGCTGGGTCGCCTGGCGGCGGAACTGCAGGAAGCTTACGCATTCATCCTCGACCTTAACGCCTGGATCGAAGAACAGCTGCGTCCGGGCGCTATTCCGAGCGCGATTTATGCTGCGATTCTCGATCGCGTCGGACGGACTTCCTACGCTGCAAATTTCATGGGGGCGGGTGAAAATCAGGTGCGGTTCGTGGCGCACGGCGTGGGTCTGGAGTTGGATGAACTGCCGGTAATCGCGCCGAAGTTCGATGCGCCCCTCGAGCCGAATGTTGTCCTGGCCGTCGAGCCCAAGATTTTCTTTCCCGGAACCGGAGGCGTCGGCGTTGAAAATACGTATCTGATCCGCGACGGGGCCCCGGAGCGGCTCACAACGGCTTCGCAAGAAATCTTCAGTGTTTGAACTGTCTCTCAAACTTCTGCTTCAAGTCGTCCAGTTGCTGCAATCTCTTCCGAAGAATGTTCTTGTAAGCGCGCGTGTCGGCGTGATCCAGGCCCTGAATAGACTCCTGCTCCGCCGATTCGATGAGTTCAAGCAGCAGGCTTTCTTCCTGCTCCGTGATTTCCACCATGCGCATCATCGTGGATTTCTCCCGACCAGATTGTCCTAAAGACATTGTCTCGCTGAGCGAGCTTCGCTGCCAGCCTGCTCTTGCGCGGTCTATGAAGGCGTGAACGAATGCCGATTTAGCGACCCCCTGCCGCCGAAGGCGGCAGGGGGTCAAAAATGCTTTCGTGCCGATTTGTTCACACTTTCCATGACCGCGCACTGCCGCGCAAAGCGCCGTCTACTAGAACCTGAAATAAACCCCTGCCGACGGTTGCGCCAGGTGCGTGAACTTGTCGACGTCGAGGCTCAGACTCTTGAAGTCCGGCGCTTTGTACAGGAATCCACGGTATTCGGCGCGGACGCCGAAGTTGCGCACGAGGTCGAAATTCACGCCGCCGCCGTAGAGAAACACGCCTCGGGCCTGCTGGTCTGCGCCTTGCAGCGTGACCTCATCCCTTGGATTGAAGATCAGCGCGCCTGCGCCCGCCAGCGCGTACGGCCGTACGATGGAGGTCTCCAGCGGAACGTGCAGCACAAACGATCCCGTCACCTGATGAATGTCGGATCGTATTTCCGATGGACCGAAGCCGCCTGCGTATCTGTGGCTGTCGCGTGTATAGCCGTAGTTGGCTTCGACTCCGGCCCACCGGTGAAACTGATAGGAATAGCCCACGAGGAAGCCGCCGGATCTTGTGGCTTCCTGCGATATCCCCTGACCCGTGGAATCCTTGATGATAGTCGCCGTCGCCTGTGCCGTGACCTGCGATCGGCCGTCCTGCGCTGCGGCGCTCGCGCCGAATAGCAGGACTGCAACCATGACTGCTCCGAATCCCCTCACACACCCTTTCATGCTTTTCACCCTCCATTGAAAACAGTTGAACTCAGTCACGCGCCGGAGAAATGCAAGGGCGGCGCCAATCGGCTAAAAGCTTGGGTTTGCAGGAAAAGAAAATCGGAGATCGGCGGCGCCGGCTCGCGAAGTTTCGTGAAGTCGCGAGGCTTCGTGAGCTATTTCGGCTCGTTCTTGGTTTCCTGTGTTTTGAAATGCGCGGCCATTGAGCCGCATCGGCGTTCTTGAAGAATCCAGCGGCTGACATAGGAGGGGATGTTCTGAATCGCGATATTGCGGGATTTGGCGGTGCAAAGGAAAAACATGGCTTCGCGATCTACAAAGGTGACGCCTTCCAAATCAAGAGACACGGTCTTGGACTCTCCTTGCTGGCCCGCGACCGTTCGTTCCAGCTCGGCGACGTATTCGCCGGTGAATTGGCCGCACAGCGCGACCCTGACGGACTTTTCAGTCTCTTGGAAGGTCGTGATCTTCAGCATGTCTTAGACTGACTCCAGTTTAGTCGTACTGCACGCCGGCGGCCAGAACCAAGATCAGCCATCATGCCTCCGCGCGGAACTGATGTTTGTTGATCTTCAACGCGCGGATTTTGGATTCGAGCGTCGATGCCGGAAGACCCAGTCGGGCTGCGGCGCCGCTGGGCCCTGCGACGCGTCCGCGCGATTCCTTGAGCGCCGCCTCGATCTGAGCCCGTTCGAGTTCGCGGCCCGACAACATCTTGGGCGCGCCGCTCTTCGCTTCCAGCCGTCCGCCGTCCGGCAGGGCGCCCGGCTCCAGTCGCAGCACGTTCTCGTCGGCGAGAATGATGGCGCGTTCGATGACGTTCTGCAGCTCCCGAATGTTTCCGGGCCAGGAGTACCGCTGCAACGCTTCGAGCGTCCGCCGCTCGATCCGCGTGATCCGTTTTCCCATGCGCGTCGCGAACCGCGCTGCGAAATAGTCCACCAGAATCGGGATGTCGTCAATGCGTTCCCGCAATGACGGGGCGTGAATGGGAAAGACGTTCAGGCGGTAGTACAGGTCGGGGCGGAAACGGCCTTCCGCAACCTCGCGCTCGAGGTCTCTGTTGGTGGCGGCGATGACGCGCACGTCGGTCTGAATCGGTTGGTTGCCGCCGACACGCTCAAATTCTCGTTCCTGAAGCACGCGCAACAGCTTGACCTGCATTTCGGCGGTCAGCTCTCCGATCTCGTCGAGAAAGATCGTTCCGCCGTTGGCCGCTTCGAATCGCCCGATGCGTCGCTGGAGCGCGCCCGTGAAGGCGCCCTTCTCGTGTCCGAAGAGTTCACTGGCAATCAGGTCTGCAGGCAGCGCAGCGCAGTTCACCTTCACCAGCGCGCGCGCGGCGCGGGACGACCGTCGATGAATCGCGCGGGCGATCAGCTCCTTGCCTGTGCCCGTTTCTCCGGTAATGAGAACCGTGGAATCCGTCGGCGCGACTTTCGTGATGGCGCTTAGCACTTTCTGCAGCGACACGGAGGATCCGACGATCTCTTCGTACATCGATTTCTGATCGATCTCGTCCTGCAGCAGCCGGTTCTCCGTCTGCAACTGCTCTTTGAGCGCGCGGATTTCCTCGTAAGCCAGAGCGTTGGAAACGGCGATGGACACAATCTCCGACACATCCTGAAGGAGCTGTACGTCCTCGTCACGGAACGCCATCTTTTGGAAGGAGACAAAGTTCACTGCGCCGATAAGCTCGTCCCGGCGCAGCAGAGGAAGACAGACATAGCTCCGAATCCCTTTTTCGAGAAGGACATCATCCTCCGCGAAACGCTTCTGCGTCTGCAGATCGCTGCAAACGACAGGACGCCGCGATGTTCGGAACTCGCCGACCGGCGAATCGCTGATCGGCATCTTGGCCGGCCGCGAGTCCGGACGCAGACGCAAGGCGGACTCGACGCGCGCGAGCACGCTTTCGATGGGCTCGCCGGGAATGCGGGGCACGCCGTCCACATGGAGTGAATGCAATCGGGCGTATTCTCCCTCGACCACAATGACGCCGATCGCCTGGAATCGAATTCTCGGCTTCAGCGCCAGAGTCAAGGACTCGAGAACCTCTCCCAATTCCAAATGGGAGCTCGCGGCTTTCGCCACATCCACGATCAGTTGCGCCGTGGATTCTACGTCGTAATGAATCTGCAGATTCTGCGGCTTGGACAACGTTTGCTCCTATGGACTTCCAGGAGTAATTAAGACTAACACGCCGGGCCTCGTGGACGCTGAAAACGTGTAAGATGCACGGCATCATGGCAATCATGGCGGAGCGGCCGTTGCATGTGATCTCATCGATGGCGACGCGGGATGTGCTGCGCGAGCTGGCCCGAAGTTACTCGAGCGCTACGCTGCAGGAGACGGTGACAGAGGCCGCCGGCGGCGTGGATGTCGCAAAGCGCGTCGAGACCGGCGAGCCATTGGAGGTCGTCGTTCTTGCTTCGGACGTCATCGACAGGCTGATCGGGGCCGGCAAGCTGCTCGCCGGCAGCCGCGTGGATCTTGTGAAGTCCGGCGTCGTCGTTGCCGTGCGGTCCGGCGCGCCGAAACCGGACGTTGCCACGGAAGAAGCTCTGAAGCGCGCAGTGCTCGCAGCGAAGACAATCAGCTACTCCACCGGGCCGAGCGGCGCGCATCTTCAACAAACGTTCGAGCGCTGGGGCGTCCTCGATCAGATCAAGCCCCGGATCGTCGTGGCCCCGCCGGGCGTACCGGTAGGCTCGCTCATCGCCGAGGGCGCGGCGGAGCTTGGCTTCCAGCAGCTCTCAGAGTTCATAAATCTGCCGGGCGTCGAAATCCTCGGACCTCTGCCGCCGCCGGTCCAGACCGTCACGATTTTCTCGGGCGGCATCGCCGCGAGCTGCTCGCGTCCGGAAGCCGCTCGCGCCTTCCTGAATTTCGCTGCATCGCCCGCCGCCGATGAGATCAAGCGACGGTACGGTATGCAGCCGGCATGAGCCTATTCTCCCGGCTGATGCGTGACAGCCGTCGAGGAAGATGCTGCGTCCTGCAGCAGGAACCTGTGACAAGGCTTGCCTCCCCCGTGCCGATGATGACAACCTCAACGTGAGCGCCGCCTGTGTGTTTGATCGGAAACTCAACTCTAGCAAGTGCTTATTGGACGCACACCGTCCAATAATGTAGGCTCATGCCGCAACGGCTACGTTAGGGAGTTCAAAGGCTCTTATGACTTCGAGACCTGTCGATCTGCCGGACTTCAGGCAGCCGCCCCTTTCGGAGGTTGTGCTGTCGTTGCAGTTCGACCCCCTGGATCGCTTGAAGACGCCTCTCATCGGGGTTCTTTGGAACCGATTTCGAGAGCGTTTGCCGGGAATTGAGGAACACGCACCGTTGCCTCAGGTCGTCGAACATTTCGATGGCCCCGTCCCGGTGAAGGTTGATGTTGTCATCGAGGAGAAACCACCGGCGCCACGAGTCTGGTTTCTAGCGCCGGAAAAGACTGAGCTCATTCAAGTCCAGCAGGATCGGTTTATCCACAATTGGCGAAAAGTGACCGGTCAAGAACCCTACCCGCGATACGAGATCATACGAAAGAAATTTCGCGAAGAAGTTGCGGAGTTCGTATCGTTTCTTCACGAGGAGAAAATTGCACCCATCAATATCAATCAGTGTGAAGTTACGTACGTAAACCACATTACACCGTCGGGCATCTGGCACAGGCACGGCGAATTGGCAGCCGTCCTACGACAGTGGTCGGACTTGCCGAGCGGCGGGTTCCTGCCACAGGCCGAGGATGTGGCCGCACGCTTTCGATACATTATTCCCGATGAAGCCGGCAAGCCCGTCGGCCGCCTTCACGTCGTCTTCCAGCCGGCGTGGAGAACGACAGACAATACGCCAATCTTTACAATGAACCTTACCGCTCGCGGTAAACCGCTCGCCGGCGGCGTTGACGGCGCGTTTGAGTTTTTCGATCTGGGCCGGAGGTGGATCGTCAAAGGATTTGCCGACCTTACAACTCCGGCTATGCAGGAAAAAATTTGGGAGAGAGTTTCATGAGCGCAGTAATCACGCCGATCAACGAGACGCTTGCTGACGCTGAGGTGGATACGACGCAATCCTCAAGCAGCATTACAACGGGCGACGTGCTTTCATGGGAGAGCGTTGTCGCAGCGGTCAGCGCCTGGCCCGGCCACAAACGCGCCGTGAAGATTCGTCTACATGGCTTCTCAGCGAATCCGGCTGTGTTAGTAGCCGCCCTACGTAGCCTCTATTCTCTGACCGAGCTCCGCACGGGGTGGAATTCTTATGCAGCACGGCCAATCCAACCGGATGTGATTGACCACGTCGCGCGGTGGATTCCAACATTGTTGCAACAAACGACTCCCGAGCCTGCAATCGTTCCGCGCGTACGCGGAGGTCTTCAGCTCGAATGGCATCGGAACGGCGTGGATCTGGAAATCTACGTCGATTCGCCTACCGACATTCGCTTCGAGGCAGAAGATTCGAAGTCGGGCCAGACTGCTGAAGCGACTCTCGCCGGTAACGAGGAACTCCTTAATACCTGGATCTCGCGAATTTCAGACTGACGGCATGGCTCCTTCCCCAGAATGCCAGCAGAATTTTCCTGACGATCCTGACGTTCACGACGGACACCAAATGCTAAGACGGATACCGCCATGGCATATTGTCGCCGACGCTAATTCCGGTGTTCGTAGACCGAGTTCGGCCGCCTTCGAAGACGACAACGACCGGTCTCCAATGTCCATGTATCGTCGAAGTGTCATCGACGAGACCGGTGGTAATATCGAGCGCGTGATGGTTGGCCACATTGGTTATGGACTCGTGGGTCTGAGCGCCGGTGACCTGAGAAGCCGTGATCAGACGATCCATAGCGACCCCCTGCCAGACGAGCCTTCTCATGCAGTCGTCTGCGGACCGAAAACGGATAGCAATCGTAAATTCTTCTATTGCCGTTCGGTTTGGGTAATTCCGCCCCCAGGAATTGGATAGCTCGAATGGACGGACAAATCTCTCTTCGACGGTTTCAAGACGAGGACGAAGTTGCCGTGGTGGGCGTATGGTTCCGGTCGGGAAAGGCTGCCTACCCGTTTCTGCCCATGTGGCAGGTCCTTACGATTGAACAGGCTGAAACGATTTCCGAGACGTCATCCGTCCACGATGTGACATCTGGGTGGCGCTTCGGGACGCTCAAATCGTGGCCTACCTAGCCATGAATGGATCGTATATTGACAGGCTGTATGTCGATCCAACGGAGTGGCGTAGAGGTTGGGGAAGTCGATTACTATCGTTCGCCAAGCGGCTCTGTCCCGCCGGCCTGGATCTTTGCACGCACCAGGAAAACTATCCGGGTCGCGCATTCTATGAGAAACACGGTTTCAAAGCAGTGCGCTTCGGCATAAGCCCGCCTCCCGAATGCGCCCCTGACGTTGAGTATCGCTGGCGTCCGGACGTGGCGAATCACAACTCTGAGGCCGGCTCCGCAGTGAAGCGATAGCCTCACGCGCCTCGCCGGTACGAGATGAGGAAGCTTAGTCATCATGCCAAAATCGCGGCGACAGGCACTGTGATCTTCATGGCGATTGAAGTGTTCATTCAGTGGCCAGGACGACGGCGCCAATCAATCCGACGATTGCCGTGACTTTCACTCGTTCCGAAGCGTCTCGGCAATATCTATCCGGATGGCGCGAATGGCCGGCAACGCCGTCGCGGTGAGGCACGTAAGGGAAATCAACGAAATTACCGAAATCAGAACGGACGCATCGATCGATCCGAGATAGATACCGGCGGATTCGAGCAGTCTAGCGGCCGCCACTCCTAACGCGATAGCTAACAACATTCCCGCTGCAGCCGGCCGCGAGGAATCCTTTATCAATAAAGCCGCAACACGCCACGGGGCGGCGCCCACTGCCAGGCGAATGGACAACTCCTTCCGTCTCACTCTTGCTCCGTAGGACATGACGCCGAATATACCGACACAGGCAAGAAGCAGCGTCACGCCAGCCAGCGACAACGCGATGACGCTGAGATTCCCGAGCTGACGAATCTGACGAGCGAAATCCGCGCTCAACAGGCGCGCCTGGACGAACAACTGCTTGTCGATCGCACGCGAGGCGTCACGCATCGGGCCTAAAAGGGCATTGGCGTCGCTTCGCGCCCGCACGAGGAGATCCGTATTCATCGTTCGCTGCGCGGAACTGATGGGCGTGTACAATTCCGCGTATTCTGTTCCACTGTGTGGGAACTCGAGCAGTACGGGATTTGCGTCTTCCGCCACTCCAACGATCGTCCTTCTAATCCCTTTATCGCTCTTCCAAAGCGGCCGAGGAAACTGCCGACCGACTACGTTGAGCGTGCCGTAAATCTTCTGCGCCAGGCGCCGACTGATGATCATTGTAGTTTGCGGATCGTCCGCGCCTTCAAAAGTACGGCCAACTACTATCGGAATTCGCATGACATTGAAAAATTGCGGTTCAACGCTGTTGGTGACGATCACGAGTCCCGGAGATTCCGGCACGTTCGTAATGACTGAGCGAACGCCGGCGCCCATCGGTGTGCTTGTTGCAAACGCGACCGCTTCGGTTTCCGGCAGCGCAGCAATTGCTCGCCGAAGACGTTCCCAATACGTCGGATCGATTTTGTGGCCCGCGAGCGGCGCCACATCGAGAATGGCTACATTCTTCAGGTCAAAGCCAGGCCGCAGAGCGTGCTGGACGTCCCGCGCTGTCAGAGCGGCCAGCAACAGCAGAATGCAACTGCCGCCCACCTGCACGGCCGTGAGGAGGGATCGTAGACGCGATCGTGCCGCGCTTTCCGATAAGTGCTGACCGTCCTTGATGGCTCCGACCAGATCGCGGCGGCTGACAGACCAAGTTGGAAGAAAGCCGATCACGAAGATCGCGAACCCGGCGACGCTCAGCGCCGCGATGATCGTCCGCCAGTCGGTTGCCGGATGGATCGGCGCCTGAATCCATTCCGCGGCAAGTTTCAGCGTCGCTGACGACATCGCAAAGGCGGCAATGGTTGCAAGCCCCGCCAGCAATGCGCTCTCGCCCATCAGGAGGCGCATGACCCTCCAGCGGCCCGCGCCGATCGCCACACGGATATTTAATTCACGAAGCCGAGTGATCGAGCGAGACAAGACCATGTTACTAAGGTTTGCGCAGGCGATCGTCAGCACAAGCAGTGATAGAAACGCAATACCGCTGACTCCCAGCAACCGCTCCCGTCGCTGCCGCGGATCCTCGTAGCCCATCCTCGAAGCAGGATAGGGCTCCAGCCACTCACCTGCCAGGAACCGTTCAGGCTGCTGGAGCGCGAGTTCGTTGACAAGCGGCCGGAGAGACTCTCTGGCCGCGGTCAAAGAAACGCCCGGCTTCAAGCGCGCAAAGGTCTTCACCAGAGTTGCGCCTTCCCACGCGGTCGTGAACTTCAGACCCGGAAAGAAGTAGTCGATCTGCTCGATCGGCAACCACATCCTGGCGTCATCAAGCTCGAGACCGCGGTAATCTGGCGCTAGGATCCCCACGATTGTGGCGGGCCGGTCATTGATTCTAATGGTCGACCCGATCACGTTCGGATCGCCGCTCAAATGGTTAGTCCAGAAGTAATGAGAGAGGATGACGACGGGCGCCGCGTCGAGGCGGCCGTCGATCAACTCCTGAAATACCCGGCCTGCTGCGGCCCGTATGCCGAGTTCATCAAACCAGTTCATCGAAACGAAATGCGCTGCAAGCCGCTCCTCCCCATTGCCCCACAGCACATATCGCTGGCGCGCCGAGACAAGGACGGCCGAAAAGACCTTGTTGTTGTCGCGGACGTACTCGATTGCAGGGTAAGGCAACGCGCCGATAGGCCCTCTTGGGCGGAACCGATGGAGTTCAACAATCGAGCCGGGATCCCGGACGTCCAACGGCTGCAGCACTGCCATGTTGTAGATCTGGAACAACGTGACGTTCAGGCCGATTCCAACGCTGAGCACCAGAGTGGCGCCGATCGTGAAGCCGGGAGACTGGCGCAAGGTCCGCGCTGCGATTTTGAGATCGCGATAGGCGTCTTCCACCCTGTTCCATCCCCAAACATCGCGAGATTCCTCACGGAGGCGGAGCATGTTCCCGAAACGGCGAGGTTCACGCATCATGTCACGATGAGCCTCCATCTCGCGTTGAAGTTCTCTCTCAAACTTGCGCCGGCTCATCAGGCGCCGGACGCGACGGCCCCACTCGCCGATCGAGCTCATGGAAACCCCTTTCAGATGTTACCGAGCAGCGTCTCGATTCCTTTTGCCATACGCTGATACTCTGACAATTCTTGTTCGAGCTGCTTTCGGCCGCTTGCAGTGATGCGGTATTCACGGACCTCGCGGCCCGTTTCCGACGTGGCCCACTCCGCTTTCACCCATCCTTTGAGCAACAGCTTCTGTAAGGCCGGATATAGGGATCCTTCTTCAACGCTCAACTGCTCACCGGACAGGACATGAATTCGTTGCGCAATGGCGTAACCGTGAAGGGGCTGAGAAGAGATCACCCGCAGTATCAGCATGACGAGCGTCCCGGGCGGCAGTCCGGCATCTATAGGCATAGGACTCCTATGCCTGCAGATAATCGCCGATACCGTTCTCAATTGTCAACGGAATGTGTTTGGCGTAATCAACTAGCAATCGCATGCGGGGATTGTTCCGTGGACAGAAACCGAACTGGCAAAACCGGCAAAACGCCATGTTGCTTTCCCAAATGAAGAATGCTAGTCTTCCTGTGGGAACCCCAATAGAGATATGAAGAACTCAGACGTTCAACAGGGCACGCTGGCGCTGATGGTGCTCAAGACCTTAGATGTGCTTGGCCCCTTGCATGGATACGGGATCGCTCGCCGAATCGAGCAGATCAGCGGGGATCTACTGACTGTCAATCAGGGGACTCTCTACCCGGTGCTGCTCAAGCTGGAGCAGGAAGCGTCTATCGCTTCCGAATGGGGAGCGTCCGAGAACAACCGCAAGGCGCGCTTCTATCGGCTGACGCGACGAGGCCGCAAGCAATTGCAGGCAGAAGCCCGGAGATGGGAACAGACGGCGGCGACCATCGACCGATTTTTTGCCGTGAAAGCCGAGGACCTGAGATGAAGACGCTGAGGCGCCTTTTCCGGCGGTTGACCTCGTGGGCGACGTCTGCGCGGGACGAAGAGGTCCTGCGAGCCGAAATCGAAGAACACATCGCCATGCAGACGGCAGAGAATCTTCGAGCTGGCCTCTCGCTCGTCGAAGCTCGCCGGCAGGCGCTGCTGAAGTTCGGCAATGTGGAAGCCATCAAGGAAATCTATCGGGACCAGAGAGGACTCCCGTTCATCGAGACGCTCTTGTGCGATACGCGCCATGCGCTCCGGCGCATCCTAAAAGCTCCAGCCTTCACAGCTGCCGTCATCGTGACGCTGGCTCTCGGCATTGGCGCGAACACGGCGGTCTTTGCCGTGATTGACACGATCCTGATCCAGCCCCTGCCGTATCCGCGGGCCGAAGCCCTGGTCAGCGTCTGGCACACCGCGCCTGGCTTACCCGGCCTCGCCACGATCGGCTGTTCTCCATCCATGTACTTCACGTATCGCGACGAGAACAGAAGCTTTCAGCATTTCGGATTGTGGAGCTCCGGCGGCGCAAGTGTCACCGGCGTTGCCCAGCCCGAGATGCCTCGGGCGCTCTTCGTCACCTACGGCGTCCTGGACGCTCTGGAAGTGCAGCCCCTTCTGGGCCGCCGGTTTTCGCAGGCGGACGACAGGCCGGGATCAGCCGAGACGGTCATGCTCACCTACGGCTACTGGCAGCGCCGCTTCGGCGGCGACCCCTCCATCGTCGGGCGTATGCTGACGATCGATTCGAGGCCGCGCACCGTGATCGGCGTAATGCCGGAGGAATTCCGTTTTCAGCGCGATCCCGAGCTGATTCTCCCTCAGCGGTTCGACCCGACCAAGACGTTTCTCGGACCTTTTCTTGGCCCGTGTCTCGCGCGGCTCAAACCCGGCGTCACCATGGAGCAAGCCAGCGCGGACGTGGCCCGCATGCTTGACCTCTGGTTGAACGCCTGGCCTCCGAATCCAGGAATCAATCGCACGGTATTTCAGGATGCTCGCTTCGGCCCCAAGCTTCAGCCGCTGAAGCAGGAAATCGTCGGAGACATCGGTTCGGCGCTGTGGGTGGTGATGGGGACTCTGGGGCTGGTGCTTTTGATCGCCTGCGCGAACGTGGCCAATCTGTTGCTCGTACGCGCCGAGGCCCGCCGGCAGGAACTCGCGCTCCGCGCCGCGCTGGGCGCCGGCTGGGGGCGAATCGCCAGGGAAATGCTCGTCGAGAGCATGACGCTGGGAGTGATGGGCGGCGCGTTGGGGCTCGGCCTGGCATATGCGGCCTTGCGGATACTGGTCGTCAAAGGTCCTGAAACCTTGCCGCGGCTGCACGAAATCGGAATCGATCCGTTCGTGCTCGCGTTTGCCTTCGGCGTATCTTTGCTCTCGGGCGCCCTCTTCGGCGTCATACCGGTCTTGAAATACGCGCGACCCCGTGTCGCCGCGACGTTGCAGGGTATCAGCCGAACGGTGAGCCATGGCCCGGGGCGCCGCCGGGCGCGCAACACTCTGGTCGTCGTTCAGGTGGCGCTCGCGCTCGTGCTGCTGGTTGGAGCCGGCCTGATGATTCGCACGTTTCAGCGGTTGCGCAGCGTGCAGCCGGGATTCACGCACCCCGAAGAGGTTCAGATATTGCACTCAACGATCCCGGAAGCGATTGCCAAAGAGCCCGAGCGCGTGATGCGGATGCAGCACGAGATTCTCGACAAGCTCGCCGCCATCCCGGGGGTTACTTCAGTGGGGTTCGGCAGCGCCGCGCCGTTGGAATCGTTTCTGGGCGGTGGCAACCCGGTCTATGCCGAGGACAAGAGGTTGGCAGAAGGGCAAGTTCCACCTCTCCGCCAAATCCGCAGGATCGCACCGGGATTCTTCAAGACGATGGGAACGCGTGTGATTGCAGGGCGCGACTTTACCTGGACCGACCTGTACGAGAAACGCCGCGTCGCCATCGTGTCGGAGAATGTGGCGCGGGAGTGGTGGGGCGTTCCGGGCGCAGCGCTTGGCAAGCGGATTCGCGAAGGCGGCGCTGCCGATCCCTGGCGCGAAATCGTGGGCGTCGTCGAAAACGTGTACGACAGGGGCATGCATGTGGAGCCGCCGGCGTTCGCATACTGGCCCGCCTTGATGGACCGATACATCTGGGGCGGTGAAAACGGATCCGCCGTTGGTTCTGGCATGTTCGCAATCCGCTCCAACCGCGCCGGAACGGAGAGCTTGTTGACGGAGGCGCAGCAAGCCATCTGGTCCGTGAACGGCAGGCAGCCGGTTTTCCTCGTCACCACACTCAAGGCGCTCTACGACCAGTCGATGGCACGGACGTCGTTTACGCTGGTGATGCTGGCCATCGCTGGAGGGATGGGTCTCGTGCTCGGCCTCGTGGGGATCTATGGCGTGATCGCCTATGTGGTTTCGCAGAGGATCCGAGAGATCGGCATCCGAACTGCATTGGGCGCGCAACCGGCTGGATTATTGGCAATGTTTGTGCGCCATGGTCTGTGGCTTGCTGGGATCGGAGCCGTCCTGGGGCTCGTGGCTGCTGCCGGACTCACCCGTTTGATGTCGTCTTTATTGTTTGGCGTCACCGCACTTGACCCGGTGACGTACACGGCTGTTACGGCGCTGGTGATCGTGGCCGGCGTGTTGGCCAGCTATCTTCCCGCGCGCCGAGCCATCGCCGTTGATCCTGTCCGAGCACTGCGGGCGGAATAGATCCGCGCTTCGGTTCGCTGAACTGGCGAGACACCTCAGCAAATGTCCTCGGGCTACTCAAGATTTCCCGACTTCCCCGAGAAAGCCGCAGGCTTTAGCTCTAGCGATCGAGATTTTCAGGATTGGTCAACCCTTGGCGACTTATGCGTGTTGACGAGCACCCGAAAGTGAATTTTTTCGAGCAAGCGCCGGTGGATGGGCTCGCCCGAAGAGTTCCTTCCAATTAGGTTCGATTAGTGCGGAGGGCTTGGCGGACTTTCAATTCCAGAT
>Ga0073934_10001642_pt1 | contig 51989 bp, 45 predicted proteins | sample LarsenN4metaG_FD_76834 | JGI IMG/M metagenome (GOLD analysis project Ga0073934, IMG submission 76834) | Hot spring sediment bacterial and archeal communities from British Columbia, Canada, to study Microbial Dark Matter (Phase II) - Larsen... ...
CCCACCAAGCGCGAAGGTCAAATGGAGGAAGCTTCGCGATATGGCCTCTGAGGCTGACATTCCGGATTTGGTCGGCTTAATCGACAATGTTTATAACGACGCGGTTCGCAACGCATTCTCACACTCGGATTACATAATCGCGCCTGCGCACTTTCGTTGGACGGAAGGCGGCCTGCCGAGTCAACTAGCTCTTGAGCAGGTAAATAATCTTATCGCCAATGCTTTCGCATTCTTCGGCAGATTCATGGCCGTACGCGAACATTGGCTTCAGATAGCGGGCCAAATGCGGCGATATCATCGATGGCCGAATCACGAAGTCTTCGAAATTCTAGCAGCCGAAGGGAAACTCAACGGCTTCCGGGTCCACTTCTCAAACGGAAACTCAGCGCGGTTTCAACGCAGCGCAGCTGGAGTTGACCACGTCAATCTAGTCATTCAGGGGGACGGGACCATCAACTTTATGGTGGGACTGCAAAACGCTCTTCAGCCGAGATATGTTGTCGATGGCCAAGAAGTCGTGTTTGGAGAGAACAATTCCGTCGACAGCTTCTAGCGAACCTGAGGCATTATTTTTGACGGAAAACGAGCGGAGTTCTGGCAAAAAAGAACCTAACCATTTGAAATCCTTATTCTAAGCCATCCCTTCACACGGGAGGGGTCACAGGTTCAATCCCTGTCGCGCCCACCATTTGCTGCGATGACCGTCACACGCGCGTGAATGCGATCCCCCTGCCCCGCGGCATTTTGTGATCCCATCCAGTCTTGCTGCAACGCCCAATTCATGGCTTTAAGTTCGGCACTTGCCGAGTCCCACCGGAATTCACCCCTGCCACGATGAGGATCCAAATGCTGTCGCGTCGTCTTGCCCTTTGCGCGATTGCCGGCACCGCACTGATCCTGTGCGACGTCACGGCGCAAGCGCAATCGCTACCCTTCGAAGTCGACGAACGCTTCACCGGCGGAGCGCCGCGCGGAAAGCTCTACAGCATGTTCGGCATGTCGCCGGTCCCGCGCACGACTGTCAGCTTTCCCAGCAAGGAAAAGCCCGGCACCATCATCATCAATACCGGCGAGCGCCGCCTCTACTACATCCTCGGCGACGGCCGTGCGATCCGCTACGGCATCGGTGTCGGCCGTGACGGATTCCGCTGGTCGGGCGTGAAATCCGTCAGCGCCAAGCGCGAATGGCCGGACTGGACTCCGCCGCCGCAGATGCTCCAACGCCGCCCCGATCTGCCGCGTCACATGCCGGGCGGACCGGAAAATCCGCTGGGCGCACGCGCGATGTATCTCGGCTCCACGCTCTATCGCATCCACGGCTCGAATGAGCCGGAAACGATCGGACAGGCGGTATCGTCGGGCTGCTTCCGCATGACCAATGATGACGTGATCGATCTCTACAACCGCGTGCAGGTCGGCACCAAGGTTGTCGTGCTGAATTAGCGCGGCGCCGAACGGGATCGCGACAGGGCTGACCGAGGGCAGCCTTTTGCTGTTCAGCGGCGGACCGGCTCGCGGGACAATCCTTTGGCGGCGAGCTCGTCAAGATAATCCTGCCAATAGACGTCACGCTTGCGGCCGAGCTCGGCGAGGTAGTCCCAGGAATAAATACCGGTGGAATGCAGGTCGTCGAAGACAAGCCGCACCGCGTAATTGCCGACCGGCAGGACCTCCAGGATCATCACATCCCGTTTGCCGGGAACGGTCTTGCGCTCGTCCGGGGAATGGCCCTGGACCTCGGCGCTCGGGCTCTTAACCCTCAGATATTCCGCCGCAAGCTCGAAACGCTCCGCATTATCAAAAGCCACCGCCAGGCTCCTGCGATCCTTGGCCAGCCGCAATTCGGTGGGCCAGGGTCTGGCGTCGGGATTGTTGATATCGGTCATGGCAGGCCTTCCGAAGACCCGGCTTCATAGCGCCGCACCGCCGGGAAAGCCACTCGCCGGCGGGTTTCACCTGCCCGGCCAAATCTCTATATTGGGGGCGCAAAGGTAGCCGGGAATGACCATTCGCACCACCGATCTCCACCAGGCCGCGGCGCGCCCCGCCCTTATCGACCCGTTCGCCCGGGCCATCACCTATCTGCGGGTGTCGGTCACCGATCGCTGCGACTTCCGCTGCGTCTATTGCATGTCCGAGCACATGGCGTTCCTGCCGAAGGCCGAATTGCTGACGCTGGAAGAGCTCGACCGCGTGTGCAGCGCCTTCGTCAGCCGTGGCGTGCGCAAACTGCGGCTCACCGGCGGTGAACCGCTGGTCCGGCGCGGGATCATGACGCTGTTCTCCTCGCTCTCGCGCCACCTGCAGAGCGGCGCGCTGGACGAGCTCACGGTGACGACCAACGGTTCGCAGCTCGTCAAATATGCGGCCGAGTTGAAGGATTATGGCGTCAAGCGCATCAACGTGTCGCTCGACACGCTCGATCCCGACAAATTCCGCGCCATCACCCGCTGGGGCGAACTCGACAAGGTAATCGCGGGCATCGATGCCGCACAGGCCGCGGGCCTGAAGGTCAAGATCAATGCCGTTGCGCTCAAGGGCGTGAATGAAGACGAAGTTCCGGCGCTTGTGGAATGGGCGCATGATCGCGGCATGGACATCACCCTGATCGAGGTAATGCCGCTGGGCGATGTCGGCGAGGAAAGGCTGGACCAGTATCTGCCGCTCTCGATGGTGCGGGCGCGGCTCGCCGAGCGCTATTCGCTCGAAGACATCGACTACCGGACCGGGGGGCCCGCGCGCTACATGCGCATCGCCGAGACGGGCGGACGGCTCGGTTTCATCACGCCGATGACCCACAATTTCTGCGAAAGCTGCAATCGCGTGCGGCTGACCTGCACCGGCACCCTGTATATGTGCCTCGGCCAGGAAGACGCCGCCGATCTGCGCGGCCCGCTGCGGACCTCCGAAGCCGACGACCTCCTGCATGCGGCCATCGACGCGGCGATCTCCCGCAAGCCGAAAGGGCACGACTTCGTCATCGACCGCCGCCACAAACGGCCGGCCCTGCCCCGGCACATGAGTGTGACCGGGGGGTGAATCCCGGCCTGTCGCCAGCCCTATCAAGTCGTGCCGCCATCAACTTTCGACCGACGAAATTTTCGATTGACGCTGGCAGCGAAGTTTGGATTAAGGTGCGGCACTGCTGTCCTGGGGGCTAAGAGGACAGCGGTCCGTCGAGAAAAGCGCGGTCTATGCGCTCCGCGGCCAGACAGAGGGACGCCAGACCTGTGCAGACGCTTCTCGCGGTGAGCCGCGTTATCGATGCCGTGAACTCGCGCCTGGGGCGCTGGCTGTCGTGGCTCGTGCTCGTGGTCGTTCTGATTTCCGCCACCAATGCGACCGTGCGCAAGGTGTTCGACACCTCGTCGAATGCCTGGCTCGAGTTGCAGTGGATTCTGTTCGGCGTGATCTTTCTCTTGTGCTCGCCATGGACGTTGCTGTCGAACGAGCATATCCGCATCGACATCATCAACAGCATGCTGCCGAAAAAGGCGCGCGACATCATCGACGTGGTCGGTCATGCGCTGTTCCTCCTCCCGCTGACGATCGTCATGATCGTCACGTCGTTGCCCTTCTTCCTGCGATCCTTAGCCATCAACGAGCAGTCGGGAAATGCCGGCGGACTGCCGCAATGGCCGGCCAAGTCGCTGATCCTGATCGGATTCATCCTGCTGTTCTTCCAGGGCATCTCGGAGCTGATCAAGCGCATCGCGGTGATGCGGGGGCTCATCGCCGATCCCTACAGCCAGGCGCCGCATTCGGTCGAGATGGAAGCCGAGCGCCTCGCCGCCGAGATCAAGTCGGCACGCGAACATTGAACGGGTGACGGGCCAGATGGTGCAGTTTCTCATCCACAACATGGCGCCGATCATGTTCGCCGCGCTGGTGGTGTTCCTGCTGCTGGGATACCCGGTCGCGTTTTCGCTCGCCGCCAACGGCCTTCTGTTCGGGCTGATCGGCATCGAACTTGGCCTGTTCCGGCCGGACTTCCTGCAGGCTCTCCCCGAGCGCGTCTACGGCGTGATGAACAACGACACGCTGCTGGCGATCCCGTTCTTCACCTTCATGGGACTGATCCTCGAACGATCGGGCATGGCCGAGGATCTGCTCGACACGATCGGGCAATTGTTCGGCACCATCCGCGGCGGCCTCGCCTATGCGGTGATCTTTGTCGGCGCCCTGCTCGCGGCAACCACGGGCGTCGTCGCCGCCTCCGTGATCTCCATGGGCCTGATCTCGCTGCCGATCATGCTGCGCTACGGCTACGACCGGCGCGTGGCGTCAGGCGTGATCGCGGCATCGGGCACGCTGGCACAGATCATCCCGCCCTCGCTGGTGCTGATCGTGATGGCCGACCAGCTCGGGCGTTCGGTCGGCGACATGTATGAGGGCGCCTTCGTGCCCGGCCTCGTCCTGTCGGCGCTCTACGCCTGCTACATCTTTCTGGTAACGATCGTCTCGCCCAAGGCCGCGCCGGGCCTGCCGCTCGACGCCATCATCTACAAGGAGCCGAACGGCAAGCGCGGGGTGATATCCCTTCTGGCTGTCGTCGTCTTCTCGGGCCTCGCGGGCTACCTCTACATGCGCACCACCAACGTGCGCGCCGGCGCGGATTTCGTCGTTCTCACCATGTCGATCGGCGTCGGACTCGCATTCGCCATCGCCATTCTGAACCGGCTGCTGCGCCTGCGGCTCCTGTCAGCGCTCGCCGAGCAGGTGATCTTCGTCATGGTGCCGCCGCTGGCGCTGATCTTTCTCGTGCTCGGCACGATTTTCATCGGCGTCGCGACGCCGACCGAAGGCGGTGCCATGGGCGCCGTCGGCGCGCTCGTGCTGGCGATCATGAAAGGCCGTTTGCGCTGGGATCTGGTACGTCAGGCGAGCGAGTCCACAGCCAAGCTGTCGGCCTTCGTCGTCTTCATCCTGATCGGAGCGCGCGTCTTCTCGCTAACCTTCTACGGTGTCGACGGCCACCGGTGGGTGGAGGAATTGCTGGTCGGACTGCCCGGCGGACAGTCCGGCTTCCTGATCTTCGTCAACGTCTTCGTCTTCATCCTCGCCTTCTTCCTGGATTTCTTCGAGATCGCCTTCATCGTGATCCCGCTTCTTGTCTCTCCGGCCGAGCGGCTCGGCATCGATCTGATCTGGTTCGGCGTCATCCTGGGCGTGAACATGCAGACCTCGTTCATGCACCCGCCCTTCGGCTTCGCGCTGTTCTATCTGCGCTCCGTCGCGCCGCGCGAGCCGTATATCGACCGCGTGACCAAGCAGCGGATGGAGCCGGTGACGACGGGACAGATTTACTGGGGCGCGGTGCCGTATGTCGTGATCCAGTGCATCATGGTGGCGCTGGTCATCATCTTTCCGTCGATGGTCATGCACTACAAGAGCACCGGGCCCACGGTCGATCCGTCAAAGGTCAAGATCGACATCCAGATGCCGGATCTGCCGCCGCTTGACCTCGATCAGCCGCCCAAGATCCAGTAAATAAGTGCGCAAAGAGAAAACCCCGGAGCGTCGCTCCGGGGTTTCGCATGTCGTCCGCTGCGGTATCAGGAACGCCCGCGGGCGCGGATCATGAAAGTGTCGAAGCCGTATTCGGCGACCTGCCACCACAGATACTGATCGCCGCGGAAGGCCAACATCGCATCGTAGACCTTCTTGAAGTCGGCGTTACCGGCCGACGTCTCGGCATAGACTTCGTTGGCAGCCTTGAAGCAGGCTTCCATCACAGGCTGCGGATACGGCCGCAATTGCGCGCCGCCTGCCACCAGGCGCCGCAGCGCCGCCGGATTGCCGGCATCGTATTTCGCCATCATGATTGTGTTGGCGACATGCGAAGCGGACAGGACGATCGACTGATAGTTCTTGGGGAGCTCGTTCCACTTCCCGATATTGATGAAGTTGTGCAGCATCGGGCCGCCTTCCCACCAACCGGGATAATAGTAATACTGCGCGACCTTCTGGAAGCCGAGCTTCTCGTCGTCATAGGGTCCGACCCATTCGGCGGCGTCGAGCGTGCCCTTCTCCAGCGCCGGATAGATATCGCCGCCCGCAAGCTGCTGCGGCACCACGCCGACCTTCTGCAGAACGCGGCCGGCGAAGCCGCCGATGCGCATCTTCAGGCCCTTCAGATCGTCGACACTCTTGATCTCCTTGCGGAACCAGCCGCCCATCTGCGCGCCGGTATTTCCCGCAGGGATCGCATAGATGTTGTACTTCTTGTAGAAGTCGTTCATCAGCTCCATGCCGCCGCCGGAAAACATCCAGGCATCGATCATGCGCTGGTTGAGGCCGAACGGCACCGCCGTTCCGAAGGCGAAGGTCGGATCCTTGCCGACATAGTAATAGGACGCCGTGTGGCACATCTCGACCGTGCCGTTGCTGACGGCGTCGGCCGCCTGCAGGCCGGGCACGATTTCGCCGGCGGCAAAGACCTGGATCTGGAACTTGTTGTCGGTGGCTTCCGACACCGCCTTCGCGAATGTCTCGGCCGCACCGAAGATCGTATCAAGCGATTTGGGAAAGCTGGATGTCAGGCGCCACTTGATCTCGGGCATTGACTGCGCGATGGCCGGCTTGGCAATCGCGGTGGCGGCAAGTCCCAGGCCTGCCGCCTTCATGAATTGACGACGTTTCATAAGAGATAAACTCCCCTCGTTTCCTTCCCGCATTGACGGGTGCACCAGCCAGTCTTCTCAGGGCCGGCTCCGATGGGCCACAGAATGGCCGAGCGGACGGCCGTTATCCAGACCCTCGGTGTAAAAAAATAGGCCGACCTTTGGAGGGGTCGGCCTGCCTGAATGTTAACCGGCCGGGGATTTACGACCGCGTCCGGAGCGGATCATGAAGCTGTCGAACGCATATTTCGCCAACAGCCACCACAAATTCCCGCCGCCACGGAAGGGAGCGATGTTGTCGTATACGTTCTTGAAATTGGCATTGCCCGCCAAAGCCGCGGCATAGAGCTCGCTTACTTCAGAAGACTCGAAACCGCCAGCTTCGCGCCGGACGCTGCCGCCAGCAGGTCGGGCACCGACACTTTCGCGGCGCTCGGCCGCTTGATGCCCGGATAGACCTCGGCTGTCATCGCCAGCGCCTTGCTCAGGGCCTTTTCCTTCTGCGCATCAACCTTGCGCAGCCAGGGCAGCACGGCCCTGGCCTCGTTGCGGGCGGAGATCGCAAAGCCCAGCCCGTCCAGATAAGGCTCAAGGCTGGCAGCATCCTTCTGCACGACCGCGAACTGGGCGGCGGCTCGCTCGATCATTTCCGCGACGACCTGCGCCTTCACCGCCTGCACCGGCCCCTGCGATTTGGGGGCGGCTTTCTCGGCCGCCAGCAACGCGGCATAAACGTCCTTCACCCGCCGCCGCACATCGGCGACCGGCTTGCCCGCGGTCGCAGCCTCGACTGCCGCTTCCAGCGTCTTGCCGAGCGTCGTCACGCCGCGGCGTTTGAAGACCTCCTCCATTTCGACGTAAACCTCCGAGAGGCCGTGCGCAAACATCTGCGCGCCGGCTTCCTTCTCGGAGCCCTCATAGGCGGCAAGCCCGGCGTGAAAATGCGCCGCCATCACCTGCAATGCGATCCGATATTCAACCGGATCTTTTTCCGCCGCCTCGACATTGATACCGGCCTCGCCGCCCTCTCCCGCTTCGCCAGCCTCACCCGCGCCAAGTGTCCAGGCCTGGGCAAGGCGCAACATCGAGCGGCTGTGGTTGCCAAGCGCCAGCCGCAGAATCTCCGCGCCGGACGAGGCGACCGGGCCCTGCACGACCTGCTCAGTTGCAAGCGCAGGAGAGCTTTCGCTTCCGACCAGAACAAAGGCACCAACGCCGAACCACAACTTGCTCCTGGATTTCATCGTTCGTCCCGGTCTCGTCACGTGCGGCCAATCCGCATGGCATATTTCGACGCGAAACTAGTCTCCAGCGGTGCAATCTCCAAACACTATTGATTTGAATCGTTCCAAATGATTCCGCGTGACAGCAATCGGCTGCCTGTGATCCAAAGTCCGCGCATGCAAATTGCCATTGCAAACCTTCTTAACGACGACGACCTCCGTGCGGTTCGTGAAGTGCTGCAAAGCGCACGCTTTGTCGACGGCAAGGCGACGGCCGGATTTGCAGCGCGCCTTGTCAAGGAGAACCGGCAGGCCAAAGCCTCCGACCGGTCGCTGGACGAGATCAGGACGCTCATCTCAAATCGCATTCTTGCAAACGACGTCTTCCAGATGGCGGCGCGACCGAAGGCGCTGAGCCCGCTTCTTTTCGCGCGCTACGAACCCGGAATGAGCTATGGCAGCCATGTCGACGACGCGCTGATGCAGGGGTTACGCACCGACGTCTCATTCACGCTGTTTCTCGACGACCCTGACAGCTACGACGGCGGCGAACTGGTGATCGAGACGACGGCCGGCGAGGATTCGATCAAGCTGCCGGCAGGCGCGCTGATCGCCTATCCGTCCACCAGCCTGCATCGCGTCGCGGAAGTGACGCGCGGGCAGCGCAATGTCGTGGTCGGCTGGGCGCGCTCCTTCATCCGCGACGCTGCACAGCGCGAATTGTTGTTCGACCTCGACAGCGCGCGGCGGCAGATATTCTCACGCGAGGGAAAGAGTGCGGAGTTCGACCTGATCTCGAAGTCGCTCGCCAATCTCCTGCGGATGTGGGCGGAGGACTAAAGCCCGGCGCCAAAGCGCGCCATGACGACGATGATCGCGACCTGCATGATTCCCTGGAAAGCGACGACGCGCACATAGGTCTTCATCCAGCGGCCGATTTTCTCGCCGTCAGGATTCGGCTTCTGCATTTCGAGATAGACGAGAATGTTGGTCGGCGTGAGAATGCCGAGCCCCTGCACGGTGAGAATCGTGATGATCACGAGTGCCGCCGCGACCCAGTAGAATTCCGGATAGCCGAGTTCGAGGTATCCGAGTCGCTTGGCGAGAAACCAGCCGCCGGTGCCGGTGATGATGGCCAGCGTCGGCATCAGGATCATGGTGCGGGGAATGAGCGCGGAAATAAGCGTGCGGCGCGTCTCGAACGGCAGACGCCGCATGATCGGGCCGAGCACAAAGCCGAGAAACAGATCGATCCCGGTCCACAATATGCCAGCCATCACATGTACAAAATGCAGGAGCCAGATATCATCCAGCGCGATGGCGGCGACCATTGCGCCAAATGCGGCCAAAGCTCCGGCGACATAGGCGGGGCGGATGGAGACGGCCGCGGCCGGCTGCGGCAGAGCGCTTTCGCTCATGCCGGTTACGCCTCGATCACGATATTCGGCGCGGCGCGGGCGGCACCAGGTCCGGCCAATGCGTTGCGGACATTCTCGGCGATGCTGCGATAGATTTTGGCATGTGCGCTGTCCGGCTGCGTGGCGACGATGGGCAGACCGGAATCGGAGGTTTCGCGAATCGACATATCGAGCGGCACTTCGCCGAGGAACGGCACTTTCAGACGTTCCGCTTCATGACGCGCACCGCCATGCCCGAAAATGTCGGAGCGGGCGCCGCAGCTCGGACAGAGGAAATAGCTCATATTCTCGACCACACCGAGAATCGGTACGTTGACACGCTGGAACATGGCAATGCCGCGCCGCGCGTCGATCAGCGCGAGATCCTGCGGCGTCGAGACGATGATGGCGCCGGCAAGCGGCACCTGCTGCGCCATGGTGAGCTGCGCGTCGCCGGTGCCGGGCGGCATGTCGACAACCATGACGTCGATCTCGCCCCAGGCGACTTCGCGCAGCATTTGGGTCAGGGCCGACATCACCATCGGCCCGCGCCAGATCATCGGCGTCTCTTCCTCGATCAGGAATCCGATCGACATCACGGTGAGACCGTAGCGTTCGATCGGCTTCAGCCGCGTACCGCCGATGGTCTGCGGCTTTTCCCGGATCGCCAGAAGCTTGGGGAGCGACGGACCATAGATGTCTGCGTCCAGGACACCGACCTTCAGTCCCACGTCGCGCAGGCCAAGCGCCAGATTGATCGCAGTGGTGGATTTGCCGACGCCGCCCTTGCCGGAGGCGACTGCGATGATGTGCTTGACGCCCGGAACACCGGAGGGACCGGCCGGAGCATGACCATGGGGGCGCGCGCCGCCTGCGGCGGGAGCTGGAGCCGGCCGGGCACCCTGCCCGCCGCCGGCCCGTTCGGCGGTGAGCGCGATCATGGCGGAGGTGACGCCGGGCACCGCCCGCACCGCCTCCTCGGCCTGTTTGCGGACCGGCTCCCAGGCTTTGACTGCGGCGGCATCCACACTGAGCGAGAAGAAGACCTTGCCGTCGCCAACGACGATGTCCGACAGCACGCCCGCGTCGGTCAGCTTGCGCCCGTCTGGCGCGGCCACGGCCGCGAGGCGATCCAGAATCTGCTCTTTGGTGGGCGCCATTCGCGTGTCTCCGACCTGATTTGACCCCGTCTAGATAGGGCGGGTTGACGGGCGCGCACAAGCCGTCACATTGGCGCCCGATCAGGAAAGACGATCGCGGGATTGCGGCGGTCTATGGAGGAAAAAACGATGGCGAAGGTTGCGTTTCTGGGGCTGGGCGTCATGGGCTACCCGATGGCGGGGCATCTGAAGACCAAGGGTGGCCACGAGGTCACGGTCTATAACCGCACCTCGGCCAAGGCCGACAAATGGGCCAGCCAGTTCGGCGGCAAAAGCGCCAAGACCCCGAAGCAGGCGGCCGAAGGGCAGGATTTCGTCATGTGCTGCGTCGGCAACGACGACGATCTGCGGCAGGTCACGCTCGGGTCGGACGGTGCCTTCGCCGGCATGAAAAAGGGCGCGGTCTTTGTCGATCACACCACCGCGTCGGCCGAGATCGCCCGCGAATTGTACGATGCGGCCAAGAAGGGTGGCTTCGATTGCATCGACGCCCCGGTCTCCGGCGGCCAGGCCGGCGCGGAGAATGGCGTGCTGACGGTGATGTGCGGCGGCGATGCCGAGCCCTTTGCCCGCGCCGAGAAAGTGATTGCGGCCTATGCCCGCGCCTGCAACCTCATGGGATCGCCCGGTTCCGGCCAGCTCGCCAAGATGGTCAACCAGATCTGCATCGCCGGGCTGGTGCAGGGTCTGTCGGAAGGCCTGCATTTCGCCAAGAAATCCGGGCTCGACATCGAGAAGCTGATCGCCACCATCTCCAAGGGCGCCGCACAGTCGTGGCAGATGGAGAACCGTTACAAGACAATGGCGGAAGGCAAGTTCGATTTCGGCTTTGCCGTCGACTGGATGCGCAAGGATCTCGGCATCTGCCTTGCGGAAGCACGTCGCAACGGCGCACATCTGCCGGTCACGGCCCTCGTCGACCAGTTCTATTCCGAAGTGCAGAAGATGGGCGGCAAGCGCTGGGATACGTCGAGCCTCATCGCGAGGCTCGAACGCTGATCCGCAATATCGTCAGCACCGTCCCGTCGGACACTTCTGGTGCGTCATGGGTGTGGTCGGCGGCCGGTGGCCTGACGGCTGGGAATGTGACGGCGGCCGGCTGCCGCCGATACGGCCGATCCCGATACTGATCGACACCGGTGGCGCGCCGCTGACGCGCGGCGGCCCTCCCGGACCGAAGATGTCGTCGTCCGTCGGCGGACGCACGCCGCGCGGCGGACGCGATGTGACCCGCGTCGGCTTGACGGGCTCGGCCTTCTTGGGCGGCTCCACTTTCCGCGTCGGCGCTGGGCACGAGCATGCCGGCCCTGAAGCCGGCAGACTTGCAGGAATAACCGCAGGCGCGGGTGTCGGCGTATTGGCCAGACCCGGAATGCCGCGGGCCAGATTGGCCGATTGCGCCCGCAGTTGCGCCCGGTCGCGCATCTTTCGTGCGGTGGGCGCTAGATCGCTGTTTGGATAGCGCTCCAGGAACGCCTGATAGGCCAACGGCGTGTTCACCGTCACGGCCGTATACCACGTCATCATTTCGCGCCGTCGCTCGAGCAGGCCGCGGACGCGCGGAGAAAAAGCGGTCGAAGCGTATAGCGAGAGGAATTCCTCATAGGCGTCAACCTCATCCTCCAGAATAACGAGGTCGAAAGCATCCTGTGGCGAACGTCCCTGCAATTGCTTGCGCCAGAACCCCGCAGGCTTCGCGGCGCTGGCTGCAGCTCCGATCGTCTCCGTGCGCACGGGGCCGCCGGACGCGACCTTCGCAGAGGGCGATCCGAAGAAGGAAAAGTCGGAGGTCAGCGATGAACTCTCCCACGGCGTCTGTCGTCCCTCCGTGGTTTTATGCACGTCGAGCCGGATGCGCTTGAGCGCCTGCTCGATGGGAAGATTTGGTTCGCGTGCGATCTGGATCAGGGCGGCCGTAAACGGCGAATTATCGCCGGCGCCGTCGAGCGCCTCCATGCCGGGTGCTGTCGCATAAGACACGATCGAACCTGTGGGCGCGTCGACAATCGCAAGCCCTCTTCCCGTCGTCTTGCTGATCGAGGAGAACGGGTTATTGCGGCAGGCATCGAGAATGACGATACGCGTCCGGCTTGGCGCCGAGGCGAGCGCCGACATCACGTCGGCAAGACGCACGGCTTCGATGGCGACGTCGGATTCACGCTCGATCCTGGCGTCGACCGGAACCAGATAATTCTCGCCTTCGATCTGCAGACCGTGCCCCGCGAAATAGACCAGCGCCACGGTGTCCGGCCCTTTCAGCACGACTTCGGCCGCGAAATCGCGCAAGGCGCGCCGCATTTCGGATTGCGACAGATCCGGCCGCGACACGACATCAAATCCGGCTGCGACAAGCAGCTCGGTCATCGCCTTGGCGTCATTGGCGGGGTTCGGCAGAACTGTAACGGTCTTGTAATCGGAGTTGCCAATCACCAGCGCAATGCGGGATTCGGCGCTGGCTGACGCGTGCCAAAGCAGCAATCCGGTCAGCCCGAGAAGCATTCCAAGCGGACGGCACCACATGGGAATTCTCCCTCGTATCCGGCGGCAATCACAACATTTCCAGTAATCGGTGGCGGCGACAGGACCCCGACAATCCACACCGCGATACTGTTAAAGACTATGCCGATGGCGTAAACTGCGGAAAGTCACTTTTCAGTGCTTGAAGGGTCGCGATCGGGTTAACCCGACCGCGACCCTTGAGCCTTATACGCCATCAGCGGCGGAATGAGCGGCCGAAGCTACCGGCATTTTGCTGGAACGACTGCCGCTGGAACGACTGCTGCTGGATCACCGGTCGCTGCGTCACCGGCCGCTGGATCGCGACATCGCGGCGGATTTGAATATTGTTGTTCAGGTTCGGCTGCACCACGCGCGGCTGCGCCTGGATCCTCGGGGTGACCACACCAGTATTGCCGTTGGATCCAACCCGATTGATCACAGGCGCCCTGTTGGTGTTTGCGGGCAAAGTCGTGACCCTCGGATCGTTCGGCAGTCTGGTGACCACACCCGTGTTCTTGTTGACGGCGCCCTCACCCGGTTTCGGCAGCGTCACCACCTGACCATTATTGGGCAGCCGGTTGCCGACACCGTTCGGATTCGGAAGCGTCGTCACCTTGCCGGTCTGACCATTCTGGTTGTTTTGACCATTCTGCGGGAACGGAATGACCGGACCATTCGGCTTCACGACTGGGCCGTTGTTAACACCACCAGCCGGAGTGTTCTGCCCGTTCGGCACATTCACAATCGGACCGGTCTTGATGCCGCCAGCCGGACCGTTCTGACCGTTCGGCACATTCACAATCGGGCCGGTCTTGATGCCGTCGTTCTTCGGGAAACCAATCACTGGGCCGGTCCTGTTGTCATTCTTCGGGAAGCCGATGATCGGGCCAGTCTTGACGTCGATCTTCGGCGCGACCGGCAGCGAGACCAAGCGCGGACGCTCGAGCAGCTTCTTTGCATTGCCCGCAAAGTCGCCGTTGCCGTGCTTCGAGAGGAATGCCTTGTAGGCATCGGCCGAGTTGATCTTGGTGGCCTTGTGCCACGCGATCATCTGCAGGCGCTGCGACAACAGGCGGCGGATGCGGTCGCACAGCGGGTGCGTCGGATAGATGCGCACGAACTCTTCGTAGTATTCGACGGAATCTTCCGCCACCACCACCTCATAGGCCTTCTCCACTGAACGCGTCGCAAGCTGTGCGACCGCAACCTTTTCAGGCAGGACGGCCGGCGCAGCGGCAACGTTGGCGTTCGGATCAGCGGTGAAGAAGACGAAGTCGCTGGTCAGGGAGGAGCTTTCCCACGGCATCTGCTTGGTGTCGGTCGCCTCGGCGACCAGCACGCGCACGCGCTTGAAAAGCTGCTCAATGGGAAGATTCGGCTGCTTCACCGTCCGGATGAACGCTGCCGTATAGGGGCTATGCTGGCCGGCGCCGTCGAAGGCTTCCGTGCCCGGCGCCGTCGCATAGGCGACAATCGAACCTGCGGGGGCATCCACGATGGCGAGGCCCTTGCCACCCGCCTCGCCAAGCGCCGCGAATGGATTGTTGCGGCAAGCATCGAGAATGACGATGCGCACGCGGCTCGGCGCGGTTTCCAGCGCCTGCATTACGTCGGCGAGGCGCACGGCCTGTTCGACGACATCGGTTTCCTTCTCGATCTTGGCGTCAACGGGAACCAGAAAGTTCTCGCCGTCGACCTGCAGGCCGTGACCGGCATAGTAAACCAGCGCCGCCGAATTCGGACCCGACTCGACGATGCGCGCGCTGAACTCGCTCACCACCTGCTTGAGCGTGTCGCGATCCAGATCGAAGGCCATAACAACTTCGAAGCCGGCAGTGTTGAGAAGTTGCGCCACTGCCTTGGCGTCATTCGCCGGATTGGGCAGCGCCTTGACGGTCTGGTAGTTCGAATTGCCGATCACCAGAGCCAGGCGACGCTCCTTCGGGCTCGAGGCGAGGGCCGGACCCTGGCTCTGCAATGATACGGTGCGTAGTGCGGCGGGATTGGCCGGGCTCGTGACGTTGGCCGCGACGGTGCGGCCGGACGAAATCTGGGCGGCCGCGGGCGTCTGCCAGAGGCAGAATGCTGCGGCGATCAGGGCAAACAGCCTCAATGCAAAACCTGTCCTCGACATGACGTTCTCCAGGGTGTGGATGGCATTCATCCAATGCCTCGGGAGTTCGTCGCGCGCGCCGCAGGACGGGTTCAGATGCGGGGGCAGCCACGCCGGCCCCGCCCTATCCTGATACCTTTTTGAAGGGCTTAGGCCGTGGCGCTGGGACGCGCTGCCAGAGCCCGATGCCAGCGGGCCACATGTGCCATCTCTGGCGGCACAGCGAGCTTCGCAGGCTTCAGGAAATCCAGGGTCACAAGGCCCGTGATATCGGCGACCGAGAAATCGTCCCCGGCCACGAAAGGCCGCCCCGCAAGCTCCCGGTCCAGCAAAGTCAGAAACTCCATCACGCGTGGCTTGTTAGCCTCTCCCCATTCTGTGATCTGGGGGACCTCCATCTCCTTCATGCCGGGATGCAGGTGGCGGAATACGGCCTGGATCGGGAGATAGAGATTGAACTCGAGCCGCCGTTGCCACATTTCGACCAGCGCCATACTCCGGGCGTCGCGGCCGAACAGAACCGGCTTCGGCTGGATCGCCTCGAAATAGCGGCAAATGGCGATCGACTCGGTAAGGATCGTGCCATCGTCCAGGACCAGGACCGGGAGGCGCTGCAGCGGATTGATGGCGGTGAATGCCTCGGATTTGTGCGCCTGGGCGCCCAGATCCACCGGCTCGAGCGGCACGCTGATCCCCTTTTCGGCGAGAAAGATGCGTACGCGACGCGGATTGGGCGCGCGGCCCCCGTCATAGAGTTTCATGCCCTCACCTTTGCGTTAACCCGCGGTTTTACCTTTTAGTTAAGGTTGCCCTTAAGGATTTTGGGAGAGTTTAGCCTGACGTCCGGCGTAACTGCGTATCCCATATGACGAGTACTGCGACCGATCAGCGCCAATTCCTGATGTCCAAACGCCGGCGCGCTGCGGCGCAACGCGTGCGGGACGCCCGCGACCGGCTGACTTCGACCACCGGCACGCGGCCGGTCTTCGATTACGAGTTGCTGCGACTGTTCGCGCAGAACCGTATTTCCGCCTCGCTGGTCATTCTGCTCCTTGTCGGCATGGTCGGCCTGCTGTCCAGCCTCTGGACCGGCGCCCTCACCGCCGGCATCTGGACCGCCAGCGTCCTTCTTATTCACTTCGTCATCGTCGCGAAGTGCCGGAAATTCCTCGCCACGCCGCAAGCCGACATCAACATCAGGAAATCGCGGCTCGGTTTCATCACGCTCGACTTGTTCTTCGGCCTCGCCTGGATGTTCAATCTCATCCAGCCCGTCGGTGTCAGCGAAAGCACCGGCACTTTCATGCTGTTCGTGATGCTGCTGGTGGTGGCGGTCTCGAGCATGCTGGCCTGGAGCGTGCCCATCGCCGTATTTGCCTCGACCGTGCCGGTCACGGCCGCAGTGACGGTCAATTTTGCGATGCGCGGTGATCTGCACAATTACATCCTTGCCGTGATGGCAGTGACGGCGCAGGGTTATTTCCTGTTGCTCGCCTATCGGCTGTATTCGTCGGCTTTGGCCACGCTGCAGGCACGGGCGGAAAAGGACATGCTGATCGGCGAGCTTGAGCAGGCGAAGGCGATTTCCGACGAAGCGCGTAGCCGTGCAGAAGCCGCCAATATCTCAAAATCGCGCTTTCTGGCCCAGATGAGCCACGAGCTGCGCACGCCGCTCAACGCCATTCTCGGATTTTCGGAAGTGATGAAATCGGAGATTTTCGGTCCGCATTCCGTCCCGGCTTACAAGGACTATGCGAACGACATTCATACCTCGGGGCAGCACCTGCTCGGCCTGATCAACGAGATCCTCGATCTGTCGCGGATCGAGGCCGGCCGCTATGAGCTGAATGAGGAAGCGGTTCCGCTGGCCGCCGTGGTCGAGGATTGTCATCATCTAGTGAAACTGCGCGCCAAGAACCGCAACATCACCATCCATGAAGTGTTCGAGCAGGACCTGCCGCGCGTCTGGGCCGACGAACGGGCGCTGCGCCAAGTCTGTCTCAACCTTCTGTCCAACGCGATCAAGTTCACGCCCCAAGGCGGCGAGATCTGGATCAAGGTCGGCTGGACTGCGTCCGGCGGGCAATATTTCAGCGTGAAGGATACCGGCCCCGGCATTCCGGAGGACGAAATCCCGGTGGTTCTGGCGTCGTTCGGTCAGGGTTCGAATGCGATCAAGTCTGCCGAGCAAGGCGCCGGTCTCGGCCTGCCGATCGCCAAGAGCCTGGTCGACCTGCATGGCGGCACATTCACCCTGAAGTCGAAATTGCGAGTGGGCACCGAGGTGATCGTCGCCTTGCCGCCCGAGCGCGTCATGTCGGCGCTGGCGCCCTTGGCCGAACCCGCACCGGCCTTGCAGCCGGAAAATCCCGCGGCGCCGCAGACACCGGCGGCGTCACCGGCGGATCGCATGGGCGCCCGCAAAAAAACCGCATCCCTGATCGCCGGTATGCGCGGCAACTAATCGCGCAACTCGGCTGCAGGCGACTTGCGCACACGGTCACACACGCCGGTTCGGCCAAAACCGAAACCGGGTGCCGCGGCGAGGTGCGCATTGCCTTTGGCGCCCGCATCCTTATGTTGCAGACGAGTCCCGCAGCCTGGCCCGGCAATGTCAGACATCCTCACGCCCTGCAATAAAATCTGCGTCCTTGACCCGCAGACCGGCCTGTGCCGCGGCTGCGGCCGCAATGGCGCGGAGATCGCGGCGTGGACCGGCATGAGCAACGACGAACGCGCGCGCGTAATGGCGCTGCTGCCAGAGCGCCTCTCCGCGCTCGGCGCTGCGGCAACCTCTGCGCAGTGAGGTTGCCTTCGTGCGTCACCGCCTCCTCTGGATTCTCCTGGCCGGGCTCGCGCTGTCGGCGGTCATTCTGATCGTGCGGCACGAACAGGGAACCGTCGGGGCCCTCAGCACCGACGATTTCGCCTCTCTCGCGGTCAAACTTGCCTTTCTGGTTTTCCTCAGCGGCACGGTGCTGATGCTATTCCGGGAGAGTTTCTGGAAAGCGTTTCAGGCGGTGATTTTCTGGGTCGTGGCCGCGCTGATACTCGCACTCGGTTACACCTACCGTTTCGAGCTGCGTACGGCTTACGAACGGGTGATGGCGGAGCTGGTGCCCGGCTATACCGCAACGCAAGGCCGCACGGTGGAGATCGCGCGCGGGCGCGCCGGCGAATTCAGCATCATGACGCAGGTCAATGGCGGCCGCATCCCGATGATCCTCGACACCGGCGCCAGCGCCGTGGTGCTGACCCAGGACGCCGCGAAGGCGGCCGGCCTGCCGCTGGAAGTGCTTACATATAATGTCAATGTCGACACCGCGAATGGCCGCACACAAGCCGCGTCCGTCACACTTGATCGCCTCGCGGTCGGCGGACTGGTCGAGCGCTCGGTGCCCGCCCTGATCGCGCGGCCGGGCCAGTTGAAGACGAGCCTGCTCGGCATGAGCTTCCTGAATCGTCTGGAAAGCTGGGAAGTGCGCGGCGACAAGCTGATCATGCGCGGCTATCCCTAGAGCGCGATTCGCAAGAGTGGATACCGGTTTTTCGCAAATCGCACGACAGACCAAGATGATCAGATCAGGCCGATCACGAAGCGCAAGCCGATCAGCAGCAGAAAAATCCCGAACGCGATCTCAAGCTTGCGCTTTGACAGCGCATGCGCGATGCGGGCGCCAAGCGGCGCTGTCAGCGACGTCACCGGAGCCATCAGGACAAAGCCGATCAGCGAGACATAGCCGACCGACAAGGGCGGCATCAGCGACTGATGCTGCAAGCCCGCGAGGATGAAGCTCAGCGTCCCGGTGATCGAAATAAGAACGCCGGCACCCGCTGACAGCCCGATCGCGGTTAGGATCGGCTGGCCATAGAGCGTCAGGATCACAGTCGACACCGCGCCACCGCCCACGCCCATTAATGACGAATAGAGCCCAATGACGAGACCGTAGGCCGTCATAAGGACGTGTCCCCTTGGCAATTCCCGGTCAAGCATCCAGCCCGCGGTGCCGAACAGAAAACGGAGGCCCAGTAATGTCGCCACGACGACGAAGGCCGCCTTGAACACCGCCGGCGGCGCCACCGCGGCGATCAAGCCGCCAATGACGACGCCGGCGATAATCGGCAAGGCCCAGCGGCGCAGGATGTCCACCGGCAGATTGCCGAGCTTGCGGTGGGCGCGGAACGATCGGATGGAGGTCGGGATGATGATGGCGAGCGAGGTGCCGACGCAAAGCTGCATGCGCACCTCGTCCGGCACCTGCATCAGCCGGAATACCTCGTAGAGCACCGGTACGATCACCGCGCCGCCGCCGACGCCGAACAGGCCCGCCAGCAATCCGGTGGCGATGCCGCCGACAATGATCATCGCGGCGAACAGGGCAAGATCGCCCGCTGGCATTCCGAACATGGTCGCGCTCCGGATGTCCCGTCCGGAGGAACGGGTCAGGCCGCAGCGATGTGCGTCAATTCGGCGGGCCTGTCCACGATCAGGTCCAGCGCTTCGCGCAGGACAGCTATGCCGGCGCCCGGCTTCATCGCGTTGACCGAAAGATGACGCCGGAAGGCGCGCGCGCCCGGCACTGCGCGGAACGCGCCGAGGATATGGCGGGTGATGGCGTGCAACCGCACGCCCCGTGCCAGTTCGCGCTCGATATATGGAAAGAAGGCCGCGAGGGCCGCCTTGACCGACGGGAACGGCGCGGCCTCCCCGAACAAATCCGGATCGACGGCCAGCAGGCGCCACGGCTCCTGATAGGCGGCGCGGCCCATCATCACGCCGTCGACATGATGCAGATGTTCCCGCGCTTGCGCGAGATCGGGGATGCCGCCATTGATGGCGATCATAAGATCAGGATGTCTGCGCTTCAGGCGATAGACGCGATCATAGTCGAGCGGCGGGATATCGCGGTTCTCGCGCGGCGACAACCCCTCGAGCCAGGCCTTGCGCGCATGGACGATCAGGGCGTCGACGCCGGCCGCCTTCACTTTCGCAGTCAGCGTGTCGAGCGACTGCTCGGGATCCTGATCGTCAATGCCGATGCGGCATTTCACGGTGACCGGGATCGACACCGCGGCCTTCATTGCCGCAACGCAGTCCCCGACGAGATCAGGCTCCGCCATCAGGCAGGCGCCGAAGCGCCCTTCCTGCACGCGGTCGGACGGGCAGCCAACATTGAGATTGATCTCGCAATAGCCGAATTCGGCGCCAATGGCTGCGCATTGCGCGAGCTGCTTGGGATCGGAGCCGCCAAGCTGCAACGCCACCGGATGCTCCTCCGCATCGAACGACAGCAGCCGCGCGCGCGGGCCGAACAGCACCGCGCCGGTCGTCACCATTTCCGTATAGAGCAGCGCCCGGCGCGTGAGCAGGCGGTGGAAGAACCGACAGTGCCTGTCAGTCCATTCCATCATCGGCGCGACTGAAAATTTTCTGTCTAAGCCATTCATATTCCTGGCTATTTTTGTCTCCAATGTGTCCGCCATGCAACCATGTAATTGGACCGGCTGAGAAATTACGCGCGCCGCAGCTTCCACCTTGCTTGTTATTGCTCAAACTTGCCGAAAACATCCACTCCTGAGCCTTGAGTGCACACATAGTGCATACGAATCAAGGCCGGAATGCACACAGCTGCCACGGCGCTGCTGGTCGTGGCCGCAACATAGGCACTGTCTACGCCGATGACCGACCGATCTGAAGGTTTGGACAGCCCGCCGCCGCGGGTGGCCGGCTTCGACAATTGTCGAAGGCAGGTCTAAGACCTCAGCCGAGAACAAATAGCTTCAAACCGGAGCGATGTGGACCGCCTTGTGCGATAATCCGGACACCCTGGCTTACTTGTCTCTCAACGCAATTTTTTTTGCACTACTCTTACGTTTGGGAGCCAACATTTCCAGCGAACTCGGCTCCGGCGCAATTCCAACAACGGAGATTCTCAGGGCTTTCTTCAAACGCTCCAAGCCCGCCTTGAAATTCAAGTCGCCTCCGGCCAACCAGTTCCGCAATTCGACCTGGTAAACACAAAACAAAACCCAGCCAATCAGCCGGGGATCGTCGGACGTCTTGATTGTCTTGTTTTCCTTGGCAAACCGAACCGAGTCGCAAATCAGTGAAATCACCTTCTCACGCGTGGTCTTAAAGCGGTTGGCCTGCTGACCTGAATCGTAGAACAACATTTCGCGCAGCATGAGCCGGGATAGCTCTGGCTGCCGCGCAAAATACTCGTAGTGATCGCCAAAAATCGCCATCAGGTTTGTCATCAGAGATGCATCCGGGGATATGTGGACCGCCGCTCTCCTGGTCGTCTCTTCAAGATCTTCGTTTGCTATGAGGAACAACAGATCGCGCTTGTTGTCGGCGTAGGTAAAAACCGTACCCATTCCGACGCCGGCCCGCACCGCAATCTCGCGCGTCGTCGTGTCGTCATAGCCCTTGGAAATGAACAGATCGCGCGCGGCGTTCTTGATGCGCTGCAGCTTGTCGCGCTTGTTGCGTTCGCGCTGGCCAAGCGACGCTACATTCGCCTCGTGCGCATGTCCCTCTTTCTTATTGAGTTTCCGCAACATGGCGAGACCTGCCCTGGTCAGTCTTATTTCGCATCACACCTTCTGATGAGGCGGCGCCCCCAAAATATCAAGCACGACATCTCTTGACATTTTATTGAGCGCGCTCAAAAATGAGCACGCTCAATAAATGCCGCGAAACGGGCCGGCTGTCAAACCAGACAGACAAATGGCCGAAAACAAAGACAAGCGGCGTACAGGGAGGTTTCGATGTCCGCTGGCACCGCCAGGGTCATTGCGTCGAAGGATGGGGCCGCCGTCGCGCAGACGGCGCTCGAGGTTCGCGATGTGAGCCTTGTCTTCAACACCGCCGAGGGCAAGCGGCCGATTCTCGATCGCATCAGTTTCGATGTCTTTGACGGCGAGATCCTGTGTCTCGTCGGCCCATCAGGCTGCGGCAAGACCACGATTCTGCGCCTGCTCGCGGGTCTCTTGCAGCCCAGCGGCGGCGAAGTGCTGTTCGAAAAATCGCGTGTCACCGGGCCCTCGCGCGAGCGCGCGATCGTCTTCCAAGACTACACGAACGCGCTCTTGCCCTGGCGCACCGTCGCCGGAAATGTCGCGCTGAGTCTCGAAGCGCGGCATATCCCTAAGGACCAGCATCCCGGCATCACGGCCGAACTCCTGACAAAAATGGGCCTGCAGCATGCAGCCCAGCAATATCCCAACCAGCTCTCCGGCGGCATGCAGCAGCGCGTGCAGATTGCGCGCTGCCTCGCGCAGCAACCGAAAATCCTGCTGATGGACGAGCCGTTTGGTGCGCTCGACGCGATGACCCGCCAGGCGCTGCAGGATGAATTGCTGCAGCTTGCCGCGGAGCAGCGCATGACCGTTGTGTTCATCACACACGATCTGGAAGAGGCAATCTATCTTGGCGACCGGGTGTTCGTTCTGGCCAGCAATCCCGGACGCGTCGTCGAGAAGATCGACGTCGATCTGCCGCGTCCGCGTTCGCAGCTTGAGACCCGTGAGGATCGCCGTTTCCTCGCGCATCGTCATCACCTCTTCGGCCTGCTGCAGGGGCATTGACGATGCGACGTCTGTTGCGCGCTTCGGTCTTTCCTGTCCTGGTCATTCTCCTCTGGGAGATCACAAGCCGTACTGGCTTGCTGCAGTTCGAGTACCTCTCGCGCCCGTCCGACATCCTGCTGGCAGGATACAGCGCCCTGCGCGATGGTTCTATCTTGCTCGCCACGTGGCAGACCTTTGAAGCTGCACTTTTCGGACTATTGCTGGCGGTCCTGGTCGGGATCCTGACCGGAACAATGCTTGGGCTGTCCGCGACGACCGAAAAGGTCGTGGGACCGACCATCGAGGCGCTTCGGCCTATCCCGGCTGTCGCCTTCATCCCGCTCTCGCTGCTGCTGTTCGGCTTCGGCCTGCCCATGGAGGGCATGGTGGTCGCCTACGCCTGCGTGTGGCCCATCCTGATCGCCACGATCGGCGCCGTGCGCGGGATCGAGCCGCGGCTGCTGGAAGTCGCACGCGCGCTGGAATTGCCTTTCGCCGCCCGCCTCTGGAAGATCATTTTGCCCGCGGCACTTTCGCGCATCAATGTCGGCATTCGTGTCGCAGTCGGCTTCGCCCTGGTTGTGGCGGTCACCGTCGAGATCATCGTCAACCCGCGCGGCCTTGGCTACAGCCTGATTCTGGCCCAGCAGTCTTTGCGCGTCGACCTCATGTATGCGCAGCTCTTGTGGCTGTGCATTGTGGGCTACGCGATCAACGCGGCCTTACGCACGGTGAAGATGGCGCAGCCGGCGATTCACGTCGGAGGCCGGCTATGAAGCGGCAGGCTTTGTTGCTCAACCTCAGCGCGCTCCTGTTCGCCATCTGTCTGCTTGCAATCTGGCAGGTCCTGTCGGACCTGCACGTGATCTCACCGGTCTTCTTTCCTCCGCCGACAAGAGCACTGTCCGAACTGGTGTCCCGTCTGTCCGATGGCACTGCTTATCTGTCTATTCAGTCGACCTGCCTGCGCATGCTGTTCGGCTGGCTGTGCGCGTCGTTTATGGGCGTCGTTCTTGGTGCGGCGATCGGTTCATCGCGCGTCGCTCGCGACTATCTCGAACCGACGCTGGAATTCGTGCGGCCGCTCCCCGCCTCCGCGATCATTCCCGTCGCCATCCTGTTCTTCGGCCTCACCAATCAGATGTCGATTGCCGTAATCGCCTTCGGTGCGGTCTGGCCGGTTCTCCTGTCCAGCGTCTATGGCTTCAGCTCGATCCAAGGCCGCCTGCAGGAAGTCTCTGCTGTGCTTGGCCTGAGCCGCGCCGAGTTCCTGCGCAAGATCGCGATTCCGTCGGCGACGCCCGACATCCTGTCCGGCGTGCGCGTGAGCCTTGCCATCTCGCTCATACTTGCGGTGGTCACCGAAATGCAGGCGTCACTCCCTGGCATCGGACGCGACATCTTCATGGCCCAGCGCAGCTTCCGCAGCGCCGATCTCTATGCGGGCCTCATTCTGCTCGGCTTTATTGGATTCAGCATCAACTACGCATTGGTCGCGTTCGAAAAACGCGCCTTGCGCTGGCGTAACCCCTATTCCTGAGAGGACCTGCGGCTGTGGCTTATTTCGTTGGAACCGATGTCGGCGGCACCTTCACCGATCTCTGGGTGTCGCAAAGCTCAGGTCAGACCCGCGTGTTCAAGACACCAACGACCAGGGACGTGCTGGGCGGCGTGATCGACGCGGTCGGCATTGCCGCCGAAGCCTTTGGCCAGACCTTCAACGAATTCTGCTCCGGCATTGAACGGTTCGGACACGGCACGACAGTGGGGCTGAACGCCCTTCTGACCGGAAACGCCGCGAAAACGGCCGTCCTGACAACAAAAGGATTCGGCGACACGCTCGAGATCGGCCGCCTGAAGCGGCAGAGCACCGGTCTGAATGAAACCGAAGTCATCGATTCCTATCTGCGCAACCGCTTCCCGCCGCTCGTTCATCGCAGTCTCATTATCGAGATCGAGGAGCGTGTTGACGCAAATGGCAACATCATCAAGCCACTTGACGAAAGGCAGGCCCGCGAGGCGATCAAAACACTCAAGAGCGACAACATCGAGGCCATTGCGGTGTGCACGCTGTTTGCCACCGTCAATCCGATTCACGAGAAACGGTTGCAGGAGATCATCCGCGAGGAATTGCCGGGTGTCTTCGTCAGCGTCTCGCACGAAATATCTCCGAATGTGGGCGAATATGCCCGCATGTCGACGACCGCCGCCAATGCCGCGCTGGGGCCTCTCGCCGGCCGTTATCTGACTAAACTTGAAGAGACGCTACGCCAGGCCGGGATGCGCGTGCCGGTGCTGATGATGACTTGCGCCGGCGGCGTCTTGCCGACCAGCGTTCTCAACGACCGTCCGGCTTTTGCCCTATTTTCGGGTCCGGCGGCCGGCGTGATGGGCTCCAAGACGACCGGCGAACGGATCGGCCTGCGGAACGTGCTCACGACCGACATTGGCGGAACCAGCTTCGATGTTGGAGTCATCGTCGAGGGTCGGCCGATCATGCGCTCGGAAATTTCGGTAGGCGGCGCCGATATCCGGGTCCATTCGATCGACGTCGATTCCATCGGCGCCGGCGGCGGCAGCATCGCCTCGGTCAGCGCCACCGGCGAGTTGCTGGTCGGTCCGCGCAGTGCGGGATCGACGCCCGGTCCCGTCTGCTATGGCCGCGGCGGCACTGAGCCGACCGCAACTGATGCCGACCTGGTTCTTGGTGTGCTGGACCCGGACAATTTCCTTGGCGGCCGCATGAAGCTCGATCTCGACGCCGCACACCGCGCCATTGACCAGCGCATTGCCAGACCGCTCGGCATGGGCGTGATCGAAGCGGCTTGGGGAATCCGCAAGATCCTCGACTCCAAGATGGCCGACCTGTTGCGCCGGATGACACTCGAGCGCGGCTATGATCCGCGCGATTTCACGCTTTTTGCGAATGGCGGCGCGGGGCCTTCGCACGCCTGGGTTTTGAGCGCCGAACTGGGCCTCGACGGTTTCGTCGTCCCTGCCACGGCCACAGTGCAATCCGCGCTTGGTACCGCAACTTCTGATCTGGGTTTCACCACCGAGCGCCCGACCTATATCCGCATTCAGCCTGGGCGCAGCCCGAACGATGCAGAACTGAAGCGGATCAATGCCGGGCTCGCAGAGTGCCTGGCGGACGTGAAAATCAATCTCGCGCTTGCCTCGGCCAGGACCAACGTCCAGATCGAGCGTTTCATCGCGATCCGCTTCCGCGGACAGACGCATCATCTGGACATTTGCGTTGAGGATGGCGCATTCGATCAAGCCGCGTTCAGGAAGATCGCCGCCGACTTCGAGCGGCAATACGAAGCGCTGTTCGGCCATGGCGCTTCATATTCAAGCGCGGGCTATGAAATTCTCTCTGTCCGCGTGACCGGCACCGGCGCGCTGCCGCCGCCCGCGCTGGCCACCGCCGGCGACGAACCCAAGCCCGTGAAAACCCGAAAGGTCATATTCGACGATCCAGCTTCAGCCGTCGAGACCACAATCTACCGCACCACCTTCCCGAAGGCGGGCACAGAGGTGTCTGGTCCCTGCATCATCGAATTCCCGGGCCAGAGCGTCGTCGTTCCGCCAAACGCGCAGGCTCAAGCGGACCAGTTCGGCAACCTTCACGTCAGGCTCAGGTCATGAACTCGCAAGAAACGCTCAACCCCATCCTATTCGAAGTGATACGCAACCGGCTGGTTGCGATCACTGAAGAGATGCGTATCGCACTGCAAAGCGTGTCGGGCTCGCCGACCGTGACCGAGGCCTCCGACTTCTTCACCGGCCTGTTCCTGCCAGACGGCTCGGTGGCCTCCATGGGTTTTCAGGTTGCTTATCAGGCGCCCGTCTGCGGCGCCTTCATCCGCCATATTACTGGCAAGTCGAAACATGTCATCCACGACGGCGACATGTTCATCGGCAATGACCCCTATATCGCTGCCCTGCATCAGAACGACGTGCAGATGGTCTGTCCGATTTTCGTCGGCGACCAGATCGTCGCCTGGGCGGGAGTCGAAGCGCACGAGACCGATGTCGGCGGCATGGACTTCGCCAGCTGGTCGCCCAAGGCACGAGAAGTCTACCAGGAAGGTATGCGCATTCCCTGCGTGAAGCTCGTCGACCGGGATGAATTGCGCGATGACGTGCTGGAGATGATCACGACGGCCTCGCGTCTGCCTGGGCTGCTTGGTCTCGACATTCGCGCCTTCATCGCCACCCTCAACGTGGCGCGGCAGCGGGTCACGGAGCTTGCAACCCGCTATGGCGCTGATGTGGTGATGCAAGCCATTCGCCGGATGATAGCCTCGACCGAAGCACGCATGCGGGCTCGCCTGCGCGAATTGCCGGATGGCGAATTCCATGCCAGCGACTTCCTGGAGCATGACGGCCACAGCAATGTCCTCTACAAGGCCGACGTCCATCTCATCAAATGCGGCGACGAGTTGACGCTCGACTTTTCCGGCTCCAGCAAGCAGGCGCCAGGCTTCATCAATGCCACCCGCTTTGGTCTGATGGGCAGCGTCACCGGCTCGATCATGCCAACGCTCGCCTTCGACATGCAATGGAACGAAGGCGCACTGGCCCCGATCAAGGTCGTAGCTCCCGATGGGCTGATCTGCACGGCCACCTTCCCGGCGCCCGTCGGCTCGGCCACGGTCGAAACGATCTGGGTGGTCGGCAACGCCATCATGCTGGGCCTGAACAAGATGCTCTCTGCGTCGCCGAAATACCGTCACCGCGCCCAGGGCGTGAATGATGGCGTCATGGCGACATTCAATCTTGGCGGCATCAATCAGTTCGGAGAACCGTTCGGATTGCACCTGATGGACCCACTCGCCGGCGGCTCGGCGGCCTTCTCCTCCAAGGATGGTGTGAATGCCGGAGGACCGATCACCTCCCCGGTCTCCGGCATTGCCGACGTCGAGCGCAACGAACAGGTCGTGCCGCTCTTTTATCTACACCGGAGGCTCGCCCGCGACACCGGCGGCGCTGGCAAGTTCCGCGGCGGACTGGGGGCGGAAGTGGCCCTCACGCTTGGGGGCATCGATCGCGCACAGGCGCTGATCATGACGCATGGTGTTGAGGTGCCGAACTCCGCCGGGCTCGGCGGCGGCTGGCCGGGCGCCACGGTGCGTCAGCGCTTTGGCCGCGGGGCGGTCTCGAACGGTCTTCCCGTGGAGGGAACATGGGAAACCTTCGGCCCCAAGCCCGGCCTGATGACGATGACCAACAGGGATGTCTTCGACGTCTCCTGGCAAGGTGGCGGCGGCTGGGGCGACCCGCTCGAACGGGACATCGCGGCTGTGGAACGCGACGTGGCAGACAATCTGGTGTCCGTTGAAGCCGCACGGGACATCTATGGTGTCGTGATAGAGAACTCCAGCGCCGACTACGACGCCAGCAAGCAACTGCGCCTGCAGATGCGGCGCGGGCGGGTCGGGCAGTTCGAGACCGATCCCCGGAAATTCTGCAAGGCGGAACCGTTCGCCGCTCTTAGCGAGTCACTCCTGATCGCGCGCGATGAGCGCGGCGTCCACGTCGTGAGCAAGGCCGGATACATCCTGTCCACCGGCTCGACGCGCTGGCGCAGCGGCGCCGCTGCAGTCACCTCGCATCAGCCGCCACCAGCACATCGGATCCTCCTGCATGAGCAACTTGCAGTGACGACGTATTACTGCCCCGCCAGCGGTTCGCTGATCGCAGTAGATATCCACGAGCGCGGCGGGCGCCCCGTGGATGACGTTCTGGTCGACCCACTACTTCTTTCCGAACAGACGCATACAAACATGCAACCTGAAGCCGCTCACTAAGACGGCGGACTAACCCCTATAGGGAGGAAAACCATGCAGATGCCAATCAAGATTATGCTTGCTGCCGTGATGATGGGAATGTCGCCTGCAACGGCAGCAATGGCACAAACCAAGATCAATATCGGCTATGCAACCGCCGCAGACTTTCTGCCGGCTTTTGTCGCCAAGGAAGAAGGTTGCTTCGACAAGCACAAAATTGATGCCACCCTGACTCGCATGCCAATTGTTGGCAACATCCCGGCGGCGCTGGTCTCCGGTAGCCTTCAAATCGGAATGAGTACGCCAACCGTCCTGTTGCAAGCCAAAGAGGGCGGCCTTGATCTCGTGGCGATCGCTGGCGCCACCCGCATGTTGAAATCCAACCCCAGTATCAGCCTCGTCGTCCGCAAAGGCGTCGACGTCAAGTCGGCGGCCGACGTGAAGGGCAAGAAGATCGGCGTGCCAGGCGTCAACAGCGTCGCCGACGTCATGTTCAAGAAATGGCTGAAAAACAACGGCGTGAAGTTGGAGGAGGTAACGTTCATCGAGACACCCTTCCCGCAAATGCCGGACCTGCTCAAGGGCGGCACTATCGATGGCGCCGTGGCCGTCGAGCCGATCCGCTCTCGCATCGTCAATTCCGATATCGGTTATCGCATTCCCGAAGAATTCTATGTGGCGGTGCATCCGGACACGGTCCTGGCCTTCTGGTCCGCGACATCGGATTGGACGAAGGCGAATCCTGAGACACTGAAAAATTTCAGGACGTGCCTTCGGGAGGGCCTCGCCTCGATCAAGCAGAACCCGGACAAGGCCAAGGAGGTCGAAAAAAAATATCTTGGCTTCAACACGCCGACGCTCCCGACCTTGACCGTCGATATGAAGGCCGATGACTTCACATTCTTCGTCAATCTCGCCAAGGAAATGGGGCTGACACGCAAGGATATCGACGTGAAAACACTGGTCGCCCCGTAAGACGTTCTGCTCCGGCCGGCCAACGCACCGGCCGGAGCTAAGAAACAGAAAAACATGAGGGAGGACAAATGACCAGGTTCGGGATTGGGCAGGCGGTCCGCCGCGTCGAGGATCAGCGATTCCTCACCGGAACCGGCTCGTTCGTGAGCGATATGTCGCTGCCAAGGCAGTGTTACGGCGTGGCCGTCCTATCCCCGCACGCGCATGCGAACATCAAGCGCATCGACGTGTCGGCGGCCGAGGCATCCCCGGGCGTGCTGTGCGTGCTGACCGGCACTGACGCAAAGGCCGACAGCATCGGGGGCATCCCGCCGCATTTCATGCCGGAAGCCTGGGGCGGCCCCAAGGGGTTCGCCACGCTGCGCCCTGTTCTCCTCGCTGATCGCGTGCGATGTCTCGGCGAACGGGTGGCCTTTGTTGTCGCCGAGACCGAAGCGCAGGCGCGCGACGCCGCAGAACTTGTCGAGGTCGACTACGAGCCACTGGATACTGTCGTTGACGTCGAGGACGCAATCGATCCATCCGCCGTGAAAATCTGGAGCGACAATCCCAACGGCAATATCGGCGTCACCATCGCTTTCGGAGACAAGGCGGCGACGGACGCAGCCTTCTCCAGGGCCAAACATGTCGTCAAACTTCGCGTTCGCAACAACCGCATCACCGCGTGCGCCATTGAGCCGCGCGCGGCCCTGGGTGCCTATGACCCAGCCAGCGACAGTTACACACTTTACACGACCTCGCAGGACCCGCACGGCGTGCGCAGCAAGCTCGCTTCCGCTATCTTCAACATCGCGGAAACGAAGATCCGCGTCGTCTCCCCCGATGTGGGCGGCGGTTTCGGCATGAAGGCCAACCTCTACCCGGACGATGTTCTTGTCCTCTGGGCCTCGAAACGTTGCGGCCGTCCGGTGAAATGGACTGCGACCCGCGCGGAAAGCCTGCTCTGCGACACCCATGCCCGGGATCAGGTCGTCCATGGCGAACTGGCGCTGGACGAGAACGGCAAGATTTTGGGCATCCGCGCCAAAGCCTGTCAGGCGCTCGGCGCCTATTGGTGGGCGGCCATGACGGCGCCCCTGTTCTTCTCGCTGATGCTGATTCCGAGTGTCTATGACGTGCAGGCCGTCGATCTCAGCACAAGCGCTGTGTTCACGAACACGGCACCGACCTCGGTCTATCGCGGCGCCGGCCGCCCGGAGGCAATCTACTTCGTTGAGCGCATGCTCGACCACGCCGCCTATGTCACCGGCATCGACCGCGTCGAATTGAGGCGGCGCAATCTGATCAAGCCAGATGCCTTGCCGTACCACACGCCGACCCACCAGAATTACGACAGCGGCGACTTCGAGCGGATGATGGACAAGTGCCTGGAGCTCGCAGATTGGAACGGATTTGAGGCCCGCAAGGCCGCGAGCAAAAGGAACGGCAAGCTGCGCGGCCGTGCGGTCACCCCCTATATCGAAATGGCCGGCGTCTTCAACGAGCGCATGGAGCTGCGCTTCGATCCGAGCGGCATGGTCTCGATCATTGCCGGCACACATTCTCACGGCCAGGGGCATGCCACAGCCTTTGCGCAGCTAGTCTCCGAATGGCTCGGCGTGCCCTTTGATTCGATCCGATACATTCAGGGCGACACTGAAAAAGTTGCCATCGGCCGCGGTACCTTCGCTGCGCGCAGTTCGATGGTCGGGGGCTCGGCGTTGCGTTTTGCCGCCGACGCCATCATCGCCAAGGCCAAGCCAATGGCCGGTGCGCTCATGGAAACCTCGGTTGACGACATCGAGTTCAGGGATGGCAGGTTCACTGTCATCGGCACCGACAGGAGCATTCCTCTGACCACCGTTGCAAAAGCTTTCTTTGCACCGGCAGGGCCGGTCCTCAAATTCGGTCTCGGGCTGGATGCAGCAGGATCGTATTCGGGCGCACCCGGCGGCGCGCCCAATTATCCCAACGGCTGCCAGGTCTGCGAGGTCGAGGTCGATCCGGACACCGGCCTCGTCACCATCGATCGCTTCGCGGCGGTGGACGATCTCGGTAGGATCATCAATCCCATGATCTGCGAGGGACAGATCCAGGGCGGCATTGCGCAAGGTCTCGGCCAGGCTCTCATTGAAAACATTGCTTACGACCCATCCGGCCAGCTGCTGACCGGCAGCTTCATGGATTACGGGATGCCGCGCGCAGACGACCTTCCGGACATCGCCTCCAGCCTTGAGGAAATACCGGCGAAGACCAATCCACTCGGCATCAAGGGCATCGGTGAATCCGGAACGATCGGCGCGCCGCCCACCATCGTCAATGCGGTGCTCGATGCCCTGCGCCCGCTCGGCGTCGAGGAGATCGACATGCCACTGACACCCTTGCGCGTCTGGCAGGTCATTCAAGAAGCAAAAACATCAGCCGCCGCCTGATGGCGGACCGGCCAAAGGGAGACGTGCATGCCTCGTGTTTCATTGACGGTGAATGGAAAGGCCGTAGAGGCCGAAGTCGAAGGACGCACATTGCTGATCAATCTCTTGCGCGACCAGCTCGGCCTGACCGGCACGCATATCGGCTGCGACACCAGCCAATGTGGCGCCTGTACCGTCCATATCGATGGAGTATCGGTCAAGAGCTGCTCGGTTCTGGCCGCTTCATGCGAAGGAAGATCCGTTACGACAATTGAAGGTCTTGCAAAGGATGGCAAGCTACACCCCATGCAGGAGGCTTTTCGTGAGCATCATGGCCTGCAATGCGGCTTCTGCACGCCCGGCATGGTGATGGCCGCGCTCGATCTGGTCCGGCACAACCCGCAACCGACACGGCGGGAAATCCGCGAACATCTGGAAGGCAATCTATGCCGCTGCACCGGCTACCAGAACATTGTCACATCCATTGAGGCCGGCGCCGAGGCCATGCGTTGAGAGGAGATCGTGATGTACGATTTCGAATATGTGAAGCCGGCCTCCCTTGCTGACGCTGCGGGATTTCTGAAAACGCACGATGACGCGAGGCTCTTGGCCGGCGGCATGACTCTCGTCCCCACTCTCAAGCAACGACTGGCGCGGCCGAGTCATCTGATCGACCTTGCTGGCCTGCCCGACCTGAGCGGCATCAAAACCTCATCGGGCGAGATTTGCATCGGTGCCATGACCACGCATGCGGCAGTGGCGCGGTCGGCGGATATGCAAAGAGCCATTCCGGCTTTGGCCCATCTCGCCGAAGGCATCGGCGATCCGCATGTCCGCCATCGCGGTACCTTAGGCGGCTCGATCGCCAACAATGATCCTGCCGCCGATTATCCGGCCGCCGTTTTGGCGCTTAACGCAACCATAAGGACGAACGAACGCAATATCGCGGCCGACGACTTCTTTACCGGCATGTTTGAGACGGCGCTCGAGCCCGGCGAAATCATCAGGTCGGTCGCCTTTCCCATTCCTGAAAAGGCGGCGTATGTGAAGTTTCGCAACCCGGCGTCGCGTTACGCGATGGCTGGTGTCTTCGTTGCGAAAGCAAAGTCGGGCATCCGGGTTGCCGTGACCGGCGCAGGCCCATGCGTCTTCCGGCAAGCGGAAATGGAAGATGCGCTCTCGCGCAAATGGACACCGGAGGCACTCGACACCATCGCGCAGCCCGCTGACGGCCTCACCCAAGATATCCACGGAACGGCGGAATACCGGGCACATCTGGTCCGCGTGCTGGCAAAGCGCGCGGTGGAGGCCGCCGGCTGATCGATGAGCGTGGTGGGCATGTGCAGACGGATCGACCGGACATGAAAGATAGCACCTGGCTCAATCACCCCGAGAGGCCGCCCGGTAGCTATGATCGGACGCCGCAATACCAGGACATGATTGCGGAGAAGGACGTTATCGTGCCCATGCGCGATGGCGTCAAACTCGCCATTGATGTCTATCGTCCGAAAAGCGACGAGAAATTCCCAGCACTTCTCGCCTTCGCGATCTACAACAAGGACCTGCAGGGGCCGGACGTTGCCGACGCGCTGCCTCCGCAGCCGTCATGGGCGCCAATGTGGGCGGGTCTTCTTGAGGCCGGCGACACCAAATTTTTTGTCTCCCGCGGTTATGTGCATGTCATCGGCTCGCCGCGCGGCATCGGCAAATCCGAAGGCGGCGGCTCCCGCGAATGGGACTGCTACGACCTGATCGAATGGATCGCGGCGCAGCCTTGGTGCGACGGCAATGTCGGCATGGTTGGTATTTCCGGCTTTGGCGCCGAGCAGCTTGCCGTTGCCAAACAGCAGCCCCCGCATCTTAAAGCGATCTTCCCCTTCGATCCGCGCGGCGCCTACGGCCATCTCGGCGGCTTCCGCGACGAACATCCCGGTGGAGTCATTCACGTCTTCCGCTATCTGATTGGCCATTTCTCCGCAATCCACCAGAACAAGGGCCAGCCAGGCAATCTGCCGCCGGACAAGGAAAGGTTCTGGCAGGAGGCAATGAGCAATCCCGATTACCGGATCTATCCCCACATCTACAATGTGGTGGCCCAGAAGGGCCAGCACATGCCGCCCTATTTCGATCTCTTGATCAATCCTTTCGACAGCGAGGAGGCGGTCCGCAAAAGCGAAGCAGAATTTTCGAAGGTGAAAGTGCCGACCTATACCGGCTCCGGCTGGTACGCCTACACGTACAAGACTCACCTGAACGGCGCGCAGAACTGGTTCTGCGAACTCGACGCTCCAAAGAAGCTCATGTTCGCCGGGCCAGCGCATCTGGAGCGGCCCTTTCACTCCTTTCACGGCGAGATCCTCAAGTGGCACGACCACTGGCTGAAGGGGATCGACACCGGGGTCATGGACGAGCCTCCGGTCAGGTTCTGGGTCATGGGTGCCAATGAGTGGCGCACCGCCAGCGACTGGCCCCTGCCGGAGACGCAGTGGACCAAGCTTTACCTAAATAGCTGGGAGCGGCTGCGTGCAGAGCCGTTCACGCCCTCGAGTGTAAAGGATCACCAGGCGCCAGATTCTTTCGTGCAGATGCCGATCACTCAGACTAGCACCATCCAGAAGCTACGCTACATGACCGAGCCGCTCGCGGCTGACACGCTTGTCGCAGGCCCGATCGTGCTCAATCTGTTTGCAGCTATCGACCAGGACGACACCAACTGGATCGTCATCCTCAAGGATGTCGGCCCCGACGTGTCGGTGATGTCGGCGCGTGAGGGCGAACGTCATGCTCCGCAGGATTTGCCAGAACGCGAATTGACGCGCGGCTGGCTGAAGGCGTCCCACCGCGCAGTCGATTCCAGCCGCTCCAAACCCTGGAGGCCGTGGCATCCCCTTACCCGCGAGGCGCGCCAACCAATCGTTCCGGGCGAGATCAACGAATATGCGATCGAGATCATGGCTACGGCCAATCTCTTTCGCAAAGGTCACCGAATCTGCCTCGAGATCACAAGCCTCGATCTACCGACAGGTATCGGCGGCGCCACCAACGCCGAATACATCCCCTATCACATCTGCAGCAGCCGGACGACGTTGCACCACATCTATCATGACGCGCAGCGGCCCTCGCATCTGCTGCTGCCGATCATCCCGCAATAGGAACTGCGCGGCATGGGCCAGCTCGACGGAAAAGTCTGTATCGTAACCGGTGCTGCCGGCAGCATTGGCTTTGCGACGACGCAATTGATGCTGCAAGAAGGCGCCAGAATCATGCTGGTCGATCTGTCGAAAGACCGTCTCAAGCAGGCGATGGCAACACTTGGCCGCGATCGCGCCGATTATATCGTCGCCGATGTAACGCAAGCGGACCATGTCAGGAACTATGTCGATCAGACCGTCACCAAATGGGGCAAAGTCGACATTCTCTTCAGCAATGCCGGAAATGACGGGCCGATCATTCCCACCGTCGACTATCCGGAGGATCTCTTTGACAAGATCATCGCCACGCATGTGCGCGGCTGCTTTCTTGCCTGCAAATATGCAATCCCGCAGATGAATGACGGCGGCAGCATTGTCATTACGTCGAGCATCACAGGCGTGAAAGGCGTGGCCGGGAATTGCTCCTACGTTGCCGCCAAGCACGCCCTCGTCGGCCTGATGCGCTGCATCGCCAAGGAAGTGGCGCCACGCAGAATCCGGGTCAATACGGTCAATCCCGGCCCGATCGACAACGAGTTCATGCGCATCGCCGAGCGCAGCATGAGCCAGCTGATTGGCCGCGACGCCGGCAGGATGTTTGACGAGATCATCCCTCTTGGGCGGCATGGCCTGCCCGAAGAAGTTGCCCGTGCGGTCCTGTTCCTCGCGTCGGACCAGAGCAGCTTCACGAGCGGCTCGACGCTGATGGTGGATGGCGCAATGTGCGCCTGAACATACCGCTCGACCATTATGCTCGTATGCGACAGGTGAAGTCACATACGAGTGCCAAGCCCTTAGTTCTGCATCGGGATATTGGCGTCCTTGACGATTTTCGCGAATTTCGCCACATCGTCCTTGAACTTCTGGGCGAAAGCCTCGGGCGTGCTAGCGACGGGCTCCGCCACGAAGGCCTTTAGCCGCTCCCGAACTTCCGGCGTGTCCAGCGCCTTTTTGGTCTCCTGATAAATGCGCTGGACGACGTCAGGCGGTGTATTGGCTGGCACGAAAAAGCCCTGCCAACTGCCGGTGTCGAAGCCGGGCACGCCCTGTTCCGCCACCGTGGGAAGGTCCGGCATCGCCTTGGACCGCTGCGCGGTCGTCACTGCCAGCCCCTTCACCAGCTTGTTCTCGACGTTCGCACGGCCGGTCGCCACCGGCACAATGGCGAGATCGACTTCGCCAGCAATCAAGGCCGTATTCAAGGGCGCGTCGCCTTTATAAGGGATCGCCGCAATATCCATGCCCGTGGCTTTCTTGAGCATTTCCATCGACAGATGCAGCGGATTGCCAACGCCGGTCGAACCATAGTTCAGGCCGCCGGGCTTTTGCTGCGCCAGCGCGGTCAGTTCTTTCAATGAGGTGACCGGCAATTTGTTGGAGGCGACGAGGAGTAGCGGCGATTCAATCAGTTGGGTAACTGGGATGAAATCCTTGATCGCATCGAACGGCAGCGTGCGATAGAGCGAAGGACTGATCGCATGGCCGTTGGTTGTCAGCAGGATCGTATAACCGTCCGGTGCGGCGCGGGCTACCGTGTCCGCCGCCAGATTTCCGCCGGCTCCAGGCTTGTTCTCGATAACAACCGGTTGACCAAGCGAGTCTGACATCTTCTGTCCCACGATTCGCGCAACGCTGTCGACGGCGCCGCCCGCAGCGAAGGGCACGACAATGCGAACCGGCTGGTTCGGATAGGTCTGCGCGATTGCGGCCTCGACCGTGAATATGCTGAGGATACACGCAAGTGCCAGGCTCGCACGTTTCATGGCTGTCTCCCTAGTTTGATTGCCAACTCCCGGTCTTGTCCGGCCGGGTCAAAGTCGGTGAAGGTCGCAGACTCACGCGGCGATGCGCGTCTCCTTTATCTCGATCACGTCGAGATTGAGGTTTCTGAGCAACCGGTAGATCGTGTCGATCTCCTCCTGTTTCGGCTTCGGCATCGGGGCGCGCATGAACGGATTGGGGATCAGTCCGCGCAGCCAGGTCGCCGTCTTGTAGCGGATATGCAACCGGCCCATGTCGGCGATATACTCGTGCAGTTCGCACAACCCGCTGTCCCAGATCGCACACGCCTTGTCGATATCGCGCGCGTCCCACGCGTCGAGATGATCGAGCATCGGCTCCTTGGCAAAGGTCCAGAAGCCGCTCAGCGTGCCGTCGAACATGCCGGTCGCCTTGTATTCATGGAAGCGGGATGCGAGCGCGCCCATGACTGCCACCGGGCGGTCGAGCCCGCGCAGTCCCTTCGCGATGAGTCGAAAGCCGTCATACATATAGGTCATCTTCCAGCCGACGACGTTCTTCACCTCGCGGCAAATGCGCAAAGTCGCCTGCAGCGGCAGCCCGGGATAGAAAGGCGGTTTGGCGCCGCCGACCGGATGCGTGACGATGGGCAGATCGACGGCGCGGTCCTGCGCGACGATCTGGTCGAGCCAGATTTCCGGATAGCCATCCGCGTCCCAGCAGGAGGTCACGTCCTGTGCGCCGCCGGGCGGCGTCACGAAGATGCCGTCGACGCCGAGCGCCTTGCAGTCCTTCGCGGTTTCAACCGTTTCTTCCGTCGTCAGCGCCCAGGTGCCGGCGATGACCGGCAACTTGCCATGCGCCTCTTCCATCGCGATTTCGAGAACGCGGCGCTTTTCCTCGCGCGTGAGATAGAAAATTTCACCGGCTTCCGGATTGACGCAGAGACCGCCTTCACGCGCAAATCGGGCATCGTCGGCGAAATAGCGCACATAGCGGCGATAGGCCTGCTCGTCGATCCTGAACGACTTGTCGAACGGCAGCAGCACGGCGACGTAGCGGCGATGGCCGACACTTTTCATCGGGGCCTCCCGGGACACTGTTGGGAACGCCAGTTCGCGGGCGCTCTGTCCCGGCCAAGTCATACGGGCCCTTCCCATAAATGCAATTTCCTTATACTCATATCCATATAAATGCTATTTATGTTGAACCATGAACCTGCACAGCATCGACCTCAATCTGCTGGTCGCTTTTGACGCCCTTGTCTCTGAGCGGAGTGTGTCGCGCGCAGCTGAAAAGCTTGGCGTGACGCAGCCGGCGGTCAGCCATGCCCTCAAACGGCTTCGCTACCTGTTCAAGGATGATCTTCTGACTCGCGGTCCGCATGGAATGCAGCCGACCGGACGCGCCCTCTCGCTTCATCCCGGCGTTCAATCCGTGCTTGCGGATATCCGCTCCATCGTGAGCACCGGAAACGTCTTCGATCCTGCTACGACCTCCCGCACGTTCCGCCTGTCGATGAGCGACGCCATGAGTGTCGAAGCGCTGCCACTCATCGTGCGCCGCATTCGTCGCGAGGCACCGAATGTCGATCTCGTGATCAGCACATCGGGGCCGCAGGAATCGTGTCAACGTATTGCCGACGACGAGATAGATCTGGCGATCGGGGTCATCCCGCATGTGCCGAAAGACCTGCACAGCCGCGAACTCTATCGCGACACCCTGATCTGCGTCGCCGACAAGTGCAACAAACGCCTGAAGAACGGACGCATGGAATTGCAGGCCTACCTGGATTCACCGCATGTCACGGTCGCGCGCAATCGTGACACCGGCATCCAGGTTGATGAGATTCTCGATTCGATGGGAATTCCGCGACGGATCGTCGTGGCCGTGCCGCATTATCTCAGCGTCCCTTCGCTGATCCGGGGCACCGACCTCGTCGCTCATACTCGTAGACGCCTGCTGTCGGTGTTCAAGATGTCCGCGGACCTAATCGTGTTTCCGGTGCCGTTGCCGATGAAAGTGCCGGAATTGAAATTCATTCAAATCTGGCACAAGCGCCACGAAGGCGACCCCGGGCATCGCTGGTTGCGTGATTTAGTGCTTGATGCCGTACGACCGGATAGCGGACGCTAATTCAGAATCGGCTGTGGGCAGCGGCCTCATAGCATTGCTCTTTTCGAGCAACCCGAGATCAGCCACCGAAAAATAGCTGCACGTGCGCCATGAAGTGCATCCCGCTACGCAATGCGAATGCAGAAGTCTGCGGTGCTACACGCCATGTGCGAGCATCATTGAATTTTGATCTCTCGGCGCCCACCTGTGCACATTCAGCCTTCTAAGCATCTGGTGAATTTGCATTTTCAGTCCATTCCTTCATCGGCACGACGCAGAACCGATGCGCTTTATCTTTCGACGCGTTAGAGACCGTACCCCGGGAGGTGCCTGTCGCATCGCGCGCATGGCGGCGGCGCCAATACTTAGGCATTACCTAACTATTCGGGCGCTTTAAGACGTGTCAGCGGACCCTCGCGATGACAGGACCAGCGACCGACACGATTTTACGTCCGATCGACAGCGTGTTTCGTGCGCTGTCCGACCCGACACGACGGCAAGTCCTGGAGCGGCTGAGCCGCAGCCCCGCGTCCGTCAGCGAGCTCGCAGCGCCGTTCGAAATGGCGCTGCCTTCGTTCCTTGAACACCTGAAAGTTCTGGAAGGATGCGGCCTGGTTCGCTCGCGCAAGACCGGCCGCGTCCGCACTTATCAGCTCGCGGCCAAGCGCCTGCGGCTCGCCGAAGACTGGCTGAGCAAACAGCGCACGATCTGGGAGCAACGCCTCGATCAACTCGACAGTTATCTTATGGACCTCAAGGAGAAGACGCAGCCATGACCAAGCCGTTTGTCGTCAAAGTCGATCCCAAGCTCGACCTCGTGCTGGAACGCACCATCGATGTGCCGCGCGAGCTGGTCTGGACCGCGTGGACAACACCGGCACATATCCGCCACTGGTTCGTGCCGAAGCCCTGGAGCATCACCGATTGCGAGATCGACCTGCGGCCGGGCGGCATCTTCCGCACAACCATGCGCTCGCCAGACGGTCAGGAATTTCCGAATATCGGATGCTACCTTGAGATTGTGCCGAACGAGCGCCTGGTCTTTACCGATACGCTCTTGCCCGGTTATCGGCCTTCGCAAAATCCGTTCTTCTCGGCGATCCTGACGCTTGAGCCGCAAGGCAGCGGAACGCGCTATACTGCCTATGCGATCCACAAGGACGAAGATGGCCGCAAGAAGCACGAGGAGATGGGTTTCCACGACGGCTGGGGCACAGTCGTCAGCCAGATGGTCGAATACATCAAGGCGAAGATGTAACTGACGCAAGCGAATGTCCGGGCGCATTTCGCCCGGGCATTCCCTTCAGTGCTGCAGTATTTTCGACAGGAACAACTGGGCGCGCTCGCTGCGTGGCTTGCCGAAGAAATCCTCCTTGGCCGCGTCTTCGACGATTTCGCCCTTGTCCATGAAGATGACGCGATCGGCGACCTTGCGGGCAAACCCCATCTCGTGCGTGACCACCATCATGGTCATGCCCTCGCGCGCCAGCTCGATCATCACATCCAGCACCTCGTTCACCATTTCCGGATCGAGCGCCGAGGTCGGCTCGTCGAACAGCATGACGATCGGATCCATCGCCAGCGCGCGGGCGATGGCAACGCGCTGCTGCTGGCCGCCCGAGAGCTCTCCGGGATACTTCTGCGCATGTGCGACAAGACCCACCCGCTCCAGGAGCTTCATGCCCCTCGCCTCGGCATCGGCCCGCGACCGGCCGAGCACTTTCTCCTGGGCGAGGCAGAGATTGTCGATCACCCGCAGATGCGGAAACAGCTCGAAATGCTGGAACACCATCCCGACCCGCGCACGCAGCTTCGGAAGGTCGATCTTCGGATCCGACAGGCTGATGCCGTCGAGGATCACGTCGCCCGACTGGAACGGCTCGAGTCCGTTGACGCACTTGATAAGGGTAGACTTGCCGGAGCCTGACGGGCCGCAAACAACCACCACCTCGCCTTTTGCAACCTGCGTCGAGCAGTTCTTGAGGACCTGTATCTTCCCGTAATGCTTGCTGATGGACTTGATCTCGATCATGGCGATCTTTCAGTGGCTGACAGCGACACGCGCCTGCAGATGCTTGACGAATTTCGACGCCGCATATGACATGACGAAATACACGAGCGCGACGAACAAATACATCTCGACAAGACGTCCGTCGCGCTGCGCCACCTTGGAAGCGGCGCCGAGGAAGTCGGTAATGGAGAGCACGTAGACGAGCGACGTATCCTGGAACAAGATGATGGTCTGCGTCAGCAGCACCGGCAGCATGTTGCGGAAGGCTTGCGGCAGCACGATATTGCCCATCACCTGCCAGTAGGTCAGCCCGAGTGCGTAGCCAGCCGCCACCTGCCCTTTCGGGATCGACTGGATGCCGGCGCGCATGATCTCGGAGAAATAGGCCGCTTCGAACAGCGTAAAGGTCACGAGTGCCGACATGAAGGCGCCGACCGCAATCGGCCGCGAAGCGCCGGTGATCCACTGCCCGACATAGGGGATCAGGAAGTAGAACCAGAAAATCACCAGCACCAGCGGCAGCGAGCGCATGAAATTCGTGTAGCTGGCGGCGATCTGCGGCAGGATCGGAAGACCCGACAAGCGCATCATCGCGATCAGCGTGCCGATTACGATCCCGCCCGCCGTCGCCATCGCAGTCAGCATCAGCGTGAAGCGCATGCCCTCGAAGAAGAGATAGGGCAGCGACTGCCAGATGACGTCGAGGTCGAAGCCCGTAAACATGTTCGACCTCACTTGCCTGTTATATAACCGGGCACCGCGACACGGCGCTCGATATAGCGCATCGTGACCACGACCACGGCATTGACAAGAAGATATAATATCGTAGCCGCCGTGAAGGCCTCGAAGACCTGGAAAGAGAACTCCTGCATCGAACGCGCACGCCCCGTCAGCTCCAGCAATCCGATGGTGAGCGCAACCGCGGTATTCTTGATGGTATTGAGAAATTCCGATGTCAGCGGCGGCAGGATGATTCGATAGGCCATCGGCAGCAGCACGTAGACATAGACTTGCCAGGTCCTCAAACCCAGTGCCTTGCCGGCCATGCTCTGTCCGCGCGGCAAGGCGTTGATGCCGGCGCGCAATTGTTCGGCCACACGCGCCGACATGTAAAAGCCGATGCCGATAGCGGCCGTCCAGAACGGCGCATTCGGCAATTGCTTCAGCCACATACCGGCAGCATGCGGCACCAATTCCGGCAGCACGAAAAACCAGAGAAACAATTGCACCAGCAGCGGGATGTTTCGGAAGAATTCCACATAGGCCGATGCAAAGTAATTCGCGGGCTTCGAGGGAAGCGTCCGCAGAACGCCGATAATCGAGCCCAGCAGCAGAGCGAGCACCCAGGCGAACGCAGATGTCGCGAGCGTCCACTTCAGCCCCGACAGCAACATGTCAAAATAGGTACCGGCTCCCTCGGGCGAGGGCTCCCAGAAAATGCCCCAGTTCCAGTTGTAGTTCATGCGCCGCCCCCTCTGCGCGCATATCTGCGGCGGCACTGTGCCGCCGCAGATCATTGCCGATCGGTCAGTACACCGCCGGGTCTGGCGAGTCGGTCGGTTTGTCGAAAATCTTCTTCATTTGCGCGCTCATCGGGACATTGAGATTGAGGCCGCGCGGCGGGATCGGTTTGGTGAACCACTTGTCGTAGATCGCCTTGCCTTCCGCGCTCTTATAGAGGGCGGCAGTGGCGTCATCGACGACCTTCTTGAAAGCTGCATCGTCCTTGCGCAGCATGATCCCATAGGGCTCCGGCGGCGAGAATGCGTCCTCGGAAATCACATAGGCCTTCGGATCCTTCGAGGATGCGACGAGGCTGGACAGCAGGATATCATCCATCACAAAGGCGACGGCGCGATCGGTCTCGACCATCAGAAACGCCTCCGCGTGATCCTTGGCCGGTATGATGTTCATGCCGAGCTGACGCGCAACATTCGCTTCGGTCGCCTGCTTGATGTTGGTCGTGCCGGCCGTGGAGACGATGGTCTTGCCCTTGAGGTCGTCGATCTTCTTGATGTTGCTGGCACGCTTGGTCACGTAGCGGCTGGCCGTCAGGAAGTGCGTGTTGGTGTACCAGACCTGCTTCTGCCGCTCGGCATTGTTGGTCGTCGAGCCGCATTCGAGGTCGATTGTGCCGTTGGCCATCAGCGGAATGCGCGTTGCGGAAGTGACCGGGTTGAGCTTAACCTCCAGCTTGTCAATCTTCAGCTCTTTCTTCACCGCATCGACGATCTTGTAGCAGATGTCCATCGCATAGCCGACCGGCTGCTGCTTCTCATCGAGATATGAGAACGGCACCGAGGATTCACGGAAGCCCAGCGTGATGGCGCCAGTTTCCTTGATCTTCTTCAAAGTGCCTGTGAGTTCCTGGGCATGCGCCGGCTGAACCAGCACCCCTAAAACAAAAACCGCTGCTGAAACGTACTTCATGCTTGTTACCTCCGTCGGCGTGGCCGGTCCCTTGCAAGACCTGTTCCAAGACTAGCAGGACGAGACCTGCCCCAGAACGCAATCTTGCATGGGTCATCGCCGCACTCCAGAGGGTCGGCGGACCGAGGAATCCGGAGGATAGTCTAATGTACAGCTGGAGGGCTGAGGTTCAGCGGCCCGGTCCAGCTTCGGCCAATTCCGACTGCAGCGCAGCAATCGCTGCCTTCAGCCCGGCACCGGTGTCGTCGGCACTGGCAGCCCTGTGCAAGCCCGTGAGCCGGACGGCCGCGTTGGGGCGGCCGGAGAGATCGGGCAGAACTGCCATAATCTCATCAAAGCAGGCGCGTCCCCGTTCATGGGTGTCGCCGTAGCCTTTCACCAGGTTGCGACAAGCCGCGATCTCGACGGCGAGATCGTAATCCGTTTCAGCCACCCGCAGGACGGTCGCCAGCCATTCCTCGAGCGCCGACTGCTCGTTTTGGTAGCGCAGGGATCGCGGTCGCAGCGGCTTGAATGCTGCAACCATATAGAGGAGGAGAAAACCGTGCAGCGACGTCGTCTTTACGGTGCGGCCGGACTTAGTGAGGCTGTCGATCAGGCGGCGCATCCAGCCCGTACGCAGGATGAAGCGGCCGAGCGAGGCCGGCAATGTGTCGGCGATTTCCTGCGTGCGGGGATGCATGAATTCGGCGATCTCGAGGACTTGCCCCTCGGCAAGCTTCACCTCGTCCCGCACGCGCGCAAACCGCGACGGCCTGATCTTCAGCTCGGCAACGCGGATTGTATCTTCGTAGGCCATACCGAGGGCTAGCTGGCGCGCGGTTTCCTGCAAGAGGCGGCAGGTGGGGTCGCGCTGCCTGCGCTCGACTTCGACGAGAGGCAAAAGCCGGTCAAGGTAAAGACGCGCGTAAGCGGCGGTCTGGTAGTCCGCCGCGCGGAGAATGCCAGCACGGAGTGTGGCTTGAGCCTGCTGCGGAAAGATGCGTTCGGCTTCGGAAATGAGCGCTGCGACTTCCGGCGGGAGCGGTCTGGTTCTGGCTGGCTCTTCGGTTACCCCGAATTTCGGCAAAACACCGGAGCTCACCGCCTCGAAACCCGCAGTGAATGCCGCCAGGCTTGCTGCGACCCCGACGCCGCCGCGGCGGATCGCCATTTCGAAAGCCGTGCGCGGAAATGGCAGCACATGGGCGCCAGCCAGCGCACCGAACAGCACCGCGCTGATCACGCTTCCGGTCGCCTCCGCGAGCGCCGCCATATCGAAGGCATGGAGCTGTCGGGCGGCGCTGCGGCAGGCCTCGATCAGCTTCGCATCGTCGACGCGCCCGTCGGCCAATGCCAGCCGCTCGGTCATGGAGAAGGTGCGGCTGGTCGACGCGATGAGCGTAGTGCGATCCGGCGTCACCAGGCCGCGCTGGATCGCGCGGCCGGCTTCCATCAGTTCGGAGGCAATGACGATATCCACATCGCCCGGCGTCGGCATCAACGCCAGCACCGGTTCGCGGCCAGCGCCATTCACTGCGGTATACGGAAACAATTCCAGGTAATAGATCGTGGCGCCGGTTCGCTGAGCCACGCCCGGCACCGACGTCATTTGTGCCAGATAGCCGGCATGCTCGGCGAGATCGACAATCCATTCGGCAAGCACACCACCGCCCTCGCCGCCCATGGCAAGCACGGCAATCGTGATCGGCCTTACCTTCTGCGGAACCTGTGCATCCATGACGGTCAGACAGCCAAAAGCTGGCGTTTCTCCAAGCGCCGCTGCAGAAATCCGATCACGGCGTTGCGCAGCTTCTCCTTGAAGCGGTCCCAGCCGCTCGGATTGCTGATGATCGAAGCGCGGTAGAACGAGGGACAGAGCACGGCTGCATGCGCCACCTCCCCGCACAGGCCGCAGCCCACGCAGGAATTGATCACCTTTGTGACGGGCTCGGTACGGAGCGGGTCCGGATTGGGTGCGACCGTCAGCGACGGGCAACCCGACAGTCGGATGCAGGAATGGTCGCCGGTGCAGGTGTCAGGATCGACTCCGAAACGTTCGCGCACCACCCGCTGACCATCCTTGATCGCCTTGTTCATCAGCGGCCGCACACGGCGCTGTTTGTTGAGCATGCATTCCGACTGCGCGATGATGACCTTTGGGCCCTGCTCCCGGGTTGTCAGCGCCTCGCGCAAGGTATCGCGCATTTTTGCCACATCATAGGTGCGCGTGATCGTCCGCACCCAGTCGACGCCGACGCCACGCACCGCCTTCTCGATCGGGTTCTTGGTCGCGCGGATTTCGTTGTCGGCCGCCGAGGAGAGTACGTCCTGTCCGCCGGTCGCGGCGGTATAGCCGTTATCGACGATGATGTGGACGTTGTTCGACTTGTTGAAGACGGCGTTGCTGATCGAGGAGACAAGACCGTTATGCCAGAAGCCGCCGTCACCCAGGATGGCGATGGCGCGCTTGTCCGCCTGGGTGTTGAAGGCTGCCGCACCCGCCCCGCCTAGACCATAGCCCATGGTGGTGGCGCCGATATTGAAAGGCGGCAGGATCGAGAACAGATGACAGCCGATGTCGCAGCTCACATGATGCGGCCCGAGCTCGCGCTCGACCAGCTTCATGGCGGTGAAGATCGGCCGCTCCGGACAGCCGGTGCAGAATGACGGCGGACGCGGATGAACCTGGCCTTCGGCGGCCTTCGTGGCGTTGGCCAGCCGCATGACGGCCTCATTCGACGGCGAGGGATGCGGGAGATCGCTGAGCACGTCCGGACGATAGGTGCGCACGAATCTGATTAGGCCCTCGCGCATCGCCGCGCCGGTGTATTCACCGACCATCGGCAACATGCCCTTGCCTTCGATGCGGGTCTGAATGTCGGCGCGGCGCAGGACGGTATTGGTCGCCTGCTCGATATATTCGGGGGCGCCTTCCTCCACGATCAGAATGGCGCGCTTGCCAGTCGCAAAGCGAACGATCTCGTCATCGATGAGTGGATAGGTGACATTCATCACATAGAGCGGCACGCGCGAATGACCGAACGCGTCGGCCAGTCCCATCAGTTCGAGCGCGCGCAAGGCGGTATTATACATACCACCCTGCATGATGATGCCGATGTCGGAAAGGTCGCCATCAAAAAATTCGTTGAGCGCATTGTCCTTGATGAATTTCACCGCCGCGGGCCAGCGTTGCTCGATCTTTTCTTTCTCGTGCATGTAGGTGGCCGGCGGGAGCGCGATGCGGTTGATGTCCCGTCGTGGACTTTCCAGCGCGTCCTTCAGCGTGAAATCCGGCCGCACATTTTCCTGCGTCGTGAATCGGCCATAGACGTGGCAAGCGCGAATGCGAACTTCCAGCATCACCGGCGTGTTGGAAGCTTCCGACAATTCGAAGCCTTTCTTCACCGCGTTGACGATTGATGGAAGATTGGGCCGCGGGTCAAGGAGCCAGACCTGCGACTTCATCGCGAAGGCATGGCTGCGCTCCTGCATGATCGAGGAGCCTTCGCCGTAGTCTTCGCCGAGAATAATCAGCGCGCCACCTTTCACGCCGCCGGAGGCGAGATTGGCAAGCGCGTCGGAAGCAACATTCGTTCCGACTGTCGACTTGAAGGTGACCGCACCGCGCAAGGGATAGTTGACGGAGGCTGCAAGCGTCGCCGTCGCGGTGGCCTCACTCGCGCTCGATTCAAAATGAACGCCAAGCTCTTTCAGAATGTCGTTGGCGTCACTGAGCACATCCATCAAATGCGAGATTGGCGCGCCCTGGTAGCCGGCTACATACGAGACGCCGGATTCGAGCAGCGCCTTCGTGATCGCAAGGATGCCCTCGCCGCGGAATTCTTCGCCGGCACCGAGGCGAAGCTTTTCGACCTCTTCCTTGAACGAGCGTTCTGCCATGGCCCTCTCCGTTTCGCCGCGTTGCGATGGAAACCTGCAGGATACGCGTCCGGCTGCCGCAAGGGAATTATATTCAAACGAATATAATTCGCCACACAGCGCCGCAGATATGTTGCGTGATATCGCGGGACGGCAGACGGGCAGAGGGAACCGGAAGTTGCAAGGCGACGAGGGCAAAGCCTCAGAGATGGCCCTTGAAATGTTCTCCTTTTGTTCTAAAATTACACCATGAGATCGCTTTTTCCGTCCGCACACAGCCGGAAACGGGCTGAAATCGTGCAGGATCTGCGCCGGCTGATGCCCCAACTGGCCCTGGCATCAGAGCCTGTCCTGCCGTTTGGACTGCCAGTCCTCGATGCCTGCCTGCCGCAAGGCGGCCTGCCTCTCGCTGCTGTGCATGAAATCGTCCCGCAGACCGAAGCGGACAAGCCCGCCGCCCTCGGCTTCATCGCCGCCCTGCTCGGCCGCCTGCCGCGCGGCGCCCCTGTGATGTTCGTTGCTGTCCGCGATGGTGGACTGCATGGACATGGTCTCAACTGTCTCGGTCTCGATCCGGCCCGGGTTCTCATGGTGCAGACGGCCGACGAGACCCAAACGCTCTGGGCCATGGAGGAAATCCTGCGCTCGGGCGTTGCGGCCGCCGTAACTGGCACGGTCGGCGCAAAACTCGACCTTCTCGCCGGGCAACGCCTCAGCCTCGCCGCCGGCGATTCCCGCATCCCCCTCCTGCTGCTGCGCCCGACCGGTTTGACGGGCGTCAACGTCGCCATGACGCGCTGGCGCGTCAGATCTTGCCCTTCACGCCGCGACCGTTTCGGACTGGCCACGCATTGGCGCTGGCAGGTTCAGCTCGAACGCTGCCGCAACGGACGCACGGGAGACTGGTTGGTGGAGTTCGATCATGCCGCGTATCGTTTCAGTCTTTCTGCCGCGATGGCCGATCCTGCGTTTTCTCGCCGCGCAGACACGCAATCCTTCGCAACACGTGCCGGTTGACCCCGCGCGGCCCTTCGTTCTTTCGACCGAAGCCTCCGGCACGCCGCGCATCGCCGCTCTCAACGAAGCAGCCGAGGCGGAGGGTCTCATGCGGGGCGACATCCTGGCGGATGCGCGTGCGAAAATCGAAAGGCTGCAAGTACACCCCGCCGATCCAATCAAGGATGACGCCGCGTTGCGACGGCTTGCGCTCTGGGCAACGCGCTATACGCCGGCGGCGTCGTGCTGGGACAAAGAGAATGGCGCCGATGGTTTCTTTCTCGATGTCACCGGCGCTGCACATCTGTTCGGGGGGGAAGAGAGGATGCTGGCCGATCTGCTGCAGCGGCTCGATCATTTCGGCCTGCCGGCCAAACTCGCCATCAGCGGTACGCCGGGAACCGCCTGGGCCTTGTCGCGCTTTCATCGCATGCGTGTGAGTGTGGCCGCCCCCGGCACCGAAACGGAGACACTGGCGCCCCTGCCTGTCGAAGCTCTGCGCCTGTCGCACGATACCTGCACGACTCTGCGCCGTCTCGGTTTCAAACGCATCGGCGCATTGCTCGATAAGCCGCGCGCACCATTCGCGGCACGCTTCGAGAAGGAATTGCTCTTGCGGATTGATCAGGCCTTAGGACGCGTCACCGAGCCGCTCGATTTCATCGTTCCACCGCCGGCCTATCACAGTGTCCGTTATCTGCTCGAACCGATTTTCACGACCGACGCTGTCGTACGAATCGCAATGCGCTTGATGCAGGATATCGATCATGCGCTGGCGCGTGACGGCGTCGGCGCGCGCGATCTGCGGCTGTCTCTTTATCGCGTCGATGGCGAAGCAACGATTGTCGATATCGGTCTGACGCGGCCGACACGCGATACGGCGCATGTTGCGCGCCTGGTTGAGCTGAAGCTCGAACGCATTGCGTGCGATGTCGATGCCGGTTTTGGTTTCGAGGCGATCGACCTCGCCGTCACCAGGACCGAACCGATGCAGGACGGGCAGGCCGAACTGATTACCGATGCCGAAAACCTGTCCGGTTCCGAACAATGCGCCGCGCTGGTTGACCGGCTGCGGCAACGTCTGGGGCCGCGCAGCGTGCGACGCCTCCTGCCAGTCGAAAGCCATCTGCCCGAGCGCGCGGAACAGCCCGCGAGCGCGATCGGCGAAGCGCCGGTCTGGCCCACGCCGGAGCAGGCCCGGCCTCGCCCGCTCGTTCTTCTGCCACAGGCGGAAGCGGTGCAGGTCACGGCGCTGGTGCCGGAAGGACCACCCCGGCATTTCTGCTGGCGCGGCGTTACCCACACTGTGACGCAGACGCAGGGGCCGGAACGCATTGCCAGCGAATGGTGGCGCGAGCAGAAACACAATCTGACTCGCGACTATTATCTGGTCGAAGACGACGCCGGCCACAGATTCTGGCTTTATCGCGAAGGCCTGTACGGACGGGAGACCAGCGCGGCGCAATGGTTCATGCATGGCCTGTTTGCGTGACTCATGACCGCTTACGCCGAACTCGCCGTCACCACCAATTTCTCCTTCTTGCGGGGCGCCTCACATCCGCAGGAAATGGTCGCGACGGCCGAAGCGCTCGGCCTGAAAGCCATCGGCATCGCCGACCGCAACAGCCTGGCGGGCGTGGTGCGCGCTTATGAGGAAGCGCGCAAGCGGCCGACCATCAAGCTTCTCGTCGGCGCCCGTCTCGTGACCAGCGATGGCTTCGAAGCCATCGCCTACCCGACCGAACGACAAGCCTATGGCCGCCTGTGCAAACTACTGACGCAAGGCAATCTCAAGGCCGACAAGGGCGAATGCCACATTTTTTTTGACGACATTCTTGCGATCGCTCACGGGCACATGCTGATCGCGGTACCACCGGACGATCTGTCGCCTGCTTTCGTGGAAAAGCTTCAGGCGCTCGCGCGCACGGCACCCGAACGATGCTTTATCGCCGGGACTTATCGCTATCATGGCGACGAGCCGCGGCGGCTTGGCCTGCTGACCGAACTTGGCGCAAGCACTGGCACCCCCATGGTCGCCATCAACGACGTGCATTACCACACGCCCAAACGCCAGGCGCTGGCCGATGTGCTCACCTGCATTCGCGAGAAATGCACCGTGACCGAGGCCGGTTTCCGTCTCGCACGCAATGCCGAGCGTCACCTCAAGTCACCGGAGGAGATGGCGCGTTTGTTTCGCGATTATCCCGATACGATCGCCCGCACGGTTCAGATCGCGAATGCCTGTCAATTCGATCTCGGAAAACTCAGAAACGAATATCCCGACGAACCGGTGCCACCCGGCAAGACGCCACAGCAACATCTGGAAGATCTGACATGGATAGGCGCCGAGCGGCGCTATCCCAAGAGCCATTACCCTGATGGCATCCCTCCGGATGTTGTCAGACGATTGAACGAGGAACTGGCGTTGATCGCCAAGCTCGATTATGCACGCTACTTCCTGACCGTCCACGATGTGGTGGCTTACGCGCGCAGTCAGGGCATTCTCTGTCAGGGACGCGGTTCGGCGGCGAACAGCGCAGTCTGCTTTTGTCTCGGCATCACCGAAATCGATCCGAACACGAGCAATCTCCTCTTTGCCCGCTTCATTTCAGCGAACAGAGGCGAGCCGCCGGACATCGATGTCGATTTCGAGCACGACCGGCGCGAGGAAGTCATTCAATACGTCTATAAGCGATATGGCCGCGAACACGCCGCGATCTGCGCGACCGTCGTGCATTATCGTTCTCGCCGCGCCATTCGCGAGGTCGGCAAGGCGCTGGGCCTGACGCCCGACATCACGGCGGCGATCGCGAAGACGGTCTGGGGCAGCCACGACGACGGATTGCCTGACCACCACATCCGCCAGGCCGGGCTCGATGCATCGAACCCGGCGATCCAGCAGACCATCCTTTTGGCGCGCGAACTGCTCGGCTTTCCGCGTCATCTCTCCCAGCATGTCGGCGGCTTCATCCTCACACGCGGCCGGCTCGATGAAACCGTGCCGATCGGCAACGGCGCGATGGAAAAACGCACCTTTATTGAATGGGACAAGGACGACATCGATACGCTTGGCCTGATGAAAGTCGATGTGCTGGCGCTCGGCATGCTGAGCTGCCTGCGTCGCGGCCTCGATCTCATGAAGACGCATTATGGCAAGGATTACACGCTCTCCACTCTGCCGCAGGAGGATGAAAAGACCTATGAGATGCTGTCGCGCGCCGATTCCGTCGGCGTGTTCCAGGTGGAAAGCCGCGCGCAGATGTCGATGCTGCCGCGCCTCAAACCGAAGACATTCTACGATCTCGTCATCGAGGTCGCGATCGTGCGACCCGGCCCGATCCAGGGTGACATGGTGCATCCCTATCTGCGCCGGCGGGACGGCATCGAACCGGAAGTCTATGCCTCTCCCCATCCCGCGCATGGGCACGCCGACGAACTGAAAGAAGTCCTCAAGCGGACAAAAGGCATCCCCCTTTTTCAGGAACAGGCGATGCAGATCGCCATCACCGCCGCGAAATTCACACCCGACGAGGCGGACGGTTTGCGCCGCGCCATGGCCACTTTCCGCCATACCGGAAACGTGCCGCTGTTCCGCGAACGATTCATCAGCCGCATGATCGCGCGCGGCTACGATCCGAAATTCGTCGAAAACTGCTTCGGCCAAATCGAAGGTTTCGGTGAATACGGATTTCCCGAAAGCCATGCGGCAAGCTTCGCTTTGCTGGTCTACGCCTCCGCCTGGATCAAGTGCCATTATCCGGATGTCTTTTGTGCCGCCATCCTGAACAGCCAGCCGATGGGCTTTTATCAACCGGCCCAGCTTGTGCGCGATGCGCGCGAGCATGGCGTGGAGGTACGAGAGGCCGATGTGAATCGCAGCGAATGGGATTGCACGCTGGAG